>Ga0157371_10001125_pt1 | contig 28882 bp, 28 predicted proteins | sample C45metaG_FD_113462 | JGI IMG/M metagenome (GOLD analysis project Ga0157371, IMG submission 113462) | Corn rhizosphere microbial communities from Kellogg Biological Station, Michigan, USA - C4-5 metaG | ecosystem: Host-associated > Plants > Roots > Rhizosphere > Soil | place: USA: Michigan... | reverse complement strand
TTATGGCTGATTCAGGCTCCTCACGATACTTCTCTTTGAGGGGACCCTGTAGGCTTTTGAGTTCGTCGGCATTCATTAATGAAAGTTAGTCGATTAGTTGATTGCACAGCTAACTTGATTAACCTAATTAACAGCCGAACAATGTATTTCTCACCCTCAAGATCGGGCTGCACACCAAAGTGGTTTGGCATGCCAGGGTTTTGGAGCTATTTTGGAGGAGCGGCATTGATCGCTGCGGGTGTTGCCATCTTGTTTAGACTTTTTACGAAGCCGGCGGCTCTTCTTTTGGCATTGATGCTTTTCTTATGGTTTTGTCTTCTTCATGTGCCGAACGCCATTGCAAATCCCTCTTCGGGCCGTGGCAACTCCATAGTGAGTGCGTTCGATGCTTTGGTTTTTTGCGGTACTGCATTAATTATCTCCGGGATCGGGAACAGGCACCCGGCAAAAATTCGCGACAAGATTCGAAGCAAAGATGTCAAGGTTCGTGCAGATGTCTCGATGCAAAACTGAAGCGAGGAGATGTGGATCGTGTTACAGCAGCTGCCGAAATGGAGCCGGCATTTTATTCGAAGAAGGCCATCGTCTGCCTAGTACCGATGACAAATTAACAATGACGGTCGCTGGCCAACGTCAGGCATTCCTATACCTGAGGTTCTCCTCTATATATTTTTCGATAAGCGCGATAGTTTCATCGAGCGCCCGCTGGTCCCTGATCTCTCCTGATACTACTTTCCAACTATACGGCTTTGTCTTCAGCTTCAACTTCTTCCTTATAAGAGGGCGGTTATTTTGAAGAACGATGGTTTTGTACGGGTTGTCCTTCGGCCAGAGGGTAAACTTTTCAAAGGTTTGGCCGGTTTCGGTTAGTTCACACCACATATGGAAGATCCTGGAGCCGATTTTGAGTTGGATAGCAAAAATCATTTGCTAAATTAGTTAGCAATTACGTGGGAGCAAAACGTGGTGGGGTCTTTCGCTATTTTCTTTCAAGAACGGCAAGGTTTGTCCTGCCAGCCAGGCATCGTTGAGGCTTACGTATAAACCTCGGTGCATAGTTTCACCTTACTATTTTTCTCCTGTCTTAGTCGTTTATTATTAAAGTCCCGCCTTAAACTTCCATGAACTTTGAAGGTCGAAACCATTCGTCCGAAGTCCTGTTTCAATAACTTTGAATACACTAACTGCTGCCATGAAAAAGGTAGTCCTGCAATTTCGAACCATTTTGGACCTGGTAGACTTCGCCTCCGTCATCTCACCGGATGGACACACCATAGACTATTCCCGCCTCACCATCACCGGTCATTTCGAAGAAGCCGACATAGAACTCGCCAAAGCCGGCTACAAGGCAAACGTCATCGAGGAATTCAAAGAATGGTCCCCGGCACCAAACCTAAAACCTAAAACTTAATACCTAATCCATCTCCCTCTATAAGGACAGCACCAATGCGTTATCGGGCCGCGTCTCCGCAGGGACTCAGCAGCAAAGTTTAATTGGCTTGGATAAGCGCACGAGCCTGCGTGGCTACATATTCAAGCCTCTCGTAGTTAACGGAGTAAAAGACTTGCTTTCCTTCTCTTTCGGTAATAACGAATCCCACTCTTCTCAAAATAGCCAGATGCTGAGAGGCTACTGACTGTTCCAGTCGAAGTTTTACATACAAATTGGTTACCGACATTCTCGGGTGATTATGCAAGACACGCAAGATTTGCTGTCGCAGGGAATGATTGATGGCGCGGAAGATCAACGCCGCCTTCTTTAGTTCAATTGTCTCAATAATTAAGCTGTTGTCAGTTTGGGTTGTTTGCATATAGAGGTGTTGAGGGTAAAATAAGATCGAAAAAGAATGTAACAAATACAAAAACTATAAAGTTATGGTTATTATCGACCAGATCGGGGTTTCTCCTGTTGAGCTTGGCACACAGCTCCTCTTCCCATCTAAACGACCGAATTCAACAATCCCTGCACCCTCCGGCCTCCTCGTGAACAACTCCTAAATGAACTTGAAACCACCCGCCCCCTACCAAACGATCGCATTCAACAATCCCCGCGCACTCAGCGTCTCCGCGTGCCTCCCCAAAAACAGACTCCGAAGCATCCCCCTTCCTCTCCACCATACTTCCCGAAAAGCCCACTCTATATTATGTTAAATACGAACCCCATCCGTCCGAATTCGCCCCTGCAACCAATCACAACTAACCCTCACTTACCTGCGATCTCTAAATAACCAACCACCAAAAACGATCCCCTACCATCACACGGCCCCGACAATTCCAGGCCCCCCAAAAACATCGAACATCGAACGCCTGGCGTCCCCCTGATCAACTTAGCCAATTCAATCAACCATTCAACAAACGAGACAACTCTAACCCCAAACCCTTTGGCACAGCAATTGAACAACCTAACCAGGATAAGCAGATGTGCAAAGGGAATTTGCGATGTTTCGGGCCTGCTTACAAAGATTTGGGAAATAGTCCGTTAAGGACAAAAGATGATAACTTTTAATCAACGAAACAAGCGGGCGGGATTTCTATTCCGCCCTATGTTTTTCTGTTTAGCGGCGCGATAGACGACCCTATGCAAAGATTGATTTCATTGCATAAACCACATTTATAGAATATCATTACGGACTTATATGATTTTAATCAGCATGACCAGTGTCATAGAGTAGGTCCCCAAACCAGTGAAAATTTGCATCCGTTCTATGATTAACCGTATCTAAATTCATATTTGTATCCAAACTCCCTTGACGCGAGGGAGTTTTTTTATTTCCCAATTTCTAACCAACCTCTAAACCTCTAAACTTCTAACCCTCTAAACCTCTAAACCCTTAAACCCTTAAACTCCTCATTCTCTATTTAAATATCCGTCAATAAGTATTATTTTAGAACTCCCTCAGCGTAAACCATTACAAAGCGAATCCTTAAAACGAAAGACCTGTTTGCTATGAAATTAATGGTACTATTCTTCCCATCCGCTGATGACCTGCTGCGTTTTCGCTGGGCAATTAATCCAAAAGTTTACCAGGCCAACCTGCAGGAAAGGACCCTGTTTTGCCTCTGCGACGAAGAGCAGGCCGAATTGGCCAATTATGTCTACGGAGCTACAAAATTGGAAGTACAGCCTTCGTCCAATTGAGTGATCCGGTCTCACCGAACGGTGTCTTTCAACCGGAATTTTCCATTTCGAGGGAGATTCGTCTCACCTCTTGTGAAGTCAACCGCACGGCGCTGGGAAATATGTCCAGGTGACGCCGTTTCCAACGTCCAAATGAAACACTATGAACTTAGTTGCGAGGCCGCTTCCCCACCTGCTTGCCGCATGAACCGAATATGATTAAAGACACAAGCTCATCATAAAGGGAAAACGGATATTAACAGATACGATTGCTCGCCAATCCACGACTTCTCCTTATATTGAGTCCGTTTGACCAGTACCATTACAAAGAATCAATAACAAATTGAAGAACCTGGTTCACTCTTAACACTGTAAGCATCGACCATGAAAAGAACCGATTTCGTGTTTTCTTCCAATCCGGAACCCCATCGTATACGCACAAAGCAGATATTGAAACAACATCCGCAAGTAAGAAAACTCATTGGCAAGAACCGCTTTACCTTTTCCCTGATTGTTCTATTGGTCGCGGCTCAATTAGCCCTGTCTATTGTATTGGCTAATTACTCATGGCTCTTCATTTTTTTAGGCGGCTATTTAATAGGAGCTTTTATTGACCACGCCTTGTTTGTAATGATCCATGAATGTGCACACCGTCTGATCTTCAAGAATCAGCCTGCCAATAAACTGGCGGGGATGTTAGCCAACATTCCGCTCGTATTTCCGAGCTCAGTGGCCTTTGAGCGCTACCATATAAAACATCATTCCTTCCAGGGTGTTCATGAACTGGATGCCGATCTGCCAAACCGGTGGGAAGCTCGCCTTATCAATAACTACTTCATTGGAAAAGTAATCTGGTTCCTATTCTATCCCTTGTTCCAGGCATTCCGGATAACAAGGCTAAAGGAAATTAAACCCTTCGACAAATGGATGGCCTTGAACTGGATCGCACAGGTGGTTGCCATTACCGCCATTTGGTATTTCTTTGGAGGAAAAGCCATTGCCTTTCTGACACTGAGTTTTTTCTTTTCAGTCGGTCTACATCCTCTTGGCGGAAGATGGATACAGGAACATTACCTGGTGAATGATTCACACCAGGAAACCTATAGTTACTATGGCGTGTTAAACAAACTTGCCTTTAATGTGGGCTATCACAACGAACACCATGATTTCCCTTCGGTGCCCTGGAATAAGCTACCCCAGGTAAAGAAGCAGGCTCCTGGCTACTACGATACTTTGCTTTCCCACCGGTCGTGGACCCGGTTATTCCTTCGCTTCCTGTTCGATAAAGAGATATCGCTTTTCTCCAGGCTCGTGCGCAAGAACCGGGGTGCCGTCCCGCTTACAGACCAATCCATTCCCGATATGGCGGATTCAGAAATGGCACGGTAGAAAAAATGAAGAAGATCAGCTCTTCGCCTTCTTTGTTTTTTTCTTCCCTTCCAGGTAGTCTTCGCGCATCTTCACTAAGTCAATCTTAGAACAATCCTCGATAAGGTCTTCGACGATGCCACCAGGAACATCTTCTGCGCTATTGAAATTAATGCAGCCCTTTTGAAAAGCAGCATTAGGCAATAGGGCCTTGTACTTTGAGTAGATGGTTTGTGAACCATACATGGGCAGTACGTGCAACGACATATAGTTCTTCACACTTGATAGTGCATATTTCATCATGCCCTTAGCCTTGTAGATGATCATCTCTTTTCCCATCATAGGTTCCACTACGGGGCTTACTGTTTTATCGTGCTGCATAATTGCAGTATGAATATCATTCAAAACCGCTTGTCTCTCTGCAGGCTGCTTCGAGATATAAAGCATGCTCTCGTCCATAACATTTGTGTGTTAGTTCTTCGATCCATTCATTGTCAATTGCAGGACGTCTGTCTTGCCGCTATATCTTCTTTTGTATTTGCCAATAGTGTCCAAATGGGTCTTTAAACATTCCCTGTCTGTAACCATACTCATGGTCCTTCACAGGATTGATCTCAGTAGCACCCGCATTAACGGCTCTTTGCATTACCTCTTCCACATCGGGCACAAACAATCCGATCACACAGGTCACTCCTTTTGCATTCATAGGATCCAACGCATCGAACCAGTGCATTGTTTCATGCAAGTGGAAGATCGCACCATCGATCTCCAACTCCGCGACATGAATGCTGCCGTCATCGTTACGCAGGCAGAAATGTTCAGTGGCACCGAACCTCTTATAAAATTCTATATTGAAAGTCCCGTTCGGAATATGCAGTTCGGGAGCAAAATGTGTTTGTTTGGCTGAAGGTGTCATATATTTCAGTGCTTTAAATTTACTCATTTCCCCGAACAGTCACCGCCCGGCGTATTCATATTTTCTCTGAGTTACTTACCGAATAAAAAAAGCCGAAGCAAATACTCCGGCTACGACGGCAATGCCTGTAATTTGATCACAGCACCTCGGCCCCGTTCAAAACAATTGCCATCTGGTAACGTTCAACACGGAGACTGTCAACAATCACTCCGTAACGTGGCACAATATCCTTTGCAAGTGAGGAAGTCCAAAACGCTTCTCGAGCGCTTACCGTACTGAAGATATAGAACCCACTTATTGCACCGGATAGTTCCTCAGCCAGGTAATATTTCTCAATCAGTCCCGGGACATCCCTGAAACTCTGGAGGTTTTCGTTACAAACTCTCAATAATTCTTCGGATTCAAGGTTTGACTTAAACTTGACAGATAATACTGCTTCTGCGTTTTTCATCTTATTTCATTTAGTAGTTTAAAAATGTGATGCAAAACTAGAAGTGGGCCAAGCCTTCCTGTAGGTTAAAGAGTGAAATATATCGACTAAAAAGTTTAAACGCTGCTTCTCATTGTCTTTTGACGCTTTTGCCTGTACTGCAATGGAGTAAGCCCGTATTTCTGCTTGAATACCCTGATAAAGTGCGAAGTATCTTCAAAGCCGTTTTCAAAAGAAACCTGGCTAATTCTCAAATCTGAAGTAAGCAATTGGTGAAGTGCCCGGTCCAGCTTTCTTTCCCTCAACCAAACAGCGGGAGTGGTATGATAATATTCCTTAAACGACTTCTTGAAAGTCGATAGGCTCATGTGACATAAGCGTGCAAACTCCTCCAATTTGAGATTGTATGCGAAATTTTGCTCCATCACTGTGCTCATATGATATAATTCATCCTGGCACAACGAAATGAAATAATCTGTCAACTCACGATGCACGGCATTAGAGAATAGACTGTACAACAATTCTTCGAATTTGAGTTGTATCAATTGTTTGTTGGGTTGCTCCGGTAATACCAGGTAAGATTGAATGGACTGCTGGTAATGCTCCAGTAAGCCATCCCTTTGGAGCTGTATCACTGCATCCTGGGAGGAAACATCTTTTTGCTTTTGTCCAATGAGTTCAGAATTCCTACTGAGAAAGGTTTTAATGAAATCGTCGGGTATGAAAAGAAAGATCGCGCAGAACTCATCATCGAAAAACTGGTGAGTGAGATTGGCCCCTTTCTTTATAAATAAAATGTCGCCCTTGTTTACTTCATAGGCATGATAAATCGTCCGCCAAGCTTTCTTACCGGAACTGATGAATGCGAAATAATTACTATCACTCCATATACCGAATTTGGTTTCCTCTCGCATGCAGGTGTATTCCACAAACAAAAGCTCATTCACCTCCAGTTTGCGGAAGACCTTACTTTGCTTTATGGCAGAATACAGGTTAATCATCTCTCAAGGGTGAAATGAAGGGTGATAGAAACTCCTGGTGCAAACGCAAATGTAGCTTGTTAACAAACCACATTCAAAAATTCACCTCTTTGGCGCGCTGGATCTCGGTCCCAATTACAGACGCACAGACTGCTGCAATTTAAATTGCCACCATTCATCTCTCGATAAGATTTCATGGTGGCAACTTTGTCTTGAAATCTGGCTCACCGTCAATTCAAGAATTTCATCTTCCCGGCAAAAGTCTGTTTTACGATTTTCCCCTGCTTGATAACGAAGGTGTCCGTACCGAGCGCTACATCCAGGCTTGGAGTAGTTGCATGCCAAACGATAAAGGCCAATTCACCGTCGGTTACCAATTTGTCTAACTTAAATTCAGATTGGCTGGCCGGAAAATGATCCATTAGCTCGGTAAAGAACGCCCTTATCTCGCCCGGCCCCGTGAATGTTTGCTCGTGGGTAATTAAAATCGAGTCCTCGACATAGTCGCCCATAAGATTGTCAAGGTCATTACTGACAAACGACTGCAGGTGGTTCAATAATACATCTTCAGATTGCTTACTCAATTCAGAAGACACCTTCCGGTTAGAAAGCGTTGTACTTTTCATAAATTGTTTTTTAGTGATGAACTTTTCAAAAGAGAAGCAAAACTAGTTGTGAAGTCACCTTGCATCGTGGGCGGAAAAGCCAGATAAATCGCCTCTGAAGTCAAACATAGAAAGAGTCGCTCCCGGAAAATTCTATACCGGAGTATCGTCTTAGTCTTTATCCACGTTATCCTTTTATTACCTCGATGTCTAAATTAACAACCGAAAAAACCGATCGGAAAACTGTTTCTGCCTTCAGCATGGAAGAGGGTACCAATCGATTTATTCCATCCAACTGATTTTCATTCAACCACTAGTTTCGCATTGGGAATTTTCATAGGAATTGGAAAGAGTCAAAAACAAGACAGTAAGTTTTTGATATTTGCCTGGCGTTTCTACGCCGGGTTATTTCCTTAATTTTATATATGAATAGCCAGAGAAAATAGCCCTGCATCGAAATCAAGACACCATCAATCAAATTAATCTCAACAGAATGGAAACCGTCATTGAACCAAAAAGAATATTGCAGCGGTCATTCATAATCTGCAAAAGAGGAAATGCATTTATACCAATTAGGGCAGAAGATGTTTTATTAATTATGCATCACTGTGGGATAAACTTTGCTATTGATAAAGGGAACAATAAGTATGTTGTCGATAAAACACTCTCAGAATTCGACCAAATGCTCGACGAGAGTATTTTTTTCAGGGTGAACAGGCAAGCAATCGTAAATATCAACTTTATAAAAGAGTTCAAGTCGATGGACTATGGCAAAATATTAATTGAACTTAAAGACTCTACCTGGATTCGAACCGATATTGTCGTAAGCCAGGGGAATGCGAGAAGATTCAGGACCTGGATCGACAATCTGTAACAAAGAAAATAAGTAAATAGGATCGATCTTCAACAAAGAGTCACCTCCACCCACTCCTTCATTTTTTCAGAAGAACTGAACCGCTACTTTTGATCCTTCACCAAGGTCACTATTGCTCATCAGAACTAAAGTAGCCTCGCGTCGTCCCGCAAGTTGAGCCAGGCTCCGACAGGTTGTAAAAGGAGAAGAATGAACAAAAAGAGGTTTTAAGAGACACATGTTGGAGGCTGGAAACAATCGCAGAAGTTGACAGCAAAATCTGGTTAGTGCTTCCTGAAATATTTTGGTGCCAGTATAATGAATTATCAAATTGGACGTTCATGGTTTTCAAGTTGCAAGGTAATCACTTGATTCGCTTCTTTAAATAGGAAAGTGCAGTATGCAAAATTAGATCCTTGCCTGCTGACTGTTGCTTCACATCGACCAGCATCGGGGGGACATACTGTTCGCGGGGCAAGCCGTTGATGTGATACAAGCGCTCGGTGGCGATGTTTACACCGATTCCCGTATTAGGCAATTCAAACGTCTCAACGGCGCCATTTAACCTCGCCATCTCAGTCCCAATGACCATTGCCCGCTTGAGGGCGTCAAAGCCAATCGTAATTCCCTCACTCACACTACCCGTCCAGTGATCAACTAAAACAACCAAAGGCTTCAGGTAGGGACTTGCCCTCGGGGAGACAATTTCTTCCCAACTCCTTTTCACTCCCGTCTGACGCTCCTCGGCCCATAATTCATGTTTCTGATAGAACTGATCCGAAGTAATAAACCGTCCAAGGATAGCGCGAGCCACCGCAGTGTTGCCACCACTTGGAGTTTCCAGAAGATCAATTATTAGAGCGCTACTCGCGAGAAATAAGTTCAACACACTGTCAAACTTTGGGATAAGCTCATTGTCATAAAGGAAGTTATTGATCTTAATATATCCTATGGTCCCAACGAGGTCTGATTCAATCATAGCCGGGTACTCGTGGTTCTCCAACATCATCTCCTTCTCGTCGGGATAGTAGTCTTTGACACCAGTTTCGGTTCTCAATGTGATCTTTCGTTCGTGCACGTGATCACCTGCTAAGGCCATCCTAAGTGCAAAGCTTTTTGCATCAGTGTTTTTATTGTGCCCGAGAAAAGGTTCTATTGCTTGCTCCACCGGGAGGTCGTTGATCGCAACAACCTCTGCACCTGCAGCTATTCCAAGTTTTTCAGGACTAAATCCCTTACGGACTTCCACGATAAGGGGCTTGCCATTTTTATACTCGGCCCACATATCTGCACCGGTTGGTACTAACCTTATGGAAGTTGGATTGTTCGTGTGTAAAGAACAATGATGATCATATAATTCATTCAAAGCTCGTTCAAGCACCGACACGAAGCCCGAACGCATCGTAACCGTATCTACCTGCATTTGGTAAAACGGTTTCAGGCCTGCCCAATCGACATGTCTTTTATCGAAATAACAATAGTTATCCTGGAAGGTCTGCCAAAATGCACTAAAATCTTCTTTATACTGTTGCTGCGTGAAGCGCTGTGCATGAACAGTCACGAGGAAAAGAAGGCCTACAAAAAAGAGTAAGCTTTTCATCTCTTAAAGTTAGTCGAGAAGGCGCTAAAATCATTGTTCATTTCAATTCGAAATTTGCCCGTATTGTCAATAAAACTGACGAAATGCCAACGGCATTTTTTACTAATATTCTGCCACGGCAACCGGTATACCCTTTTCACGAATAATAGCCACTTGTATCTCGTCTTTATCTTCTTCAGCTAACTGTTTGAAGCCCGTAGTATTCTGAAGGCCGGACCAAATGAGTAGTTCAGCTTCCTCGTGCTGAAAGAAGGCTATCTTGTGAATCTCGGCAAATCGCTCCAATAAACAAACCATATCAGTCAAAAACAATTGGTACATCAGTTCATGCTGTCCGTCTTCACCTCTATTCATCAGGTCGAAAAAATTGTTAGCTACCGGCGGATAGGGAGTCTTTATTTTTTTATTGAATCCCTCAATAACGGCAAGGGTGTTTTTGTCACCACTTCTTGCCCTCTTGTCGATATCAAGAAGAACACAGTGCATAAATTCATGAATAAGCGTAACAGCAAGCGCCTTATCGGATGCCTGTTTATTAAAGCGGTTTAACTTCAAATAATACACTGTGTCACCCGGCCGATAGGTAACGGACGCAGACTTGTTGAAGTTTTTACAGGCCGTATCATCGAGGTCGATCGTAAAACCATTCTGATTCAAAAGACCCTGCTGCATAAAAGACGATTCGTTAAGCGCAATGGTGAGATCATCTAAAACGGACGGGAGTCTTCGTAGAGAAGACATGTTAGTGATCCTTAGCCATGTAGAATCGCTGAATTTGGAATTTCGATTTAGCAGAATCTCTGCTGGCACGACACTATCTGGCTTGTATTGATAGTTGAAAACGGCAATTGCAAGCCATAAAATGACTTTCATAAAAGAACATAGCTTTTGAGTGTAATAATTGAAGCAAGCCGTCGAAAGAGCGACCAGGAAGTACCCAATGGTCGATGGTTTACCAAAGGGTACGGGATTATTCAAGAGAACCGTTAATCTGCCGTCGTCGGGTCAATTATCGTTTTCACTTCCGAAATTGTATTGATCGGGAAATTGCCCAACCTCGCATGCTCGCGAAGGACTTCTTCCTCCTCGGCAATGTGAATACAATAGATCTTATCGCCGCAGACATAGGACTGCACCCAATGATAAGGCCGGCCGAGTTTCTCAATAGCTTCGCAGGAAATTTTGGACATTGCTTGCAGCTCTTTGGGTGACAAATCGGAAGCGCCCGGGAGATTTCTTTCGATAACGAACTTTTTCATAACTAGAGTTTTACTTGTGAATAATGGAGTCAAAATTCTCCATCACAGTTCTCGTCGATGCCGGAGTAATTCCCTAATTCTATATGTTCGCTACCTATTTTATGAGTTCCGATTCAATCGCCTGTTGCACTGCTTTAACCCGGGAATTAACATTTAATTTGAAGAATATGGAAGATATATGGTGATCAACTGTTTTAGCAGATATAAAAAGCCGTTCCCCGATTTCTTTGTTCTGTAGTCCTTCCTGAAGAAGCTGCAGAACATCAAGTTCTCTAATTGTAAGATTAGCCTTGTTGGCCCTCGTTGTTTTCCTGATACCCCTAGGTAACTTTTTGATGCCTGACGAACGCAGGAACAACTTTAGTTTTTGGAAGGTTGCTATAGCACCCAACCTGTCAAGAATATCCAGCGCTGCCCGTTTATCTTCAGTATCGCCTTCTGATAACAGCATTGCTTGCTCGTACGGACAGCCATATTGTTTCCAAACAGTGGCTGCCTTTTTCGCAATGGACATGCTGCCCGTTTGATACCCTTCAAACAACTCTTTCAGCTTTATGTTTTGACCTTTCGCTTTCAATAACCAGTAGGCAAACTCACTATTCTCATACATATTACCTTTCGTTTCCACCAGCGATATAGCAAGGCTAAGTGTATCCGGGTCAATCACCTTCATCCCGGTCATCCACTCATACTCGAGCAATCCTGTCAATGCGGGGAGCATCGAAGACAGTTCCTGCACTTCTTTAATGCCAGATGCAGCATCGAGCAACAAAGGAAGAGGATCACCACTCGCCGTTCGCATTTTAAACCTGGCAAGGACCACAAGTGCTTCAGTACGGCTAATTCTCCCCTGCGGTTCATTGCTCAACACCCTTTCAGCCATACTCCGGGCCCGCTCCCATTCACCTGTCTCCAAATAAAGCCGCGCCAGTTCAGACAAAAGGAACAATGACCAGGTGCTGAGATCTTTCTCTTCGCCATATTCAATACCCGCTAGCAACATTTGCTCAGCATAAGCATAATCCCGCATGATAACAGCACTGCTCCCAATATTTGTATAGGCTCGGGCCACATCCTCGTGAAAATAGTTGCTCAAAGCAATTTTTAGGCTTTCTTCAAGTAAAGCCTTTCCCTGCTGTCGCAACGCAGGGATTCGCGAAAGAGTAGTACCTACGTTGTTTAAAGCGTGGCACCGAATTTTTTCATTACCCAGTTCTGTCGCCATCGAAATAGCTTTATTTCCCCAATCGATAGCATCTTCTACCTCGTAGGAAAGCATTTTCAATTGCGACATATTACTTAAGCTCATCGCTTTCGCCTCAGAAGACGGTTCATCTATTAACAAATCAACGGCTTGAATTGCATAGTGTTCTGCTTTAGCCTTATTTCCCTGCAGCCACCACAATCGTGACAACAACCTGAAACAGCTGGCTCTCTTTGCACTGTGCGTTGTACCTTGCAGAAACTGTAGTGCCCTGGTCGAATAAATGATTGCCTCACTGATTTGATTACTTAGATAACATTCATAGGCATAAGATTCGTACAAGTAAACCAAAGTTTCTACATCCTGCTGTTGATAATATTCAATTGCGGCGAGGTACAACTTAGAAGCTTGCGCATGGGCCCCATATTTCGCCGCCTGCTTTGCTGCTATCGGCGCATAGCTGACAACCAGCTCATTCATATTGGCCGCCTTTGCATGGTGAACGATACGTTCGATTTCACCATTTTTCTCAAAATGATCTTTGAACAAATCGAGTATGCGCTTGTTGAGCTGAAGGCGTAAATAAGGCGATAATGACGATTCGATGATCCGCCTGTATAACTCGTGTTTGAAGAAAATGATTCCATCGTTCACGATGAGAATCTGCAATTCCACACAGTGAAATATATTTCCCGCATAAGCAGGATCCAAGGTCTTCAGATAATTCACCTCGAAGCCCGTAGGCAGAACGGACAGAACCTGCCAGACATATTTTTTATCGTCGTCGAGGCGGTTATATATCGACAGGATGCAATCTTTAATATTGTCCGGCACACCCAGGCTGTAACTGGCTAAGATCTCCGTTACAAAAAAGGGATTTCCACCGGTGATGGCAAACACGTCCTCGCCCTTATAACCTTTCTCATCAGCCATTTTTTCTACTGCCTGTTTTGATAACGGCAGTAGTCTCAACCTGGTGAATGAATTGGCATTCAATTGTCCGAACAGGTTTGCCAACGCCTGCCTTGTCGTTACCTCTGCATCACGGAAACTGACGATAAATAGGCAGGGTACCTGCGTGATCCTTCGAGCAAGAAACTTGATAAAGTCAAGAGTAGCCTCGTCAGCCCAATGAATGTCTTCGAAAACCATCAAAGATGTTTGATCAAGCTTCTTTAATTGGTAGAAAACCTGTGAGAAAAGAAAACTGCGATCATCGACACCTTCCTTAACGAATCGAACGTCCTCCTGCAATTGCATCATTACATCGTAAACAGGGGCGAGGGGGCGCGGAGTAAACAGCGCGTCGCAACTACCCTGGTAAACCTTGCATCTGGATTTCACTTCAGTAACGAATGACTTTACCAACGACGTTTTACCAATTCCCGCGTCACCACCGATAAATAGACAATGGCCTTCTCCATCCCGGACATTTTTAAATGCAGTCCGCAGTAGTTTCAACTGTTCCTCTCTTTCGACAAGTTCCATATCTGGCTTTTATAAAATGGCGAATGACGCTTTATTAGGAAACTATTCAACTGTGATAATTAAATACAAATATGTGCAGGATATTACCTTTTATTTTACGACTTCTTCCAAAAGGTATTCCTCCTCTCACAAGGCGAGAAAAAGACCTTCCAAAAGGAGTAAAGAAAATACCTCAGTTGCCAGTCTTGCATTGGTTAAAGGAAAGCGCCAATAGCCAAAACACACTTCGTAAAGCGGTAACATTAAGCCTCAGAGGCCTCGTTTGATTAACTAGTGGAAGAAATCGTTTTATAAACGAAAAGCAAGCAATTGGGGAAATATCAGAATCCATCTTTCACGGTTGTTACTTGCTGTTATAAAATAGGGAAGTGCCAAAATAAATTAGGGCGCTTTTCTGAAAACGCCGCGTTGATTATGAATTCATTTTGTGTGGAATTCATTTTAAAATTTTAAATCGTTTTCTTTATGAAACAAGTGTTTGTTTTTACAATTTGTGCGGGCTTTAGCCTCTTTTCAGCCCCGTTGAGAGCACAGAAGACTTCATCTGGATCCACAAACCACCTTTACCTGGATGTACACCACCTTGGCACCGTGACCAGCAGAGACGTGCAAGCCGCCCACGAGAAAGACCTCAAAGTCGAGAAGAAATACGGTGTGAATTTCCGCAAGTATTGGGTGGATGAAAATGCCGGCGACGTCTATTGCCTTGCATCAGCACCGACCGCAGAAGCTTTGCGGAAAACACATGCCGAGGCGCATGGCCTTCTACCAGACAACATTTACGAAGTAGTTGAAGGTAAAAAGGCCGCCTTGAAAGGAAACAATGCTCTTTACCTTGATGTACACGAGGTAGGCACCGGCGTTAAACCGGCAGATGTAGCAGCGGCTCACCAGAAGGATCTTGCCGTTGAAAAAAAATATGGTGTCAACTTAATTGATTATTGGTTCGATGCCAGCACCGGCCGAATCATGTGCCTGGCACAGGCGCCCGACTCATCGGCACTTATCAACACACACAAAGAAGCACATGGCTTGTTGCCACTTCGCGTTTTTAAGGTCCAACAAGGAAACTAATCGATTTTCATCCAAAAAAAGAACAATGAGACAAATAAACAACGAGATAACCATCTCAGTGCAAAAACTGATTTCCTCTTACAAAATGCTTTACAAGGCCACAGCATTAATGCTGATCTTGTTCGCAGCCTTCCTGTTCACCGGCTGCATGAAAAATGACAAAGAGCGATTGGAAGATAATAGTAAGGTTTCCAATGAAAAGAAACAAACCGACGACCTCTTCAAAGCGTATCAAAACACAGGCCTGTCCGGCGCTACCCTTCTCGAACTGCAACAGGTAAAGGATGCAACGGCAAAATACCATACCCTTGATAACGCCTTTAGAGACGGTTATGCGGACATTGGTTTAAAACTCCCTAACATGGGCTACCATATGCTGAAGTCGGAATTAGTTAAAACCACTTTCAACCTGGAGAAGCCTGCTATTCTAGTCTATAATAAAAAAGACAACGGTGAATTTGAACTGGTAGCAGTAGAATACGCCGTTCCTATCGACTGGTCGGATCCACATACGCCTCCTGCAGGATTTACAGGTGACCAGGACGAATGGAATTTTAACACGTTAAACACCGGCTGGTGGACACTACATGCCTGGGTTTGGCAATTTAACCCAGATGGGGTATTTAAACCAATGAATCCGGATGTTATCGTCAAATAATAACCCTTTGAAATTAATGCATGATGGGCCTGCGGAACAATCATCGGGCTCATCGTTGCATTTATTTGAAAAAATTTACAATATACATACGAAATGAGGATCTTCTTTATGGCCATCTTAATACTTGGTCTAATCTCCTGCAGCAAACGAAACGCAGACCATTCAGCCGTCGAATGCAGTGGAACTCCGAAATCCTATTCTTCTGATCTAAGATTCATTCTGCGGATAAGCTGTAATGACGACTCAGGATGTCATGGTTCGGGAAGCAATAACGGCCCTGGAGAGTTGTTGACCTTTCAACAGGTCTTTAGTGCCAGGTCTGCAATCCGTTCTGCGATCGTTTCCGGCCGAATGCCGTTAAACGGAGAACTCACCGCAACACAGAAGAATGCCATCTTATGCTGGATTGATAGTGGGGCACCTGATAATTAGATGTTCCTGGCAACAATACACTTGGACGGTCGGTTAATATCTGTACCCTTATGAATTCTCTGAATAGCAGAAATCCGTAAATCGTGCACAATGTCCATTAGTAGGTGCCATCCTCGCCATAAGTAGGGCCATCCCGGTGGGATGGCCTCTTTTTAAAATACCAAAATACTTCCGGTGGCACCACCGAGCTGCTTTCCGATTTTGCTAAAGGCATCGATTCGAAGATGAATAAAATAGTAACGATTCCCGCCTCCTGTCAGAATTAAATCAAAAAGAGAACGATTCTTTTTGGTATGGGGCTTTTGACGAGAAACAGCTGGTCGGCATAGCCGGTTTCATCCAGGAAAAAACACTTAAAACCAGGCATAGCGGTACACTTATACAAGTGTATACAAGTCCTTCCCACAGCAATCTGGGAATTGGTAGCACCTTGATTAAATTAACAATTGAAAGGGCATTTGAGAATCCGGAAATTGAACAGATCTTATTGAGTGTTGTCTACACAAATGAGAAAGCCGTATCCATCTATAAACGGCTCGGCTTTGTTGATTACGGCCTTATCGAAGATTATTTTAAAACGGGCGAAGTATACAGCTCACAATTATTCATGACATTAAAAAGAAAGGATCGCCCTGGTCTATACCAGTCTGGAAAAGAGCAAATGTTTAAAGAATTCACGATTAGGTTGAGTAAGCTTTACAGGTGAGCCTGGTTATTTCCTGGAAACCTTGCGAATCCTGTTATTGTGCGATTCAGCTACATACACACTGCCATCAGCATCGATGCCCAAACCGTTTGCACCATTAAACTGGGCCAATAGTCCTTCGCCGTCGCGATAACCAACGATACTTCCGGCAATAGTAGTGACTTCGCCGATCGGTGAAATTCTTCGAATACGATCACCGTCGCTTACAAACAGATTACCTTCGCCGTCAATTACTATATCAGCGATTTCTTCAAAGCTGGCTTTTGATGCATCTCCATCCTGGATTCCATACCGGTCCCCGCCAACAAACGTGGTAACCTGCCCGCCAGGTGTGATTTTACGGATGCGGTTCCAATCGGCAACGAATAAGTTACCCTCCCTGTCGATTACCAGTCCGCTCAGGGAAAAAAACTCAGCGGCTGCTGCACTGCCGTTAGCAAATCCTGCATTTCCATTCCCTGCTATGGTCGTTACAAATCCTGTCACACTGATTTTTCGAATACGACGGCCATCCAGGTCAGCAACGAAGACATTGCCATTAGGGTCTACAGCAATACCGGAACATTCGCCAAATCTTGCCGTATCTGTCCTGCCGTCAGCGTAGCCGCGAACTCCGCTACCAGCCAATACGCTAACAAGGCCATTAGGGCTGATCTTCCGGATTCGGAAATCATGAATATCGACGGTGTAAACATTTCCGATAATATCACTCGTCAAACGGATCGGTATCGCATATCCCGCATTCGAACCGACACCACTTGTAGTGTCCTCCCGGTCGAAGCCGGCGAATGTCGTCACCTGCCCGTTAAAGATCCTCCTGATTCGATGGTTCAGGGCGTCCGCTACGTACAGAACCCCGTTAGAAGCATACGTTATATCGCTCGGAGCTTTCAATCGCGCTTGCAACACTGGGCCGTCTGCAAACTGTGCTGAGCCATCGCCGCCGACCGTCGCCACTGTCCACCCTCTATTGTCACCAATAGATTGTGGATGTTGCACATTCTTTTTGCAGGACGTTGCGAAAAGCAATGTAACCGTCATTAGGTATAGCTTATTCATGACCGGAATTTTGTCCACGACCTCACTGTCAATAATAACTATAATGAGTTGCCACCTGTATTGGTCCCTGCCCGTTGCCTCCTTTGGTTTGGTTTACCAACGAATACTTTACAATCGGTAGATCGTTTCGGTAGTCATAGCTGTTCTGGATTTCATAATCATTCACAATACTCGTGATTCGCTCTCTCGCTGGGTTGTTCTTTTGCAGTTTCACTTGGGGAAGAAACAGGTAAGACCCGAAGAAGTCTTTCAACAATACAATATCATCCACATTGGTTTTGTTATCATAGTCGAAAAACTCTTCCTTACTGGACCAGGTTAACTCGCCGCTACCAGATGGATAATATAAATTCAGCGTAGAAAGGTTCCCATCAGCAAAATAGGCAAGGTCGGCTCTTTTTATAACATCGACCGACCCATTCGCAGAGTATTTATACCAGTACGCCTGCGTCAGTTGATTCGCGGAATTGTATGAAAACTGGTATTTGAACACCAAATCCCCCTTAGACGAATATTCCATGATGGCCGAAACCTGGTCATTTGCATTATAACTATACACAAGCGAATTAGCGTCCGGCTCATTGATCATTTTTTTCACTCGCTTGTTCTCATATTCAACGTCGTAAACAAAAAGTTGTGAAGCGAAGCTGATTTTTTTCACATAGTGCGATGTGTCGTATTCAAAATGAAAATAAGGGGCGGGCAGATGCTCTGCTTCCATATCTTTTAAAAGCACAGGCCTTGCATCATCCACTGCTGTTTTCGTTGGTGAATTCACCAGCGGCTGGTCGCCTTTATTGCAACTTATGAATAGAATCGTTAATGCTAGAAAGCCGAAAGAAACTTTGTTCCTCATTAGTTCGTTTTTATAAATAGTTTTAAAGCCCGGTAAATATTTCTTGACATTCCAAACGTCAACTTAGAACTTTACGTTGCTTATTAAAATACAAGCTTTCCCTCCGGTTGCTTTCAATCTCCTAATGGAAAAACGAATCGTCTACATGTCTTTCATCTGGTAAACCGGATCAGCTCATAAAAAAAGCAGGTAGTGGAAACCACCCGCGTGTTGAATCGATTTGAGATTCACATGAGAAGAATATTGCTACCGAAAAGCCCGGAGGATTTGCTATGTCATTTGTTTCGTAGTACAATTATTTGCGACCTTTTAGTTCGCTATTGAGTAACTCACTTCATGAGGCCTTACCGCCCTATAGTATATCCCATTTCCTTCGACAAATCTTCCGATCCTTCCTTTAAAGCAGTCGCAAACAGCGACGGGTTTCTTTTCTTCTTCGAAAAGAAATAGAAGATCCTTTTTAAATACCTCATTTCAACCAATCAACTGCAAGTAAATCAAAAGCCTCCCCTTATGGTTCGCCATCTACCCACTGGTAGCTATGCCTTCACGAATCGGCCTACCAGGCCGGCAAGCGGCGAAATCACCTCTTTTGGAAAAGCTATGGCATGAACCGCTTAACAGGCCGCCGCTTACGCAGCCGTCGTTGGATCAATAATCGTGGAGACTTCGCTGACATAACTCGCGGGGTATTTACCTTGGCTGACGTGCGCGATAACGATCTCTTTCGTTTCCGCCAGGTAGACACAATAGATTTTATCAGGCGTCACGAAACTGTTGATCCACTGAACCTTCGAACCCATACTGTCAATGACCTCGCAAAAACCGTGTGCGACCCTTTTAAGTTCATCGGGATTAAGCAGTCCCGCATTCGGTACAAGCCTTTCAATTACGTATTTAGGCATGAAATCATAAGACCCTACTCTTTTGGCTTTTCGGTTACTCCCCGTTTATTGTAGTGGTTCCTGGTCTCCACTTTTTGAGTTAAGCTCAATCAGGTGACTCAAGTGTATATGGATACTAATAATTAAGATTATCTGCCAAACACTGAATGTCCCTCTTTGACTATTCACTCGCAACCTCAAGCGCCTCATCAACATTCCGACCTATATACGCGTGCCCTCTGGTTAGGTGACCTTGCTTTTGTTAAAACTTTTCTAAACAGTCCTTCCTTTTTTTCAACACAATCGGGTAGACCTATTTCAAATTACATTAATCAATTAGGCGAAATTCAACACAAGGGAAAGCAACCTATCCGAACCGGCTGCGATAGGATTGCTAGTTTTTCAAACGGCCAATACTAGTTTCCTTACGGTCAACTTCTCCCACCCTGGAAAAAAATATCATCTATTTATTATCCTAACGGTTATAAATAAGGTACAAGGTGCAGGTATGGATTTTTTAAGGGAGCACCCCCATTTCTAAGCTATTGACAGGCAGAAAACTGTTGCCCAAAACTTTACCTTTAAGTCAGAAACAATCCTCGATGAGGGTACGCACCGTCTATCAAATTGCCATCCTTGCTGCATTTTCCACGTTAGTTCACTTAAAATCAAATGCGCAGGAAGTTGATGAAAATCGTTTTGCACTTTATACGCGGCAAAACGGTCTGTCGGGTAACATCATCACTGGAATGGTGCAAGACTCCACTGGCTTTATCTGGGCCTCCACTACCACGGGACTCAACCGCTTCAATGGCAGCAATTTCGTACAGTTTCATAGCGAAAACGACAGCCTTTCTTTGCCCTCAGAATATGTAAGAGGTCTCTTCCTGGTTGATAAACGCCGCCTCTGCAGCTTTGGTGATGGCTTACATATCGTTGACACCTATACAGGTGAAGTAAAAAACGTTTTCATTCCCTATCCGCAGAAACAATACCAATACAAATTCAACTGGATATTAGCCGTCAACAGCAATTCATCGGGAGATATTTTTGTGCTCGCCAGGTCAGGCTTTTATCATTTCAACCGCAACTATCGGCTGCTGTTCAGGTATGATCATTACGCCAGGGAAGAAGTTGCCACAGCTTCATTTACGTTCGGACGCTACCTCCTGAAGTTGGATGAAATGCATTTTGCCGTCGCCTCTCAATCAGGGTTGCTCTACTATGATGCCTCGCGAAAAGAATTCAGAAAGATGAGGCAGGAAGATTGCCCTTCTTTGGCTTGCCTAATGACCTATCCATATAAAGACTACCAGTTCTTCCAAAAAGCCGACGGAAAGATATTGGTTCTGAACAGCGATTCCGACAGCATGCGATATTTTGACCTTGTCAAAAAAGTGGTGATCAACGGCACCCTGCCTTTTGTCGGTAAGAAAGACTTCAACTATCGGTCCCGGATCACTCCCGTGAATGATAGCACCTTTTACCTTACTGGCAAGAACTCCGGCTTTTATAAACTTACCGTCTACACCGCCGGAAATAGAATGCAGTTCTTTCCACAGAAAAATTTTCCCTCCTATTCCTGCAAGGAAATTCTGACGGATCATGATGGCAACCTTTGGATCGCCACGAATACCGGCCTTCTCCATGAAGTGAGAAACAAATCCTTCGTGCGTACGCTTGCAACACCGGACGCTTTATTAAACGCCTTTCCGAATCTTAGCATGAGCGCAGTAATTACAACCGACCACAATATCATTGCTTCGACTAAAGGAGGAAGTGGTCTCTTGCTATTTGACAAAAACGACTACCATTTCATCAGGCGTATAGGCCTTGAACATTCCTATAGACAGCCTGAAGAAATATTTGCACTCGCAAAACTGGACGAAGAAAACATTTTGGTTGGCAGTAATGGCCCCCTTTTTAGGGTTAACATAACCACAGCCACGATCCAGGAAATTCCATTACAACAATGGGGCCGCGACACTGGATGGATAGCGGACATATGTGTTGACCAAAAGAAAAACATTTGGATCTCTTCCGAAAAATTATACAGCTTCAATAAACAAAATAGCACCACCAAACTGGTACCCCTGCAAACTAGTCTCCTTCGCAAGATCGAATGGACACAAGGCTTACAAAAAGATGCAGCGGGCAACCTTTGGTTAGCCGGGCACGGGCTGTTAAGATTTAATACGAGCTCTGGTACCCTGGACCGTTTCATTGATTCCTTTCCTTTTATCAAGATTCCTGACAGGCAAATCAACAGTTTCACGGCCGACCAACAAAACAACCTCTGGATAAGTACCAACAACAACGGTTTGATCTGCTACAACATCGATAAAAAAAGTTTCCATCATTTCACCCACAACGATGGACTTCCCGAAAACGACATTATCAGTATGATCGTAATCGGGGGAAAGCTTTGGCTAGCAACTTTCACGGGCATCGCTTGCCTCGATATCAAAACGTCTTCGATAACTTCGTTTGGTAAAGAGGACGGCTTCCCCGATGAGCCACTCACAAAAGGTTCCAAGTTCTTTTATGATAGCGCTAGAAGCAAACTGTATATAGGTTTCACGACTTCCCTCGTCTCATTCGATCCGGCCCTCGCCGCACAGAAGATACCGGCGCCTAAACTATTTATCGAGAGTTTTGCCACCAACTGTTGTGACAAGTTCCTGCCAAAGGATAAGGATTTTACAACCTCCTGGCGGAACAATGAAATCAAGATAACCATTGGCAGTATCAATTTTCTCTCCAGCAGTACCCAGCATTATGCCTTTCGCCTTGTCGAAGGTGATGGTACCTGGCAGGACCTTGGTAACAGGAGCATTTTCAACATTTCCAATCTCACTCCGGGCCATCATAAAGTGCAGGTGAAGCTCTATTCAACGGCCAACCGGTGGCCTTCCCAGGTAAAAGAGTTTGATATTGTGGTCCTCCCTCCATTTTGGGAAAAGCGTTGGTTCTACTATGCGGCCGCTTTACTCCTCATAACTGCGGTCTATCTATCGGTTAAATGGAGAATAAACGTCATACGCAAGAAGGAGCAGGAACAAACACAGGTTCAAAAGCTAAAAGCCGAAGAATACAAAACTCAGTTCGAGCTGGAACAAATCACCAATTATTTCTCTTCTTCCTTTGCCGACAAGAAGAACGTTGACGACGTTCTATGGGATGTTTCTAAAAACCTTATTGGCTGGCTTAACTATGAGGAGTGCATGATTTATTTGTGGAACGAAGACCATACCAGGATGATCCAAAAAGCATGGTACAGCCCAAAAGGCGACCCGGCCAAAACCCATATCTCCTCCTTTGATGTGTTGCCCGGCCAGGGCGTTGTTGGACATGTCATGATCACAAAAGAACCCCTTATCGTAGCCGATACTACGAAAGACACGCGCTATCGGGTCGATGATGCATTCCGGCTCAGTGAGATCTGCGTTCCCATTGTACATGAAAACGAGCTCATTGGAATCATTGACTCGGAACATTCACAGCCGAATCACTTTAATGAAAGGGATATCAAGACCCTTACCACCATTGCCACTCTCGTAAGCAACAAGATTAAACAAATTGAATCCGAGCAATCCTTACTCATAAAACAAAAAGAAATCCGATCCATAAACCAGCAGCTCGCAGAAGCTCAGCTACTTGCTTTACAAACGCAGATGAATCCCCATTTCCTTTTCAACTCTCTTAATGGCATTAAAGGAATGATCCTCGACAACGAGCAGCAAAGAGCGTCCAGGTACATGACAAAGTTTGCAAACCTCTTGCGCATTACCCTCAATCAGTCAAGAGAGGTGTTCACAACACTCTGCGAAAACATGGAGCAATTAGAGAATTATCTCACCATGGAGAAACTACGCTTCGACGACTCCTTTACTTTCCGCATTACCGCCGACAAACATATCGACCAGGAGGAGACCTTGATACCAACTATGATGATTCAACCTCTCGTGGAGAATGCAATATGGCACGGGTTGATGCCTAAAAAAGGAAACAAGAAACTATCTGTTCATTTCTCCACACTAAATGGTATGATATACTGCACCGTTGAGGATAACGGCATCGGGCTTCAAAACTCAGAAAAATTAAAGAAGGAGAAACGGTCACTTCATGAATCGCTTGGTCTTTCAAACTTGCGAAATCGCATTAAAATACTAAACGAAAAATACGATACGGGTTGCAGTTTGGAACTCTTCGACATACAGGATTTCAATAATGGCAGAACCGGCACTTGCGCTGTCTTAAGTTTTAAAATAATCACTACACAACCTAGCTATGAGAGCAATATTAATTGATGATGAACCAATCGGAATTCGAACCGTAAAAAAACTTCTCGAACTCAATTGCCCCGAGGTCGAAGTTGTGGCAACCTGCACTAGTGCCGACACCGGGAAGCAAAAGATTGAGGAATTGAAACCTGACCTTATTTTCCTTGACATTCAAATGCCTGGGAAAAGTGGTCTCGATCTGCTTGCAGAAATTTCTGACAAAACATTCGAGGTGATCTTCGTCACCGCTCACAATGAATACATCCTTCAGGCCTTGCAGTTCAGCGCTGTTGACTACCTAATGAAACCGGTTGACGAGGACCGCTTGGTAGAGGCAGTCCACAGGGTAAAGAAAAGACTATCCCGTGACAAGGTATCGGAGAATACCGAAACCTTTATCCATAATGTTACCAAGGTTACCTCTCCCATGGATATGCGCTTATGCCTTCCTACGCTGAAAGGTTTTACTATCTTAAAACTAGATGAGATCATCTATTGCGAAGCCCAAAGAAGCTATACTGTTTTTTATCTGGCGCAGGGTAAGACCATCATGGTCTCCAAACCATTGTTCGATTACGACCAGCTGCTGGCTGGCACAACCTTCTTCCGCATTCATAAATCTTTCCTGATTAACCTCGCACATGTCCGCGAATATTTGCGCGGCGACGGCGGCACAGTCATTATGAGCAACAATATGGAATTGGAGGTTAGCCGGAGGAAAAAAGATCAGTTCCTTGCCAAAATCAAGCAATCCTTCAGATACTAATTACTCCAATCCTTTTGGCCGCTCCACCCTTTAAACTCTGCATTGCTTACTGGCAGATTGATATCATCATTACTGGTATTGCCTTTCCGACAACACGATGTCTATTTAGAGAGTAAAGAGTTGTGTACCCAAAATTCATTGGGCCCAAATCGCCAATCGTTACTTCCCGTTTGCCGCAGAACTGACGGTACCTGCCTCTAATAAATGCGTTCGTACCGATGGGTGTTTCCCTCGGAGAACCAACAGAACCGTTTGATAGATTTGTGCTGCGCTTCTAAAAAAAGGAAAAGGAATTTCACGGATTGGTTTCATATATAGGTGTCTCTGGTGAGTGCCATACAAAACCGGGTATGAAGAGCAGGCTTAAAATAAGTCTGCTCTTTTCGGTCGAGTATATTTATTCTCGGCAGATAAACGAGAAAATAAAAAGACCCCGGGCCACCATGTCTAAAACCAGGATTCATCGAAGTGGCAAAATGTTCACTGGTTCATCCGGTAGTCATTTTCATTACACCCCCGTACGCTGAGAAGGCGAATAATTATGGATCTGACCACCATCGCCACGCGAGATTCTTTAGAAAAACAAAAGCTTCCTCAAAAGCTTTATGCAGAGTTCTATGTCTATGCCTTAAGAATCGCCTTCCGCTATTTACATGACTATGAACGCGCGACAGAGGTCGCCAATGCCGCATTTGCTGATATTTTTAAAAATTCCGGCTACCTCGAGTTTTACGGCGATGAACACAGATTTAAAGATCTAATTACCAAAACAACCGTAATGAAAGTGCTTGAAGTTTATGACTGGGACGCCACAGGTGGAGCGTTGAACATTCGGGCAGACCAAATGATTTGGCAGGCTTTATCGCCAGTCGACCATGATGCCCGCCTAGTCTCCCTTCTGGCACTCCTGCCTACTATGCATCGGGCTCTATTCAATATGCACGTAATTGACGGTTTCGCAATCAGCGAGATCGCTAAACACTTGCACCTCGCTGAAGCTTTTTGCGCATCGCAACTCCAGGAAGCAAGAACCCTCCTAAAAAACTTGGTGACAAATGACTCGCAATTAGGATAATTGGCTTTTCAAATAATCCATCATCATCTTAACGCCTTCTCGTGGACTCGTCGCTTTTATACCAAACCTACTTTCAAACTTGCTGCTGTCAAAAACATAATCCATTTGATTCTGGTAAAGCATCTCCGGAAACTCTCTGATAGTGGTGTTAAACAATCCTATCACCTTCAGCAACCATATAGGAATCAACTGTATCCGTGGTTCTACTTTTATGTCCTCCGCAATCAGTTCTATCCACTGCCTTGTGCTCAACCTTTCTTTGGTCGTTGGAAGATGCCATACCTGGTTATAGCAATCAGGTGTATTGCCAAGTAAAGCTGTGGCCTTCCCAGCGTCCGGCGTGAAGGTGTAGGTATGGATCTTATCGATATTACCGAATGCCTGCGCCTTCTTTCCCTTCAATAAGTTTTTTGCTGACGTTTCGGCCAACACACTTTTGTCAGTATCAGGACCATAAAAATCTGCTGCTCGCGCAATCATTGCGGTCAACGCTCCCGATTGCACCTCTTTCATGATCATTTCGTTCAACTGCTTCCTTACCATTCCTTTTTTACTGGGAGGATCAAGAGGCGACTCCTCTGTCATATGCGGGATGGCCGATTTGGCGTACATGTATACGTTATCAAAAAACACCAGCTTCGAACCGTGATCCTTGCACGCCCTGATTACCGACTCCAGGAACGGGGGCCATGTATTTTGCCACACCGATAGCTTGTAATCAAATCCAATGGTGACATACACAACCTCGCTCCCCTCAACTGCTTTACTCACTTCACTGAAGTTTCTTACATCAAGCGGAAACAATTCATCCTGTTCGTTGATCTTTTTAGGATTACGACTTACCAGCCTTATGTCAGTGGTATATTTTCTTAACTCTTTAGCCAGTGGTATTCCAATCGTACCGCCTGAGCCGATGATGGTTTGCATATATTCGTCTTTTAAGTAGTCCTGCCTAATCTGATATGTTTACGATTATGCATAGTGTAGGGACATGCCACCGGCATGTCCTTTAAATCGCTTTCACGTTGTAAAATTAGTAACAAAAGGACGGCCTGTCCTTCAACTCAAATCACTTCCGAATTTTCGGTTCGACTAGGTCCCAAAGATTTCCATACAGATCTTCGAATACAGCCACTGTGCCGTACTCCTGTTCCTGCGGCTCCCTTACGAACTTGACCTTGTTTTGTTTCAACACTTCCAAATCTCGCCAGAAATCATCCGTATGAAGAAAAAAGGCAACCCGCCCGCCCGTCTGGTTACCGACAGAAGCTGCCTGTCGATCGTTCGCTGCTTTAGCAAGCAGGATGAAGCAATCTCTGTTGCCTTGCGGAGCGATTAAAATCCAGCGCTTCTCTTCAGTCAACCTGGTATCTTCAATAATCGTGAAAAACAACTTCCTCGTATAAAACTCCAAAGCCTCATCGTAATCTCTTACAACGATCGTCACGTGTGCAAGCCTTTGATTCATAAATCGGATATCATTTACTATTGAATTGAATTGTCGAAATTAGCTTGCACCTGTCCAGTTGGATACGTAGTAGAACATCACCTTGGCTGCTCTTTGGATCCAAAACAATTCAACCTGCTAGAAATACTTTCCCAACGGCAGCTTCTCGTTATTGGATACTTAGGTCTTATTACAGTAACCCAAACTGCGTTTCACCTCATTCATAACATGGTTATCCGATTTTAGCCCTTAACCCCATTCGTCGCTTCCCGCCGGGACCCACTATACTCCCCCGGATACTCCCACGATACGCCCACTATACTTCCCCAAAAGCCCACTCTTTATTATTTTAAATAGAAGCAAGATACTTTCTTCCTAAACGGCCTCAACTCAAAACTCAAAACCTGAAACTTTCTCACTCCCCCAATTTCACTACCAGCCCATCGTATCCCAAATGGATTCCTTCCGGTAACCTTGCCTCTACGTCCTTGTGCTTTCCCAATTGATGTGAAATGTGTGTGAAGTAAGCAGTAGGAATTTCCAGCTCTTGTACCAACTCAATTGCCTCCTCCAAATTGTAGTGCGAGATATGTTTTTCCTTGCGCAGGGCGTTCACCACAATCACCTTGCTACCCCTGATCTTCTTCTTTTCATTCTCCTCAATACGATTGGCATCAGTAATGTAAGTAAAATCACCAAAGCGGAAGGCGAACACCGGCATCTTTAAGTGCCACACTTCGATAGGAACCACCTCGATATCACCAATGGCGAAGGGTTCCATCGCAATTGTATTCAGTTCCAGGTTTGGCACTCCCGGGTACTTCTTGTCCGCAAAGGCATAGGCAAACTCCCGCATAAGCGCATCGATCGTCATTTGGTTCGCATACACCTGCATTGGCTGCTCCTGGAAGAAATTAAACGCCCTCACGTCATCAAGTCCCGCAATATGGTCTTTATGAGGATGCGTGAAAACAACAGCATCCAGGTGCTTTATGTTCTCGCGAAGCATTTGATAACGGAAGTCGGGAGTAGTATCAACAACGATCCTGGTGTTCTTTGATTCTACAAGGATGCTGCTACGTAGTCGTTTATCTCTTTTGTCAGTGGAGGTACATACGGCACATTCGCACGCGATCATGGGTATTCCTGTACTCGTGCCGGTTCCTAAGAAGGTTATTTTCAGCGATGGAGAACTCACCCGGCAAATGTAGAATGGAGAATCCAAACCGGGGCATCAGGATTCTTCATCCTGGTTATTAGCAGCATGATATCGGCCCATGATATCATCAAACCATTTCCTGCTCTCAGCCGTCAACCCTTCCGCATCGATCTTCAATTGCGGGATCAGGTCAATCAATGTATTGATCCGCCCTTCTAATTGAAGAAATTTATTCAACACTACCACCTTCCGGTCTTCCAATATGCAAAACCCGCTCTGGAAGCTACCTCTTTCATACCTGACAATGTAGCCCGCTTCCTCTATCAGTGCTTCAATCTTATTAAGAGTTGTCTGCGTGTATTTCATGCCCCTGTGCCCCTAAGGGAAACTTAGATTTAATCAGTTATCAAATATTGTTAAGTCGCCTTCCGCGCTAACAAATCAGCGCTGCAAGATAAAGAAGAATACTGTGACCCAAAGGAGCACGCTGTCTAGTTCTTTTGTAGGGTGAAATGCACGAAAAAGAAGTACAGCGCAACAACCTGGAGCGAAAAGCTGTATTCTTGAAGAAATCTTAAAACCAACACACCGGCTGGTAATAGCCACCATAATAATCGTAAAAATAACCGCCGTCATACCAGTAAGGATAGCCTCCGAAATAT
>Ga0157371_10001124_pt1 | contig 28910 bp, 27 predicted proteins | sample C45metaG_FD_113462 | JGI IMG/M metagenome (GOLD analysis project Ga0157371, IMG submission 113462) | Corn rhizosphere microbial communities from Kellogg Biological Station, Michigan, USA - C4-5 metaG | ecosystem: Host-associated > Plants > Roots > Rhizosphere > Soil | place: USA: Michigan... | reverse complement strand
GTCTTTTCCATTTCGAAACTGTTGGCAAGAGCATGTGGAGCAAAAATGGCTTTTAAAATAATAAATAAACCGCCTAATCCTAAAACGGCTAATCCTGTAACGCCAAGGCCCATTACACTTCCACCAGTAAACGAAACTTTTAAGGCTTTTGATAAACTGCTTCTTGCAGCCTGGGTCGTTCTAACATTGGCTTTGGTAGCTACTTTCATTCCGATAAATCCGGCCAGGGCGCTAAAAAATCCGCCACATATAAAAGAGACCGCAATACTCCAACTGCTGTTAGCGCTGCTGTAACCCATGATTCCTAATAATATTGCAGCGATGATGACAAAGTAAGAAAGGATTTTCCATTCAGCTTTTAAAAACGCCATTGCACCATCAGCGATATAAGTGCTGATTTCTTTCATTCGTTCGTTGCCGGCATCTTGTTTATCTACCCATGCAAACTTTAAAAACGTATAAAGCAAACCAACAATTCCCATCGCCGGTATTACGTAAATCAAATTATCCATATCAGTTTATTACTTAATTTTTAGGGCTGCAAAAATAGGGTAAAAAGGCTATATTAAAATCTTTCCATTCGCTCTTTTACCTGATTATTTTAAGTTGTTCAAACTGCTCTTATTTTTTGAATAAAAAGAAAAATCACTTTTAGTAAATCGGTTTTTATATTGTATGAAATTCTTTATTTAATTAAAAAATGGCCCGGAAAAACAGCGGCGTTTAATAGCTTTTTAAAGTTTTTTCACTTTATTATAATGTGACTTTGCTTTTTTGTACTTTTAAAGATTCAAATTGTTATTAAAGCAAAAATGCACTTTAGGAGTTATTAGCGCGGAAAATAGTTTCAGCACTAAAAGATGAAAAGCTGAAAAGCAATAAAAGAATCACAAATAGTTTTTTTGAAATAAAATATTTTTACAAAAAAATTTCTTTCACGAAATATACATGCAAGATCGTAAATCTTTATACCTGCTTATTTTTGCATTAACTGTTGTAACTATCGCTTTTATTCTAATTTCAATCTGGGGGTATCATTTTTATTTTGAACAAAAAAAATTGAAGCCATTTTCCGGCGAACAGCAAACTGCTTTAGTTGGAAAGAAAACAGCGTCCCAGGATTCCCTGCAAACAATTTTAAATTCTACAGTGCAACAATTGAATGATGCAAAGGTGGCAGATTTAAATATTTCACCTGATGATACAGAACTTACTTCAAAACTGATTCAGTTTAACAGGTTGAAAAATGAAATAGCAACAATTTTAAAAAATAAAATTTCTTCAAAAGAGGTGTCGGCTTCTAACGAAAAGATTACTGAGTTGCAGAAAAGTATAGACGATTTGCGGCGTAAAAACGAAGAAGTGCAACGTGAAAATGAACGGTTGAATAAAATTTTAAATGAACTTGTTGCAGAAAAGAACAATAGTAACTACATTAATAAATCCGAAAAAACTAACACAAGTTCCCCAAGCTCATTGCCTTTATTAGTTTCACATTTACGATTTACAGCCTTCAGCGTTAAGGAGGGTAAGGAAAGAATAACCAGCAGGGCAGCGGAAACAAAAAAACTTACCGGATCTTTTCAACTGAACATAAAACCAAATAACACATCTACCTCTATTTATGTAGTTGTTATTGAACCAAACGGAACAACGATATTAAGTTCTGCCGGGCAATCAGGCACTTTTGAAACATCATCCGGTTCAAAGTTTTATTCAGTGTTACTTCATTTTGATAATAAAAAAGACAACAAACACCGGCTACATTTTTCTATTGAATCTAATAATTTTCAAAAAGGAAAGTATGTGATGCAAATTTATCACAACGGAATAATGATTGGGAGACTGGTGCGAACGCTATACTGATTTTTATTAAGCAAATCAGAGCTTAAAAGGAATTTGCAGTAAACTAATAAATTCCTTCAATTTTAATTTAGTTTTCTTTAATATCAAGTGCCGGAATAATCTTCTTCCCGCTTTTAAGAGGGTTAAAAAGTTTGCATTTTATTTTAGTTGGTTTATCTATTTTTGGTGCAATGTTTGGATTAATTAACTCTTGATTTCTCATTTAAAAAAAATTAAAATAAAATGAAAAAAATTTTTTCTCTTGCACTGCTGCTGGGTTTGTTTGCATTTCAATCGAATGCACAGAAACCAAATGAAGATAAAAGTAAAAGGCCAAGTCCACCGGCTAAAGTAACTCAGAAAATACCGAGCGGTGCTACTGTTCTGATTGATTACAGCCAACCGTCTCTAAAAGGAAGAACAATAGGAAAAGACCTGGAACCATTGAACGGAAAAGTGTGGCGCACCGGTGCTAATGAAGCAACAATTTTTGAAACTGATAAAGATGTAACCATTAATGGGGCGCCTTTGCCAGCCGGAAAATATTCTTTTTTTACTTTGTTCAACGGCAAAGAGGTAACCTTGATTTTTAATAAAAAATGGAGTCAATGGGGAGCTTATACATATAAACAAGGTGATGATCAATTGCGGGTGAAAACTCAATATCAGGAGCTGAATCCTCCTGCAGAAAAATTGACTTTTACCATTAGTCCGCAAGGTGAGGTGAATTTACTTTGGGGAAACAGGAAAGTTACTTTCCAGGTGAAATAAAGTAATTAGCGAATTTTGGTTTTAAAGAAATGGCTTATTTTCGGGCCATTTTTCTTTTCTAAAAAAACCAGTTATCTCTTTATCATATTCAGCATCGATAAAGTTTCTGTGATCATTTTCGCATTATATTCTAAAGCAAGTTCTTTGTGATTTATTGCGTCGATAATTGTTCCGATGAAGCATAAACCTGCTGTGAAAAAATATAAAATGCCCATTCCGATGTGCCCGATAAAAAAACGTTGAATCCCTGCAACGCCGACCAGGCCGAGCAAACAGAGAATTAAGATCAATTGTGGATCTTTTCTTTTCGACCGGTAGATTGTACAAAATTGCGCTACTTCCTCATCATTAAAATCTTTTATCCTTGAATTAATGGTTATCAATTCTTCTGGTGTTGCATCATATAAATATTTTAAAATGGTCGGATTTATTGAGCTGAAATTATTATCCATAGTTCACTTTTTTAAGATGAGAAAAAATATGAAGAGAAGACAGTTTATAAATTCTGAAAAGGATAACGAGCAGCGCAAATATTCCCAATGGATGTGAAGAAAATGAAGCTGATAAATTACCATGAAACAAAAAACTGATTGAATGGCCGAGCCCACATCCCGGGCAAAATTTGATTCCGATAAATTTGAATATACAGAAAGAATAATGAGTATTGGATTCCGGATTCATGCATCCAAGTAAAACCAAGCCGGTGATCCATGAAATTAACTCAACATATTTCTTGAATGATTTCAACTTTCAAAAATTTATTTTAAAGATATTTAAAAAAGGTTTGATAAAAAACTCTTCTCTTGGAACAATTAATTAACCTGGATGAAATCCGGTTTTTTTACGAATTGCGTGTTGTATTTAAAGATTAAATTAGTAGACAATGAAAACCGGAAATTTTCATTATAAAAATTCTTTTTTGGAAAATAATATCCTTTCAATTCTATAGTTCCAAAAACAAAACTTTCGTTTCGGGTTCGAATGCCACCACCGACAGAAGTTAAAATTTTTGTGTTGGAAAGGTAAGGAGAAAAAACACTTACATTACTGAACACGAATGGAGCAAACTTAAATGCTACCACTGACAAGGGACTAAAAAATTCTGATTCTGCTTTTGCAGTAGCGCGTAAAGTGCCGCCAACACGCTCGTTTCCAATAATTTCATTTCCATATTCCGGCATCCCAAACTGACTATTGGCAAATAGCGGCTCATTTAAAACAGAATTTACCTGTTGAGCCAGGTCAAAGTTCAGAAAGAAACGTTGCTTCCATTTTGTGCCTATTTTTTTTAAATGATCAAAATAAAAAACACTCCCTAAAAAATTAATGTCTTCAATAGTTTTGTGATTTAAAAATCCTTCAGCACGGAGAGAATAACTTAAATAATTTTTCTCTTTATTGAATTGATATTGCTGAAAATTAAATCCAAGGAAAGGGCGGGATAAATTTTGTTTGATCGTGTAACCGGCGGTTAAACTCAAAAGCAATCCTTCGGGAATATCTTCATTTCTTCCAAAGCCGTAAATGTATTGTGTTTTATAAAAGTTCTGCCTGTAGAAAGTTAGTGTTGCTAAGGTAGCTTTCAAATTAGAATATTGCCAGTTATATTTCAACTGAAATTTGTCTGGTACCTCCAAAAATTTTTGATCAATAACACGCAATCCGATCAGCTTTCTTAATTTTTGCGATTCTTCCTGGCTGGTAAAATTTTTTGCATTAATATTATAACCTGCCCATGCTTCTACTTTATAATAACGGTAATGGATATCCGAAAAATAAATAGAATCTTTAGAATATAAATTGATTGTAGAATGGTAGGAAGCATCTAATTCGTAAATCCATTGCATATATCGGTTTACAAGCGGCTTCATAAGATTCACGTAATAATTATTATCTTCTTTCGGGCCGCGGATAGTTGGATAAAAACTTTGATAACCAATTTTTCCATCTACAAAAGTACCGCCAATATTCCTGCTGTTATATTCGCCGCCAAAAGCGAAATTATTTTTTCTTCTATCATCATAAAGCCCGTAAATAACGCCTGCATTTCCTGTTCCTGCAAAGTTATCTTCCCGAAACTCAATATTGGTTTGTTTTAATCCTAAATCATTTATTGCGCCTCCCAAAGAAAAAACATCTTTTACTTCAACGGTTACATCAACGGAATCAGAACCAGGAGCGGTTCGCCTGACAAAGAAATCAGCATCCTGTAAGTATAGCAATTGACGTAAATATCTTTCATTATCTGCCATTAAGTATGGTTTTAATGGCTGACCTTTTTCAAAAAATAAATTCTTTTTAATAACCCTGCTTTTTGTAAGATGGTGCAGATCATTTGCCAACGATGTTAAGCTATTGATTAATTTTTTGGAAGTATCACCAATTGAAATTCCAAAGGGAAGCCGGTGAATGATGATATTCCTGATAATCAGGCCTTCGTAACCCCGAAAGGCTTCTTCGTTTCTCTTAAGTTCATTAGCATGGTCAATTTCAGTAGTGTCTTTCTTAAAATTATTAATCATTTTGTTTAAAAAACTTGAATGATTTGCAGAATCACTATCCGGCTTTTTACGAAGTGTATCAGATTGGGCAAACAAATAAGAATGCATTGAAGAAAGAATGCTGCTAACAAAAAAAATCAATAAATATTTGACGCAAATTTTCATTAGGTTCTTACTTGACCTTAAAAATACTCATTAAAAGCTGTTGATTTATTTGTAAAAAGTTATTTGAGGAAACTTTAATGAAGGCAGTATTGTTTTACACCGAATGCTCTTATGGAATTACAATAAAAGCAGCAGGCAAATAAAAATCTGATTTTTTTAAATCGCTTGTGCTTTTTCAATCGAAAAGGATAATTAAAAAACTTCGACGATTCTAATTCATTAAAATTCGTTTTTGATCTTTTCAATAAAATTTTGTTCGATCATTTTTTTCGCCATAAGAATCATATTATTAAAGGCTCCGGCGGTAGAGATGCCGTGGCCGATAATTACGGGTTTATTTACACCCAAGACCGGCACGCCACCATACATTTCAAAATTAAACCGGTTAAAATATTCGTCATCGATCTTTCTTTTTTGAACAATGTCATAAATTGATTCGGCAAACTTTAAAAGAATATTTCCGGTATATCCATCACACACATAAATCTCTGCTTTGTCGAGTAAAAGGTCTCTGCCTTCAATATTTCCTACAAAATTGATCCGCTCATTTTCTTTTAACAAAGGATAAGCTGCCTGGCAAAGAATATTTCCTTTTCCTTCTTCTTCTCCCACATTAATAAGGGCAACTCTCGGGTTTTTATTGTTTAAAATATAAGTTGAAAATAACGCACCAAGCAAAGCAAACTGCGAAAGATTTTCAGGCTTACAATCTGCATTTAATCCAACGTCTACCAGCAAAGAAAGTTTGCCGTTTTCACCTGGCATGTAAGCGCCAATTGCCGGCCTTGCTACACCGGTGATTGCTTTTATACTATATAAAGACCCAACCATCATAGCGCCAGTATTTCCGGCACTGATAAAAGCATCTGTCTTCCCGCTGGCTAATAAATGAAATCCAATAGAAATTGAAGATTGTTGTTTCTCTTTGAGTGCTTTTGTCGGATGCTCTTGCATCTCAATAACTTCAGGCGCATGAACCACTGTAAAATTTTCAGGGTTCATGGTATATTCTTTGAATAAAGGAATTAGTTTATTTTCATCACCGATCAACGTCAGATGAACATCATCGTGGTTATTTTCAGATAAAAAAAGTTGTACGCCTTTAATAGTTTCGAGAGGGGCGAAATCACCTCCCATCATATCCAGTGCTATATTCATATTTAGTATTATCTTGAAATATTACGCTAAAAATAACCCCTAAATTTTAAATAATTGAATTGAATTTAAAAAAAAAATCCAAAAATAAAGTTGAAGTAAATCAAACTTTATCTTTGGAATGAATAAAAAGGTAAGAACAAATTATAACGCTTTTGCAGGCGCTTTTTCAGCAACTACTTTTCCTTTATAAAATAATTTTCCTTCACTGGTGTGAGCGCGATGACGAACGTGAGTTTCGCCGGTTGTAGCGTCAACACTCAAAGTAGGAGCTGTTGCTTTATAATGTGTTCTTCTTTTTGCACTTCTTTGCTGACTGTGTCTGCGCTTTGGATTTGGCATAACCGTAAATTAGATATGATTAATTATTGTTTCTTTTTAAATTGTTCCAATCCTTTTTCAAACGGATGATTATTTTCAATTACTGTTGATCTCATTTTTTTTAGCATTGCTAAAATCTCTTTGTTGCATTGAGGTCCGCCTATTTCATCTTCATTACACATCCGCTGATTCGGAATACTTAATAATACAAATTCATAAATCCAATCTGCAAGATGGATGTGGCTTTCTGTTCTTGAAATGTAATATACGTCCGCATCTTCCTCATTTTGGTTCATTTCGTCAGGATTTTCTACCTGTTTAATGACCAGTTTAAATTCATCCCAAAGATCCAGCGGCAAAGTATTTCCGCAACGGTCACAAATTACATTTACGCTGCCACCAACCTCAAATTTCAACAACATAAAAGAGTTGTTTTTTTCCAGCGTCAGTTTTATCGATGCATAACAATTGTTGAAATCTGTTTGCTTGTAATTGGCAAAGAACTGATCATCTGCCTGATAATTAAACTCATGAATACCAGGTTTTAATCCTACAAAAGCAATATCATATTCACGCCTGTTACCCATAACTCAAAATTAAAGGGCAGCAAAGGTATGTAAATTCGATTAATTATTTCAGATTAGATGCAAATAAAGTCAGTTTTTTGCAAAGAAATAGCATTTAAAATTTGATTTTAATCTAAATCCTATTTTAATAATAACTTCGTTAAATAGGAATGCAGACTTTCTTTTTTATGTAAGCAGGAAATAACAGGCATTTTTAATATCGACGATTTGGAAATCTAAGCGAAGGGAAATAATTTCTTTATGAGTGTGAGAAGATATTTACGTGAAAATAAAAATCGATGGGTTGTAGCAGTTCTGCTGATTTTATTAATAAAAATTTTTTCCTTCAATAAATATTGGGTAGAAGCAATTTACTCATCAGGTTTTTATTTTTATTTTTCCAAAATACTTAGATTTCTTTTTGGCTGGATTCCATTTAGTTTCGGTGATATTTTATATTTATTAGCCGGAGCGTGGCTCCTTTGGAAAATAATAAAGAATGTACGCCTGCTTTTCAAAAAGAAATTAAACAAACAAATTCTTCTTAAGAAGTTGCTGAATTTGCTACTGGGTTTTGCCTTTATTTATATCGTTTTTAATATTTTCTGGGGAATAAACTATAGCCGGAAAGGAATCGCTTATCAATTACAATTGTCCGGTTTGCGATATGATACCACTGACCTAATAACACTTCAGAAAATTTTATTAGAAAAAGTAAATGCTACAAAAACTTCAGTCATCAACAGTCATGAAGCTTATCCTTCTAACGCACAATTAATCGAAAGAGCGGAAAAAAGTTATCATCAGGCTGAAAAGATTTTCCCTTTTCTGGAATACAGAAATCTTTCAGTGAAATCATCATTGTATGGAAAGCCGGGTGATTATTTGGGATTTACAGGATATTATAATCCTTTTACCGGTGAACCGCAAATTAATACAACCGTTCCTAAATTTTTGCAGCCTTATATTGCTACCCATGAAATGGCGCACCAGCTCGGATATGCAAAAGAAAACGAAGCAAATTTTGTTGGATATTTAGCGGCGGTAAATTCGCGTGATACTCTTTTTCATTACTCCACTTATTTTGATCTTTTTTTATATGCCAATCGCGAAGTTTATTATTTTGATTCAGCCTCTTCATTAAAAGCAGTGCAACAGTTAATTCCTGCAGTAAAGCAAGATATTCTTGAATTTCGCAACTTTGACCAGGCTCATCAAAGCTTTTTAGAACCGGCAATTAACTGGATTTATGGAAATTATTTAAAACTAAATAATCAGCCAAAAGGAATGCATAGTTATAATGCTGTAGTAGGAATGTTGATTGCCTATTATAAAAAATATGGAAAAATATAAATCAGAAAACGGGTTATTCTGTTACATAAAATTTAATATTCGACTGATTTGCAGAAAAAAGAATCTTTTGGCAAATTGTTCCACAAAAGAAATTTAAGAAATTAATGTACCTCTTTTTCGATTTTTAACCTTTTTTATCTTCTTTCTTTCATCGCAATTCGTTTTCTGCCTTCATGCAAAGGACGCCTGTTCCCGCCGCCATTCGCTTCGTTCATTCTTATCTCGCGACCATTATGGGTTTTTCCGTCGAGGCTTTTAATCATTTTTGCCGCTGCAGTTTTATCTACTTCAACCCATGCATTCATGTCACGAAGATCGATTCGGCCGAGTACTTCTTTTTTCAAATTGCTTTCATCAAGAATGTACTGTAAAAAACTTGCTTTATAAAAACCGTCCTTTGTGCCAAGGTTTATAAATAGCTTGGTAAAACCTCCGTCTCTTTGATACGTCGGTCTTTCTCTTCTTTCATTATTATCCCGCTTATAAGTATCGTTTCGCCTTTCTTTAAAGTCCTGCCTTGCGTTCAGGTCTTCTGCATTTTCATAATATTTTAAAAAATGGTTAAACTCAAGCGCAGCCACTCTTTTCAGCACTTCCTGCTTATTCATTGCCTCAAACTTTTTTTCCAGATCCGGCATGTAAGTTTCATACGCGCCGTTAGAAATATCCGTGTTGATCAGTTTGTCCATAAAATAAAAGAACTGTTTCCGGCAAACATCTTTTCCACTCGGAATATCCAATTTATGAAATGAAGCATTGACAATTTTTTCCAGCTGGCGGATTTTAAAAGATTCACGGCTATGACAAATTGAAATACAAATTCCACTTTTACCCGCCCGGGCTGTACGGCCGCTTCTGTGCGTGTAAACTTCGATGTCATCAGGAAGTTCAAAATTGATGACATGTGTGATTCCTTCTACATCAATTCCACGCGCAGCAACATCTGTTGCTATCAAAATTTGTAAATCTTTATTACGAAAACGTTGCATAACCCGATCACGTTGTTGCTGAGTAAGATCTCCATGTAACGATTCTACATCATAACCTTCTTTAGAAAGCTTTTCTGCAATATTTTGAGCATCTATTTTAGTTCTTGTGAAAATAATTCCGTACATGCCAGGATTAAAATCAACCAATCTTTTCAGTGTTTCAAAACGGGAATGCGCGGGAGTAATAAAATACTGGTGATCAATATTTATGTTAGCGGTATTTTTTTTACCTACAGTTACTTCCTGCGGATTATGCATAAATTTTTTAGAAATTGCTCTTACTTCTGAAGGCATCGTAGCGCTAAAAAGCCACGTACTTTCACGGTTTACGGTATTTTTTAAAACAAAATCTATATCATCTCTAAATCCCATGTTCAACATTTCGTCCGCTTCATCCAGTACCACATACTTTACTTTTTCAAGATCAATCGCTTTTCTTTCGATCATATCAATCAATCTTCCGGGAGTGGCTACTACAATGTGAACTCCTTTTTTCAAAGCCCGGATTTGCATGACGATAGAAGCACCGCCGTAAACCGGTTCAGCAATAATGTTTTTTGAATATTTTTTATATTCCTGTATATCGTTGCAAATTTGCAGGCACAATTCCCGTGTCGGACAAACTATTAATACCTGCGGATATTTATTCGAAGCATCTATCAATTGTAATAAAGGCAAACCGTATGCTGCAGTTTTCCCCGTACCTGTTTGTGCAAGTCCTACGAAATCTGTAGTACCTGAAAGTAAGATGGGAATTGCTTTGGCTTGTATGGGTGTGGGAGTCGTAAATCCAAGATCATTAACCGCTTTGACGAGGTTTTCATTTAGGCCTAAGCCTTCAAATTCATTCATTAATTTTTTTTAATTTTAATGCGCAAAGGTATACTAATTAGGCATAAAGTAATGTGCGCTGAGGTTAAAGATGCGATAAACTACGTGCATCGTTTTGAAAGTCACGGAAAGAAAATTTAAAAAGTTAACCTAATGTTGTTTTAAAAAATCTTTCTAACTGCAAATAATATTGGCACGACTTTTTGATACCTGTTTTTGGCAATTTGATTCTTAAACCCGGATTTTATAAAAATTTATAAATATGAAAACTAAATTAATTCCTTTTTTAGCGCTCTTATTTCTTTCTTCTTCGCTTTTTTCACAAGCACTGACATTTGGAATAAAAGGTGGCGCGAATCTCGGAAAAATCAGCGGTCACTCATTTAAAGATGAATACACACTCGGATATCATGTTGGCGTTTTTGCTACAATTGGTGGAAAAAAATGGGGTATTCAACCGGAGGTTTTATTAAACCAGGTGAATACCGATACAGCAACAAGTTTCAATCAAATAACCGGCTTTAATAACATCAGTAAGATTAAATTACATTACTTAAGTATTCCCATTTTAATTAACTATAACATTAGTAATATTCTTTCTTTACAGGTTGGGCCACAGTTTGGAATTCTAATGAATAAGGATGAAAACCTTGTGCAAAACGGGAAAGATGCTTTTAAATCGGGTGATTTTTCAGTGGCCGCCGGTCTTCAATTGAATGTTTTAAAATTCAGAGCTTATGGCCGGTTTATCGGAGGTACTACGAATTTAAATAACTTAGGAAGTAATGATACCTGGAAAGTAAACATGTTTCAATTAGGTGTGGGACTTGCATTATAATCAGCGAATAAATTTTATCTCATTTTGTTCGTTTACTGTAATAATTGAAGAAGGAGTGGCTTTTGAAAAATCATCCTGACGGTGTTGAACAATATAATCAACACCGTTTTTAATTACATCAGAAACTTCATTAAAATTTTCAGGAAATTTTTCACCGGAAATATTTGCTGATGTTGAAACCAAAGGCTTTTGTAATTGCAGAATCAGTTCTACGCAAAATGCGTCTTTTACAATTCTAATAGCAATACTTCCATCCTCATTAATCAAATTCGACGGTAAATTAATGGCGTTTTTAAAAATGGCAGTTGTAGGTTTTTTTGCAGAAGAAATAAAATCAAGGATTTTTTCTGAAGGGTTTGAAACATACTTTCGAATCATAGGTTCATCATTTACCAAAATAATCATCGATTTTTTTTCCGCTCTTTTTTTTAATTGAAATATTTTTCGAACTGCTTTTGAATTAGTAGCATCACATCCAATTCCCCAGATGGTATCAGTTGGATAAAGAATGATGTCGCCTGATCTTAATGTTCTTAAGCAATTCTTTAGATCATTTTCGAAATTATTCTGTTGCATGTTTCTCAAATTTAGTTACCAATTTTCCAACGGCTTTTTTGTTTCATTTCTGATTTGTATTGCTTTTGATAAATTCTCTGTAAACCACTTTTTTTGTTCATGAATAATATTAATTGTGTCGGTTTTTTTTATTTTCAAAAGTTTCTTGGAAAGTCTTCTCCATTTTAGATAGGCTAAAAAATAGGCGAGAGGCAAAGGTTTTCTTAAATCCAGTAACGTATAAATGGGTATATTTTTTATTTTTCTCAAAAGAAGATCATAGGTGTCAGCTATTTCAATTTTGCAATCATGAATCACATGTGCGGCGGGTAACACACCAATTTTCATTCCGTGATATTGAACGCGGGAAGCATAATGATTGTCTTCACCATAATGAAAAAAAACCGGGTGAAAAAGGCCTGTCCTGGAAACGCATTTTCTTGTAATCATCCACGCTGCTGCATTTACAAAACGCATAGCATATGGTTTGTTTAAATCGAAATTATCATCGCCTGTCAACATATTACCGATCATTTCTTCTGAGGAATTCCTTCTCAAAAAATTTTTAAAAACCGGTTCAATTTCTTTTCCATTTACCTGCAATTGAAGTGGGCTTAGTAAACCAAAATCCGTGTATTTTTTTAAGGCGTTAAGCAACAGGGGAATTGTGTCTGTAAATACAAAGGCGTCCTGGTTTAATAAAAAAATATAATCGGCGCCATTCTTCATTGCAAAATCAATTCCCAGATTATTCGCTTGACCGAAGCCGGTGTTTACGTTATTTTTTATTAGGTGAATTTGAGAAAAACGTTTTATTAATTCTAAGGTATTATCTGTAGACCCGTTATCAATTATTATTACTTCCGTTTGAACATCACTTTCAGATAGGTGTTGCAAACATTTTTCAATCCATGGTGCTCCGTTGTAAGTTACAATTATAGAAAATGTTTTTTCCATGGATTATGAAAATAAAAGATTATTATTTGCAAATGTAAATCAACATAAAGTTTGTGCTGTCGTATTTTTGGCAAAAACAGACGTGATCTTATGCAGTTATCGGTAATTTTTACCACTTACAATTCTCCGCTTTGGCTTGAAAAAGTTTTATGGGGTTATCAGTATCAGAAGTTTAAAGACTTTGAGGTGATCGTTGCAGATGATGGGTCTACTTTTGAAACATCTGATGTAATAAAAAAGATGCAGCAACATGTAGACTTTCCTATCCGGCATGTGTGGCACGAAGATGAGGGTTTTCGTAAGTGTGAAATTTTGAATAAAGCAATTTTGGCTTCTAATTCTGATTACCTTGTTTTCAGTGATGCCGATTGCATTCCACGCGAAGATTTCCTGCAGGTGCATTATAATACTAAAGAAAAAAATCATTTTCTTTCGGGTGGCGCAATACGGCTTCCGATGTTTTTAAGCAGTTTGATAAAGCCAAACGATATTTTTAGCCAGGATGCATTCAGCAAAAAATGGCTTATTAAAAATGGGTTTAAAAGTTCTTTTGTCAAAAATTTAAAACTCGGAAAAAATAAATCTTTTGCAGAAATAATGAATAAAATAACTCCGACAAAAGCCACCTGGAACGGTGGCAATGCAAGTGCGTGGAAAAAAGATATTTTGGCAGTAAACGGTTTTGACGAGCGAATGAAGTATGGCGCTGAAGATCGGGAATTTGGAGAACGAATGATGAATAACGGAATTAGAAATAAGCAAATACGATATACTGCCGTTTGTATTCATCTTGATCACGAAAGAAGTTATGTCAATGAAAAAGATTTAAATAATAATGCCGCAATCAGAAAAGAAACGAAAATGAAACGGAAAACATGGACGGATTTTGGTATTCAAAAATCTGACGTTTAAAATATTTGCAGTTATATTTATTTTTTTATCCGTTGATAATTTTTAAATCCGAAAAGTAATCTTCCATTTAAAAATGTTTGTTCAAACCACGTGAGCACGCGATATTTTAATTTTTCGTGCTTTTGCAACTTGGTTATCTGCGCCTCTTTTTTATAACGCAGCTGATTTTTCCAATCAAATTTTTTTATAAAATTTATCAGCACTTGAGGATGTGTTTCTTTATACAATTTTATTTTACTTAAATCCCCGTAATCAAATAATTCTCCTTCATTTTTAAACATCGCCTCAGTAGATTCCTTTCCTGAATAATTGGTGTTATGATTTTTTCTTTTTTTCTGCATTAAAAATGGCGGCCTTACAAACCCATAATGAAAAATAAATGCGTCAATTTCTACAACCTTTAATTTAAACGTGTTTTCTTTTTTATAATAATCCTTTCCATCAAAATCAGGAATTCTTCGAAATGATTGTGCATCGCGCCACGAGTGGATTTCAGGATCATTCCTGATAATTCTTATTTCCCGCGGATACCATGCGTGAGATTGTACGTAATGATCGTAATCTCCCCAAAAATGTTTGTATTTAAAAAGGAATCCTTCCACCTCTTTATCCTCTAAATATTTTTCGCAGTTTTTTTTTATTATCGGTAAATACTTCTCATGAACTACCTCATCGCTTTGTATATAAAACAGCCAATCCCCGCTGCAGGCTGCTTTTCCAATATCAGTCTGATGCGCATATTCCTGCCCGTGCGGATATTTTTCCAGATCCCAAACAGTGTGAATAATTTTGATTTTATCAGATTCAATACTTTTGATTTCCTGCTCTGTAAAATCATCTTTATCGCAATCGCCTAAAACAACAATAAATTCATCTACCAAAGGAAGCAAACATTCAATAGAAGCCTTTACCGGATAATAAAGTTTTGTGGCATTTTTTGTAAATGTAAATCCGCTTATTTTCATTTTGTTTTTCCCGGTAAAAATGTTTTCCATGGCCGTATCAGGAGTTCAAAAGTAAATCAAACTTCCATTAGTGGTATAGTGGATAAACAAAAAAGCACTATTTCTATCTAGACAAAATATTCGTTCTTTGCTTAATTATATTTGCAAAAAAATAAATGAAAGATGGATTTAGAAAAAATGATTAAGGAAGTGTGGGTTAATCGCGAGTTGCTGAAAGATGAAACTTATACCGATGCAATTCGGAATGTAATTGATAAAATTGATGAAGGGACCTTGCGAACTGCAGAACCAGTTCATGCGACATCTTTTAATAAAGAACCTGAAGATTTTTGGAAAGTGAATGAATGGGTAAAACAAGCGATTCTTCTATATTTTGGAATACAAAAAATGGAAACATACTCGCTGCCGCCTTTTGAGTTTTATGATAAAATGAAATTGAAAAAAAATTATAAAGATCTGGGTGTTCGCGCAGTTCCTCATGCGATTGCACGCTACGGAAGTTATCTGGCGCGAAATGTGGTGTTGATGCCGAGTTATGTAAACATCGGGGCTTATGTAGATGAAGGAACCATGGTGGATACATGGGCGACAGTGGGAAGTTGTGCGCAAATTGGCAAGCACGTCCATCTTAGTGGTGGCGTAGGGATTGGAGGTGTTTTAGAGCCGTTGCAGGCAAGCCCTGTGATTATTGAGGATGGTTGTTTTATTGGCAGCCGCTGTATAGTTGTAGAGGGCGTTCGTGTAGAAAAAGAAGCGGTTCTGGGAGCCAATGTAGTGCTGACGCAATCAACAAAAATTATTGATGTAAGCGGTAGCGAAGCTGTAGAAACAAAAGGAGTAATTCCTGCAAGAAGTGTTGTGATTCCCGGAACTTATCCAAAGAAATTTCCGGCAGGAGAATACAATGTCAGTTGCGCTTTGATTATTGGAAAAAGAAAAGAAAGCACCGATAAAAAAACCAGCCTGAATGAAGCATTGAGAGATTTTAATGTGAGTGTTTAATTGGGGATTTTAAAAATTATTTATTTGTTTGACTTTTTGGTCTTTGAAAGTAAGTATTTTTTAAAAAATTCTTCGCTCGTTAATATTTCGATTTTTGAAAAATAAAAATCATTGACATGGCCGCGTATTTTTTTGCTTTATCAATCACCGACAAAAGTTATACTACAACTTAAAAATATTTATACGTATAAAAAGTCGAGACTAATTTCTTTAAAAGCGTGTCCAATATATTGAATAATATCATCGGCAATCAAGGCTTCCTGCGAGATTTCTTTTGCAGCAATATCACCTGAAAGCCCATGGAGATAAACACCTAAAATACAAGCGTTCAACGGAGAATATTTTTGTGCAAGCAAACCGGTAAGAATACCAGTAAGAACGTCACCGGCTCCTGCTGTAGCCATTCCTGCATTGCCGGTTGAATTGAAAAATCCCTTGTTTTCAGGCGAAGCGATAAAAGTGTAATGGCCTTTTAAAACTACGTAAATATTTAATTCTTTTGCTTTTGAAAGAGCGAGATTTATTCTGTCAAAATCAGAATTTGTTTTTCCAAATAATCTTTCAAACTCTTTCGGATGTGGAGTAATAATACTGTTTGGAGGAATTGAATTGTACAAAGATTGATTCTCACTTAAAATGTTAAGCGCGTCAGCGTCAATAACTAAAGGCCGTTTGAAGTTTGAAAATAAGTCGTTTAATAATTTTTTATGTGACTCAAATTTTCCGATTCCAGGACCAATTCCTATTACGTTAAAATCATTAAAATCAGAAACGTCTTTCAAATGCTTATCGCCAAAAACTTTGCACATTGCCTCCGGAACACTCGTTTGTAAAATATTGTACCCTGCTTCACAAATATAACAGGTAAGTTTTCCGGCGCCACTTCTCAAACAGGCTCTGGCGCTTAGGACAGCGGCACCCATCATTCCGTAACTTCCAGCTAACAGGCATGCGTAACCGTAATTGCCTTTGTTAGAGAATTTATTTCTGGGAACATATATTTTTTCTATTAAACATTTATCAACGAGTTCAAATTGTGCTTTTTCTTTTTCTTCAAATTCTTTTGAAAGGCCAATATTTAACAGAACAACTTTGCCAACGAAGGATTCGTTTTCCGGCATTAAAAAAGCAAGCTTTTGGTTTTGAAAAGTAAGCGTATAAGTTGCTTCAATGATTGTATTTCCAACTGAACTTTTATCAATATATAAACCGCTTGGAACATCGATGGATATTATCTTTCCTGCTCTTTTATCCAGGTAATTTATTAATGTTGAAACTAATCCTTCCGGTTTTTTATTTAATCCGGTTCCAAAAAGCGCATCAATAATCAAATCTCCATTTGATAACGTTGGAAATAATTTTTCATTTTCTATAAAAAATATTTCAACCGTAGTTTTTTTTAATCTTTTTAAATTGATTTCAAAGTCAGGAGAGCCTTCTTTTTTTTCTTGAACAATAAAAACAGATACACTATATTTTTTTGCTGATAGTAGTCTTGCGATGGCTAAACCATCACCTCCATTATTTCCTTTTCCACAAAATATTTTTATAGAATTTTTTTTATTAAAATTTGCAGCCACCCAATTCGAACAAGCTGTAGCAGCCCGTTCCATCAGGTCAATAGATTTTACAGGTTCGTTTTTAATTGTGTATGAATCCCAGGATTTTATTTGTGAAACTGAAAATATTTTCAAAGAAAAAAATTTGTAGCGTAAAAAATTAATCAGTAAGATATCTTTCCTGAAGAATATTAATGTGATGAGCAACATGGCCGGCAATTGTATATCCCATTGCAGTAGCGCTCATTTTATAATCACTTACTTGCCCAACTATCTGCAATTGTTCTTCGGAAAAACTTTTGAAAAGAAATATAGTAGATTCTCTTACTGCTAAAAATTCATCAGTCAATTCCTTCCAATTTCTTTTATCTCCATTAGAATTTTTAGCATAAGTATTTTGATCAAAAGAAGGAAGCGTATTTGGATCATTTCTCGCAAAAGCCAGAGCGCGATAGCTGAAAACCCTTTCTGTGTCTATCATGTGTTGAATTGTTTCCTTTACACTCCATTTTCCTTCCGCGTATTTATAAAGATATTTTCCTTCAGGAATTGATTTAAAAAAATCTTCGGTTTTCTTTAATTGATCTTGTAAAATCGCCTGTAAATTTTCATTTTCTACCAGCTGAATATATTTATAAAAATAAGCCGGGTAAATTCCGGTGCTCGTTTTTTCTATTTCCATTTTTTTTGTTTTACGATTAAAAGAAATTAACCAAAAGTACTAATAATTAAAAGTTTTTTTATTGCCCTATAAAGCATTGGTGTTGAAAAAACAAGAAGCAGCATTTTTTGTTTGTTTACTATAATCCTTTACCAACTTGGTTACAGAATCACAAAAAAAAACCTGCCGAAATTTTCTACGCCAGGTTTTTTTATCTTTAAAAGTTCAATAATTAATCTCTTCTTCTGCGCTTTACCTTAGACTTTGGCAGTTTTTCATTTTTCTTCCCTGGTTGTAATGTAGACGCTAGTTTCACTGCATTGTACGCATTTACTTCGCCACCGGATTTACTAATATCTGAAAGATTTACCAGCTCATCTGTGCCAGGTAGCTTTACTTGTTGAGTAATAGGCGTAGCAGAACTGTCAATTACCATTTTTACCTGCTCTGCGGTCAGGTTTGGAAAATATTCACGAATCAAAGCTGCAACGCCTGCTACAACCGGAGTTGCCATGCTGGTGCCAGAAAAATTGCCATAATTGTTGCCTCCAGGCAAAGTGGAATAAATATTTACACCGGGTGCAAATACATCAACAGAATTTTTTCCGTAGTTACTGAAGCTTGCGGTAAAGCCGCCATTTGTAGAATCGCCACTTGCACCAACGGTTATGAAGTTGTCCGCCACTCCTGACTTATCAAGAAAAACGGGATTTGGATAATTTTCAGCTGAATCAATATTTTTTGCATCATTTCCTGCAGCATGTACAAGAAGCACATCTTTGCTTTCTGCATATTTTACTGCATCGTCAACCCAGCTTTTCTGGGGTGAAAAGCTCTTACCAAAACTCATGCTGATTACTTTTGCTCCATTATCTACTGCATAACGAATCGCGTTGGCAATATCTTTATCATGTTCATCACCGTCCGGAACCGCACGAACCATCATGATTCTAACATTATTGGCTACGCCATTCATTCCTATACCATTATTTCTAACTGCAGCAATAATTCCTGAGCAATGCGTGCCGTGTGAAGGAGTTCCTGCCATCACATCATTGTTTCCATAATAACGATCATTGATATCATTTGGATTATCTTTTACAATTTCATCTCTGAAATCTTCGGGTGGAGTTGAAGCGGCTTCGCCTTTACGAATCTCGCCACGCAGATAATTGATAATATCTGTGTTGGTAATATCATAACTATTATTTGCCTTGGCCATATTCAAATAGATAGCCGCAGCAATTTTTGCATCGGGATCCTGAGAAGTGTAACCTTGCACATCCTTTCCTGTAAATTCTTTTTTTCCAAGATCTTTTGCAATAACAGAATCTCCTTTTTCCAGAACCGGCAGTATCCTTTCCATTTGTAAAAGCTGAGCCGGATCAACTCCTTTTGTGACCGCATCTTTTGCTCTTAAATAAGTTGCGTATTCTGCTTTCTCAGAATCATTCATTGTAGTTGTGTCAGGTACTTTGTCATCATATTTATCCTTCAGCTTCCAATAAACCCTTGCAGCTTCATAAGAATCCTGATGAACATTGCGGCCATCCTTTCCGCCTATAAAATTCCAGCCATAAACGTCATCAATGTATCCGTTCTTATCATCATCAATTCCATTTCCCGGAATCTCACCGGGATTATGCCAAAGGATTGGTTTGAGATCTTCCTGCAACGTATCTACGCCGCTATCTATTACTGCAACCACCACAGTTTGACTTTTTTTCCCATTCAAAAAGTCATACGCTTTGTCAAGACTGATTCCATAATACCCTGTTGTACCCCTGTCTAATTCAAACCAGTTGTTTGGAGCCACTTTTTCATGTGAAACAGAATCTGCAGTACCAGTTGAATCTGTTTGTGCAAAAGTGTAAAAAGGCAAGGAAGCCATCAGCGCTATACCCGCGAAAATCCGTTTACTTATTGTCATTTTTTCTTTTTTAAATTTTTAGTATGCAAATATTTGACTTTTATTTTGAAGATACATATCCGTTTAAAATAATTACATAATATTTATAAAATTTAAATTTTTCAGAAGGAGTATATCTGTAACAAATGCTGCAATAAAAGATGAAAGAAGAATCTTCATTCTTTGTTTGTTTACTATAGAAAATCATTCTTTAAGAGCAGTTATCAACTGTGCTATTTTCTTTCTGCCAATTTTGCACATTTTCTCCATTGGCACAAACCTTGTCGTTAAAAAGTAAATTATTAAAAATAAATTATAAGTTATGGCAAAGATTATAGGTATTGACCTCGGAACAACGAATAGTTGCGTCGCAGTAATGGAAGGAAATGAACCGGTAGTAATTCCCAACGACGAAGGCCGTCGTACGACGCCGTCGGTGGTTGCATTCTTAAAAAACGGTGAACGAAAAGTGGGCGATCCGGCAAAAAGACAGGCTATTACAAATCCTACAAATACTATAATGAGTGTAAAACGTTTCATGGGCCACAAATGGAATGAAGTGACCACGGAAGCGACTCACCAAAGTTATAAATTAGTAAAAGGTGACAATGATACAGTTCGCATTGACATAGAAGGAAGACAATATACACCCCAGGAAATTTCTGCGATGATCCTGCAGAAAATGAAAAAAATAGCAGAGGATTATCTTGGGCAGGAAGTATCCGAAGCGGTAATTACCGTTCCTGCTTACTTTAATGATAGTCAAAGACAGGCTACAAAAGAAGCCGGAGAAATCGCAGGTTTGAAAGTACGCAGAATCATCAACGAGCCTACTGCAGCTGCTTTGGCTTATGGTTTGGATAAAAAAAGTGTCGATCAGAAAGTGGCTGTGTTTGACCTTGGTGGTGGTACTTTCGATATTTCTATTCTTGAATTAGGTGAGGGTGTTTTTGAAGTGAAATCTACGAACGGTGACACTCATTTGGGTGGTGATGATTTTGATAAAGTGATTATGGATTGGCTTGCATCAGAATTTAAAAAAGATGAAGGAATTGATCTTCATAAAGATCCAATGAGCTGGCAACGTTTGAAAGAAGCTGCAGAAAAAGCAAAGATTGAACTTTCTTCGTCTACAGAAACAGAGATCAATCTTCCCTATATTACCGCTGTCGATGGCGTTCCTAAACATTTGGTGAAAAAATTAACCCGTGCACACTTTGAAAAATTAGCAGACGATCTATTCTCCCGTTGTTTAAAACCATGTGAAGCGGCATTGAAAGATGCAGGTTTATCAAAGAATGACATTAATGAAGTGATTTTAGTTGGTGGTTCTACACGTATTCCAAAAGTTCAGGAAATTGTAGAAAATTTCTTTGGAAAGAAACCGCATAAAGGTGTGAATCCGGATGAAGTTGTGGCTATTGGTGCTGCAATCCAGGGTGGAGTTTTAACAGGAGAAGTGAAAGATGTGTTGTTACTTGACGTTACTCCACTTTCTTTGGGAATTGAAACAATGGGTGGTGTGATGACAAGATTAATTGATAGCAACACAACTATTCCTACAAAGAAAACAGAAGTATTCTCAACAGCAAGTGATAACCAGCCGGGTGTGCAGATTCATGTGTTACAGGGAGAACGGCCTATGGCATCGCAAAATAAAAGCCTCGGAACCTTTAACCTTGAAGGCATTCCACCAGCACCACGTGGCGTTCCACAAATTGAAGTGACTTTTGATATTGATGCAAATGGTATTTTGAATGTGTCTGCAAAAGACAAAGGCACCGGAAAATCACATAATATCAGAATCGAAGCCGGTAGCGGTTTGAGTAAAGAAGAAATTGAGAAGATGAAGAATGAAGCAAAAGCAAACGAAGCTTCAGATAAAGCAGAAAGAGAAAAAATAGATAAATTAAACCAGGCAGATAGTTTAATCTTCCAGACCGAAAAACAATTGAAAGAGTATGGTGATAAAATTTCAGCAGATAAAAAAGCACCTATTGAAACCGCTTTACAAAAGTTGAAAGAAGCTCACAAAACTCAGGATGTTTCTGCAGTGGATTCTTCTATGGCTGAGTTAAATGCAGCCTGGACTGCTGCAAGCGAGGAAATGTATAAAGCCTCACAAGGCGGCGGGGAAGGAAATGGACAAGCAAATGGCGGTCAGGAACAACAACAGCAAGGTGCAGAATCAAATGCCGGCGGTGATAATGTTACGGACGCGGAGTTTGAAGAAGTGAAATAAACTTTAGTTTTGTTTGATGTAAAAGGCCATCTTTTTTATAAAGATGGCTTTTTTTATAAGCAGTGTTTAAAAAAGGTTTTTTCATACAAACAAAAAGCTCCTAAATTCCATTTTGCCCTGTGAAAGTGAAGGCATAATTTTGCCCCACAAAAAAATACAAACATGCCCTATTTATTTACTTCTGAATCTGTGAGCGAAGGTCATCCTGATAAAGTTGCTGACCAGATAAGCGATGCTCTTATTGATAATTTTTTAGCCTTTGATCCACAGAGCAAAGTTGCCTGTGAAACACTGGTAACCACCGGGCAGGTGGTACTTGCAGGCGAAGTGAAATCTAAAGCATACCTGGATGTTCAGGAAATTGCAAGAGGCGTAATACGCAAGATTGGCTATACAAAAAGTGAGTACATGTTTGAAGCAAATTCATGCGGCATTTTTTCAGCCATACATGAACAGTCTTCTGATATTAATCAAGGCGTCGTAAGGCAAAAAAAAGAAGAACAGGGCGCAGGCGACCAGGGGATGATGTTTGGATATGCAACGAACGAAACAGAAAACTTTATGCCCTTGTCTCTTGATATTGCCAATAGCCTGCTCATAGAACTTGCGGCATTAAGAAGAGAAAATAAAGAAATAAAATATTTGCGCCCGGATGCTAAGAGCCAGGTGACCCTTGAATACAGCGATGATAACAAACCTGTAAGGATTGATGCTATCGTAGTTTCTACCCAGCATGATGATTTTGATAAGGAAGAAAAAATGCTAAAGAAAATCTCTGACGACATCAAGAAGATTTTAATTCCGCGCATGAAAGAAAAATATCCGAAATACGCCCATCTTTTTAATGATAAAATAAAATACCACATTAATCCGACAGGTAAATTTGTAATCGGTGGCCCTCATGGAGATACGGGGTTAACAGGAAGAAAAATAATTGTTGACACTTATGGAGGAAAGGGTGCTCACGGCGGTGGTGCGTTTAGCGGAAAAGATCCAAGTAAAGTGGACAGAAGCGCAGCCTATGCTGTAAGGCATATTGCCAAAAACCTTGTAGCAGCGGGAGTTTGCGATGAAGTATTGGTTCAGGTCTCTTATGCTATTGGTGTAGCTGAGCCAACAAGTATTAACGTAAATACTTACGGTACCTCCAAAGTAAATTTAACCGATGGTGAAATTGCCAAAAAAGTACAAGCCCTTTTTGATATGCGCCCGTATTTTATTGAACAACGCTTAAAACTTCGCAATCCCATTTACCAGGAAACCGCTTCCTATGGGCATATGGGACGCAAAAATGAAGTAGTTACAAAAACATTTAATTTACCAAATGGTTCTCCTAAAAATGTAAAGGTGGAATTATTTACATGGGAAAAACTGGACTACGTTCCAAAAGTGAAAAAAGCATTTGGAATAAAATCCTGATAATCCTGTTACAGGTTTTTACGAATGATTTCCGAATAAAGATTGGAGTGTAATTAGCTACGTTATTTTCGGAGTTAGTCTTTATGATTGTGCCATAAATTCCTTATTGGCAAATGATATTCCTCTTCCCATAACTTCCTGGTCTGCCATATTAGCGACCATTGTAAAACCGAGCGATGGCAGGTTCACTTTCATTGCTCTGTTTTTTACCATCAAAAGCTGGCCATCGAGCATGTATGAGAGCTGATTGTTTTTATCATTCTTAGAAGTTGAATGCAACCTTTCTAAACGAATATCGTGATAGTTGCTGGTAAATTCTTTAATAGAATCTATTTCCTCTTCCTTTATGGTAGCGGGTTTTCCTTTCCAATATAAAAGGCTTATGATCCCACTTACTCCTTTGCTCAATTTCAAAATTTCATCTTCTGTGCATTTTACAAACACGTAAGAACTAAAAATCGGTTCAAAGGTAATCGTCTTCCAAAATACGCTTCTCGACTTTTTAAAATTCAGTGGACAAAAATTTTCAATCTTTTTTTTACTAAGTAAAAGGGAAACTTTTCTTTCACAGTGCTGTTTCGTATACACTGCATACCAATTCTTCTGCATTTCTAATATATTTTTAAATTTGCAGTAATTCAAAGGATTGTAGTATGGATATATTAACAAGAACGGGTCTCTCCCGACTATCTTAAAAATATATTTAAAAGTTTTGTTGCTATTGTTTTATTCAATTCTAATAGTGTGCCAATTAATACAGAACAGTTAGTTTTTATTAAAAAGATACTACAATACTACAAAAATTGATCATCAAATATAAACATTAATACAGAATATTATACTAGTAGGCAAATTATTCCTCAAACGCTATTTGTTTACATACACAGTTTGTGCACTTTGAGTATCAACAGCCTTTATTGCTCCTGTCGCAGCTTGCTGCTATTACTTCTAAAGAATGTGTCTTTTTGTAGTTAAACGGTAAATTTTATGCCTTGCGCCAAAGGAAGTGTGTCAGAATAATTGATCGTATTGGTTTGCCTGCGCATGTACACTTTCCATGCATCGCTGCCACTTTCGCGTCCTCCGCCGGTTTCTTTTTCTCCGCCAAAAGCGCCGCCAATCTCAGCTCCTGAAGTGCCAATGTTTACATTTGCTATTCCACAATCGCTTCCCCTGTTAGAAAGAAATGTTTCAGCTTCACGAAGATTTGTTGTAAAGATTGAACTGGATAATCCTTGTGGCACGCCATTTTGAATGGCGATTGCTTCTTCTAACGTTTTATATTTTATAAGATAAAGGATGGGAGCAAAAGTTTCATGTTGTACAATATCCATATCATTCGTCACTTCTGCGATACAAGGTTTTACATAACAGCCGCTTTCAAAGCCTTTACCAGAAAGGGTTCCACCGGGTAACGCCATTTTACCACCTTGTTTTTTTATTTGTTCGATCGCATTCAAATAAGCCGAAACCGCATCATGGTCTATCAATGGACCCATATGATTTTCTTCTTTTAACGGGTCGCCTATTTTTAGTTGTTTATATGCATTGACCAGTTTCTTCCTGAAAGATTCATAAATGTCTTCATGAATAATTAATCTTCTGGTAGTTGTGCAACGCTGTCCTGCAGTGCCTACAGCCCCAAACAAACATCCAACCAAAGCGATATTTAAATCAGCTTCTTTTGAAATGATAATAGCATTATTCCCTCCGAGTTCGAGCAAACTTTTACCAAGTCTTGCAGCAACCGCCACACTTACCGCTTTCCCCATTCTTGTAGAACCAGTTGCAGAAACCAACGGGATCTTTGGTTCCTTACTCAGCCATTCACCAATTTCTGCACCACCGGTTACAATGTTACAAACACCTTCAGGTACATTATTTTCTTTAAATACTTTCGAAATAATATTCTGACACGCGATTCCGCAAAGAGGAGTTTTTTCTGAAGGCTTCCATATGCACACATCGCCGCAAACCATTGCTATCAGGCTATTCCAGCTCCATACAGCTACAGGAAAATTAAATGCTGAAATTATTCCTACAATTCCCAGCGGATGATACTGTTCATACATCCTGTGCCCCGGCCTTTCACTATGCATGGTAAGTCCATATAGCTGCCTGGAGAGTCCAAGAGCAAGGTCTGAAACATCAATCATTTCCTGCACTTCGCCCATTCCTTCCTGCAGGCTTTTTCCCATTTCATAACTTACTAACTTTCCAAGCGTCGCTTTATTTTTTCGCAATTCATTTCCTATCTGCCGGATGATTTCCCCACGTTTTGGCGCAGGCCATAACCGCCATTCTAAAAATGCCTTTTCTGCTGTTTCCACTACATAATCAAAACTTCTTTTATCGCAGCCGTTTACTGTTGCGATTAGTTTACCATCAACAGGGGAGGATGATTTTATTTTTTCGCCAGAGGCTGAAAGCCATTTTGTTCCTGTTGAAACTCCTTTATTTAACTCTGAAATTTTTAATTCTTTTAAAAAGCTTTGCATGATTAAATTTTTTTGCTGTGTCAACTATAATAAGGCTTTAAGAAAATGTGTAACCATTCACTAATCGCTTCTTATTTTGTAAGTTCACAAAAATAGCCATTATGAAAACAATATAGCTGTGTTATTACAACGGACAAGAAATAACTGGCTGATGTATATGCTAACTTAATTGACACCATATCCGGTAAGAGCAGCGTTGCTGAGCACCATCTATAGCCAAGAGATTGGCATTAAACTTTCTTTTTCAACAATAATAATTGTCCGCGGTGATTGCTGAGATGATTGGTGCGGTCCAATAAAACATTCAGCCTGTTGCGATTCGGCTCTTTACTAAAATCTTCTCCAGAAATATTTGCATGACGGGTAAACCATTCATCAGCAGGCAAACTTTTGATATGATTCAATAAAGTTTCATTCACCTCCTTCCATTGTTGTCCTAATTGTTGGGCTGAAGGAATTTCTTCAACCGCTTTATCAGGTGAGTCTAAAAATATGGACTTCAGTTCAGGGTATTTCGATTCTTCAAAACGAAGCAACGGCAACATGCGATCATGCACTGATGTTAAATGACCTAACAAATAGATCGCACGGTTTCTGCCTGGCGCAACTTCCTGCATCAACTCTTCATCCGATAGATTATCAAAAATCTTGTTAGTGGCATCAATTTGTTTCTGCCAGCTATCCGTTATCATCTTTACAAATAATTCGTTATTCATTTTATTATTTTTAAACAAATGTAACAATAAGAAGTTATTGGTCATAAAAACGACCACCGAGACAAGGCCAACCGCTGGAGAAAACAGTATGCTTTAACCCAAAACGTAACAAACTTAACTGGCGCAGGTTTCCAAACCTGTGCCACCCTCAGCTTTGCTATTTTACGATCAACTGGCGCAGGTTTCCAAACCTGTGCTGGTGCGTTACTTAATCGTATAAAAAGAAATACTTTTTATATCGTTGGTTTAGTAACAGCTGGGCACAGGTCCGGAGACCTGCGCCAGCCTGAGGACACCGACCACGGAATGAGTCATCATCTTTACAAATAATTCATTATTCATTTTATAACTTTATATTTTAATAAATATAAAAGAAAAAGAAGTAGCTGTGACTACAGAAGAATTTAAAGATTTAGCCTTATCATTTCCCGGCGCTACTTCCATGCCTCATTTCGACAGGGTTGCTTTCAAAGTGGAAGGCAAAAGAATATTTGCCACCCTGCGCGAAAAAACTGAATCGGCGAATATCATGTTAACTGTCCCGGAGCAGCAATTATTTTGTGAACTCGGTAAAGGGATTTACCCCGTTCCGAATAAATGGGGTATCAAAGGATCGACAACCTTTGAAATTAAAACAGTAGAACGCGCTGTATTGCTGGAGGCGCTGAAGAGTGCTTATGAGGAAGTGTTGAATGGGAAGAAGAAGAAATAACAATGGTTCCACCATCATCTGTCCGGCTTAACAACGGCCGGGATAGGTGATTAATTATTATATTACAAATTCTAAAAGTAGCTGTGACCGAAGTCAAAAATTATTTCAGAGAAGCAACAGTATGTTTTACTCTAACACGTAACTTTGATTGCATGCCATTATCAGAAACTTCGGGCATTGGAACTATTATTTCATTTTTTGAATGCATAGCTTATGGTAACAGAAGAATTACACCGGTTTATTCAATACAATGAGGTGTATAAAAACATCTGTGGTGACGTGCTTAACAGTTTCCATCTCCAAGAAAGCACCGTTGCAGCTTTTACCCGTTGCGGAAGTAAATCAGGTTCCGCCTTTTTGAGCGATAATTTTACCAGGGTCTTTGGTCATCCGAGGAAACTCTTTATAGAAGGAGATTTGCAATTTATAATAAAGCGCCTGCATCCTGATGATTTGCAGGGCTTTATTCTTTTTGCTGAAACGTCCACCCTTAATGCTTCGCCCTGGAACGAAGTAAAGGAAAATGCGGTACACGAGCATTGTTACCGGTTGAAGCATTTTAATGGTAAATGGATTTGGATCCGGCAAAGAGTCATTGTACTTTCTGTAACGCCCACCCGCCATATTGATTTAGCACTGATACTGTTTGACGATTGCACTGTTGAAAAAGAGGCCGAGCTTAACCGACATGCTTCTATGGTAGAAAAAAGCCGCAAGAGCAGTAAATTGTTAGACATGCTGGCGCCCGTTAGCGTAGCTCAGACAAAAAGGGAAAAACTAACGCTTGCATTGGAAGATCATGCCTCGCTTACGCCACGTGAAAAGGAAATTATGCAACTCGTATCGCAGGGTGCTTCTTCCAAAGAAATTGCAGCGAAATTATTTATCAGCAGGCATACTGTTGAAAGCCACCGAAAACATATTCTGCATAAGCTAAGTGTAAAAAATGCACCCGAGATGGTACGTCAATCCGTTATGTCCTCTATTGAAGCATCCTCCTAAAAATCACCATTTTCAGGGATATTGCTTTTCAGCGCACCGGTATAATTTGCATCCATTCAATCACCTAAAAAATTAAATGATGCAAACGAAATCTTTAAAAACTACCGATGTAATCGACGGGCAGGAAGAAATTCTCGTAGTATCCGATAACACTATTACGGTAAAGCTTGACGGCGAACAAACTGACGATGCCTACAGTGTATTTGAAGTAAGTGCCCCACCCAATGTTGGAGCGGGTTTACACATTGACAATGACTGGGACGAGTTTTGGCATGTGATGGAAGGAACTTTTACTTTCATGTTAAACGGGAAGCAGATCGAATTGGGAGCCGGTGGTTTTGCGCATGGCCCCAAGGGCATTCCTCATAGTTTTAAAAATACAGGCGAAACAACAGGCAAGCTTGTCATGTTTACGACGCCATCCGGCCTGGAAGATTTTTTCAGGCATATTGATGAGGCTTCCCCG
>Ga0157371_10001122_pt1 | contig 28959 bp, 29 predicted proteins | sample C45metaG_FD_113462 | JGI IMG/M metagenome (GOLD analysis project Ga0157371, IMG submission 113462) | Corn rhizosphere microbial communities from Kellogg Biological Station, Michigan, USA - C4-5 metaG | ecosystem: Host-associated > Plants > Roots > Rhizosphere > Soil | place: USA: Michigan... | reverse complement strand
GCCATATGAAGATTTTCTCCAGGTACGGGAGCGGTATCATATTTTCCGTTTTCCAGCCGGCCAGTCAGCCGGTTTTTATTATCGCGTTTCCAATATTCAATTCCTCTTTGGCCCATCAGTACACGTTCGTAACTTCGCTCCAATCCTGTTTTTCCCGCATAATCACCCATTTGATATCCTTCTCCATCATGCCTCTTTAAAAAATTCGAATCTACCTCTGATAAATATCCAAGAATATTTCCGGCGGCATCATAGGGATAATCGCGGACCGGCCTTTCCTGTAGATAAAATGCCGGTACAAACTTGTACATGCTTTCATTTAAGCGTGCAATTTTTTCTTCTGAAAGAGACGTTTCAAAAACAGATGGCCGGTAACTTCTGTTCCGGATAATAGCGGTAATAATCCTTTTTTTAAATTCAGCAGTATCTATTTGCAAAATATGGCAAAGTGCGGGTGTATCCAGATTCATTCCGCGGATTTTTGATGGAGTTACCATCAAATCATAAATAACCGTATTTCTTAATACAGCCCTGCCTTTACGGTCAAATAAAATTCCACGGTTTGGATAAACGACCATGCGAAATCTTCCCTGTTCGTTTGCCATTATGGAATATTTTTTATCAACTATCTGCAGACTGAAAAGCCTGGTAATAATGATTAATCCCATAATCAGGATCATTCCAATAATAATATTTTTTCTGGATTGGTTAAACAACGGTAAACATTGATTTTAAGACCGCGGAAGGTAAAGATTTTAGAATACAAAATTAACGTCTAAATAGTATTTGTCCTAAATCTTTGTTTCCTGACAAATAATAATTCAATAAGCAAAATTAAGAGCAGACTGATTGCCGTGGAAGTTAAAGATTTTAAAAAGAAATAAAAATAGCCGCCTGTTTGCAATGCTTCCAAAAAGAAAAGAAAAGTATGATGAATGAAAGTTAGAATCGTAACATAAGTGAGATAAGGAGTAAATCCCATACTTTGAATTGATGGTTCATAATAATTGCTCTCCGCTCCTTCCTGTGAAATTAGAAGATTGATGAGAAACGGTCTTATATAAGCTATCAGAACACACGGGGCAGCATGCAAACCATAAGAATTGGTAAAGCAATCAAGTGTGAAGCCTAAGGCAAAAGCGAGCAGCATTTGAAGGCGCCGTCCCATCTTAAAAGGAAGCCATAAGATAAAAAGAAAATAGATATATGGAGTAACTAATTGATGCAATGGAGGAATCTGATCCAAAATAAAAACCTGCACTAAAATGAAAAGGCAAAACCGGATGATATTTTTAATTAAGTTACTCATTTACTTTTCACTTTATTTAAAAGTTGCTCAGGTTCTTCTTTTTGAAGATTATTAATGATATAAGCAAATTGCAGGTTTTCAAAATTGGCCGCCGGAATCAATCTTACTGTATAAGTACTGCTGCTTTTATCATTGATAATGTCTTTGACAAATCCTATTAATAATCCGCGTGGAAATTTATCAGAAAAGCCGCTGGTAATAACCGTGTCTCCCTGGTTAATTTTTGCTGACCTGGAAATGTCTTTTAGATATAATATTCCCGGAGTTTTTCCATCGTACACTACAATACCGGTTTCGCCACCGTTCTTTAATCTTCCACTCAGGTTGCTCTGCTCGTGCAGCAAACTCATTACTACTGCATAATTATCACTTACATCCACAACGGTTCCTATTACTGCATTGTTCAAAGCAATAACTCCCATATCGCGCGTTACTCCCTGCTTTGCGCCCCGATGCAACTCAATATAATTATTCAAAAGATTTACTGAATTGTGAACAACTTTTGCCTGCATATATAAATATTTTCTTTGCTGATTCAAAGAATCTACTTTCAGTGTATCAATTGCTATTTTATTTACCGTATCGGGCATTTCGTAATCCTGTTTGAGTTTATTATACAACAGCTCATTTTCCTTTACCAGCGAATCATTGGTTCTTTTTAATTGGAAATAATATTCGATACTATTGTATCTTTTGCTGATGTTTCCCGTTATCTCGTTGGCAACTTTGGAATAAACAGCATGATGGTAACGGTTGTAACTGAAGATCATATAAAAAGACAATCCCATCAAAAACAAGAAGAAAATAAAAGTAAAATAAATACGGATAAAGAGGAGAATATTACGCATGGTTTCATCCGGGGCTGCATTACAGAAACAGCGATTTATAGATTGAAATAATTATTCCGCAAATTTAATATGCATTAAATGAAAAACTGAGAAGAACAATTAATATTTCAAAAATTATCTCATTACGAAAGGATAACGATCATAATGCTTCAAAGCAAGGCCGGTGCCGCGAACTACACTTTTCAAAGGATCATCAGCAATATGAACGGGAAGTTTAATTTTGGCGGCAAGTCTTTTATCCAAGCCACGAAGCAAAGCGCCGCCGCCCGTCAGATACAAACCTCTTCTGTAAATATCGGATGCAAGTTCTGGAGGTGTTGTTTCCAAAGCTTTTAAAATTCCCTCTTCAATTTTGAAAATAGATTTATCAAGTGCTTCGGCAATTTCCTGGTAACTTACCATGATTTGTTTTGGAATACCGGTTACAAGATCCCGTCCATTTACTGGCATATCATCCGGTGGATTATCAATATCTTTCAAGGCAGCGCCAATCTGAATCTTGATTTGTTCTGCAGTACGTTCGCCGATCAATAAACTATGATAGCGTCTTAGTGCTTCCATAATATCAGCAGTAAATTCATCGCCGGCAACACGAATCGATTGGTCACAAACAATTCCTGCTAATGCGATCACAGTAATTCCTGTAGTTCCGCCCCCAATATCAATGATCATATTTCCCACCGGTTCTTCCACGTCAATTCCTATACCGAGAGCCGCTGCCATCGGCTCATGCAGCAGATAAACTTCTTTGGCGCCAGCCTGTTCAGCACTATCTCTGACCGCCCTTTTTTCGACTTCTGTAATGCTGCTTGGAATACAGATCATCATGCGCCAGCTCGGCGGAAACAAAGGTTTCTTGGGATATATTTTTTTGATCATCTCACGGATCATCAATTCTGCCGCGTTAAAATCGGCGATCACACCGTCTTTCAAAGGTCGAACGGTGCGTATACTTTCATGGGTTTTCTCGTGCATCATCAATGCCTTTTTTCCCACAGCTAAAATATTTTTCGGATTATTTCTATCTAAAGCGACGATCGAAGGTTCATTCACCACCACCACATCATTATGTATGATAAGTGTATTAGCAGTACCAAGATCAATTGCTATTTCCTGTGTGAAAAAATTAAAAAGGCCCATGTTTTATTTGAGGTATTGAAAAATTACTAATGCCTGCAAAGTTGTGGAAATAATTTGGAATTACAACCGAATACTATTGAAGGTTTTCAGATAAAACGGAATTAAAAATCGTAAATTGTTTAAAGGCTAAAATATCGTAATATTTATCTTTAAAAATTCAGTACCAGTGAACTTTTTTATAGTAAACAAATAAATTTTATGAATTCTTTCTTTTCTTAAAAAAAGGAAAGGTAACTGCGTTTTTCAAAAAGGAATTTTATTTGCTCAAATGCATACTTCTTTCTCTGTACAATTGCCTGAAATAGGGATCGCGCAAATCCTTAATAAAGCGAATCGCTTCCCCCGTACTTTTCATTTCCGGCCCCAATTGTTTATTTACATTTGGAAATTTATTAAAAGAAAAAACAGGTTCTTTTATAGCAAATCCTTTTAGTTTTTTCTCAAAAGTAAAATCTTTCAGTTTTGCTACACCAAGCATCACTTTTGTAGCAATGTTCAAATACGGAATCTGGTACGCTTTTGCAATAAACGGCGTGGTTCGCGATGCCCGCGGATTTGCTTCAATTACAAAAACTTCATTGTTCTTTATCGCAAACTGAATATTGATAAGCCCTTTGATATTCAAAGCCCTCGCAATTTTTTCTGCATATTCTTCCATCGTTTGCACAATTAGTGGAGATAAATTAAATTGGGGCAAAACGGCATTGCTATCACCACTATGAATTCCGGCTGGTTCAATGTGTTCCATGACTCCCATTACATGAAAAGTTTCTCCATCAAAAATTGCGTCAATTTCTGCTTCCTGGCACCGATCTAAAAATTGGTCAATTAAAATTTTATTTCCCGGCAAATGTTTTAATAAACTCAAAACTCCGCTTTCCAATTCTTCATCATTAAGCACAATTCTCATTCTTTGTCCACCGAGCACATAACTAGGCCGCACTAGCACAGGGTAACCCACTTGCCTTGCAATTTCAATTGCTTCATCAGCATCGTGAGCAGTTCCGTATCTTGGATAAGGGATTTCCAGTTCTTTCAGCATGTCACTAAAGCGTCCGCGGTCTTCCGCGATATCCATGCTATCAAAAGAAGTTCCTATTATTTTTATACCTTTTTCATCTAATCTTCTGGCCAGTTTCAATGCTGTTTGGCCACCAAGTTGCACAATTACCCCGTACGGTTTTTCCAATTGGATAATTTCCCAGATATGTTCCCAGAAAACCGGTTCAAAGTATAATTTATCAGCGATATCAAAATCGGTGGATACTGTTTCAGGATTGCAATTAATCATGATCGCTTCCATGCCACATTCTTTGATCGCCATCAGTCCGTGGACGCAGCAATAATCAAATTCAATTCCCTGTCCAATGCGGTTTGGGCCGCTTCCAAGTACGAGGATTTTCTTCTTTTGAGAAGGGATAGATTCGTTGTAGATAATGTTAGAGTTCATTGGCTTACTTAAAAACTTTTGTGCATAAAATTTTATCGATTCTACTGCTTTTTTTAAATTTTTTATCAGCTAATAAAAGGGATAGTAGTGCTAGAGATCTAATTGTACTTCTATTTTTCGTAAAGCTTTAATTTTTAATAACGTTGAATTTTTTTATTGTAAAAGAATGCATTGTGAACAAAGGTGAAGTCGGCGAGAAAAGCATTAGCATTTCATTAATATTTATTCAAAGGTACTATAAAAATAAGGTGTCTTGGCTTCAAACTCTGCGCTGCACGTGTCTACCATTTTATAAACTCTTGTAATTCCAAAAGCTTTTCTTTTTTCATAAATGTCTTCATCTGTACTTCCGTCTTTCATAATCCGCGCTATTTGCTCATCACCAAAACCAAGATGCTTTGCTTCTTTCAAAAGTTCGGGAGAAATAGTTTCTAAAGTAACTTCAGACAGTGCTTTTTCGCAATTGCAAATCTTTTGAATTTGATAAATGAACCATCGGTCAATGCCGGTTGATTCGCAAATTCGTTTCACACTTACACCTAACATAAGTGCATCCTTAATCCTGAAAATCCTATCCCATTTTGGGATTTTTATATATTCAATAATTTCTTCTCCGCGCATTAGATTTTTGCCATAATACCCCAATCCCACGGCTTCATTTTCCAGGCTCTGACACGCTTTTTGAACTGCTTCGGCAAAGCTTCTTCCTATCGCCATCACCTCACCAACAGATTTCATTTGAAAACCTAAAGTATCATCCGCGCCTTTAAATTTATCAAAGTTCCATCGTGGTATTTTTACAATTACGTAATCCAACGCCGGTTCAAAGTATGCTGACGTAGTTTTTGTAATCTGATTTTTTAATTCATCCAAAGTAAAGCCAACAGCAAGTTTCGCAGCTATTTTTGCAATCGGATAACCGGTGGCTTTACTCGCTAAAGCCGAAGAACGACTCACTCTCGGATTGATTTCTATGGCAATAATTTCTTCAGTATGAGGATTTAACGCAAACTGCACATTACAACCCCCGGCAAAATTTCCTAAATTTCGCATCATTGAAATTGCTGTATTTCTCATTTTCTGATAAGCCGTATCGCTTAGTGTCATAGCAGGCGCAACAGTGATGGAATCGCCAGTATGCACGCCCATTGGATCAAAATTTTCTACAGTACAAATAATCACCACATTATCATTGTTGTCCCGCAACAATTCCAGCTCAAATTCTTTCCAACCCATCATTCCTTTTTCTACCAAAACCTCATGAACAGGAGATGTAGTCAATGCACGATTAAGCGCTTCGTCCAATCGCGCTTTCTCAAAAACAATGCTTCCTCCCGTTCCTCCCAAAGTGTATGAAGGCCTTAAGACAAGCGGAAATCCGATTTCCTGCGCAATTTCTTTTCCTTCTAAAAATGAATTGGCAATTTTTGCCGGCGCTACCGGAATTTTCATTTCCACCATCCACTCCCTAAACTTTTCCCGATCTTCAGCTTTGTCAATCGCTTTAATATCTACACCAATTAACCTGATATTATTTTTTTCCCAAATCCCGATTTCATCAGCTTCTTTTGCAAGATTCAGCGCCGTTTGTCCGCCCATTGTCGCTAAAACAGCATCGATATGTAAACCTTCCGCTTCAGTTTCTGCAATAATTTGTTCAATGCTTTCTGTATTTAAAGGCAACAGGTACACTTTATCTGCCATCATCGGATCAGTCATGATGGTGGCCGGGTTACTATTTATCAGAATTACTTTAATTCCTTCTTCGGACAAGCTGCGTGCAGCCTGGGTTCCAGAATAATCAAATTCACAAGCCTGGCCGATAACAATAGGCCCGGAACCGATAATTAAAACTGTTTTAATGGATTTGTCTAATGGCATCGAAATATAATATGTGGCCGCCAAAAATAAACGAAACTGACCAAATAAAAGGAAGAAAAAATGTTATTAACAAAAGGTAACAGCACTTTCTATTGATCTGATTATAGAACCTCTTAAATAAAATAATAATCTTTGAAGATGAAAATCTGTTTAATTTATTCTTTTACTGTCGTTATTTAAACAAAAAAACAGGCCTTTATTAAAAAGCCTGTATTGCTATCAATTCTGACGTATTGCAAGGTATTATAAAAGATAATTTCTGCCTGAACCGTAAAGATTCTTAAACATCTTCTTCAGAATATATATTTTATCAATCCATTCATCCTCTCCTTTATCTTTGAATTCATCCATATACTGTTCTACTTTTTCCACAGTCTCCTCTGCATTATCGAGCAATTCGCGGGTTTTGTTTTTCAGGAAATCGTAGAATTCATTTCTTTCCTCCTGAGGCATGCTTAAAAATTTCACAAGAGCCACGCCTGCAGCGGCACCTAAAATAATTGCCGCAACTTTATTTGTTTTTGCCATATTGATAAAATTTTAAGTTCTTAGCTTTGTCCGTATGAAAGACGCTTTTAAAAAATATACCATACACAAACCGTTCCTGTTTTTTGCATTGCTGTTTTTTTCTTCAATCCTGAATGCTCAGTTTTTTCCGGAAAAAAGTTATCCTAAAGATTATTTTATTTATCCCGTAGATGCAAGAATAAGCCTGGCTGCAAACTTTGGTGAACTACGGCCGAATCATTATCACATGGGCCTCGATTGCAGAACCAACCAGGTAATTAACCGGCCGGTGAAAGCGGCTGCTGATGGATATATTGCGCGTGTAACCATTGCTCCATTTGGTTTTGGCCAGGCTATTTATATCAACCATCCGAATGGCTTGACCACCGTATACGGCCATCTTCACAGTTTTTTCCCGGCTCTCGAAAAGTATGTAAAAGCGCAACAATACTTACAGGAATCGTGGAATATTGACCTGGCGATTCCTCCAGCCTTGTTTCCGGTAAAGCAAGGGCAGTTTATAGCTAACAGTGGAAGCACCGGTGGCTCGCAAGGCCCGCATTGTCATTTTGAAATCCGTGTAACAAAAACAGATAAAGTTTTAAATCCGCTTTTATTTAATTTGCCAATTCCCGATGATGTTGCCCCTTCTATTGTTCGGTTGTATATGTATGACAGACATAAAAGTACATACAGTCAAACTCCTCAACATCTTCCTATAAAATCTGTCCATGAAAAATATACAACTATTGAAAATGTAATTCCCGTACACACTGACATGGTCAGTTTTGGAATCTCTGCCAACGATAAACAATCCGGTTCCAATAATCCAAACGGAATTTATGAAGCTATCATTTACTTTGATGGACGCCTGCTTTCTGCTTTTCAGTTAGACAATATCAGTTATGATGAAACGCGTTATGTAAATGCGAACATAGATTACAAAACACGCGCGGCCGGTGGCCCTTATATACAGCATTTATCCAGGTTACCCGGTTATCCTGAAGGCGTTTATAAAGATATAAATGGCGACGGCGTAATTGAATTAAATGATACAAATATTCATGAAATAAAAATAGTGGTGAAAGACACAAAGAACAATTCTTCGGTTCTTGAATTTCAAATAAAAAAAGCATCGACTGTTGAAGATCCGAAACCGGTTGTATCAGAAGGAAAAGAATTTCTTCCGGGATCCGTAAATGTTTTTGAAAATGAAAATGTGCAGGTTTATGTGCCGGCAACTACTTTATATGATTCACTGTCCTTCTTCCACTCAGAAAAAAGCTCCTCTTCGCCGGACAGTTATTCAGAAATATATTCTATCCTTTCCGGCTTGATACCCGCGCAGGATTATTTTACAGTAAGGTTAAAAACAGATAAGAATGTTCCTGAAAATTTAGCGGGTAAAATTTTAATTAAAAGAAGATGGAAAGGAAAAGATGAAGTGATGAAAGCCAGCCGAAATGGAGATTGGTACTCTGCAAAATTTAATTCATTTGGTGATTTTCAATTAATCGCTGATGACCAGCCACCTTCAATTACCCTTGATTTTCATGATAATGCAAACATATCAAAGTATAGAACGATCGTTGCTACTGTAAAAGATAATAATGATGAAATAAAGAATTTCCGGGCCGAACTGGATGGAAAATGGCTACGCTTTTCTAATGATAAAGGCCGCGCATTTATTTATACTTTTGATGAAAAATGCAGCCGTGGAAAACATGAATTAAAAGTTTCTGCAGAAGATGCTGCAGGAAATAAAACAGAAAGGATTTTACATTTCACTCGGTAAAAAAATTGGAAAATGACAAATTTAACGGAAGGCGAAAAAGCGCCTGGCTTTTCAACAAAAGATCAAAATGGAAATGTTGTTTCCCTGAAAGATTTTCGTGGAAAAAAAGTAGTTCTTTATTTTTATCCTGAGGATGATACGCCAACTTGCACGGTAGAAGCGTGTAATTTGAGAGATAACTATGATGAGCTAAAAAAAGCCGGATTGGTAATTCTTGGTGTAAGTCCCGATGACAAAAACAAGCATAAAAAATTCGAAGAAAAATATGACCTTCCGTTTACTTTGTTAGAAGATCCGCAGAAAAAGATCATTGATAAATATGGCGTTTGGGGCGAAAAAAACTTGTACGGAAGAAAATATATGGGTCTGTTTCGAACTACATTTTTGATTGATGAAAACGGAATTATTTTTAAAATATTCAAAAAGCCCAACTCGAAAATTCACAGCGAGGAAATATTGAAATCATTGAAGCAACAGGCTTAGAATTCAGTTGAATTACGCGGATCAAAATAGCATAGTTTTTTAAAGATTTTACAAAGCTGAAATAGATTTTATGCGATTTTTCATAAAAGAACATTCGTGGATCGCAAAACTAGCAGCGAAGAAATTGCATTCTGAAAATGTAGCGATCGTAATTGGTAAAACGATTCATCTGCACCGTGTTTCCAAAGAAGAATTTTTGAAAAATAAAAAATGGGTAAACCATGAAATGTGCCATATCGCCCAATTTAAAAGATACGGATTTTTAAATTTTATTTTTAAATATTTATGGGAAAGCGTGCAGCACGGATATTACAACAACAAGTACGAAGCAGAAGCAAGAAGCGCAGAAAATGAAATCTAAAAAAGAATAATTCCAGTTATTTGTTCTTTTACTGAAACCTTTACTAATCTCTATTTTCCATAGTCTCTATTTGTGAAGAAGCATTAGAGGCTGAAATGAAATAAACAAAAATTGTGATTATTTCTTCATTTACTGAATGGCTTAAACCATCTAAATCCTTTCTGCCAATCCTTTAAATTCCACTTCATCAAAATCAAATTTTCTTTCAAAAGCGTCTTTGGTAATTAATTTTCCGAGGGGAGTAACGCCAATAATTTTTGTTTCAAAAACAATGTTTTCTTTTTTCAGCTTTACCATTTTATTTCTCGCAAATAAATACCGGTTATACTCTTCCAATATTTTTTCAAAATTGCCCGACCTTAATTCTTCCATTCGTTTTAAAACAAGTAAGTAAAGCTCTTCAGCAAGATTTAAAATATCATAACTTTTTCCGGTCGCCAATTTTAATGAAGTTGCTTTTAAATTAAATTCTTCAAATTCTTCCTGGTTGATATTCAAACCAATTCCTACTACCGACCACTGCCATAAAGTACCTTTAATTATGTTCTCAATCAAAATTCCTCCTGCCTTACTGTCACCTATAAAAATATCATTTGGCCATTTTATAAAAAGATTTGCTAAAATGTGTTTTGAAAATAGGTCGATACAACTTAAAGCGACAGCAACGCTTAGTTGAAATTGCTGAGACACCGGCAACCATTGCATCTGCATCGGAATAGAAAGAATAATGTTGGCGCCTTTACTCGTTTTCCAATGTTTGCCACGTCGTCCTTTTCCGTGGGTTTGTTCCATTGCAAACACCGGTTTTATCGCACTTTTTTCTCCTTTTTGAACCAGCGCCATGGCATAGTTGTTGGTACTATCAACGCTGTCTAGAACAAGCAGGTTTTCAGATAAAAAAGACATTGAAAAAGATTAATAAAGATTTATAGTATTTTTGATAAAATACATACAAAATTTACGTGCGAAGCTGCAATCTAAGAGAATAAATTTACTTTTGCAGATTGCTGAAATTAGCACGAGTAAAAAGAACACATTTGAACAATTTAACATTACTGGAAAAAAGAAAAAAATCAACTGTAGCAAGGATAACCAGAAATAGTAAACTATTTAAAGCGATTATTAATAGTATACAGGAAAAAAAAGGAGAAAAAGTTATAAGCCTCGACCTCAAAAAAATTCCTGAAGCCGTTACCGATTTTTTCATTATTTGCGAAGCTTCAAATCCCATACAATTAAAAGCTATCGCCGATTTTGTAGAAGAAGAAGTAAAAAAGAAATGTGGTGAAAATCCTTACAAGCACGAAGGAAGGCAAGGTGAACAATGGATTCTGATTGATTATGTAAATGTGGTGGTTCATATCATGCTTCCCGAACCCAGAAAATTTTACAGGCTGGAAGAAATGTGGAGCGATGCATCAATAATTGAACATTGATGCCAAAAGGAAAATACACAAGACAACAATAATAAAACAAGAATCTAAATTCCTCAAAAAGTAGAATTAAGATAAAAAATATTGCAGAAGCAATCATACTATGGCAACTGAAGAACAGAAAAGAAAATCATTACAAAAAAGATTAAACCCTAATCTATCACCGGGAACTCCCCCTGACGAAGATCCTAAAAAGAAGCCAAAGCTCAGTATTTACTGGGTTTATGGAATTATTTTCGCTTTAATTATCGGATATAATCTTTTTAGAACAACTACCGGCTCTGGAGTTGAAATTAATAATACCGACTTTTATACCATGCTTCGGCGCGGCGATGTTGATCAGATAAAAACTGTTGGTAATAAAAAATTGGTAAGGGTATTTATTGATCCACAGAAGTTAGAAAGTGATCCGGCTTATTTTAAAACTGTGTTCGGCCAGAATTATGACGATGTAAAAAAGATTAAAGATGCGCCGCAAGCTTATTTTGGTATTATCAAAGATGAAGTTTTTGCCAACCAATTAGCTCAATTTTATAAAGACAATCCAGATGTAAAACCTGTGCCGGATAAGCCAGGTGATGAAGGTGAATTATTCGGACAAATTATTAGTACGCTTTTACCAATACTTTTAATAGCCCTGGTATTTATAATGATGATGAGAAAAGTAGGCGGAGGCGCAGGAGCCGGTGGCCCTGGCGGCATTTTTAACATTGGAAAATCTAAAGCAACTTTGTTTGAAAAAGGTACCCGTGTGAATATTAATTTCAGTGATGTAGCCGGTCTCGATGAAGCAAAAGTAGAGGTGATGGAGATAGTGGATTTTTTAAAAAATCCAAAAAAATATACCAACCTTGGTGGTAAAATTCCGAAAGGCGCTTTATTAGTTGGTCCTCCGGGAACAGGTAAAACCCTTTTGGCAAAAGCAGTTGCCGGCGAAGCACAGGTTCCTTTTTTCAGCCTGAGTGGAAGTGATTTTGTAGAAATGTTTGTAGGTGTTGGTGCAAGCCGCGTTCGCGATTTGTTTAAACAGGCAAGAGAAAAAGCACCATGCATTATTTTTATCGATGAAATAGATGCGATAGGTCGTGCACGCGGTAAAAATATGATGATGAGCAATGATGAAAGAGAAAATACGCTCAATCAATTACTCGTAGAAATGGATGGCTTTGGTACAGATCTCGGCATTATTATTCTTGCAGCTACTAACCGGCCGGATGTTTTGGATAGCGCTTTACTGCGCCCGGGAAGATTTGATAGGCAAATAACGATTGATCGCCCAGATCTCGTGGGCCGCGAAGCGATTTTTAAAGTTCACCTGATTCCAATAAAAGTTTCTCAAAATTTAGATACGCATAAACTAGCCGAACAGACTCCCGGTTTTGCTGGTGCGGATATTGCAAATGTTTGTAATGAGGCAGCTTTAATCGCTGCAAGAAATGGAAAAGAAGCAGTGGACATGAGTGATTTCCAGGACGCAATCGATCGTGTTATCGGTGGTTTGGAAAAGAAAAATAAAATCATTCTGCCTGAAGAAAAAGAAATTATTGCGTATCATGAAGCGGGACATGCGATTTGCGGATGGTTTTTGGAACATGCTTATCCATTATTAAAAGTTACGATTGTGCCAAGAGGCACAGCTGCATTGGGATACGCTCAATATACACCGAAAGAACAATATCTGTATAACACAGATCAATTGCTGGATCAGATTTGCATGACACTCGGCGGCAGGGCTTCAGAATCGATTTTCTTTGGAAAAATTTCTACCGGCGCCAGCAACGATTTGCAGCAGATAACTAAAATGGCATATGCCATGGTTACCGTTTATGGAATGAACGATAAAATTGGCAACGTAAGTTTTTATGATCCTGCCCAGGAAAACTCATTTACAAAACCTTTCAGTGAAGAAACCGGCAAATTAATTGATCAGGAAGTGCGGGCATTAATAGAAATGGCTTTTGAAAGAACAAAAGCATTATTAACAGAAAAAAAGAATGAAGTAGAAATAATTGCGAAGGAATTATTGAAAAGAGAAGTTCTTTTCAAAAGTGATGTGGAAGCGCTGATCGGCAAAAGACCTTATGAAGAAAAAAAGGCGTTGGATTTTGTAGATAATCCAAAAGAAGCGGTAATAGATTCTCCGATCCAGGTGGTTGATAGCAATGATACTAATATCAAATAATCGAAATGAAAGTTTCTTCTTCTAAAGAAAAAATTTTAAAAAAAATAAGGGAGGCGTTGAGTAATTCAACGCCTCTGCCTTTTCCAAAAAGCGAAGGAATAAGTTCTGTCTTTCAAACTCAGACAGAAGATCTTGAAATATTATTTGCTGAAGAATTTACAAAACTGCTCGGCAAATTTGCTTTTTGTGTAAATGAAACCGACGCGAAAAATCAAATCAAAAAATTAATCTCTGATCAAAAATGGGAGAATATTTATTGTAATGAAAATGAGTTGCTCGGTTTATTTAAACCCGAAGAATTTCCAACAATAAATGATTCATCATTAGCTATTTGTGCCGCAGCCATTACTTCCTGTAATTATCTTGTAGCGAGAACAGGCGCAATCGTAATGAGCAGCGCACAAGAAAGTGGACGTACAGTAAGCGCATATGCGCCAATTCATATCTGTGTAGCTTATACAGATCAGTTGGTTTTTGATACAAGGGATGCCTTGAAGGATTTGAAAAGTAAATACGGAAACAATTTTCCTTCTTTCATCACATTTGCGGCAGGTCCGAGTCGTACGGCTGACATTGAAAAAACATTGGTGGTGGGTGTTCACGGGCCGAAAGAAGTGTATTTGTTTTTGATTGATAAACCGATTATTCCGCCCAAGACAATCTAAACGTTGCATTAGCTTTATTCAGATAAAAAGGCATTAAAATCAACCATAATTTTTTTTAATTGAAGATGCGCGTATACAGAGTTTGACAACAAGAGCATCAGGAAGAAATAGTAAACAAACTTTTTTAATTGTTTTATAATTTTAAATGCAACTTAAACCAGGCAAAAAAATATACTTTCTTTCAGATTTTCATCTTGGGGCTCCGGATTATGAATCCAGTTTGATAAGGGAAAAACGAGTCGTCAAATTCCTCGATGAAATAAAGAAAGATGCTGAAGTCATATTTATTTTGGGTGATCTTTTTGACTTTTGGTATGAATATAAAAAGGTCGTTCCGAAAGGATTTGTAAGAATTTTGGGCAAACTGGCAGAACTAACAGATAACGGAATTGCCATTCATTTTTTTGTAGGCAATCATGATATGTGGATGAATGGATATTTCGAAAAAGAATTAAATATCCGCGTATATCATGAGACAGAAGAATTTGAATTTAATGGGAAAACTTTTCTAATTGGTCACGGAGATGGCTTAGGTCCTGGAGACCATCGTTACAAAATGATGAAAAAGATTTTTAGAAATAAGTTTTCTCAATCACTTTTTGGAATGCTGCATCCTTCAGCCGGCATCGGAATGGCTGATTATTTCAGCCGGAAGAGCCGCGCTTCTGCGGGTAAAAAAGACGAAGAATTTTTAGGCGAGGAAAAAGAATGGCTCATTCTTTTTGCAAAAGAAACTTTGAAAAATAAACATATTGATTATTTTGTTTTCGGTCACCGCCATTTGCCAATTGAGTATAAACTAAGTGAGGAAAGTGTTTATATTAATCTTGGAGATTGGATAAAGTACAATAGCTACGCGGTATTTGAAAATGGAACTGTTTCGTTAAAATATTATGACTCATGAGAAAAAAAATCCTTTCTCTGCTGATCATTTTTAAAATTTTTTTCGCTCCCTCCGTTTTTGCCCAGCAGGATTCTCTCTTCCGTTTTATTCACCAGATTGACATTCCTGTTTCTTCTTTTACTGTCGACAATATCGGCGAGTTGTATATTATTACCCCTGAAAATCAATTGAAAAAATACGATGAGAAGGGAGATTCGATTGGTGTTTTTAACGAGGTGACCAAATACGGAAAACTGGCGTATGTAGATGCACAAAACCCGTGGAAAACTATTCTTTTTTATCGAAATTTTGCTACTATTGTTTTGCTTGATAAATATTTGAAAGTAACTACCGCAATTAATTTGCGCAACCAAAATATTTTCCAGGTACGGGCTGTCACCAGTTCTTATGATAATAATATCTGGCTTTTTGATGAGCAGGATAATAAATTAAAAAAGATAGATGATAATGGAAACCTTCTTTCGGAAACTATTGATTTACGGTTACTTTTTGATTCAGTTCCAAATCCGGTAAAAATTATCGACCGCGATGGATTTGTTTATTTATACGATCCGCAAAAAGGGATTTATATTTTTGATTATTACGGAAGTTTTAAAACGAAACTTACTTTTTTACACTGGACGGACCTGCAAGTGTTTGATAAAACGATCTACGGCTTTGATAAAGAAAATCTATATAAATATTCTCCGCCGATACCTGATGTTACCGTCTACAAGTTGCCACAGGAATTACAAAATAATACTTCTGTCAAACTCGCCTCTCATAAGATTTATATGCTGAAAAATAACCTTCTTTCTGTTTATTATTTGCCTTGAAAAATTGCAATCGATTTGGCTTTCAGATTTTGTAGAGCATAATAAAAGTATAAGTGGCCGAAAAACTCCTGGGCCGAAAAGTTGGTGGCTCGAGGCTTTAAAACCCTTTTATGAATAAACAAACGAATAAATAGTAGACGAACAAATAAGAGAAATTCTTATTCCTGCGCGGTCAATAAAACATGATTAAAACCTCTGTTCTTTTTAGCCATTCATTGAAGTAAGAAACTCGGCATTATCTTTCGTTCCTTTCATATTTTTCATCAAAGTATTTATTGCTTCTTCCGGGTTCATATCAGCCATGTGATTACGTAAAACCCACATTCTCTGCAGTACATCTTTCTCAAGCAACAAATCATCACGACGGGTAGAAGAGGAAATAATATCAATGGCAGGGAAAATTCTACGATTTGACAATCTTCTGTCAAGTTGTAATTCCATATTACCGGTTCCCTTAAATTCTTCAAAAATTACTTCATCCATTTTACTTCCGGTATCTACAAGCGCAGTTGCGATAATGGTTAAAGAGCCACCATTTTCTATTTTACGGGCAGCTCCAAAAAACTGTTTTGGTTTTTGCATTGCATTTGCTTCCACGCCGCCCGATAAAACTTTACCGCTTGCCGGAGAAACGGTATTATGCGCACGCGCCAAACGGGTAATGCTGTCTAATAAAATCACCACATCATGTCCGCATTCTACCAGGCGTTTTGCTTTCTGCAAGGCCATGGTGCTCACTTTCACATGCTTTTCGGCAGGCTCGTCAAATGTAGAAGCAATTACTTCAGCCTTCACGCTGCGTTCCATATCGGTAACTTCTTCCGGTCTTTCATCTACCAATACAATCATCAAATAACATTCAGGATGATTAGCCGCGATCGCATTTGCAATTTCTTTCAGCAACATTGTTTTTCCGGTCTTTGGCTGGGAAACAATCAATCCGCGCTGGCCTTTTCCAATCGGTGTGAACAAATCAATAATTCGGGTAGACAGATTATTCGGTGTTAAAAATAAATTTAGTTTTTGATAAGGGAATAAAGGGGTTAAATAGTCAAATGGTACACGATCCCGAACTTCGTCAGGACCTTTTCCATTTATTGTTTCCACTTTTAATAAAGCAAAATATTTTTCACCTTCTTTAGGAGGACGAACGGAGCCATAAACCGTATCACCGGTTTTTAATCCAAACAATTTTATTTGTGAAGGAGAAACATATACATCATCAGGCGAAGAAAGATAATTATAATCGCTGCTTCTTAAGAAACCATATCCGTCAGGCATCATTTCCAGCACGCCTTCAGCAAGAATAATACCGTCGAATTCAATATTAAATGAAGGCTCTTTTTTCTGGCCAAAATTGTTTTTTTGATGCTGCTGATGGCCGTTTGATGGTGCAGATGGCGGCATGATTTCCTCTTCTTCTTCATCCTCACTTTTCAATAATTCTATCAAAGCCGGAGCAATTGTTTTCGGATCAGCAAGTCGTTCCACATGGTCATCCTCATCGTCGTCAAAAAAATCGAATTCCGGTTTCACGGTAACTTCTTCTTTTTGCTTTTTTACCGGCTTTTTCTTTTCTTCTGCCTTCTTTGGTTTTACTTCTTTTTCTTTTTCTTCTACCGGTATTTCCTCCGCCGGAATCGCACCGGCAGTTTCTTTTTTGGGAGCCGTTTTCGCTATGCGTTTGCGCCTTGGCTTTTCAGCAGTTGTTTCTTTTTTATCGTTAGGTGTCATGATTACTTGTTTGTCAAGAATTTTATAAATTAATTCTTGTTTTTCTAAATTTTTTGCATCAGTAATATTCTGTTGCTCTGCTATATCAAGCAACTCCGGAACGAGCATATCGTTCAGTTGTAAAATGTCATACATAAAGAGACGTATAGATTTATAGTCAAAACGCGGATTGAGTTGTAAAATCTAATTTTTGATATTTATAATGGAATGGATTCTGTTAATACTGATGTAATCGTAGCAAAAAGGAAAACTAGTCAGCTTTAATCTGATGCAATATTACATTAAAATAATAAAAAAATAAATTTTTTTCTTTTTTCTGTATCTCTGCGAAGTGACTGAATAATACACACTTTTCCGCTCTGAAACATTGATAAAACAAGGATTACGCCAAAAATTTTCTCACGTTACTTTATATTTGCGTTTCTAAAAAAAAGAAATGTTTAACAAAAGGGCACGAATCAAGCAGGTTTTGGAGGATGATTTAATTAATCACGAATTAACCGTTATGGGTTGGGTAAGAACGTTTAGAAACAACCAGTTTATCGCATTGAATGATGGAAGTACTAATTCAAATCTCCAGGTTGTAACAGAACTTGGCAAGTTTGACGAAGAACTTTTAAAAAGAATTACAACAGGAGCGGCGTTAAAAATAACAGGAATTTTAATCCCGTCTTTGGGTAAAGGTCAAAAAGTAGAATTAAAGGCACAAAAAGTAGAAATACTTGGCGACAGCGATGCGGAAAAATTTCCCCTTCAACCGAAAAAACACAGTTTGGAATTCTTAAGAGACATAGCTCATTTACGTTTCCGGACCAATACTTTCGGCGCAGTTTTTAGAATAAGACATTCCCTTGCATTTGCTATTCATGATTTTTTTAATAAAAAAGGATTTGTGTATTTGCATTCGCCGATTATTACCGCTTCTGATGCTGAAGGCGCCGGCGAAACTTTTCATGTTACTTCTTTTGATTTGGAAAAACCAGAAAAAAATGAAGATGGAACGATTAATTATAAAGAAGATTTTTTTGGAAAACCAACAAACCTAACTGTGAGCGGTCAACTGGAGGCGGAACTTGCAGCAATGGCTTTGGGTGATGTTTATACATTTGGACCAACATTTCGCGCAGAAAATTCTAATACTACCCGCCACCTTGCAGAGTTTTGGATGATAGAACCGGAAATGGCTTTTTCTGATTTGGAAGATGATATGAATCTTGCCGAAGAATTTATCAAGTACATTATTAAATATGCGTTAGAGAATAACCGTGAAGATTTGGATTTTTTAGCTGCAAGATTACAGGAAGAAGAAAAACAAAAACCGCAGAACGAGCGAAGCGAAATGGGATTGATAGAAAAACTGCAATTTGTAATTAATAATGATTTCGAAAGGCTTACCTACACCGAAGCGATTGAAATCTTAAAAAATTCACCTTCTAATAAAAAAAAGAAATTTAAATATTTAGTGGATAAATGGGGAATAGATTTGCAAAGCGAACACGAGCGCTATTTGGTAGAAAAGCATTTTAAGAAACCGGTAATCCTTATCAATTATCCAAAAGAAATAAAAGCATTTTACATGCGTCAGAACGATGATGGAAAAACCGTGGCGGCTATGGATATTCTGGCTCCCGGCATTGGTGAAATTGTTGGAGGTTCGCAACGGGAAGAAAGATTAGATGTGCTGCAAAAAAGAATGCATGAAATGAATATTCCTGTCGAAGAAATGAACTGGTATTTGGATACAAGAAGATTTGGAACTGCACCTCACGCCGGGTTTGGGCTAGGTTTTGAACGGCTTATACAGTTTGTAACCGGAATGACAAATATCAGGGACGTAATTCCTTTCCCGAGATTTCCAAAAAATGCCGAATTTTAAGTGTCAAATTGGACTTTCCTACATTTTGATCTGCTATTTTCAAATAGCTGAGGCGCGCTTGCTCTTAACATCCACGCCATTTTTTCGTGTTCTTTCATAACTCCTGTTATGAAATCAGCACTACCGGCATCATAATATTTTTCATTAAAATCCTGAATTAAAGCGCGTGTTTTTCTGATAAGCGCATCATGGTCAGAGGCTAGTTCAGATAACATATCTTCTGAAACAGAAGCGCCGCCTGAATGTTCACCTATTGAAGTGGCATCGAGAAATTCCCGCATGCTTCCCTTTGCAAATTGTCCTACTTTTCTTACCCGTTCTGCAACGGAATCTATGATTACCTGCAACTGCTTATATTGTTCTTCTAAAAACAGATGAAGTGCATGAAAATCGCGCCCTTCGATGTTCCAATGGAAATTTGATGTCTTTACATAAAGGACCACTTCGTCGGACAAAACCTGGTTTAACTCATCGGCAACTTTCAAACTATTTTCATAGGAAATGCCGGTCTTCAAATTGTTTGTATTTTCATTCCTGGATCCTTTCGCAGAAATTGCAGAATCGCTCATTTTTTTCTCTTCAGAATTTTCAGCGGATTGTTTTGTGTTCGTGGCTTTCTTTTGACCAGAATCTGTTTTTGAAATTACTTTTTGATTTATTTTTTGCGCCTCTTTAATATTCACTTTTTGATTGGAAGCCATTATTCAATGTATTTTTTTCCTATTAAAATTTATTTAATTACAATTCAAATGCCATTATTTAAAACTTAAATTGCCGTTTTTTATTCATTTACTGCATATAGTTTATCGAAAAAGTATCATGGAAAAAAGTCGCTGTAAAGGAAATAATTTGAAGATGGCTTTGTTAAAATCTTGCAAATGCGCCTGTTGGCGTTTAAACTAATAAAACGTTTTTCATTCTATTATGAAACAGCAATTTTAAAACATCGTTCATTCAAAAAATTAAAACCATGAAAAATTTATTACTTGCCATTTTTGTTATTATCGGCTTCGCCGCATGCAAAAGTGATCCGGATTTGAGCAATCAAAACAGGGATATAAGATTATTATCTGACTCTACCACTTACAATAACAATGTCTTTTCTGACACCAACACAACTACCCAGGCAGAAATAATTCCTGCAAGAGTTTCTGAAAAACCACATGAAATTGTAAGGTCAATAGCTCCGGTAAAAAGACCCGCAAGAATAAGAACCGTAGCTCCTGCCCCTGATCCGGTAGCAACCGTTCCTCCTGTTGTAACTGCATCACCAGTTTCCACACCTCCCGTTGTGACTGCTCCTGCAACTACAGAAAGCACTACAGTTGATAACAGTACAACAACCGGTACTTCAACCGCTTCTACAGGAAACGAAACAAAGGTTGAAAAGAAAAAGGGAATGAATAAAGCTACTGAGGGAGCAATCATCGGAGGAGTAGCAGGAGCCGTAGGTGGCGCTGTTATCAGTAAGAAAAAAGGTTTGGGTGCTGTTATTGGGGGAATTGCCGGAGCCGCCGGAGGTTATATTATTGGCAAAAAAATGGATAAAAAAACAAGTGAATTTGTTTTCAAATAAACAGCTTTTTAAAAAATTATTCCCAGCAGCCGGCTCTTCAAAAAGCCGGCTTTTTTTATTACATATTTTAAAATCGATATTTAAAAGCGTTTGATCGTTAATCTGCCATGCAAAAATTTAAAGTTGCGTTAACCGGAAAAATAAAATTGGCATCATTTTCTCTAATTGCATAAAAAAGTACTAAAAAGAAAAAAATTATGAACAAGATTAAAATATTTATCCCTCTTTTTTTATTGTTCGCTTTTGTAGCATGCAAAAGCAAAGAAAATACGGAAAAGAGAGATATTCAATTATTAACCGATTCCACCGCATATAATAATAACGCTTCTAGCGACTCAAGCAGAACAAGCGAGGTAAATACTGTCCCTGCAAAGCGTCTGAATGAAAGTCATACAGCAACTCATCATACTACTACTTCAAACAGTAATAAGAATAATTCAAGTGCGAGCACCGCACCACAAACTTCTTCAACTTCAACCGCAGCAACATCTACTTCTACAACCCAAAGCACTAAGAAAAAAGGCTGGAGCAAAGCCGCACAAGGAGCGGTAATCGGAGGTGCTGCCGGCGCAGTCGGAGGAGCTATTATTTCTAAACACAAAGGCACCGGAGCAGCAATTGGAGCAGCAGTTGGCGCCGCTGGCGGCTATATCATTGGCAGAAATAAGGATAAAAAAGATGGAAGATAAAAAAACAGCAAGCTTTGTTTAAATAGCAAAAGCCTTCCTAAATATTTCCGGGAAGGCTTTTGGTATTCAATCTAAATATTATTAATAAACCTTCGCTCTTTCATACTGATCGGGCCATGGCAAATCAACCCCTAATTCCCTGGCCGCATGAAGAGGAAAATAAGGCTCACGCAATAATTGCCGGGCCATAATAATCAAATCAGCTCTTTGCTCTTCAAGAATTTGCTCTGCCTCAGTTGCTGTTGTAATGAGGCCAACGGCTCCGGTTAATATTCCGGCTTCTTTTTTTATCTTTTCAGAAAATGGAACCTGGTACAACGGAGCCACTGGGATTTTCTGTTCATAAGAATTGCCTCCGCTGGAGCAATCAATAACATCTGTTCCCAGTTCTTTTAATCTCTTTGCCAAAGCAACGGAATCATTTTCATTCCAACCACCCTCAACCCATTCGCTAACTGAAAGCCGGACAAAAAGAGGTGATTCATTTTTAATAATACTTCTCAATTCTTTTATGATTTCCAATAAAATCCGTATCCGGTTTTCAAAGGAACCACCATATTCATCAGTGCGATGGTTGCTTTTTTCAGATAAAAATTCATTAATCAAATATCCGTGCGCTCCATGAATTTCAAAAACTTGAAAACCTGCTTCTACAGCTCTTTTCGCAGCAGTTCCAAAATCTTTTACCAATTGTTGGATTTCTCCTTTTGACATTTCTTTCGGAGCCGGATATTCTTCCTTAAACGCAATTGAAGAGGGCGCCAGTGTTTTCCATGCTCCTTCAGTTTCTTTTAGCGGACGCCGTCCTTTCCACGGGCTTAAATGGCTTGCTTTTCTGCCCGCATGTGCCAGTTGTATTCCTGGAATCGATGATTGATCTTTTATAAAATCGGTAATTTTCTTTAAAAATGGTATATGTTCATCTTTCCAGATTCCCAAATCGTCGGCTGTAATTCTTCCTTCAGGTGAAACGGCGGTTGCTTCTGTAAAAACAAGAGCAGCGCCACCTACAGCACGTGTACCTAAATGCACTAAATGCCAATGGTTCGCAAAACCGTCTACACTTGAATATTGGCACATTGGCGAGACCACAATCCTGTTTTTTAAAGTAATATTCCTGATTTTCAAGGGTTCGAAAAGTAAACTCATAGTTTTCATATTTGTTCTGCAAATTTCCGGATTGTTTTCCTTAAAAAAAATTCCATTAATTTTGCCGTCCTTTTCAATGCAATGGTCCCGTAGTTCAATGGATAGAATAGAAGTTTCCTAAACTTTAGATACAAGTTCGATTCTTGTCGGGACTACATGAAATACAATCTTTTTGTATCAAAAAAATTAAGATTATGAAGTTTTTAAATGTCATTATAAAATACCGGCTTTTATTAGGCGTGTTCTTTTTACTGCTAGGAATTGTGGTAAATATTGAAGCTGGTTTCTGGCCTTCATTCGTTCTATATCTGATCGCCATTATTTTAATTGTTGGCCACTTCCTTTTTGGGCCAATGAGACTCATACAAGGATATATGGAAAACGGCGACATGGCAGGCGCTCAAAAAGTAATTGATTCTATCTGGTTTCCACGCCTGCTTATTAAACCGGTTCGTTCCGTTTATTTTACCTTAAAAGGAAACCTTGCTATGGCAAACCAGGATTATGATTCTGCTGAAGCGCACATGAAAAAAAGTCTGAGTCTTGGAATGCCGATGAAGGAAGCTGAAGGCGCCAATAAACTGCAACTTGGTATGTTGGCAATGCAAAAAGGTAAAATCCGGGAATCAGAAAATTATATTCGGCAGGCAATTCGAGCTGGCTTGCCAGACAAGGAAAACGAAGCTGCAGCCTATTTACAACTTTCTTCTATTATGATTAATAAAAGAGAATTTCGCGCTGCTAAAGAATACTTCAGAAAAGTAAAAGCGCTAAAACCAACAACGCCTCAAATTGTCGATCAGATAAAACAAATGGAAAAATATATTACCCGCATGCCCGGATAAATTTTATTGTTTTAAGATAACACAAATTCTCTTTATTTATTCGTTTACTAAGAAAACTTCTCATTTCTGCTGCTTTGCAACAAAAAAATAACCGGCTTTTTGTGCAGATCAATTGTTTCTTTTTTCCAATCAGCTATGGTTTTTGTTTTGATAAATTCATTGGAAGAAGTAAGTTCTGCAGCAACACATAATTGAGTTGTGGGCTTACAATTTTGTAAAATTGTTTCCAGCATTTTATTATTACGATAAGGAGTTTCAATAAATATTTGCGTACACTTTTTGTTTGCCGATTCTTCTTCTATCTGTTTTATTTTTTTGATTCTTTGAAGATTATCAATCGGTAGATAACCTAAAAAACTAAAATGTTGTCCATTTAATCCACTCCCCATCAAAGCAAGCAAAATAGAGCTCGGCCCAACAAGGGGTTTTATCTCAACATTTAATTTTTGAGCCTCATGAACCAATATTTGTCCAGGATCTGCGATGCCTGGACATCCAGCTTCGCTGATAATTCCAATATTTTTACCTTCTTTTATCTTATGTTTAAAAACAGCAATTTGCTCTTCTTCTGCTTTATGAATTGTATACCATTCAAAATCATCAATCACAATTTCCTTGTCTATCTCTTTCAAAAAGCGGCGCGCAGTTCTTTCGTTTTCCGCAAAAATTACCTGGCAGTTTTTTACAGATGTTAAAACATAACCAGGAATTGTTTCAACAGAATTTTCCGATAAAAATGATGGAACGAGGTAAACCATGAAAATTTTTTAAGTGTATTTCTTCAGTTTGAAATATTAAAATAGAAAACTTGATAATTTGTTTATTTACTGCTTTAGCAAAAGGATTATTCATTTAATTTTCTTCCACCTCATAAGTCAATCGACCATTTACCATTCTGGCGACCGCCGTAAATGGATGTTCCTGTTCCTTTCCAACAGCCATAATGTGCATTACTTTCCATCCATGAGCTTTCAAATAATCTGAAACCATCGAACGATGACAACGCCACCAGACTGCTTCTGAGCACATATAAGCTGTTCGTTTTTTCAAGGCAATTTGTTCCAGTTCTTTTATTCCTTCTTTAAAATCAATCGTTTCCATATAATCCGCATAAGCGCGGAAAGCCAAATGGCGCCAGGCTGTATTTTTTGAATCCCGATTCACTTTTCTCCTTCCGCCTAATTTTTTTAAATGAATATATTCAATACCATTTTCCGGTAAAGTAACCTGCAAAATTTCGTTATTAAAATGCGGGAACTTCCTTGATCCGGGAAAACTCCTGATGTCTATCACCACTTCAATTGAAAAAGAACGCAACATTTGAACAAATTCCTCAAAAGGATGGGTGGAATGGCCGATCGTCCAAACAATCTTTTCTTCTTCAAATTTTTTCATTAATATTTCTTTATTAATCCTTTGAAATATGCGGTGTTCCCGGCCTCATAATCACGATGACCAAAACGAATAAAATCAAAAGTAATGGTAAAAGTGGCAAAAGGGTCGCTTGATGGAATTCTAACCAGCCGGTTAAAACCGCAGTTAATCCATATACCAAAAAAACGGCTACCTGCAATTCGATCCTCTGTTCTAAATTATTTGTTACCGGCAAATGTGGCAATCCGTCTTTTACCTTTTTTTTAAATCCTATCCTTAACCCTTTCACTGCGCTCATTCCAATACTGGTGATCGTTCCGGTAATAAAGGTAGTAACTACGCCAGGAATGTTTAAATGCCTTACCGTAGCGCTTTGCATTCCCATCGCAATTGCCGATAACGCAATGGAAACATAAAGAATAGAACTGCTTGCAGGCTGCTTTTCCTCAAACCAGATAAGAATAAGGATGAAAATAATAAGGCTTTCAATTGCAACGCTTAAAGTGATATAATAGGACCAACCTTTTTTCCTGTTTTCAACGATAAATGCGCCAACAAAAGCGCCGGCAATAAATCCTGCAAGTGCGGCAAGAGAATGTAAAGAAGAAGATAATTTCCCCTGCCCGATCGAAAGCCCCAGCAGAATCGTATTCCCGGTCATATTAGCGGTAAACACGTGTCCTAATCTATAATAACTCATTACATCTATGCTTCCGGCTACAGCTGCCAATAACAACAGCATAATATCAAAGAAAATGGAAGAAGGATAATGAACGTTACTTTTCATAAGTTTCTTTAGTATTGACATCAAATTCATTAGTCGCAGTTTGCAATCAACTCATCGATCGCCGCTTCAATTGTAGGATACAAAAAAGTAAAACCAGTGGCTTTTATTTTTTTATTGCTTACTGTTGCGCTTTTTAGAATTTCTATGCTTCGTTTTCCAAATATTATTTTTATAATAAAAGCGGGAACATAAATTGAAATAAAAAATTTATGCCGCAATTTTTCCGCTAAAGTAAGCATCAAGTTTTTTTGAGAAACAGGCTCCGGCGCTACTGCGTTATAGCTTCCGTGTAAATACTTATTTTCTATTGCTTCGCAATACATTCTGCAGAGATCGTCTATATGTACCCAGCTTACGATTTGTTTCCCCTTTCCTAAAATCGGCGCCACACCAAAATTTAATGGTGTTTTATATTCTTTAAAAGCGCCGCCTTTATTGCTTAAAACAATGCCGGTTCTCAATTTTACCAGGCGAACGCCAAGAGGCAAAACCGGTTCTACGCTTGCTTCCCACAATAGACATGTTTCGCCCAAAAAATCTTGTACTACCAGGTCAGTCTCAATAAATCCGTCTTTTCGCTGCAATGGTTTGCGATCCGGTCCATACCATCCGATAGCAGATGCAGAAACAAAACTTTTCAAGGAAGGATTTTCTTTTAAACATTTAATAATTAACTCAGCGCTCTTAGTGCGACTTTCAAGAATTTTTTTCCGGTACCCTTCCGTCCATTTTTTATCCATTACGCCGGCGCCCGCAAGATGAATAACATGATCTGCTTTTTGTACAGTGGAAGCGTCTATTATTTCTTTTTCAACATTCCAGTAGCTGTAAGAAATTTTTGGATTGTCAGAGGTCTTATTTTTTTGTCGCGTTAAAATCACAATATCATAATCTCTTTCCGACAGGTGATTCACCAGCCTTGAGCCAATAAGCCCGGTTCCTCCGGAGATTAAGACAAGCGGCATCTTCTTTTTCGAATTTATTTTGATTCCAAAAGTAACACGATTTAGAATCAAGCCATTCTTATTTTTATGCCCCTGATTTTGGGCAAAAATTAATTCAGAAAGTTAATCCAAAGGCGGTTTAAGAAAAATAACAAAGAGACAATGAGGAAGGATAATTTGCTATGAGTGTAAATTTTCAAAAGCAAGGGGAAGAAGATGAGATGAACGAGATGAATTCACAATTGCGGAAATAATGCAATTCGCTATCTCAGTTTATGCAAATAATCATTATTGGCAAACTGCTTTTTCACATCCTGAAGACTTCTTGCTATGCTATTGTCAATCAGTTTTCCTTCCATTTGCAAAATAAATCCTCCAATAATGTTTTCATCAACAACAGTTTCCAAATGAACGTTGTCATACGAGGTGGATGCTTTGATCTTAGAAACAAATGAATCAGCTAATTCTTTACTTATCGGTGTTGCCGTCGTTAATTTCGCACTGTGCAATCCATTGATTGAATTATATTGTTGTATAAAAGAAGTGATGACACCAGGCAAATTTGCTTCCCGGTTTTTATTACAAATTAGTTTTAAAAATGTTTCTGTAATCTTTGAAACATGACCGGCAGTTATCGCATGAATTACTTTATATTTTTTATCAGGATTGATAATGGGACTATTCAGCATTACTACAAATTCCCGGCTTTTATCTACCACAGATTTTAAAAAAAGAATATCGTTATGAACCGAATCCAATTGCTTCAATTCAGTTGCAATATCTATTAGACTTTTTGCGTAACGCTCTGCTAACCGAGGATTATTCATATCTCTTTTTATTAATTCAGCTCAACATTTTGAGCAAGCTGCTGAATATATTTTTCCTGTTCTTCTTTATTATTTAGTTCTCTGCGGAGTACTTTTTCACTTACTTCCAGCACAAGATTACCCACCTGATTTTTAAGATCAGTGATAGCAGCCATTTTCTGTTGATTTATTACACCTTGGGCATCAGCAACTATTTTATTGGTTTCTATTCTCGCCTGCTCTTTAGCTTCAGCGATTATTTTATCGCGCGTTTGTTTAGCTTCTCTCATCATTTGCGATCTTTCTTCACGCGCCTTTGCCAACAATGCTTCGTTTTCATTTTTTAACGCCGCCATTTCTTTCTTTACATTTTCCGCAGAAAGAATAGAATCAGAGATATTTTTTTCTCTTTGATCCAAAGATTTAAGAATCGGCTTCCATGCATATTTACCCAGGATATACAAGACAATAATAAAAGCGACAAGAGTCCAGAGAATCAAACCCAACTTAGGAAGTAAAAGTTCCATACTTTGTTTAATTTAAATATAACCAGTTTATAATTTTCAAAAAATACTGTATCCTCCGCCCTGTGCTTTGGATACAGTAAAAAATTCGCTGTTTGAGCGACAGCCAAACGAAAGCTTTATGCTCCGGTTGCAGGCTTCAATACAGCCAATAATCCTGCGATAACTGCGAAAAGGGCAACCCCTTCTACCAATGCAGCCGCAAGGATCATGTTTGCACGAATTTCATTAGCTGCTTCTGGTTGGCGGGCAATTCCTTCAACTGCTCCTTTACCTATCTGGCCGATTCCGATACCTGCTCCTACTGCAGCAAGTCCGGCGCCGATAGCTCCACCCATGTGTGAGAATCCAGCTTCAAATAACAAGGTCATTAGTGACATAATTCCGGGTTTTGATATGAATAAAAAAGTTTACAAAAAAGCATGATCATTTGATGGCACATCATGGTCGCTTCCTTCAAAGCCCTGGCCAATAAAAATGGCGGTAAGAACTGTGAAAATAAATGCCTGGATGAAAGCTACCAATATTTCTATAAAATAATCGAAAACGACAAATATTACAGAGAACGGCGAAAATCCAAGCCCTGCGGCTTTACTCATCGCACCAAAAATAAAAATAAGAGAAATGAAAGCCAATATTACTATATGGCCAGCAACCATGTTTGCGAAGAGACGAATGATCAAAGCTCCTGGCTTGATAACGAAAAGGCCAAAAATTTCTACAGGCACAAGAATTACTTTAACCAGGAAAGGAACGTCTGGCGGCCAGAGAATGTGTTTCCAAAAATGCCCGGTGGTGCTGCAAAGAATAACCACCAGCGAGATCAAGCCGAGTATTAAGGTAAACGCAATATTACCGGCAACGTTGGCCGCGCCTGGGATC
>Ga0157371_10001116_pt1 | contig 29117 bp, 29 predicted proteins | sample C45metaG_FD_113462 | JGI IMG/M metagenome (GOLD analysis project Ga0157371, IMG submission 113462) | Corn rhizosphere microbial communities from Kellogg Biological Station, Michigan, USA - C4-5 metaG | ecosystem: Host-associated > Plants > Roots > Rhizosphere > Soil | place: USA: Michigan... | reverse complement strand
CGATCGAGCGCTAACCTCCGCGCAAAACCGCCCTCCTTGTAGGAGCTGGCTTGCCAGCGAAGGCGCCCGTGAGAGCGCTTTCGCCAGCAAGCTGGCTCCTACGGGGAAGACCTGCGCATGATCGTCTTTGCCGGCAAGCTGGCTCCTACAACGGACGGGACGCTGGTAAACTGCCGCGCCTCACTCCTCAGCTCCAAGGCGCTCCGCATGTCCTCCTTGAATCAGGCGCTGCGCGCCGCTCTCGATCACCGCCAGGACCTGCTCGCCGAGCTGCATCAGCAAGGCACCGACTGCTATCGCCTGTTCCACGGCAGCCAGGAAGGTGCCGGCGGCCTGACCATCGACCGCTATGGCCCGCAATTGCTGGTACAGAGCTTTCACCAGACGCTGGAACGCGACGCCCTGCTGCAACTGCACGCCAGCATCAATCAGCATCTGAACCTGTCGACCCTGCTGGTCTACAACGACCGCTCCCGGGGCAACTCGCGGATCGACCGCGAAGACTCGGTGTACCGCGCCGAAGAGGCTGCCCTCGAGGACCTGGTTGGCCACGAATGGGGCCTGAATTACCGCGTGCGTGGACGCCACGCCGGGCAGGACCCGCTATTGTTTCTCGATCTGCGCAACGCCCGTGGCTGGGTCAAGCAGCACAGCGCGGGTAAAAGCGTGCTCAACCTCTTCGCCTACACCTGTGGCGTAGGCCTCAGCGCCGCAGCTGGCGGCGCGCGCGAGGTGTGCAACCTGGACTTCGCCGAGGGCAACCTGGCCGTCGGACGGGAGAACGGCCAGCTCAACCCGCAATTGCCACAGATGCAGTTCGTGCAGTCGGACTATTTCCCGGCCATCCGCCAACTGGCGGGCCTGCCCATCAGCCAGCGCCGCGGGCAGAAACTGCCCAGCTATCCGCGCCTTGAACAGCGCCAGTACGACCTGGTACTGCTGGACCCGCCAGCCTGGGCCAAGAGCGCCTTCGGTACGGTCGACCTGCTGCGTGATTACCAGAGCCTGCTCAAGCCGGCACTGCTGGCCACCGCCGAAGACGGCGTGCTGATCTGCTGCAACAACCTGGCCAAGGTCTCGATGCCGGACTGGCGTGAACAGGTATTGCGCTGCGCCGAGAAGGCCGGGCGTCCGGTGCGCGACTGCCAGGTCCTGGTACCCGCCGCGGACTTCCCTTCCCAAGACGGGCACCCCCCACTGAAAACCTTGATCCTGCAACTTTGACCAAGAGCAGGAAATCTGAACAATCCTGAAGACTGGAGTGGTTTCGGAACCGTAAACGCGTGCCATACTCCAAGGCACTTCCGATTCAGATAGATGAAGCCTCGCATGACCAAAGGATTGATTCGCGCTCTTTGCGCCTTGTTGACCGCTCTCGCCCTTTACAGTCTGCTGGGCTTTCTGATTCTGCCGGGCATTGCCTTGCGGGTGGCCAACCAGCAATTGGCCAACTACGCCACCACCCCAGCCCATATCCAGCGCATCGAGCTCAACCCCTTCAGCCTGGAGCTGACCCTCTGGGGCCTGAGCATCGGTGAACCGGGCAAGGAGCAGATCGCCTTCGATCGCCTCTACGCCAATCTGCAATTGGACAGCCTGTGGAAACGCGCGCTGCACCTGGCGGATGTCGAGCTGGACCAGCCCAAGACCGAAATCCTCTTCGACAAGGAAGGCAAGCTCAACCTCCTGGCCCTGTTCAAGCTGCCGGCCAGCGAACCGACCCCAAGCGACCCCAACGCCAAACCCTTCCCGGTACGCATCGAACGCATCAAGCTGGCCGGCGGCTACCTGCATTTCCAGGACCTGCGCCCCAGCGAACCCATCGAATTCCTCTACAACAAGCTCGATTTTGAGTTGAAGAACCTCAGTACCCTGCCGGACGACAGCGCCGACATGACGCTGGTCGCCACCGGCCCCGAGGGCGGGCAGATCGACTGGAGCGGCAACTTCAGCGTGACGCCGCTGACCTCCGAAGGCACCTTGAAAGTCACCGACGGCAAGATGAAAGCCTGGTGGCCCTATGTGCGCGATGCGGTGCCGCTGGTGCTGGAAGACGGCGTGGTCAACCTCAGTACCCACTACAAATTCAGCCTTACCAAGGAAACCGAGCTGCTGCTGGACAACACCTCCATCAGCGTCGCGCCCTTTGCCATCAAGGCCCCGGACGGTCGCCCACTGGCGCGCCTGGAGCGCCTGGACGTCAGCGAAACCACAGTCGACCTGGCCAAGCAGCACGTGATTGTCGGCAAGGTCCGCAGCCAAAAGCTCGAAACCTGGGCCGCCCTTGAAGCCGATGGCCAGTTGGACTGGCAAAAGCTCTTCGCCAGTCAGCCGGCCAAACCGGCGCCAAAACCCGAGCCGGCCGCTGCTGACGCCCCCAAGGAACCGGCAGTACCGAGCAAACCCTGGCAGGTGCTGCTCAAGGACGTGCAACTGCGCAACTACCAGGTGCACCTGGCCGATCGCAAGGCCAAGCCCGCCGTAGCCCTGGAGCTGGGGCCGCTGAACCTGGACCTGCAGAACTTCGACAGCCTCAACCAGTCGCCCTTCACCCTCAAGCTCGATACCGGCCTGGGCAAACAAGGCAAGGTCAACGCCACCGGCGAGGTCAACCTCAACCCCGTCAGCGCCAAACTCAAGGTGCAGACCCGGGACATCGACCTGCGCGTCGCCCAGTCCTATATCAGCCCGTTCATCCGCCTGGAACTGCGCAGCGGCATGCTCGGCAGTGACCTGGCAGTGGACCTGAAGAAAGTCGAACCCCTGACTTTCAGCGTCACCGGCCGGGCCAATGTGGACCAGTTGCACACCCTGGACACCCTCAAGACCCGCGACTTCGTGAAATGGAAACAAGTGGTGGTCGAAGGCCTGAACTATCAGCACGGTGACAGCCTGACCATCAGCCGGGTCAACCTGATGCAGCCCTATGCACGCTTCATCATCAACGATGACCGCACCACCAATATCGACGACCTGCTGATTCCACAACCACCCAGCAGTGGAGGCAAATCATCGACGAAGGCCGAGCCCAGCTCAAGCAAGCCCCTGGGCATCCACATCGGTGAAATCGCCATCAACGACGGTTCGGCGAACTTCGCCGACCTGAGCCTGACGCCGAACTTCGCTACCGCCATCCAGCAGCTCAACGGCCATGTCGGCACCATCGACAGCCGCCAGGCCAAGCCGGCAGACGTGGACGTCAAGGGCAAGGTCGACCGCTATGCGCCGGTGACCATCAAGGGCAGCGTCAACCCGTTCGATCCGATGGCCGCCCTGGATATCGCCACCAGCTTCAAACGAGTGGAACTGACCACCCTGACCCCCTACTCCGGGAAATTCGCCGGTTTCCGCATCCGCAAGGGCCGGCTCAACCTCGACCTGCACTACATGATCACCAAGGGCCAGCTCAAGGCCGAGAACAAACTGGTGGTCGAGCAGTTGCAACTGGGGGAAAAGGTCGACAGCCCGGACGCCGTGGATCTGCCGATCCGCCTGGCAGTGGCCTTGCTGAAAGATACGGACGGCAAGATCTCCATCGAGCTGCCTATCTCCGGTGATTTGAACAACCCGCAGTTCAGCGTGATGCCGATTGTCTGGCAGACCCTGCGCAATCTGGTGCTGCGCGCCGCCCAGGCACCCTTCAAGTTCATTGGCGGGCTGGTCAGCGGTGGTGGCTCGGAAGACCTGAGCAACGTGTCCTTCGCTCCAGGCTCCAGCGACCTGAGCAAGGAATCCGAGTCGGCCCTGACCACCCTGGCCAAGGCGCTCAAGGAGCGTCCGACCCTGCGCCTGGAAATCGAAGGTACCAGCGCCCAGAGCAGTGACGGCCCGCTGATCGCCGAGCAGCGGCTGGAGCGCGAATACCAATACAACTACTACAAGATCCTCCAGCGCCGCGGTGACAAGGTCCCCGCCCAGGCGTCCCTGCTGCAGGTTCCCGAGGGCGAAAAGGCCCCTCTGCTGGAAGGCATCTACCGCACCCGCCTGAAACAGCAGCCGCCGGCGGAATGGACCCAGCTCAGCCGCGACGAACGCAGCGCCAAGCTGCGTGAAGGTCTGATCAAGTTCTGGAGCAGCAGCGACGTGCTGTTGCGACAACTGGGTCAGGAGCGCGCCAGCAGCATCAAGGACTTCCTGGTGGACAAGGGCCAACTGGCCGACGACCGGGTCTACTTCATCGATGCCAACCTGGGCCAGGCCGAAAGCGATGGCCGGGTCGTCACCCCGCTGCACCTGGACAGCGAATAAACCTCTCGCCGGGCTCCACCCAGCCCGGCCGGTATCTCCTGCAGCGCCTGCCTGGCGCCCACAATAGAACAGGCCCCGACACTCTGTGCCGGGGCCTGTAATGATCACGTCCTTGTGATCTTCCGCATGAACCCTTTTGAGAAGCGGCAGACGTATCACTCGGCTCGTCTACCGCACCCTCTCCCTGTCCAGGCGAGAAGCGTGAGTGTTACTCGGCTTTCAGGCCGTCAGCGGAAACTGCCTTGACGCCTTTGATTTTCTTGGTGATGGCCACGGCGGTAGCTTTCTGAGCCTCGGTTACCGCAACAGTGGACGACAGCGAAACAACGCCCTTGTTGGTTTCAACCTTGATGTCGGTGCCAGGAATGCCTTTCTCGGTTACCAGATCGCTTTTCACTTTGGTGGTGATCCAGGTATCGGAGGTGGCCTCTTTGGCCTTGGTCACTTCACCGGCAGCCACCACCATGGGCGACTGGGTGTTTTGAGTGGTCTGCGCAAATGCTGCGTTAGCCATGGTCAGGGTCAGAGCGGTAGCAGTTGCGGCAGCGATAGCGAACTTCTTCATACGAGTAACTCCTGTTCTTTAAGAAAGCCTGCGCCGTGTCCTGGCAACAGGGTTATGAGGGATATTGCAGGTGCTGTGCCAAGTCTGGGAGACTATAAATATTCATAAAAATCAATAAGTTATAAAATCTTTAATAATTCGGCATCATGCAAAATGCATGACTGCCCGCCAATCTGCATGCAAGTTGCGGCTTTTTCAGCGCGGCCTCGCCAATCGTGAAAAGCCTCCTCAAGCCCCCTCCGCACCACAGCCTTTGGGCGCATAGTCGGCCTCCACAGTGGTGGTGCATGTCCATCCTGAAGTCGCCGAACGGGTCAGGGTCAGGGTCTTGTTCAGCACCGGCCCCGGCGCATTGAGCAGGGTGCAGCCAATGCTTCCTTCACCGGTGGCCGCCGTCCCGCCGGCACTCATCCGGCAGTTGGCGGTCTGGGCCGTGCCCCCGGCCAGGGCCAGGGTCGGATCGGTCCCCTGGTTCAGCAGATCCTCGACGTTGACCTTCAGGGCCGACGCCTCGGACAGCGCGGCAATCACCTTGGCCCGCGCCTGGTACTTGGCATACATCGGCATCGCCACGGTGGCGAGGATGCCGATGATGGCTACCACCACCAGCAATTCGATCAGGGTAAAACCGGATTGATGTTTCATGGGTTGCCTCCTGGCATGGACGAATGTTGCATGAGCACAAAGGCGTGAAGCACAGCCTGTGCCAGGAGATAACCCACGGATTACGTGGCCTGCAGGTGCGATAGCCCATGGCCTTGAGCACAAGGAGTCGCACAAACTGACAAATTTCGTCAGCCCCTGCCCCTCTCCGGCAGCGCCTCGCCAGCTAGGCTTGGACAGGTGCATGGCGACCCGACAGTCGGCTCGCGCCCCCACCAAGGAACGTCCGGGGGTCAGGGTGATCTATCACCCGTTCGAACACAGCAGGGCGCTTGCGCCTCCCTATCCACCCTTGCACCAAGGATCGAACCATGGCGGTAAAAGCACCCGCGACCAGTGTCTATCTCTGGCACGGCACCGACAGCCAGGGCCGCCCCCTCACCGGAGAACTCAGCGCCGCGACCCCGGCCCTGATCAGGGCGCAATTGCGCAGACAGGGCATCACCCCAACCCGAATCCGACGCAAACCCAAGGGCTGGCTGCGCCTGCATCAGCGAGTAGGGGCACGGGACATTGCCCTGCTCACCCGGCAGTTGGCCACGCTGATGCAGGCCGGGGTGCCGCTGCTGCAATCCTTCGACATCATTGCCGAAAGTTTCGAGCATCCGCAGATGCGCCAACTGCTGGCCAGCCTCAAGCGCGACATCGAGGCCGGCTCCAGCCTGGCCACGGCATTGCGCAGACAGCCGCGCCACTTCGACCCGCTGTACTGCAACCTGGTGGACGCCGGCGAGCAGGCCGGCGCCCTGGATACCCTGCTGGAGAGAGTCGCCACCTATAAAGAAAAGAGCGAGAACCTGAAGGCGCGACTGAAGAAAGCCATGGTCTATCCCTTGGCGGTGATCGGCGTGGCGGTCGTGGTCAGCAGCATCCTGCTGCTCAAGGTGGTCCCCCAGTTCCAGAGCTTGTTCGCCGGTTTCAATGCCGAGTTGCCACTGCTCACCCAGTGGGTCATCGCTCTGTCACATTTCATCCAGCAGCAGGGGGCGCTGCTGCTGGCTGCCGGTGTGCTGGGCGGGCTCGCGGCGCGCCTGGCCTATCGGCGTTCCCCGAGCTTGCGTGACCGCCTGGATGTCGGCCTTTTGCACATGCCCCTGGCCGGGCCACTGCTGCACAAATCCGCGGTGGCCCGCTACGCACGGACCCTGGCCACCACCTTCGCCGCCGGCGTTCCCCTGGTGCAGGCCCTGGATTCAGTGGCCGGAGCCAGCGGCAACCCTGTCTTCAGGCGAGCGGTGCAACGGATCCGCCAGCAGGTCGCCGCCGGCATGCAATTGAACTTTGCCATGCGCGCCAGCGGCGTCTTCCCGACCATGGCGATCCAGATGACCGCCATCGGCGAAGAGTCCGGAACCCTGGATCATCTGCTGGAAAAAGTCGCGATCCATTACGAGGTCGAGGTGGACAACCTGGTGGACAGCCTGACCAGCCTCATGGAGCCGTTGATCATGGTGGTCCTGGGGGGTATCGTCGGCGCCCTGGTGGTTGCCATGTACCTGCCTATCTTCCAACTCGGTACAGCGATCTGAACATGCCCCTGACTGACGCCCTCACTCTCTACCCCATGGCCTTCGTGGCTGCGGCCCTGGTATTGGGCCTGATCGTCGGCAGCTTTCTCAACGTGCTGGTGTGGCGCCTGCCGAAAATGCTCGAACGCGACTGGCGAGCCCAGGCCCGCGACGTGCTGGGGCTGGAGCCGGAACCTGTGGCTGCGCCCTATAACCTGATGCTGCCGCACTCCCAGTGCCCGCACTGTGCGCAGCCGATCCGCCCCTGGGAAAACATTCCGCTGCTCAGTTACCTGTGGCTACGTGGCCGCTGCGCCCACTGCAATAGCTCCATCAGCCTGCGCTACCCGTTGACCGAACTGGCCTGCGGGCTGATCTCGGGTTTTATCGCCTGGCACTTCGGCTTCGGCTGGGCGGCCGGGCTGATGCTGATCCTCAGTTGGGGGCTGCTGGCAATGAGCCTGATCGACGCCGATCACCAGCTGCTGCCGGATGTGCTGGTGCTGCCACTGTTGTGGCTGGGGCTGATCGCCAACAGCTTCGGCCTGCTGATCAGCCTGGAGGATGCGCTGTGGGGGACGGTGATCGGCTACCTGTTCCTGTGGTCGGTGTTCTGGCTGTTCAAGCTGCTGACCGGCAAGGAGGGCATGGGCCACGGTGATTTCAAGCTGCTGGCCCTGTTCGGGGCCTGGGGCGGCTGGCAGATCCTGCCGCTGACCCTGCTGCTGTCATCCCTGTTGGGGGCGATTCTCGGCACGATCCTGCTGCGCCTGCGCCGGGAAAAGACTTCGACGCCAATCCCCTTTGGACCCTTTCTGGCCATTGCCGGCTGGATTGCCTTGCTCTGGGGTGGTCAAATAACCGACTTCTATCTGCAGTTTGTCGGTTTCCAATGACTCGCTCCGTAAACACACCCTGGACCCTCGGCCTGACCGGCGGCATCGGCAGCGGCAAAAGTGCCGCCGCCCAGCACTTCATCGACCTGGGGGTGCATGTGATCGATGCCGATCATGCCGCCCGCTGGGTGGTGGAGCCCGGCCGCCCGGCCCTGGAACAGATTGCCCGGCACTTTGGCCAAGGCGTGCTGCAGGCCGACGGCCAACTGGATCGCGCGGCTCTGCGCAAGCTGATCTTCGAGGTGCCCGAACAGCGTCGCTGGCTGGAAGCCCTGCTGCACCCGCTGATCGCCGAGGAAATTGTCAGCCACCTGGCCCGCGCCGAATCGCCCTACGCAATCCTGGTGTCGCCGCTGCTGATCGAATCCGGCCAGTCGCGGATGACCCAGCGGATTCTGGTGATCGACGTACCCCAGCAACTGCAGATCGAGCGTACCCTGCAGCGCGACCAGATCAGCGAACAGCAGGTCCAGGCGATTCTCCAGGCCCAGGCCAGCCGTGAGGAACGCCTGCGCCATGCCGATGACGTGCTGGTCAACGACCGCGACCACGCCTGGTTGCGCAGCGAGGTCGAGCGCCTGCATCACTTTTACCTAACTTTGCGTGGAGGCCAGTCATGAGCCAACCCCTGACCGTCGAATGCCCAACCTGTGGCGCCCCTGTGGAATGGACCGCGGCCAACATCAACCGGCCCTTCTGTTCCGATCGCTGCAAGCTGATCGACCTGGGCGCCTGGGCTGCCGAGGAGCACAAGATTCCGGTGAGCCCGGATGCCGAGGACGAGCTGTTCTCCGAAGAGCTGCCCCCTCGCGCTCACTGAGTGCTGACCCCGGCGCCGGTCAGGGCCGCATGAAGCTGTAGTCCTGATCGTCGTCGAGGTTCTCCGCTAGAAACTGCAGCTCGTCTGCCAGGTCCTCGATGCTGCGCACACTCTTGCTTTGCTGCACCACCGCACTGAGCAGGGCGCGCAGGCTCAACCCCGGTTCAAAACCTTCCTGCTGAGCATTGTGCAGACTGTCGCGCACTTCCTGCCGGGCCCACTGGTAGACACTCATGACCGCACTCCTGAGATTTTTGCCGAGCATGCAGCCCGGCAAAACACCGTGGATTGATATGGATCAAGGGCGCGGATCCTCGTCTTTCCAGGGCGCCGACAGGTAGCGGGTACGGTTGAAGGTTTCCAGCCATTCCGGGCAGAACACCACCAGGGCGCTGATCACCATGCCGTTGATAAAGGCTTCCGGGAAGATGATCAGCCACAGGTAGCCGACAAAATCTTCCAGCCATTCGGGCATGGCAAAGCGTTCGTCGAACCACAGCAGGCCCAGGCCGCAGAGCAGGCATAACAATGCCGAGAGTGCCGCGGCAAAGAACCCCGAGCAGAAGATATAGACGAAGGGATTGCGCGGCTGGGCCCGTTCCACCAGGCAGGCGCAGGCCTCGGTGACCGCCACCGGCAGCAGGATCAGCAAGGCTCCATTGACCCCCAGCGCCGCCAGGTCCTGCCGGCCTAGGGCCAGCAGGCCCAACTGTGCGATCAAGCCGCCAACTATCGCCAGCGGCCAGTCCAGCAGCAGGGTTACTGCGGTCATGCCGATGAAGTGGTAGGAGACCCCGGTGTCGAAATCCCGGCGCACCAGCCACAGCAGAAACAAGGCGAACACCGTGCCAAACAGCAAGTGCTGGCGCCGGCTGTCGGTAAACAGCTCGACCCAGGGCGCCCGCAGTACCGCCCAGATCAGTACTGGCACATACAGCAGCCAGCCGCCAATCAGGCTTTGCGGCGACAGCAGCGCCGCGCTGATCATGGCTGGGCCCGCTCCAGCGCCACAGCCAATTGCGCGGCCGTGGCGAACGCCTGCCGGGCGACCAGTTGCCCATCCTGCAGTTGCAGCCACAGCACCTGATCCTCGGCGGCGGGATAGCGTGGTGCCACGCGCCCATCGCGATCGAGCATCACTCGGTAGGGGTAATCCTTCATGGCCGGCACCGCAAACAGTTTGGCGATCACTGTCGGCATGCGCTGGATATCGGCGACAAACACCCCGTGGCGCTCCTGCAGGTAGCCCTTGGGTTTGTCCTTGAGCGCCGCGTTCACCACTTTGGCGGCGTCCATGCTGCGTGCCACCAACAGGATCCGCGCCTGGGAATCGAGGCTGTAGGGCTGGTCGAATTGATCCAGCAGGGTCCAGGGCGCCAGGCGCTCTCCTATTTCCAGGGCCTGGGCCCACAACGGCAACAGGGCCAGCAACAGCATTGACCAGCGCTTCACTGCGCACTCCTTATCGAATGGTTGGACGGCAAACAGTCTACACCGCCCTTGGGCAGGCTCCAGCGAGGTTGCCGGCAACGCCTGCGGAGGTTTTTGCACGGCCGTGGTTTTTAAGGTCATATTTGAGCGCTAAGCTTGGGGGTATGGATGACTCAGATTTTTTGCGCCTGCTTACCATCCAGGCCGAACAAGCCAACGCGTTCCTGTCCAATGCCCGCAAATGGGAGCGTGAGCGTTGGGTCTGCCAGCGCCTGCTGCAAGGCCTGAACATTCCCTACCGCAACGACGAGTTCACCGCCGCCGGGCAAGAGCCCCCCGATGTGCTGTTTCGCGAGGCCAGCTTCGAAGTGTTCTTCGTCCTCGACGAAGGCCGCAGGCTCAACGATGAATGGCGCGACGAACTGCAGCGCCGGCGCAGCGCGTTCTCCCTGAGCCAGCTGGTGCGCCGCGAAGCCAAGCCCAAGCGCATCCCGGCCAGCGAACTGTTGCTGCGCCTGGCACCGACCTTGCGCAAGAAGGCCCACAACTATCAGGAGCGCGGAATGAACCTCGGCGAGCTGGACATCATTGCCTTCGCCGCCCTGAAACGCGAAGTCCTGGACCTCAACAGCCACTTCCCGCCCCCCACCGAATACCTGCGCCAGGGCTGGCGCTCGCTGTCCCTGGTGGGGCCGACGTTCGCCCGCGTGCTGTTCGCCCACCCGGATGCACCGGAGTTCCTGCGCAGCAACCTGGGCCGCAGCATCCTCTTCGACGTCGGCATCAGTTTGTAACGCCGGTCAATGCGGCCTGTGTAGCCATGGCGCAATCCGCCCGGCAATGGTAAAAAAGCACACTTGCCTGCCAACGCCGGGCCCGTGCCAGCGAGCCCTCACGCGGCAGCGGCTATGCTCCGTTCATGCCGGATAACACCGCGCTGTAACATTCCTCAACGTTGCGACGTCTATCTGACGAGGTCTTTTATGAGCAGCCGCCTGAACCCCGACGACCAACGCCATGTCGAAGAATACCTGCAACTGCCCCAGCATCGAGTCGAGCGCCGGCCCTTCCGGCCGTGGATGCTCCTCGTGGTGGTGATTGCGGTGACTGTCGCCCTGGGCCTGTTGAGCCGTTTCATCAGTTACCTGACGCTATGAGCTGCTTCGCGCTCGCTCGGTTGACTGCACCGATTTCTTTTAGCCTTGCGAGATATCCCCATGACTCATCGTATTGTCATCGTTGGCGGCGGCGCCGGCGGCCTGGAGTTGGCGACCCGCCTGGGTAAGACTCTGGGCAAGCGCGGCATCGCCAGTGTGATGCTGGTGGACGCCAACCTGACCCACATCTGGAAACCGCTGCTCCACGAAGTGGCTGCCGGTTCGCTGAACTCTTCCGAAGACGAACTCAACTACGTCGCCCAAGCAAAATGGAACCACTTCGAGTTCCAGCTGGGCCGCATGAGCGGGCTCGATCGACAGCGCAAGAAGATCCAACTGGCCGCCACCTACGACGAAGAAGGCGTGGAGCTGTTGCCGGCCCGGGAGCTGGGCTACGACACCCTGGTGATCGCCGTGGGCAGCACCACCAACGACTTTGGCACCCAGGGCGCGGCCCAGCATTGCCTGTTCCTCGACACCCGCAAGCAGGCCGAGCGCTTCCACCAGCAACTGCTCAACCACTACTTGCGAGCCCATGCCGGGCAGACCGATGCCGTGGAGCAGATCAGCGTGGCCATCGTCGGCGCCGGCGCCACTGGCGTGGAACTGGCGGCAGAACTGCACAACGCGGCCCATGAACTGGCGGCCTACGGGCTGGACCGGATTCTCCCGGAAAACATGCACATCACCCTGATCGAGGCCGGGCCACGGGTGCTGCCTGCCCTGCCCGAACGCATCAGCGGCCCGGTGCACAAGACCCTGGAGAAACTCGGGGTCAAGGTGCTGACCAACGCCTCGGTCAGCGAAGTGACCGCCGACAGCCTGATCACCGCCGACGGCCAGACCATTCCCGCCAGCCTCAAGGTCTGGGCCGCGGGCATTCGCGCGCCAGGCTTCCTCAAGGACATCGACGGCCTGGAGACCAACCGCATCAACCAACTGCAGGTACTACCGACCCTGCAGACCACTCGCGACGAGAACATCTTTGCCTTCGGCGACTGCGCCGCCTGCCCGCAACCAGGCAGCGACCGCAATGTGCCGCCACGGGCCCAGGCCGCGCACCAGCAAGCCTCGTTGCTGGCCAAGTCGCTGAAGCTGCGCATCGAAGGCAAGGACCTGCCGACCTACAAGTACACCGACTACGGCTCACTGATCTCGCTGTCGCGCTTCTCGGCGGTGGGCAACTTGATGGGCAACCTCACTGGCAGCGTGATGCTCGAAGGCTGGCTGGCGCGGATGTTCTACATCTCGCTGTATCGCATGCACCAGATGGCGCTGTACGGAGTCTTCCGCACCGCGATGCTGATGCTTGGCAGCCGAATCGGCCGCGGTACCGATCCACGCCTGAAGCTGCACTAGGCCCCTGGAAAACCACGCCCCCGCTACGCAACGTAGCGTGGGGTGCTGGCGTGCGGTTACAGGCATTCATCGAGAAAATTCACGACGGTGCCCATGCAGGCGACCCGCTCCTCGACGTGGGGCATGTGGCTGGAGTGTTCGAACAACGCCAGGCGAATGCCGGGAATCTTCTCCAGGTAGGGTCTGACCACAACTGGCGTGGCTTCATCGTAGCGGCCACAGATCAAAAGCGTCGGCACCTCGATGCGTCCCAGGCGCTCGACGATGCTCCAGTCCCGCAGGTTGTCCATCAGCGGAAAACCTCCCCCCCGCTCCGCGCCATCGGCACCACGGCCCTGGGCAAACATCCGCGCCACCTCTTCAGGCCACGGGCGCAGCCGACATACATGCCGTTCAAAGTACAACTGCCAGGCCTGCACATATTCGGCGCCACGAGGGGAGCCCGGCTGCTCATGCCAGGCCAGCACCTGCAACGCTTCCTCAGGCAGGGTTGTGCGCAGTTTCAGGGTCTCGGCTTCCCAGGTGCGCATGTCGGCTGGCGCATTGGCCAGGATCAGCGCACGCAAGCCGGCCGGCGCGCGCACCCCGTGCTCGCTGGCCAGCGCAGCTCCCCAGGAGTGTCCCAGCAGGGCGTAGTCCTGGCTGATGCGCAGGTGGTCCAGGAGGTTGTCCAGCTGCTCCAGGTAGAGTTCAAGGCTCCAGAACGACGGCGGCTTGCCATCCAGACGAGTGGAGAGGCCACTTCCCAGGTGATCGAATTGAACGATCGCCCGACCACTGGCGGCCACATCCCTGAAGGCGTCCAGGGTGTCATGGGTGCAGCCCGGACCGCCGTGCAGAATCACCAGGGGCGTAAGTCCGCTGTGCAGATCCCCGGTGACCCGATACCACGTCTGATGGACGCCAAAGGAGGCATAGCCTTCCAGTGGTGGTTTGCTTGCATTCATTGCGCATCGCTCCCTGATGACAATCAGCCTGTGTCGTTCAATCTTCCGTTCCGCGCTCCAACGCCTCCAGTGCGGCAGAGCCTGTGCTACTCGCCTCAGTTACCCAGCAGGCGATAGTGAACCGCGCGAACCACCGCCTGAACCCGATTCCTGGCGCCCAGCTTGTGCATCGCCGAGGTCAGGTGCAGGTTGATCGTGGCCTGCGAACGCTGCAGGCGCTCGGCAATCTCGCCGGAAGTCATGCCCTCTGCAGCCCATTTCAGGCACTCGCGTTCACGCCGGGTCAGATCAACCGGATAACTGCGAACGCATTTGCTGAGCTGTGGATAGAGATGCTCCTGCAACGCATGAGCAAGCAGGGTGAAGTGGCCCTGAACCTGTTGCAAGTCCTGTAATGCCACCGTGGCATTGCCGGAGCGCAAACCGGTGAGGCTGGCGAAACCGCCCCTGGGTAAATGGATGGGCACGGTCATGCCGTGGGCCATTTGATGATGGTGCAGGTAACTGGATACCGGAGCGTGCTGCTGCCCGAGGGCCTGGCGCAGGACGGTTTCCGCCTCGGGCTTGTAGGACCAGATAAAGGGCGAGGAGCTGTCCAGAGCAACCTGCTGGACCGGGTCGATATGGTAGTAACCCTGATCGCACCAGAGCTCCAGCCAGTCACTGGGGGTTTTGCAGACCATGGCACTGGGGATGATCAGCTCGCCTGCCTGATCGAAAGGCACCGGGCTGTAGTCATAAACCAGGGCATCGAAACCCAGTTCCGAGGCCAGTGTCATGGTTCCCGTCATTCGCTCATGCAGCGAGTTTCCGGACAAAAGATGGGTATCAAATTCCGCGAGCCTGCTCTGCATCCTTGCCGCTTCCTTACTGTTGATCCTTAACAGCGAAGGGCCAGAATGCCACGCCCGGCAGCAACGGGCCAGGCAAAACCTATAAGAAATACCAGGTTTGCGGCACAACCAGCGCTTGCCCCAGCGTCATCGGCGCCCATGGCCATGACCCGCAAAACAGCGCTGACAACCAGCTCAAGGTCGGTACCGCACATGCCTGCCCCCGCCCTATCTGCTGCAATGCAGTGTCACGGCCCACCCTGTGTGGCGCCATGCATCGCTCATAGCAGACAAGGACCCAGGCCATGCAGATGCCCCAGACGCTTGAGTTGCACAACGGTGACAAAGCCCCTGCCACCTTCTCCCCCAAAGAATACGCTCGACGCCTGGGCGCCCTGCGGGCCTACATGGCGCAACAGGACATTGACGCCGCGCTGTTCACCTCGTACCACAACATCAACTACTACGCCGGCTTCCTGTATTGCTCCTTCGGCCGCCAGTACGCCCTCGTGGTGACCCAGGAACACAGCGTGCTGATCAGCGCCAATATCGACGGCGGCCAACCGGGGCGGCGGGCGACCTGCGATGCCCAGGTGATCTACACCGACTGGCAGCGGGGCAATTTCTTCGTCGCGGTCAAACAGGCCCTGCCCCGCGCTTCGCGCCTGGGGCTGGAGTTCGATCATCTGACCCTGCCCAATCACCGGGCCTTTGCCGAGCTCTATCCCCAGGCACAGTTACTGGACATCGCCGCGCCCTGCATGAACCTGCGCATGCTCAAGTCCGCCGAAGAGCAAGCGCTGATCCGCCAGGGTGCGCGGATTGCAGACATCGGCGGGGCCGCCGCCATCGAAGCCCTGCACGACCAGGTACCGGAATACGAAGTGGCCGGACACGCCACCCAGGCCATGGTGCGGGCGATTGCCGAGGCGTTTCCGGGGGCCGAACTGATGGATACCTGGACCTGGTTTCAGTCCGGGCTCAATACCGATGGCGCCCACAATCCACTGACCTCGAGACGGGTCAGCCCAGGAGAAGTGCTGAGCCTCAACTGCTTCCCGATGATCGCCGGCTACTACACCGCCCTGGAGCGCACGCTGTTCCTCGGCCATTGCCCCGACGCCTGCCTGCGATTATGGGAGATCAACGTCCAGGTGCATGAAGCCGGGCTGCAACTGGTCAAGCCCGGCGCACGCTGCAGCGATATCGCTCGACAACTGAACGCCCTCTACCTGGAACACGACCTGCTGCAATACCGTACCTTCGGCTATGGCCATTCGTTCGGCATCCTCAACCACTACTATGGGCGCGAGACCGGGCTGGAGTTTCGTGAGGATGTGGAGACCATTCTTGAGCCCGGCATGGTGGTGTCCATCGAACCGATGATCAGGCTGCCCGAAGGCCTGCCCGGTGCCGGCGGTTATCGGGAACACGACATCCTGATCGTCGACGAGCACGGCGCGTGCAATATCACCGGGCTGCCGTACGGGCCGCGGTACAACATCATTGGCGGCTGAAACTTCACGCCACACGGTGCGCTGTGTGGCGTTGTTCAACCACTACCACTACGGGAGACTTTCTTCAGTCATAACTCAAGATAAAACTCAACGTTGCCAAAATATTACCGCCCTTGATCGAACGAGCAACCAAGGCCTCCGCCTCTGCCTTGAGATAGGCCATGAAGGAAATCTGATTGTCTCCATTGCTCAGCCGCCCCATCGGATTGCTCTGATGCAGCGGCAGTAACTGCCCGTCCTGGGTTTCCAAGCCGATGAGCACGCCCTCGGCCATACCCTCACCAGAGGCCGGCTTGAGATAGGCCGGGTCGGCACTGCTGCTTGCTCCGTCGAACAGAATCTTGATCTGAACCTCTTCCTGCCCGACGTCACAGTTCAGCAGGCGCAGAACGATGGGCTCGCCGCGGGTGCGACCACTGCGGTAAAGCTCCTTGTCGGTGGCAACCAAATGCGGCGCCGCTTTCTCCCGGTCTTCGGGCATCAAGGTGCAGGGCTCGGCCACCAGCGCCCCGGAGAAGAACAGGTTTTCCGTGGCAGCAGCAGGCAAGGTGATGAGGGCAAAGCCCGACAGCACCAGCAGATATCCCAGCCAGGACAGACAACGAGCGTATGGCTTCATGGGGGCTCCTAGTAGAGTTCGGCCATCAACGAGGCAGAGGCGGAAAAAAGACTATTGGGCAGTTTCACCCCTGATTCCTTGACCGGCACGGCTTCAAGCCTTGGCAAGTCCGCGAGATTGACCGGTCTGGATTGGTCAACGGCGAAGTCCTCATCGCCCAGCCGCAGCTTGATCCCCAGGCCCGTGACGGAGGTCTTCAAGACCTTGGGATCGAAATCCGCCGGTATGCCCTTGAAGGTCAGCTTCACGCGCCAGACCAGGCCCGCGCCACCCTGCCCCTCGCAGTCGACCTGATAGGGCACCTGCTGGCGATAGTTCTCGCCATCGATCTTTCCGATCGCGATCTGGCTCTTGAACTCCACCTCCAGGCGTTGCCCCTGGTCACCGACCGTACAGGCGGGCGCTATCAGCCGGCCGTGGAACTGCACGTTCTCCTGCCCAAACCCAAGCCTCGGCAGGGCCGCCAGCAACAGACTCAGCCCCAGAGCTAGAGGCTCACTGCTCCGTCGACGGTTCATTGATAGTCCACCACCAGGGTGGCCCCGGTCTTGAATTCACCGGCAGCCACCGAGCTGCCGCGGCCCCTAACCAGTACCGCCTTCAGCAGAGGCGGCATGGCCGGATTGAAGTTGAACCATTCATTGCGACTCATGGCGTCGTTACCGTTTTTCAAGGCGATTCCCAGATTGTCGTGACCCACGACAGCCAAAAGCTTGTTGTCGAAGCCTGCCGCGTTGCCGGTGATCCGCATGCGCAAGGCGTGATTCGTAGCGTGGCTGCAATCGAGGCCATAGTTGATGGGTACGGTCTTGTAGGCGCCGTCGATCCTGGCAATCTGCACGTCGCCGAAGGGCACATCAATCAGCGCCGTGTTGCTGCCCTTGATCACGCAAGGGATCGCCGCCTTGATTGAACCGGTGATGGAGATCTGCACGTCACCATGGGCCGGTAGCGCCAGCCACAACACTGGCAGTGCCCAACCCCGCAATAGCCATCGGCTGATATTCATGCCGTGCACCTCAGTCGTAGCTCAAGTGGAAGTTCAGGTTGGCGCGAAAGTGCCCCGGCGATAGGGGCGCGGCCGTGCGCTCGGGAATGATGTAGTAGGTCAACAAGTTGTTGCCAGGGGACACAAGCCAGGTGTGCCCGGCACGTTCCAAGGCAATCGGCCTCTGCTCGGCATCGGTCAGGCGCAGACCAAAGCCGCCAGCGCCCTGGACCTTGACCAACTGAGGGTTGTCCGGATCGGACATCGCACTGAAGCGCAGGCCCATCACCGGCTCGATCGCACTCCAGACCAGCGTGCCACCCTGGGCCTCGTGCCTGCCGCCACGAGTTCTCACGCAGTCGCGCAGCTTCAAGGTCAGCGCCACCGCTGTGCCCTGGTCGCCGGGGCGGGCCAGATGAGCAGTGCTCAATTCTCCCAGCCCGACTTCCTGATAAGCCGACCCCATGTCCAGTTGGCAGGCACTTTCAAGCAACGCGCCGGAGACCTGAAGGATCGCCGTTTGATCGTCACTGGCCGACTGCGCCCAGGCCGGTTCGGCGCAGGGCAACGCAAGCAGGGCCAACAGTGTAAGAACCCTGCCCTGCCCGCCGCTGCAAATCCGTAGGTTGCGCTTCATACTATTCGCCTCGCCCTGTAGATATTCCACCAAGGTCACATCAACCCGGGTTGTTCATGGACCGGGCACTGCACTGGCCGCTCGTGCACTGGAACTCCAGCAGAGGCCGGCCACCGTAGTCATTCACATAGGTCAGCACCGGCTTAGCCCCGAGGCTCTTGGCGCTGACATCCAGCAGCAACTGGCCCCTGGGCTCGACCATGAAGGGCTGGAAGCCGTCCACTGTCTTGCCACCCGCGCTGCTGCTGGCATCAATCAGGGTCACGTAATAAGGCGTGGGGTTGTGCACCGTGTAGCGGTCCCCTGCCAGGCTCAAGGTCAATTTTTCCTGCCACGGCGTCTGTGTCGGGTTGAGACCTCGAGCAATGGCAGCGGGGCGATAGAACAGCTTGATCCGGGTCTGCAGTGCAATCTGCAGCGTGTTGGGCTTGTCGCTGCGCGGCGGTACTTCCCGCAGGTTGAAATAGAACAGCGTCTCGCGGTCCTGGGGCAGTTGGTTGGCCTGCGCCAGCTTGAGAATTTTCACCTGGCTGCTGGAGCCGGCTTCGAGCCGCTGGATCGGCGGTAGCACCACTAGAGGGCTGGTGACCTTCTGGTCCTGCTCGTTCTCGATCCAGGCCTGTGCCAAGTACGGCAACTGGGTGTTCTGGTTGTTGATGTTAAGGCTCACGGATTTGTCGTCACCGTTGAGAATCACCCGCGTACGGTCCAGAGAAACAGCCGCTTGCAGTGACGGCATCGCTGTCAGGGCAAGCCAGGCGACAAGGAAGAGGTATTTCTGATCAAGCGATTTCATGGAAGCCACTGATGGTTATCCGTTGATGGGGGATTGAGAGTTGGCGTCGGAGAACAACCGACAGAGAAACTGCGATTCGACATCGTCGACAGGGGCCGTTTCGGGCAGCACGAAACGACACTGGTCCTTGCCATCCCAATGCAGGGTCATGGCTTCCCCGGGCTGCATACCGCTCAGGTACACCAGGCCGTCCTCGCTGATAATCCCGGTCTCCTGACCGCGGCTATTGCGCACGGTACTGCCGAAAGGCGGGGGCCGGTCATCGGTCAGAAGCACCCGTACCATGGCCTTGTGCCCGGCGATAACGCCAAAGCTGCGATAGCCGATCGCCCCTTCGGTCAGGGTGAACTCCGTCACTGACTGAGTGGCCTCGACATCGTCTGCCAAACGGCCAAGGTCTATGCTGGCCTGGTTGCGGTAGTAGCTGTTGACGTCAGTGATCACCGCCTTGCCGAAACGGTTGGTACGACTGGGCGCGCCGCTGCCACGCACCGGTACGCCAGGCACGCCCTGGGTATCCACCAGTATCCGGGTGCCGCCCATGCTGTTGCTGCGGTGCAGGGCGCCACCTTCAGCGGTCAGGGTCGCGCCGCCCTGCACAGCCAACCCCGCAGAGCGGTATTGGCCGGTCTGATAGCTGGCACTGGCCACTACCTGGGCCTGGCTGCCTTCATGGGTCAGGTACCCACTGGCGGTATTGCCTGCCTTGGCCGTGCCCGCACTGAGCATGTAACTGTTGCGTTCGTCCACGCGATCGAAATAGCTCAGGTTGTGGCTGGTGGCATTACGGCTGGCGGTGGAGCTGTAACTGACCGAACCACGCTCGCCCCATGGCAGGCTGACGGACAGATAAGCCCCCTCATCAACACTGCCGCCGTAGACCTGGTTGCGATAGGCCGTCAGAGACAGGCTGAGGTTCTTGAGGTTTCCCAGATTGAAATAACGCGACAACGACAGACTGTAGCGATCGCTGGGCGAACTGTTCCAGTAAGTCTGGTGGTGGTAGTCGAGATAGAGGCTGATGTTCTGGTCACGAAAGTTCTTGCTGACCGAGGCTGTGTACATTTCTTTGTTCTGCTTGATCGCCTCGCCACTGCGCCGGGCATCGATGAATTCGTTCATGCTCATGAAGTCCTCTTCCGAGAAGCGATAACCGGCAAAGGTCACCTGACTGTCGTAATCCTCGAAACGCTTGGAATAACTGGTGCGATAGGATTTGCCCATCAGGCTGTCGCCCTGGGGCAATTGCGCCCGGGACTGGGTCACGTCCACCGACAGCGCACCGAAGGCCAGCAGGTCACGGCCAACCCCCACGGCCACCGAGCCATAGTCCTTGGCGCCCAGGCCGCCGCCATACAGCGACCAGCCGTTGCTCACCCCCCAGGAAAACTCCCCGGACGCGAAGGCCGGCCCTTCCAGGCTGTGGTCCCACTCTGACGGCTTGCCCGCCGCCAGGCGGTAGCGCACGGTGCCGGGGCGTGTGAGGTAGGGAATGCTCGCCGTATCCACCTGGAACTCCTGGTGACTACCGTCCTGCTCCTCTACCTGGACATCCAGCTTGCCGCTGACGGCATCATTCAGGTCCTGGATGCGGAACGGGCCAGGCGGCACCTGGGTGTCGTACAGCACACGCCCCAACTGGCGTACAACCACTCGAGCGTTGGTCCGCGCCACACCAGCAATTTCTGGCGCATAACCCCGCAGGTTGGGCGGCAGCATGCTGTCGTTGGTGGCCAGGCTGGCACCGGTAAAGCGGAAGCTGCCGAACAAAGTGGAGTTCAGGTAGTCCTCGCCCAAGGCCAGGTTGGAGCCCAACGAGGGTACGGCGCGCAAGGCATAGAAGCGGCTCCAGTCAAATTGCCGATAGCTCTGCTGCCCGGATGCCTGTTGCATCTGAGCTTGCCAGTCTCCTCGCAGCCGCCAGGCCCCCAGGTTGAAGCCGGCGGTACCGTTACCACTGAGCTGGTTGCTGCGGCTCCTGGACTTCAACTGTTCGGTGGTCTGAGCGTTGAAGTTGTAATCCAACAGGGCTCCGTTAATCCCGTCCTCCCAACGCGACGGCGGGTCCCAGTTGGCTGCGGTGTATTCCAAAGACTCTTGGGGAATGCTCACGTACAGGGTCGCTGTTCCCAGATCACCGCGCACCTGCATACCGGGAATGCTGGAGATATCCAGGCATGCGCCCTCGTGCCACCACGCCAGGGTCTTGTGCACTTGAGCCTTCAGACCGAGCTCGTTCACAAGCTCCGCAGAGATGCATGCGAGACTGCCCTTGGGGTCGTCCTGCGGAGCGATGAATTGCACTGTTCTTTCGGACAAGGAATCACGGTTGACCTGAATCAGCAGACTGTATTGGCCAGGCAGAATAAAGTTGGCCCTGGAGAACAAACTAAGATCCAGACTCTGTTGTTCCTTGATATCCAAAACATCGGTATTGAATTGAAACTCTTCGGCTGCGCCAGCCATGCCGGCTATACACCACAAAGTAGTGGCAACCCATACTCTGTGTTGACTCACGGGCTAACTTCCTTGGCAATTTAATATCGTGACAGAACTCTTTACTTCAGAAATGATGAATTCCGAGCCTGATGGTTGCGTGATAGTCGCCGGCACTCAGCGAAGCACCACTACCTACAAGTCTCAGCAAATAGTTAAGTGCCATGTTAGTGATGGAAACTTCGCTGCCTTTAACTGGCACCCCGGGTATAACCGGATTACCGTTGGTATCCTTTATATGTATGGCGATACCTTTAGCGGTACCTTGAGTGGCGAAATACCTGTCGTTACCCTCACCCTCAAAAACCACCGCGAAGGAGTTGAGCAGCGACTGCCGGGACAACCGACTGGTCGAGCCACAGTTGACGATCTGTATGTCGAACGCCTGCTGGGGCGAAGCTTGCCCACTGACCAGACCACGTATCGGCGCCGGGGCCATGCTGATGGTCTGGTACTGGCTTTGCACCTGTATGGCACAGGCGGCATCAAAGATCTCTCCGACCATCTGCAACTGACCTCTTTGCAGCGGTGGCTGCGCGTGAAGCGGTGCCGCACTCCCGGCCGCCAGAAGCGCCAAGGAGTTGAGCCAAATAACTGTCGAGCGTCTCATGGCACCCCCGGGAGGCGCTCCCGAAGCATGCAACTGCACATGCTCCGAGACGCCCCTGCTCGCTATACCTGTAGTTACTGGTACGCCAGGGTAAAACCGGCGGTGGCGTCGAAAGAGCCGCCCACGATCTCGGCCGCTTGGCCACCGACGACATCACCCTGCAGGTAGGCGCTGAAACGCAGGTTGTTGCTGCCCGAAGCGAGGTCGAACACCGGCGACGCCTGACCCAGCTTGATCAAAGTGCCACCGTCGTCAGCAATCGCCAGGCTGGCGCCTTCCACGCCCCCAAGCTTGAGCAGGCCGTCGACGTCCGACTTGGCACCGGTAAAGGTTGCAGTCACAGTCCTCAGCGCACTGTTGTCACAGCCCGTCAGCTTGAGGACGAATTTTTTCAGATTGGACTTGCCGCCGTTCTTCAGAACACTGCTGGAAATCGAGTCCATCGGCAGGGTTTGAAATTGCGTGTCACTGGTGAGGGTGCACGGGGATTCGTTGATTTCGCCAGTGAAGCGAATCTCGCCCTTGGTGTCCCCTGCCGCCATGCTTGCCGCTGATGCGGCCCCCAGAACAATGGCTGCAACCGCTGCTGTGATTTTGCTGAGTTTCATTCTTGAGTCCTTAATGGAAGTCCTTGAAGTTAAGTAACACTCACAAAAAGCAATTAATCGGAAAACATAGATTGCAAGAAAAACCCGCAACTTAAATCTACCCTCAATCATTAATCGCTTAATGCTTGGTCACCATTCTATTTCCACGAAGAACTTGCAACGATAAGACGCGATCGATAGCTCTACCGGAAATTTCCCAAGCAGAACCAATAACGCCTTAAGAGGTAAACACCAATACTTCCGATATATGACAAAGCGCACCGCTACAATTTACTTGGACACAGCTACTCGCCCACCGTATTGCACGGAGGGCGAGAAAATTGAATGCCGTAAGTTAAAGCTCGATGGGGGTATTCAAGGAATAAGCGCGTTGCGCTTGGCAAACTCTGCCAAGCTGACCTGCGAACCCAGGCCAAGCTTCTGCAGCAAGCGGGTCTTATAGGTACTCACCGTCTTGTTGCTGAGAAACAATTTTTCACCGATTGCCTTGTTCGAATACCCCTGGGCCAGATACTGCAGCACGATCATCTCGCGGTCGGTCAGCGAGGCGATCTGCTCGGCCTCGGACTGTTGCTGCGCCACTGGCGTGGACACATCCAACACCGGGGAAGGATAAAAGGTGTAGCCGGCCAGTACCGCGTTCAAGGCTACCACCAGGTTGTTCAGGTCCTCTTCCTTGTTGACGAAGCCTCGCGCGCCCAACTGGATACAGCGCCTGCAGAAGCTTTCAACAGGCTGCGAGGTCAGCACCAGTACCTCTGTGGGCAAACCCAGAGCCTTTATGCGTGAAAGCACCTTGAGGCCATCCAGCTTGGGAATGCCAATGTCGAGAATCACCACATCCGGCACATGTTCGCGAACCAGCTCCAGCGCATCCAGCCCATTGTCCGTTTCGGCAACCACCTGCATGTTGTTCTTTTCCAGCAAGACCTTAACGGCAAGCCGTACAACAGGATGATCGTCAACAATCAATACACTGGGCATCAGCTCATTTCCCCTCAAAAGTTTGGCCGCCGGACAAATGTGACTGCCTGGAAAATACACGGGATTGCACTAAACAACAGGCCGCTTACGAAGCTACGCGCGAAAACCCGATGCATACGCCAGCCCCCCAAAAAACTCAGGTTCCCGGCAATGACCACTAGTTACAAGTGCTTGTCGAGACTGACTGAGATATTCAGAAAATCTTGTTTTTTGGTAGGAAATTTCCTACGCCGCAAGAAGATTCACCTAATAGCCATACCTCAAGAGTCTTACGCAAGATAGCCGGCAAATAATGAAGTGAGCCAGCAATGCATCCCTTGAACGTACTGGTCCTGGAAGATGACCCCCTCCAACGCCTGGTCACCGTAACCGCGCTGAAGAAAGTCATGCTGGGGCAGATCCAAGATGCCGCCAGCGGCAGTGAAGCGCTGATGCTGCTGGAAAGCTGCCACAACATAGATATCGCCATCTGCGACTTGAAGATGCCCGGAATGGATGGCCTGGCGTTCCTACGCCACGCCAGTCGGGGAGGCAAGCTGCGCTCGGTGATCCTGTGCAGCCAGATTGACCCGATCCTGCGCCAGGCCACCATTGTGATGATCAAGCATCTGGGCCTCAGCTTTCTCGGAGATTTGGGCAAACCCTTCAATCTTGAGCGTCTGACAACCTTGCTGACTCGCTACCGAAGCCTGCGCCATCACCTGCCCAGCCCTTTACTGCCGTCCGAGTTCCCCTCCTTGGCCGATGTGGTCCGCGGCCTGGACAATGGCGAGTTCGAGCCCTACTACCAGCCCAAGGTGGCGCTCGGCGATACCTCGCTGCTGGGGGTCGAGGCATTGGCCCGCTGGAATCACCCACGATTGGGGGTGCTGCCACCCTCGCACTTCCTGCACATCATGGAACACTACAATCTGCTGGACCGCCTGTTCTGGCAGGTGCTCGATCAGGGACTGGCGCTGCGGCGGGTCATGGCAGCCAAGGGAACCGCACTGAGCTTCTCGTTCAACCTGCATCCCTCGCAGTTGGCGAGCGAGACCCTGACCGAGTCCATTTCCTCATTGCTGACACAGTTTCAAGTGCCTTCCACCAGCATCATCTTCGAGATCAGCGAGACCCGCCTGACCGACGCACCCGCCAGCCAGCTGGAGAACCTGGTACGCCTGCGCACCATGGGCTGCGGCCTGGCCATGGACGACTTCGGCACCGGCTACGCCTCGCTGGACCGCCTGTGTGAACTCCCATTCAGCCAGATCAAGCTTGAAGGGGCTTTCGTACGCAAGATGCGCCATTCCCCCCGGAGCAGCCTGATCATCAGTTCTACCGTGGCCCTTGCCCGTTCTCTGGGTATCTCGCTGGTCATCGAAGGAGTAGAAACACTCGAACAGAAAGAGCGCCTGCAGGAGCTGGGATGCACCGTAGCCCAGGGCTTTCTGTTCGCACGCCCCATGCCAGAAAGCCACTTCATCGCCTATTGCATGCGGTGACCCTGCATACGCCACATTTTCCCATCGCCGGAACAGCAATCTACCCAACGTCCTTCGCCAGTTCATTCATGGACGCCCCCCCAACCCGCCCCTCTTTTGTTTGAAGCGATCATGCATTCACGACTTATGTGGCTTTTCATCTACCTGCTGATCAACGGCGCTCAACCGTTAGCGGCACAGCCCCTGAACCTGCCCAACACGCTGTACAGCAAGGTACAGCTCGATCATCACAACCTCACGATCGCGGAGGAGGACTGGTACTGGCTACGCCAAAAGTCCGAATTGAAAATAGGGGCTGTCGCCACAGAATCACCGCCCTTCAACATCCGCTACAACGACAGCCATTACGAAGGCATTACTGCCGATATCACTGCGCTGATCGGGCAGATGCTCGGGATGCGCATCAAAGTAGTGCCCTTTGCCAGTCGTACCGATGCGATCCAGGCCTTGCAGGCGGGTGACATCGACTTTCTGGGCGGTTATGACCCCGTGCTGCCGGGCCCCTCCATCAGGCTCACGCAGCCTTATGCGACCAGTCGCCTCGCACTGTTCAAACGCAGCCATGGACAACACCGTTTTCCATCGGACCTTGCCGGATTGCGGGTAGCGGTCACTGAAGAGCACAGCCATAAGTTGCAGTCACTTTTCCCCCTGGCACAGCCCATGCCCTTCCCTTCACATGAGGAGGCAATCGCCGCAGCGGCCTTCGGCGAGGCCGACCTGTATTTCGACGACCTGCTCAGCGCCTACTACAACCTCAATCGCTCCTATTACGGCATTCTCAAATTCGATCGTTTCTCCGAGTCTGCACAACGCGGATACAGCTATGTCCTGAAAAGCGACAACCAGCGCCTGCAACGCATACTGGATCAAAGCATCTACGCCATCGGCAAAGAGCGACTGGTCGACCTGAGTCGCAGTTGGGTGGGCAGCGGCATCATTCCTATAGACGAGAAAGTGCTGCTTACCCCAGAGGAAACACGCTGGATCGCCCGCAACCCCAGGGTGCGGCTGATGATCAACGACGACCTGGCTCCTGTGGCATTTTTTGATACCGACGGGGTCTTCTCCGGCATTGCTGCCGAGTTGCTGGAAGCCATTACCCAACGCACCGGCCTGAAGTTCCAGGTCATCACCCGCAACGGCAGTTACCCGCAACAGATCGAGGCACTGCAAAAGTCAGAAGCGGATCTGGCCATCATGACGCGCAACGTGCAACGAGAGGAAACCCTGCGTTTCAGCCGCCCATTCCTGACCAGCCCCTTCGTTCTGATCACCGGTTCAGGCAACGAGAAAATAGCCCTCTCGCCCAACAGCCTGGCAGGTAAGCGCCTGGCCATTCCCACCGGCCATGTGACGTTGCAGGAGGTGCGCAGGCTCTATCCGCAGGCCGAGGTAATCGAGGCCGGCACCTCGCTGGATAGCATGAACATGGTTTATGCAGGCAAGGCGGATGTGGCAGTGGTCTCAATGCACGCCGCTCGTTACTACATCGTTCGACTGTTTCAGAACAACCTGGAGATTGCCGGCAGGATCTCCACATCCCAGGCCAACGCCAGTTTCGCCCTGCGCCGCAGTAGCTCGGAACTGCAATCGATTCTCGACAAGGCCCTGCTCAGCCTGCCCGCGGACGACTTGAATGCCATCGCCAACCACTGGCGCTCACCACCGGGCATGAGTGGTGAAACCTGGCGCGACTATGAATGGGTGATCGCCAAAATCATCGCCGGTGCGGCCTTGCTGCTCCTGCTGGTACTGGCCTGGGTCTTCTATCTGCAACGCCGGGTCAAGGCCGAAAAAAACCTCAATGAACAATTGCGCTTCATCGAGAACATCACCGAAAACATGCCACCCGTGCTCTACATACGGGACGCCACAGGAAAAATGCTCTCCTGCAACTGCAGCTATCTGCAAAGTGTCGGTCTCAGTGCCGAGCAGGTCGTGGGCAGGACTATAGAGGAACTGCCCTCCGAGCACTTCAGTGCCGAACCCGACCTTCACCAGCACTACCTGCAAGCCATCCGCGACGGCCAGACCGTGACCTCGGTCTGTACCATTCAACTGCAGGGCAAGGATGCCTGGGTCGAGCACTGGATCCAGCCATTCCAGGACACCAAGGGCGCCATCAAGGGGGTGATCTGCGGCTGGCTGGACATTACCAAGCACCGTCATCTGGTGCAGGAACTGAAAGAGGCGAAGAACCTCGCCGATGAAGCCAGCCGAGCCAAGACCACGTTTCTAGCTACCATGAGCCACGAAATACGCACGCCCATGAACGCCATCATCGGCATTCTGGAACTGGCGTTGAAACGCGCCGAGAGCGATCGGATCGAACGCTCAAGCATCGAAATCGCCTATAGCTCGGCAAGAAGCCTGCTGGAACTGATCGGCGACATTCTCGACATTGCCCGCATCGAGTCCGGACGCCTGAGTCTTTCGCCCAAGCGCGCCAACCTGCGCGAGCTGGTGGAGTCGGTGGCTCGGGTTTTCGAAGGACTGGCCAGGCAGAAACAACTGAGCCTGATGCTGGAAATCGACTCCAGCATCAACGGCGATGTCCTGGTGGACGGAATGCGTTTCAAGCAGATTCTGTCCAACCTGGTAAGCAATGCCATCAAGTTTACCGAAGCCGGCTTTATCAAGGTCACCATTACCGGCGATCTGCTGGAAACCTCGCTGCTGCAGGTCAAGCTCAGTGTCGAAGACTCTGGGATCGGCATCTCCCCGATCAACCAGCAACGCTTGTTCCGACCTTTCGCACAGGTGGAGCGCAACGTACAGAACGCTGAGGGGACTGGCCTGGGACTGGTGATCTGTCGATCCCTGTGCGAAATGATGGGCGGGTATGTGACGATGAACAGCACCCTCGGCCAGGGAACCCGGGTCGACATCGAGCTGCGCCTGCAGGTGCTGGAGCGCATGCTCTGCGAGCAACGCCCAGCCCTGAACAAAAAACGTCAGGCGTACCGTCTGCAGATCCTGGTGGTGGATGATCACTCGGTGAATCTTCAAGTGCTGCGCCAGCAGCTGTGCTTTCTCGGGCATGACGTGGCCGAGGCGGAGAATGGCCTGCAGGCCTTGCAACGGTGGCGTACCCAGGACTTCGACATGATCATCACTGACTGCCACATGCCGATCATGAACGGCGCCGAGCTGGCTCGGGCGATTCGCCAGGACGAACATGAAAACGCACACGAGCCAGTGATGATCATTGGCCTGACGGCCGATGCCCAGCCCGAGGAAGTGGAGCGTTGCATCCAGGCCGGGATGAACGATTGCCTGATCAAGCCCATCAGCCTGGATGAACTGGAGGAGCGCCTGCTGTGCGCGGGGAAGATCGAGGATGAAGAACGGGAAGTGGTCTCGCCGCAACAGGCCTTTGCCCGCTCTCCACAGGTATTCGATCTGGAGTCGTTGCACACCTTGGTCGGCAGCGAGCCGACGATACTGCATCACATACTCAATGAGTTGCTCAGCAACAATCGTACAGACCGAAAAGTCTTGACCTCGTTGATGCAGGAGCAGGCAACCGCTGAACTTGCGGAGCTGGCCCATCGCATCAAGGGCGCGGCCAGAGTGGTAAAAGGCGAACAACTGGTGGAAAGCTGCCGCCAGCTTGAAGAAGCCTGCCTGAGCCCGGAACCAGTCATGAACCTGGTCACGGAGTCTGTGGAACAGGTCCTCCAGGCGATGCAGACCCTCGAGCAGCGCCTGCTTGAACAGGATGGAATCTGGGGAGACACGCCCGACGAATAGTGGCCGTGGGCGCTGCCTAGCGGGCAGCACCGGGGTTCGTGGGCTTTTCTGCAGACAAACAAAAAAGGGCACCTCAATGAGGTGCCCTTTTTCGTGAATATGGTCGGGGTAAGGGGATTCGAACTCCTGACATCCTGCTCCCAAAGCAGGCGCGCTACCGGACTGCGCTATACCCCGGTAAAAAAAAGGCACCTT
>Ga0157371_10001115_pt1 | contig 29118 bp, 24 predicted proteins | sample C45metaG_FD_113462 | JGI IMG/M metagenome (GOLD analysis project Ga0157371, IMG submission 113462) | Corn rhizosphere microbial communities from Kellogg Biological Station, Michigan, USA - C4-5 metaG | ecosystem: Host-associated > Plants > Roots > Rhizosphere > Soil | place: USA: Michigan... | reverse complement strand
CTGGGGTGAGGGCGACCTTCGCCACGAAGCCCGCAGTGGAAAAGGCTGCGCCGTTTTCCACGCTACGGCGCCACGGGGAGTTGATGCATACCCCTGTAGCCATAAGACAGTTGCGCCTACGAGTCGCCGTAGGTTGGGTTGAGCAACGCGAAGCCCAACCTTGGCTCGGGGCGCAAGCCATGTTGGACTTCGCCGAGGGAGCCGTCTCAACCTGCGGTCTAGCGCCGCCATGGCCGCGAGAAGACCGTTGCTCCTGCCGCTACGCGAGTCCTGAAAACGCTATGCAACGCCGCACGCCTGAGCAGCCGACCGCGTGCGTTGCCCGTGCTCCCGAGTTCAGCAGCTATCACGCCCCCATCCAGCGCCTGAACAGCACGCTGGCGTTCACCCCGCCAAATCCGAAGCCATTGGACAGGGCGTATTCGAGCGGCATCTGGCGGGCCTGCAAGGCAACCAGGTTCAGGCCTTCCGCAGCCGGATCCGGGTGGTGCAGGTTCAGCGTCGGCGGTACGACCTGGTCACGCAGGGCGAGTACGGTGAAGATGGCTTCGATACCACCGGCAGCGCCCAGCAAATGCCCGGTACTGGACTTGGTCGAGCTGATGGCCACCGGGGAGGCGCTGCCGAAAACCGCACGAATGGCGGCCAGCTCGCCCTTGTCGCCCACCGGCGTCGAGGTGGCGTGAGCGTTGATGTGCTGGACCTCGGCCGCGCTGATCCCGGCCTGGCGCAGGGCCTGCTCCATGGCGCGGCGGGCGCCGTTGCCGTCCTCCGGTCCGGCGGTGAGGTGGTGGGCATCGGCGCTGGTGCCATAGCCCACCAGCTCGGCCAAGGGGTTGGCGCCGCGTGCCAACGCGTGCTCCAGGGTCTCGATCACCAGCAGCCCCGCGCCCTCGGCCATGACGAAGCCATCGCGATCGCTGTCGAATGGCCGGGAAGCGTCCTGGGGACGATCGTTGAAACCGGTGGACAGGGCTCGTGCAACGGCGAAGCTACCCAGGCTGACACGGTTGATGGCCGCCTCGGCACCTCCGCAGAGGGCGATGTCCGCCTCGCCACAGCGGATCAGCCGCGCGGCATCACCGATGGCCTGCACCCCGGCCGCGCAGGCGGTGATGGGCGCCCCCAGCGGACCACGGAAGCCGTACTGGATGGATACGTTGCCCGCCGCCATGTTGGCGAGGAACGACGGTGCGGTAAAAGGCGAGAGCCGGCGCGGTCCCCGGGCGTCGGTGGTCCGTACCGCCTCGGCGATGGCACCGAAGCCGCCGACCCCGGAGGCGATGATGGTCGCCGTGCGCTCGCGCTGCGCCTCTTCGGTGGGCTGCCAGCCGGCTTGGGCGAGCGCTTCCTTCGCCGCTACCAGGGCGAATTCGATGAAGCGATCCATCTTCTTCAGGTCCTTGGCGGCGATGGCCACGAGCGGATCGTAGCCCGCCTCCGGATCAGCGGCACAGGTCGGCACCTGACCGGCGATGAGACTGCCCACTCCGTCGCTGACCGCGGCCGGCAGCAGGCTCACCCCCGAGCGCCCAGCCAGCAGCCGAGCCCAGACCCGGTCGGTACCACACCCCAACGGACTGACCGTGCCCATGCCGGTCACCACGATGCGTGTTCTGTCGTTGCCTTGCATTGCCTTACCTCTTCTGTCTGTGGACGAGACGCCCAGGGGCGACCTTACGTCTTGTTCGCCCCCGTTCAGGCGGGCGCTGCCTGCTCGGGCGGCGTGGTGCCCTGACGAGCGGGTGGCTTGATGCGGAACCAGATGGCGTACATGGCCGGTAGGAACACCAGGGTGAGCACGGTGCCGACGAGGGTGCCGCCGATGAGGGTGTAGGCCAGGGTGCCCCAGAACACCGAATGGGTGAGCGGAATGAAGGCCAGTACCGCCGCCAGCGCGGTAAGGATCACCGGCCGTGCCCGCTGGACGGTGGCCTCGACCACCGCCTGGAAGGGCGGCAGGCCGGCACGCTCGTTCTGGTGGATCTGGCCGATCAGGATCAGGGTATTGCGCATCAGGATGCCCGACAGCGCGATCAACCCGACCAGGGCGTTGATACCGAAGGGTTGCTGGAACAGGAGCAACGTAGGCACCACCCCGATCAGCCCCAGCGGGCTGGTCATGAAGACCATGACCATCGCGGACAGCGAGCGCACCTGCAGGATGATGATCAGCAGCGTCAGGGCGATCATGATCGGGAAGATCGGCAGCATGGCGACGGACGCCTTCCCTGACTCCTCGATGGCACCGGCCTGTACGATCCGATAGCCCGCCGGCAGGCGGTCGATGATCGGCTGCAATTGCCCGAGCACGGCGGTGGAGACGTCCGGTGGTTGCAGGTCCTCGGCGATATCACCGCGCACGGTGATGGTCGGCACCCGATCGCGACGCCGCATGATGGGCTCTTCCATGCGCACGTCCACCCCTCCGACCTGCGACAGCGGGATACGCTGACCTTGGGCGCCCACCAGGGTCAGGTCACCCAGGCGAGCCGGATCGAGGCGAACGTCGCCCGCCGCCCGCGCAACCACCTGGACAGTGCGGATGTCTTCGCGCACCGCCGTGACCGGCGCGCCGCTGAGCAGGAATTGCAGCTGCTGCGCCACGGAGCTGGAGCTCAGACCCATGGCCTGCAAGCGATCCTGCTGCAGACTGAAGTGCAACACCGGTGTGCGCGTGCCCCAGTCGGTATTGACGGTACGCAGCAGCGGGCTGGCACGCATCACCTGCTCCACCTCCCCGGCAACCCGACGCAGAACGTCGGGATCAGGGCCGCTGACCCGGTAGGCCACCGGGAAGGGCGAATAGGGACCGAACACCAGTTGCGTGACCCGCAGCCGTGCCTCGGGCGCCAGTCCCGCCGCGATGGCCTCGCGCAGGCGTAACTTGAGTGCTTCGCGAGCCTCCGGGTCGTCGGTACGGATGATGATCTTGGCGAAGGACGGATCCGGCAGCTCCGGACTCATGGCCAGGAAGAAACGTGGCGCGCCCTGGCCGATGTAGGACGTCACGATCCGGGCGTCATCCTGCTGGGCGAGCCAGGCCTCGACCTGGGCGGTCGCCCGCTCGGTCTCGCTGATCGAGGTGCCATAGGGCAACTGCACCTCCACCATCACTTCGGGACGATCGGAGATGGGAAAGAACTGCTTCTTGACCACGGCCATGCCGAGGATGGCGGCCATGAACAAGCCGATCACCAGCACCGCGACCAGCCACTTGCGTGCGATCACCTGGCCGAGCACGCGGCGGAAGCGGTTGTAGCGCGGCGTATCATAGAGGCCCGCATGGCCGCCCTCGACCGTCTTGGTCTCCGGCAGCAGCTTGACTCCAAGGTAGGGCGTGAAGACCACCGCCACGATCCAGGAGGCGATCAGGGCGATGCCGACGATCCAGAACATGTTGCTGGTGTACTCGCCGGCGGTGGAGCGGGCGAAGCCGTTGGGCATGAAGCCCACCGCCGTCACCAGGGTGCCCGCCAGCATGGGCGCGGCGGTATGGCTCCAGGCGTAGGCCGAGGCCTTGACCCGGCTATAGCCCTCCTCCATCTTCACCACCATCATCTCGATGGCGATGATGGCGTCGTCCACCAGCAGCCCGAGGGCCAGGATCAGCGAACCCAAGGTGATACGGTCGAAATTCTTGCCGGTGGCCGCCATGATCAGGAAGACCGCGGCCAGCGTCAGCGGGACCGCGGCCGCCACCACGATACCCACCCGCCAGCCCATGCTGACGAAGCACACCACCATCACCACCAGCAGGGCGACGAAGAACTTGATCATGAACTCGTCGACGGAAGAGGCGATGTTGACCGCCTGATCGGTCACCTTGGTCAGGCTCATGCCCAGCGGCAGCTCGGCGTTGAGGGCGCCGACCTCGCCTTCGAGCGCCTTGCCCAGATCCAGGCCGTTCCAGCCATCGCGCATGACGATGCCCAGCAATAGCGCCGGCTCGCCACCGCTGCGAATGACGAAGGTGGCCGGGTCCTCGTAGCCGCGCTTCACCGTCGCGACATCCGCCAGCTTGAGCGTGCGGCCCTTGACGATCACCGGGGTGTCGCGAATGGCGTCGAGCTGGTCGAAGGCACCGTCCAGGCGGACGAACACCTCGGGGCCGCGGGTCTCGATGGATCCTGCCGGGGTCAGCATGTTTTGCGCATTGAGCGCAGCGAAGATGTCCTGCGGTGCAACGCCCAGGGTCGCCAGGCGCTCATGGGAAAACTCCACATAGATGCGTTCGGTCTGCTCGCCGAGGATGTTGACCTTCTTCACGCCCGGCACGTGCAACAAGCGCTGGCGCAGGGTCTCGGCCTCGCGGGCCAGCAGGCGCTGCGGTTCGCCCCGGGCCTTGAGCGCGAACAGCGCGAAGGTGACATCGGCATACTCGTCGTTGACCATTGGCCCGATCACCCCGGCAGGCAGCGTCCTGGCCTCATCGCCGAGCTTCTTGCGCGCCTGGTAGAACTCTTCCGCCACCTCCGCCGGCGGCGTGCTGTCGAGCAGCGTCAGGGTGGTGAAGGCCAAGCCCGGACGGGTGTAGGTTTCCGAGCGGTCGTACCAGCGCAGTTCCTGCAAGCGCTTTTCCAGCTTCTCGGCGACCTGATCCTGCATCTCCTGGGCGGTGGCGCCCGGCCAGGCGGTGACGATGGTCATCACCTTGACCGTGAAGGCCGGATCTTCCGCGCGACCGAGCTTGAAGAACGACAGGACGCCGCCGACCGAAATCAGCAGGATCAGGAACAGGGTGATGGAACGCTCGCGGACGGCCAACGCCGACAGATTGAACCGGCTCTCGCTCACGGCTGCTTTCCTTGCTTCGCCGCGGCGGAAGGCGCAGTGGCGATCCTAACGGACTCCCCCTCGCGTAACAGATGGGCGCCAAGCGCCACGACCTGGTCGCCCGGTTGCAAGTCGCCCTCTACCAGGGCGGTGTCGTCCGCCACCTGCCGGACGCTTACCGCTACCCGAGCGACCTGGGTGGGTGAACCCTGGATCCGCCAGACACCCGACCCCTGCCCTTCGTCGTGCAGGGCAGCGAGTGGCACCTGCAGGACCTTGCCGTGCGCAACCTTCCCTTCCGCAATGCGCAAGGTGACCGTAGTCCCCAAAGGCGCTGTTGCAAGGTCACCCTCGAGCACATAGCGCGCCTCGAAGGTGCGGGTCTCACGGTCGGTACTGTCCGACAGTTGCCGTAGACGCGCAGGCTCCCGCTGCCCGGAGGCTCCTACAAGAGCGGCCTGTGCCTTGGAACCGAGCGCTGGGCGCAGGCCTTCCGGCAACTGGACGACGACCTCCCGGGCGCCTGCCCGAGCCAGCCTCACTACGATCTGCCCGGCGCTGACCACCTGCCCGGGCTCGGCCAGGGTCTCGACCACAGTGCCATCCGCATCGGCAACCAGTACCGCATAGCGACTGGCGTTGAGCGCGACCTCCGCTTGGGCTTCTGCCGCCTTGAGCTGGGCCTTGGCGGAATCCGCCGCCGCCTTGATCTGATCGTAGCCGGAGACCGAGATCGCCCCACTGCCGCGCAGGTCCCGGTAGCGCGCCTCATCGTCAGCCGCCTGACGGGCCCGCGCCTGGGCGGCCGCCACCGCCTCGCGTTGCGCCTGCAATGCCAGTTGAAGGTCAAGAGGATCGAGGCGTAGGAGGGGCTGGCCGCGCTTGACGGTTTGTCCGGTATCCACCAGCCGCTCTGCGACCTTGCCCGCGACGCGAAAGCCCAGGTCGCTCTGGATTCGTGCCGCGACGATGCCGGTAAAGGTACGGCTGGCACTCCCGGCCTGAGCTACCACCGCGGCTCGCACCAAGGGCGCCTGCAGCCGAGGATCGCCCTGGGAAGGCGCATTGCACCCGGCAAGGGACAATGGCAGGACCACAGCTGCCACGGCAGCGGAAAGCAGGCGACGCGCGAACATGCGAGCTCCGAGAGAAGGCCATCAGAGCGCGCAATTTGATACCAGTGACCAAATTAGTCAATAGTCACAAAGAATTTAGGGTGCAAGGCTACGCAGTACCAGGTTGGCCAATTGAGTGGGGGCGACATCGAAATGCTCGAAGCTGTACTGGAGCAGCAGCGGATTCAGATAGGGTCGCAGCACGAGATAGGTCGCGGTGGTCACGTCGTCGATCGGCGTCTTGCGCTCGAACTCGCCCTCCTCGCGGCCCTGCACCAGGATCGCCTTGAGCAACGCCTGCACCCGGGCTTCGTAGGTGAGGGTGGCAGGCCAGCGACCGGTGGCCGCGGAAATGGCGATCTCATACAGTTTTCGATCCTCTGAAAACAGCTGCAACGTTGCCGCCGGAACGCTCTGGAACAGCCTTCTCAGCTTTTCCGACGGACTGGGAGTCGAGGCTACTGCGGCCCTGGCTTCCGCTTCGATTCCCTGAAGGCAATCCGCACAGATGGCCTCGCCTATGGCCTGCTTGGAATCAAAGAACTTGTAAATGTAGGCCTTGGAAAAACCGATGCTCCTGGCGAGTTCGGACACCGTGGTTTTCTCGTACCCGTAGCGGCTGAAGTGGTCCTTGGCGGCCACCATGATCTGATGGCGAACGTCGTGCTCGGCGGGTCCACGGGCCTGGCCGGATGAAACGGATTCGGTAGTCATGGGAGTTAGGCACTTCGACAGTTGCAAAAAGAAACGGATAGTGACCAATATACATTTTAGTCACAAAGCCCGTTAGGCGTTGCTCAGGATAAAAGCCCATGCGCTCCAGACTCCAGATTATTCTGCTCACCAGCGCCGCCCTGGCGAGCGGCTGCACGGTCGGTCCCGATTACCGCGCCCCTAAGGTCGCGTTACCTAGCCACTTCCAGCAACAGCCCCCGGCAGCGCCCATGACCGATCTATCGCTCGCTGCCTGGTGGGAGCGTTTCGACGACCCCCTCCTGAGTCGCCTGGTGGAACAGGCGCTGGCGCAGAATCTCGACCTGGCCCAAGCCGATGCACGCATCGCCCAGGCCCGCGCCGGTGTGACCGCGGCCGAGGCGGCCCTATTGCCGGTGGGCGATCTCGATGGCCAGGCCGGTCGTGCCTATCAGTCGCTGGAAACGCCTCTTGGGCGCGTCCTCGAGGCCACGCCGGGCTACGACAGAAGCGGCTCTTCCTATGAAACCCATCTTGTCGCCAGCTGGGAACTGGACGTGTTCGGCGGCCTGCGGCGCGACCGCGAAGCGGCACTGGCGGACTATCAGGCTACCGAGGCAACTGTTAGCGCCGTACGTCTGGCGGTGGCCGCGCAGACCGCGAACCTCTACCTTGACATCCGTGGCCTGCAGGCACGCCTGGCCATCGCTCGCCGCCAGGTCGAGACACAGCAGGGACTGCTGTCGATGGTCAGGCTACTGAACGGCAAGGGCTTGGCGACCGACCGGGAGCTACGTCAGGCCGAAGGCGGACTGGCCGACGTTCAAGCCTCGATACCCGGCCTGGAGTACTCGCTGGAGTTGGCCATGAACGCGCTGGACGTGATGCTGGCGACACCGCCTGGCACCTGGCGTACCCCGCTGGCTGGCGCCGCGCCCATCCCCAACGCGCCCCGCATCGAAACGGCAGGCACGCCTGCCGACCTGCTCCGTCGACGCCCGGACCTGATCGCGGCGGAGCGCCGCTTGGCCGCCGCCAACGCGCGAATCGGCGGAGCAATGGCCGAGTACTACCCCAAGGTGTCCCTGGGCGCCCTGCTCGGCAGCGCCACCACGGTGTCCAGCGGCAACCTCTTCAGCCATGACGCCAACCAGGCGCTGGGCACCCTGGGCATACGCTGGCGGCTGTTTGACTTCGGGCGCATAGATGCCCAGATCCAGTCGGCCAAGGGGCGCAATGCGGAAGTGCTGGCGGCCTATCGGCTGGCGGTATTGCGTGCCACCGCGGACGTCGAGGATGCCCTCGCCGGCCAGTTGAAGCGCGAGGAGCAGGCAACGCTGCTGACGGCGGGCGAAGCCTCTCTCACCAGCGCCCGCCAGGCCTCCACCCTCGCCTACCAAAAGGGCGTGGTCCCCCTGGTCGATGTTCTGCAGGCCGACGAGCGCCTGTTGCGCACCGCTGATGCGCGCGCCCAGGCGCAAACGGCCGCGGCGCAGGCAGCCGTGAGCACCTTCAAGGCGCTGGGCGGCGGGTGGCAGCCCTCCTCCACTCCCGTACTGAGCCTGCGCTAGGCAAGGCCCCGTATTCGGCTGCATCCGGGCCCTGGATCGAAGCGAAGATGCCGCCCCGGCCTCGCCACCACGCGCAGCCGTCGGTCACACCGGGGCATGCTGCTCGGTTTTCCCTGATGCCCTGTCCCTGGCATCGGCGCGCCCGGTCCGCTCGGCGCCAGGCCGGTGGGATCGATCAACCCGCGGGGGCGACCAGCTGGTGCCGGCTGAAGAAGCGCTCCAGCTCGCGGGGCTCCGGCTCCAGGCCAGTGAAGATCTTCAGGTATTCGGGGATGAACTTGAGGCGGTACTCCAGCGGCTCGACGGTCTTCATGCTGATGTAGCCGATCTGGGTCAGGTAGATGGAGCGCGCCCGGGTTTCGGCGGCCCGATCCTCGAAGCCGAAGCGGTCGAACATGGCCTTGAGCGCGGCCATGCGCGCGGCATCGGCTTCGGCGATGTCCTGCGCCACCTCGGCGGACTGCAACGCCCAGCTGCGCATGGCGAATTCGAATTGGGAATCGAACAGCCGGATGTCCAGCCAGCAGTCGAAGACATTGAGGATGGCCTCGGTGATGGACTCGGCATAGGCCTCCGTCCGGGCCACCAGGTTGCCGGTGTTCTTGTTCTTCCATTGATCGATCAGCGCCTGGAGTAGCGCCTCCCGATCCTCGAAGAACCAATAGAAGCTGGTACGCGACAGCTTGAGCTTCTTGGCCAGGGGCTGGATGCGCACGGCATCCACCCCCGCGTCCTTGAGGCTTTCGTAGGCCGCGTTGAGCCAGCTCTCCAGAGAGCCGCGCGAGGATTCGATAACAGCGGGGGCAGGTGTGTTCATGGGGCGATGGTACAGCGCGCCCAGGCGCCCGCCAAGCGAGAATGTTCACCTGTGTCATTCTAGTTGACACCTGTGTACATAGGGTTTTAAGGTCTCTTCACCTGATGAGCGCTGGTGGAACCGGACATGAAGAACGATCCTCTGCTGCAGCCGTATCAACTCAAGCACCTGACGCTGCGCAACCGCGTCATCATCACCTCCCACGAGCCCGCCTATCCCGAAGAAGGGATGCCCAAGCAGCTCTACCGCGCCTATCACGTGGAGCGGGCCAAGGCCGGCGTGGCCATGACCATGACCGCCGGCTCGGCCGCCATCTCGCGCGACAGCCCGCCGGTGTTCAACAACGTGCTGGCCTACAAGGACGAGGTGGTCGGCTGGCTCAAGGACCTCACCGATGAATGCCACGAGCACGGCGCGGCGGTGATGATCCAACTGACCCACCTGGGCCGGCGCACCCGCTGGGACAAGGGCGACTGGCTGCCGGTGCTGTCTTCATCGCACAACCGCGAGCCGGCCCACCGCGCCTTTCCCAAGCGCCTGGAAAGCTGGGACATCGAGCGCATCGTCAAGGACTACGCCGACGCCGCCGAACGCATGGTGGCCGCCGGCATGGACGGCATCGAGTTGCAGGCCTATGGCCACTTGATGGACCAGTTCTGGTCGCCGCTGACCAACGACCTGGACGAACCCTACGGCGGCTCGTTGCGCAATCGACTCACCTTCACCTTCGAGGTGCTCAAGGCCATCCGCGCCCGGGTGGGCGAGCGCTTCATCGTCGGCATGCGCTACACCGCCGATGAGGTCGCCAAGGGCGGCCTGAGCAAGGACGAAGGCCTGACCATCACCCAGTTGCTGAAAGACAGCGGGATGATCGACTTCCTCAACGTCATCCGCGGCAACATCGCCACCGACGCCGCCCTCACCGACATCATCCCGGTGCAAGGCATGCGCAACGCGCCGCACCTGGACTTCGCCGGCGAGATCCGCTCGCGCACCGGCTTTCCCACCTTCCATGCGGCCAAGATCCCCGACGTCGCCACCGCCCGCCACGCCATCGCCGCCGGCCTGGTGGACATGGTCGGCATGACCCGGGCGCACATGACCGACCCGCACCTGGTGCGCAAGCTGATCGAGGGCCGCGAAGACGACATCCGCCCCTGCGTGGGCGCCAACTACTGCCTGGACCGCATCTACAACGCCGGCGCGGCCTATTGCATCCACAACGCCGCCACCGGCCGCGAGACCACCATGCCCCACACCATCGCCAAGGCCACCACCCGACGCAAGGTGGTGGTGGTGGGCGCCGGTCCCGGTGGGCTGGAAGCCGCCCGCGTGGCCGGCGAGCGCGGCCATGAGGTGGTGGTGCTGGAACTGGCCGAGCAGGCCGGCGGCCAGGTGCGGCTCACCGCCCAGTCGGAGCGGCGCAAGGAGATGCAGAGCATCATCGATTGGCGCCTGGCGCAGTGCGATCGCCTCGGCGTGCAGTTCCACTTCAACACCTGGGCGGACGCCGAGCGGGTACAGGCGGAAGACCCCGACATGGTGATCATCGCCACCGGCGGCCTGCCCCATACCGAGGTGCTCGAACGCGGCAACGAACTGGTGGTGTCCAGCTGGGACATCATCGCCGGTGACGTCAAGCCGGGGCGCAACGTACTGGTCTACGACGACGCCGGCGACCACGCCGGGCTGCAGGCGGCCGAGTTCATCGCCCGCAGTGGGGCGCGCACCGAGATCATGACGCCCGATCGCAGCTTCGCCCCCGAGGTCATGGGCATGAACCTGGTGCCCTACATGAGATCCCTGCAGGGGCTCGACACCCACTTCACCGTCACCTACCGGCTCAAGGCCGTGGAGCGCGACGGCGATCACCTCAAGGCCACCGTCGGCACTGACTACAGCGATCTGGAAAAGGTCTTCCACTATGACCAGGTGGTGGTCAACCACGGCACCCTGCCGCTGGACGAGCTCTACTTCGAGCTCAAGCCGCTGGCCAGCAACGAGGGCGCGGTGGAATACCACGACCTGATCGTCGGCCAGCCGCAGCAGCTCGCCACCAATCCCGCGGGTCGCTTCCAGCTGTTCCGCATCGGCGATGCGGTGTCCTCGCGCAACACCCATGCCGCCATCTATGACGCGCTGCGCCTGGTGAAAGACCTCTAAGAAGGTCGGCTCGGCCCCTGCCGAGCCCGTGACACCCTTTTCCTACTGCCTCTTCGACGTCTCACAAGAACACGCCGGCCCAGGCTGGCCAGACGAGGTTTCCATGCATCACCCAGAGTCCCTTGCCGGCTTCGATCCGGTCGTCGACGCCCGCCTCCGCTTTCGCCAGGATCGTAGCGTCAGCGATCACCAGCTCGCCCCGCTCGATGAAGAGCTGCTGCGTGCCCACGCGGCCATCGACCGCCGTGCCCTGCGCCGCTATCGCCTGGAGCGCATCCGCGCGCAGCTGGTAGAACACGACTACGCTGGCGTGCTGCTGGCCGATCCGATCAATATCCGCTACGCCACCGACACCAATAACCTGGGACTGTGGGTCATGCACTCCCCCAGTCGCTACGTACTGGTGACCACCAGCGGCCCGGTGATCCTCTTCGACTTCACCAGCAGCAAGCACAACAGCGAACACATCGAGACCCTCGATGAAATTCGCCCGGCTACGCCCTGGCTGTATTTCCTGGCCGGCCCGCGGGTCGAGGAGAAGGCCACCTCCTGGGCCCATGAAGTCGCCGAACTGGTCCTGCACCATGGCGGCGGCAACCGGCGCCTGGCGGTGGATCGCTGCGATCCCTGGGGCGCCACCAAGCTGGTCGACCTGGGGGTGACCCTGCACGACGCCCAGCCGCTCATGGAGCAGGCCCGGTTGATCAAGTCGGCCGAGGAGCTGGCCAGCCACCGGGTATCCATGGGCGTGTGCGACCTGGCCATCGCGCGGATGCGCGCCAGCCTCCGGCCCGGCATCACCGAGAACCAGCTGTGGAGCATCCTGCATGGCACCAACGTCGCCCACGGTGGCGAATGGGCCGAAAGCCGCCTGCTCAGCTCGGGCCAGCGCACCAATCCCTGGTTCCAGGACGCCACCGACAAACCCATCCAGGCCGGGGAAATGGTCTGCTTCGACACCGACATGGTGGGCCCTGGCGGTTACCTGTCGGACATCTCTCGCAGCTTCGTCTGCCCCGGCCAGCCGGCCACGGCGGGCCAGCGCGAGCTGCTGCAGACGGCGGCCGAGCAACTGACGCAGAACATCAACCTGCTGCGCCCGGGCCTGGGCTTCCGGGAGTTCGCCGAACGCTGCTGGCCGGTCCCGGAAAAATACCGGCACAACCGCTACATGATGATGCTGCATGGCGTCGGCCTGGTGGACGAGTATCCCAGCGTGGCCTACGCCACGGATTTCGCCGACTGGGGCTACGACGGCACCTTCGCCGAGAACATGGTGGTCTCGGTGGAGAGCTTCATCGGTGAACGGGGCGGCCCCGAAGGGGTGAAGCTGGAGGAACAGGTGGTGATCACGGCAGCGGGCGCGGTGAAACTGTCGCGCACGCCGCTGCTGGACCCCGACCTGCACTGATGGCCCCGCCTCCCCGGTGGAGGCGCCTTCCGAGGATAGCGAGATGAGCCCGATGAGCATCGTCAGAACATCCGTGTCGCCACAGCAGGAGCTGCGTGAGCGCCCAGCCTTCCTGCGCCTGGAGGGTATCGGCAAGCATTTCGGCCCCTATGAGGTCTTGCAGGACGTGTCCCTGGACATGGCCAAGGGCGAGGTGCTGGCCATCATCGGCCCCAGCGGCTCGGGCAAGAGCACCCTGCTGCGCTGCATCAACCAGTTGGAGCCGCCCACCCGCGGCACGGTCACGCTGGAAGGCCTGAGCCTGCAGGCCGGCCAGGTCTCGCGCCAGGAGCTGGTGGCCCTGCGCCGCCGCATCGGCATGGTGTTCCAGTCCTTCAACCTGTTCCCGCACATGACCGTGCTGCAAAACGTCAGCCTGGCCCAGGTGCGCAGCCTGGGGCGCAGTCGCCAGGAGGCGGATCGCCGCTCGCTGCAACTCCTCGAACGCGTCGGCCTGGCCGCCAAGGCCAAGGCCTATCCCAGCCAGTGCTCCGGCGGCCAGCAGCAACGCGTGGCCATCGCCCGCGCCCTGGCCCTGGACCCGGAGCTAATGCTGTTCGACGAGCCGACCTCGGCGCTGGACCCGGAGTTGGGCATGGAGGTGCTCAATGTGATGCAGGAGCTGGCCCAGGAAGGCATGTCGATGATCATGGTCACCCATGAGATGCACTTCGCCGAAACCATCTCCGACCGCGTGGTGGTCATGGCCGACGGCCGCATCATCGAACAGGGGCCGAGCGCCCAGGTCATGCGCAACCCGCAGCACGAAAGGGTCAAGCGCTTCCTGGCCGCGGTGAGGAATCGCTGATGGGCGCCATTCTCTACGCCCTGCTGCAGGGCATCCCCTGGACCCTGGCGGTGACCGCCACCGCCTTCGCCATCGGCGTGGTGCTGGGCTTTCCGCTATGCGGCATGCGCGTCTGCCGCATCAAGGCGGTGCGACTGCTGGCCTTTGCGGTGATCCTTACGCTGAGGGCTATCCCGCCCATCGTCTGGCTGTTCTTCATCTTCTTCGGCCTGGGTGGCGGCTGGCTGACCCTGTCGCCTTTCGCCGCGGCCACCCTCGGCCTGGGGCTGATCACCGCCGCCCATATGGCCGAGGTCTATCGCGGCGCCCTCACCGGCATCCCGACCGGCCAATGCGAGGCGGCGCTGGTGCTCAACCTCAGCGCCCGGCAGCGCTTCTTCGACGTCATCCTGCCGCAGCTGGTGCGCATCGCCATCCCGGCGGCCGCCACCTACGCCATCGGCTTGCTCAAGGACTCGGCCATCGCCTCCACCCTGGGCGTCGTCGACATCAGCGCCGCGGCCTACCAGCAGACCCAGCAGACCTTCCAGGGCCTGCCGGTGTACAGCCTGGCGGCGCTGCTCTACATCGCCCTGAGCGTACCGGTGGCGCTGTTCGCCCGCCGCCTGGGCGACCACCTGAGCCGGAGGATCCAGCGATGACCGAACTCTTCGCCAACTGGGTCGAGTGGTTTCCCGATCTCTGGCACGGCCTGCTGTTGTCGCTGCAGGTGACCGCGCTCGCCCTGCTCGTCGGCATTCCCCTGGGTCTGCTCTTCGCCCTCGGGGTATCCAGCCGGATAACGCCACTGCGCTGGCTGAGCGTGGTGCTGGTGGAGTTGGGCCGTGGCGCACCGGCGTTGATCCTGCTGCAGTATTTCTACTTCGGCCTGCCGTCCGCGCACATCACCCTCACCGCCTACAGCGCCGCCGCCCTGGCCCTGGCCTACTGCACCGGCGCCTATACCAGCGAGATCCTGCGCGGCGGCATGGATGCGGTGGCCCAGGGCCAGCGCGAAGCGGCGGACGTGATCGGCCTGACCGCACTGGATGCGCTGCGCTTCGTCATCCTGCCCCAGGCCCTGCGCATCGCCATTCCGGCGTTGCTGGGCTTCTCCATCATGATTTTCCAGGCCTCGTCGCTGTGCTTCACCATCGCCCTGCCGGAACTGGTGAGCCGTGCCTCGATGATCGGCTCCAGCACCTTCCAATACATGCCCGTGCTGGTCCTGGCGGGCTTGATGTACGCGGCCCTGTGCATTCCCGCCGCCCTGCTGGTGGGAAACCTGGAACGCCGCCTGGCCCCGGAACGGGCCTGACTCTCTATCTGCCGATCATCACTCAAGGACCACCGCCATGACCGACGCAGCCAACCTCGTCAAACGCCTCGCCCTCGCCAGCCTGCTGCTGTGCGGCAGCACCACCACCCTGGCCGACTGCAAGCCCGCGCACACCTTCGACACCCTGGAAAAGGGTGTGCTCAAGGTGGCGACCTACGTTTTCCCGCCCTATGCCATTCCCGGCCCCGACGCCCAGGTCGGCGGCGTGGAAGGCGACATCCTCAAGAGCTTCGCCACCGCCGAATGCCTCACCATACGCGCCAGCGTGGTGGACACCGCCGCGGTGGTGCAATCGGTGATCACCCGACGCGCCGACGTCGGCATCGGCGACTGGTATCGCACCGCCGAGCGGGCCAAGGTGCTGGGCCTTTCCGCGCCCACCTTCCTCGACGTCATGGGCATCATCTCCAAGGACAACCTGAGCCGCATCGACCAACTCGAAGGCAAGCGCGTGGGTACCGTGCAGGGCTATCTCTGGGTGGCCGACCTGAAGAAGGTGCTGGGCGACAACCTGGTGCTCTATCCCAACCCCGTGGCCATGGCGCAGGACCTGGCGGCAGGCCGCCTGGACGTGGCCACCGACAGCTTCGCCGTAGCCAAGACCGCGCAGCAGAAAGGCGCCTATCCAGGGGCCAGCATCAACGTCGCCGCCGGTGATCCGCGGGTCAAGGCCTCGCAACAGCCGGGCCAGGCCGCCATTCTCTTCGCCAAGCAGAACGAAGCCCTCGGCCAGGCGCTGTCGGCGCACATCCAGCAACTGCACCAGGATGGCGGCTTGCGCAAGATCGTCGCCAGCTATGGCCTGGAAGAGAAGATCACCGATGTCGGCGCGCCGCGGTTGATCGAATGAGTGCCCTGGCCGCCTTGCCGCTCGCCGCGGCCAACCCTGGCGCCGGTCCCTTGCGGGAGCGGCTGGTACAGGCCGCCCTGACGCTGTTCGCCGCCCAGGGCTACCAGGCGGTCAGCATGCGCGACCTGGCCCGTCACCTGGGCGTGCAACCCGGCTCGCTGTACTACCATGTGCAGGGCAAGGAGGAGCTGCTGGTCGAAGGACTCGAAGACACCCTCACCGAACTGCTGCACCAGACCCGGCAGGCGCTGCGCCCGCACGCCGGACCCCGCGCCCGGCTGGGCGTCTTCTTCACCACCTACTTCGCTTTCAAGGCCAGCCATGAAGCGCCCCTGCGCCTGCTGGCGCGGGAGGCGCCGCTGCTGAGCGCCACCGTCGGCAGCGGCATCCAGGCACTGCGCGAGGCCTATCGGGAGGAATTGAGCCAGGTGCTGCGCCAGCTGCCCGGGGTGGTGGGCCAACCCTGCGATGGCCTCGCCCGCCTGCTGCTGGGAACCCTGAGCGGTCAATTGCACTGGCCCGTGCCGGACCAGGAGCTGCAAGCCTTCCTGCTCGGCGTACTGCGGTCCGAATCACCGGCGAGCAGGTCGTGCCCGACATGATCGACCCACCCCGCCTCGGCCTGGCCGCCCTCGAAGCCCTGATCCGCGCCTGTTGCCAGCGCCAGGGCGCCAGCCCAGCGGTCAGCGAGGCCCTCACCGCCGCTACCCTCGCCGCGGAATGCCGAGGCCTGCCAGCCCTTGGCTGCGCCCATCTGCTGGACTACCTGGACGGCTTTCGCCAGGGCCGTATCGACCCGGTCGCCGAGCCGGTCCTCAGCCGCCCGGCGCCCACCCTGATCCACAGCGATGCGCGCCGCGGCATCGCCCAGCTGGGCTTCGACCGCGCCTTCGAAGACCTCTGCACCACGGCCAGTGGCTTCGGCCTTGGTCTCTTTGCCCAACGGGAAGCCTTCACCTGTGGCGAGTTGGGCTACTACACGCGCCGTCTCGCCCGCCGAGGACTGGTGGCCCTGGCCTTCACCAACGGACCGCCCTTACTGGCTCCCCAGGGCACTGGCCAGGCGCTCTACTCAACCAACCCGCTGGCCTTTGCCGCTCAGGCGGCCGATGGTCGCCTGCTGGCCATCGACCAGGCTTGCAGCGCGACGGCCTTCGTCAACCTGCTGCGCGCTGCCGAGGGCGACGCGCCTATCCCGGAGGGCTGGGCGCTGGATGCGGCTGGCCAGCCCACCCGCAATGCCCGTGACGCCGTGCATGGCACCCTGCTCGCCTTCGGCGGCGCCCGTGGCGCCAATATCGCCTTGCTGGTGGAGGTCATGGCGGCCGGACTCACTGGGGCGAATTGGTCGCTGGATGCCGGTGATTTTCAACAGGGCTCCCGCAGCCCTGGCGCCGGCTTGCTGGTAGTCGCCATCGCCCCACGCCTGTTGGACGACCGCTTTCCCTCTCGCCTCGGTGAGCAACTGACCCGCCTCGCCGAACAGGGCGTGCACCTGCCCGGCATCACCCGCCCCCTGGAGCGACCGACCGAGGTTGAGCTACCCGTCGAACTCTATGATCGGCTTCGCGGACTGGCGTGAATCCAAGGCCCCCAGGCGGCCTGAAGCTGCGCCCATTGGCGCAGCACGGCGAAAGGTGCACTGGCCAACGACCGCTGCAGCTGGAGTCCCTGGGCCCGGTCGCACCTGAGATCGGTGATGCGCGCCAGCTGGCCAGGGGTCTCGATACCCTCGAGGGGCGCCTTGCGTTCGCGCCAGGGCGAAGACACCAAGCGCAGCCTGAGGAGCGGTGCGGTCAAATGGGGTAGGTACGGTGGCGACCCGTTGCAACGGGCGAAACGGGGATGCCGATGGCAGGCGGTCCGCCCATAATCCTCTACTGTGATACCGGTGGATTGAAGCGCCCGCATAAATATCCCGCTGAAAAGCAGGTTAGAGCGGCTAATTTTGCACCATCCGCGTGCGGCGGCGTGCCAGCTGCGCCAGGACGGCGCAGCCGTTCCAGCGCCTCTTGCTCAAAAACGACAGAGGCCAGCCACTCGTTCGAGCAATAGTTGACCTATCGGTCAGCTTTACCCACCATCGAAGTATTCAACCCCAGGTGGAGAGCAGCCGTGATCAGGTTTCTGCTGGACCAGGAGCTGCGCGTCGAAGAGCAGCTCGACCCCAACCTTACCGTGCTGCAGTACCTGCGCGAGCGCTGCGGCAAGACCGGCACCAAGGAAGGCTGCGCCTCGGGCGACTGTGGTGCCTGCACCGTGGTGCTGGCCGAGCCCGACGGCGAGCAGCTGCGCTATCGCACGGTCAACAGCTGCCTGACCTTCGTCGCGGCGCTGGACGGCCGGCAACTGATCAGCGTGGAGGACCTGAAACACCAGGGCCGTCTGCATCAGGTACAGCAGGCCATGGTCGACTGCCACGGCTCCCAGTGCGGCTACTGCACGCCAGGCTTCGTCATGTCGCTGTTCGCCCTGCAGAAGAAGGTGACAGCCCCAGACAGCGCCGCCACCCACGAGGCCCTGGCCGGCAATCTCTGCCGCTGCACCGGTTACCGCCCGATCCTGGCCGCCGCCGAGCAGGCCTGCGCCCAGCGGCAGCCCGACCAATTCGATGCACGCGAACAGCAAACGTTGGAGCGCCTGCGAGCCCTGGCGCCGCTGCCCGAGACCCGTCTCGCAGGTGCCGGCCGCCAGAGCCACAGCCCCACCACCCTGGCCGAGCTGGCCGCCCTCTACCAGGCCCAGCCCGAGGCCCGGCTACTGGCCGGCGGCACCGACCTGGCCCTGGAAGTGACCCAGCAGCATCGCCGCCTGGAGACCCTGATCTACCTGGGCAACCTGCCCGAGCTGCAAGGCGTGACCGTTACCGACGCTTGCATCGAGATCGGCGCCGCCACCCCGCTGGCCGACTGCGCCGCCACCCTGGCCGCTGACTACCCGGACTTCGGCGCCCTGTTGCAGCGCTTCGCCTCCCTGCAGATCCGCAACCAGGGCACCCTGGGCGGCAACATCGGCAATGCCTCGCCCATCGGCGACAGCCCACCCCTACTGCTGGCCCTCGGTGCCAGCGTACTGCTGCGCCAAGGCGAACGCCTGCGCGAACTGTCGCTCGACGATTTCTTCCTCGATTACCGCAAGACCGCCCTGGCGCCCGGCGAATTCATCCAGGCGGTGCGGGTGCCGCGAGCACGCGAGGGCATGGTCTTCCGCGCCTTCAAGGTGTCCAAGCGCCTGGACGACGACATCTCCGCGGTCTGCGCCGCCTTCGCCCTGGAACTCGACCAGGACCGCGTCGCGGCGGTACGCATCGCCTACGGCGGCATGGCCGCCACGCCCAAGCGTGCGGCACACTGCGAACGGGCGCTGCTCGGCCAGCCCTGGAACGCCGCCTCCATCGAGCGCGCCGTCCAGGCCCTGGCCGAGGATTTCGCCCCGCTGTCGGATTTCCGCGCCAGTCGCGAATACCGCCTGCTGACGGCGCAGAACCTGCTGCGCAAATGTCATCTGGAGACCACCCAGCCCGCGCTCGCCACGAGGGTCACCGCCCATGTCTAGCACCCTGCCCGCCCATACCCCCGAGGAAATGGCCGCCGCCTTCGCTGCCGGCCTGGCCACGGGCGTCGGCAAGCCACTCAAGCACGAGAGCGCCGACAAACATGTGAGTGGCGAAGCCGTCTACATCGACGACCGCCTGGAATTCCCCAACCAGTTGCACGTCTATGCGCGGATGAGCGAGCACGCCCATGCCCGCATCCTGCGCATCGATCTTGCGCCCTGCTACCAGATCCCCGGCGTGGCCTTGGCCATCACCGCCGCTGACGTGCCCGGGCAACTGGACATCGGCGCGGTACTACCAGGCGATCCGCTGCTGGCCGAGGGCGAGGTCCAGTACCTGGGCCAGCCGGTGCTGGCGGTGGCCGCTACCAGCCTGGACGCCGCCCGTCGCGCCGCCCAGGCCGCCCTCATCGAGTACGAGCCACTGGAGGCCATCCTTGACGTCAAGGAGGCACTCAGGCGCGAGCATTTCATCTCCCCCAGCCACAGCCACCAGATCGGTGACGCGGCCGCCGCCCTGGCCACCGCGCCCCATCGCCTGCAAGGCGAGCTGGCCATCGGCGGCCAGGAACACTTCTACCTGGAAACCCAGGTGGCCTCGGTCATGCCCACCGAAGACTGCGGCATGCTGGTCTACTCCTCCACCCAGAACCCCACCGAGGTACAGAAGCAGGTGGCCGAGGTGCTGGGGGTGTCGATGAACAAGATCACCGTCGACATGAGACGCATGGGCGGCGGCTTCGGCGGCAAGGAAAGCCAGGCCGGCATGCCGGCAGCGCTCTGCGCGGTGTTTGCCCACCTCACCGGGCGCCCGGTGAAGATGCGTCTGCCGCGCTTCGAAGACATGCACATGACCGGCAAGCGCCACCCCTTCCACGTCGAATACGACGTCGGCTTCGACGATGACGGCCGGCTGCTGGGCATCCGCTTCGAATTGGCGGGCAACTGCGGCTATTCACCGGATCTGTCCAACGCCATCATCGACCGCGCCATGTTCCATGCCGACAACGCCTATTTCCTCGGCAACGCCCAGATCACCGGGCACAGATGCAAGACCCACCTGGCCTCCAACACCGCCTACCGCGGCTTCGGCGGCCCCCAGGGCATGCTGGCCATCGAGAACGTCATGGACGCCATTGCCCGCCACCGCGGCCTGGATCCCCTGGAGGTCCGCCGCCGCAACTACTACGGCAAGGAGACCCGCAACGTCACCCACTACCACCAGGTGGTGGAAGACAACCTGCTCGACGAGATGACCGCGGACCTGGCGGCCAGCTGTGACTACCAGGCTCGGCGCGTGGCCATCCGCGACTTCAACCGGAGCAGCCCGGTGCTGAAGAAAGGCTTGGCGCTGACCCCGGTCAAGTTCGGCATCTCCTTCACCTCCTCCTTCCTCAACCAGGGTGGCGCCCTGGTCAACGTCTACACCGACGGCAGCATCCACCTGAACCACGGCGGCACCGAAATGGGCCAGGGCCTGAACACCAAGGTCGCCCAAGTGGTGGCCGAGGTCTTCCAGGTCGACATAGCCCGCATCCAGATCACCGCCACCAATACCGACAAGGTGCCCAACACCTCGCCCACCGCCGCCTCCAGCGGCACCGACCTCAACGGCAAGGCCGCGCAGAACGCCGCCCAGACCATCAAGGACCGGCTGATCGACTTCGCCAGCCGCCACTTCCATGTCGGTGCCGAGGAAGTCGACTTCCGCAACGGCCACGTCAAGGTGCGCGACCGCCTGCTCAGCTTCGAGGAACTGATCCAGCTGGCCTACGTCGGCCAGGTGTCGCTCTCCAGCACGGGCTACTACCGCACGCCGAAGATCCACTACGACCGCGACCAGGCCCGTGGCCGCCCCTTCTACTACTACGCCTTCGGCGCCGCCTGCTCCGAGGTGCTGATCGATACCCTCACCGGCGAGTACCGGCTGCTGCGCACCGACATCCTCCATGACGTCGGCGCCTCCCTGAATCCGGCCATCGACATCGGCCAGGTCGAGGGCGGCTTCGTTCAGGGCCTGGGCTGGCTGACCATGGAAGAGCTGGTATGGAACGACGCCGGCAAGCTGCTCACCGCTGGCCCCTCCACCTACAAGATCCCTGCCGTGAGCGATGTACCTCCGGACCTGCGGGTGCGGCTGGTGGAGAATCGGCAGAATCCCGAGGCCACGGTGTTCCACTCCAAGGCCGTGGGCGAACCGCCCTTCATGCTCGGCATCTCGGTGTGGTGCGCCCTGCAAGACGCCGTGGCCAGCGTCGCCGACTACCGCTTCCACCCGGCGCTGGACGCCCCCGCCACCCCCGAGCGGGTGCTCTGGGGCGTGGAGCGCATGCGCCACCTGGCGACCGAGGCCCAGGCCATGCCCGCCAGCGCCACGGGGGAACCGGCATGAGCACCAAACGCGGCTGGCTGGCCCTGCTCGCCGACTTCGAAGCACGGGGCGAGCCCTGCGTGCTGGTCACCGTGGCCGATGAACAGGGCTCCACGCCCCGCGATGCCGGCACCAAGATGCTGGTGGGGCGCCAGGAGCAGCACCTGACCATCGGCGGCGGCCACCTGGAATACCGCGCCGTGGAGATCGCCCGGGAGATGCTCGCCGCCGGCACCCGCCAGCCGCGCCTGGAGCGTTTCTCCCTGGCCGCCAGCCTCGGCCAGTGCTGCGGTGGCGTCACCACCCTGCTGTTCGAGCCGCTACTGGCCCAGGACGTCCCGGTGATCGTCTTCGGCGCCGGCCACGTCGCCCGCGCCCTGGTACCGCTGCTGGCCGGCCTGCCCTGCGCCGTGCGCTGGGTCGATTCGCGTCCCCAGGAATTTCCCAGCCTGCTCCCCGCCGGGGTCGAGAAGATCGTCACCGACGAGCCGGTCGACGAGATCGCCCGGATGCCCGCTGGCGCCTACTACATCGTCATGACCCATAATCACCCCCTGGACCTGGAACTGACCGATGCCATCCTTGCCCGCGGCGACCATGGCTACTTCGGCCTGATCGGCTCCAAGACCAAGTGGGCCAAATTCCGCCATCGCCTGGCGGCTCGTGGCCACGGTGCCGATCGCCTGGCCAGGGTGCGCTGCCCCCTGGGCCTGCCCGAGGTCCAGGGCAAGCTGCCCCTGGAGATCGCCATCGCCGTGGCCGGCGAGGTCATCGCCCACTACGGTCGCCAAGCCCAGCAGGCGGATCTGCCGCTGCGCCTGGTCACCGCCACCCCCAGTTAGCCGCTCTCAGTCGTTTCCCTAGCCGAGATCTTTATGACCGCCATCGCCCATCGCGCCGCCCTGATCCACAGCCTCGCCGACCCGGCCGAGGTCGGGCTGGACGCCTCCTACGAATACCACGCCGACGGCCTGCTGCTGGTCGCGGACGGCCGCATCCAGGCCATGGGTCCGGCCGCCGACTTGCTGCCCACCCTGCCCGCCGGCACCCAGGTCATCGAGCATCCCCATGCGCTGATCACCCCCGGCTTCATCGACACCCACATCCACTATCCGCAGACCGGCATGATCGCCAGCTACGCCGAGCAACTGCTGGATTGGCTCGACACCTACACCTTTCCCACCGAGGGCGCCTTCGCCGATCCGGCCAAGGCCGCCGAGGTGGCCGAGGTCTTCATCGGCGAACTGCTGCGCAACGGCACCACCACCGCCCTGGTGTTCGGCAGCGTCCATCCGCAGTCGGTGGACGCCTTCTTCGAGGTGGCCGAACGCCTCAACCTGCGCATGATCGCCGGCAAGGTACTGATGGACCGCAACGCCCCGGACTACCTGCAGGACACCGCCGAGTCCGCCTATGCCGACAGCAAGGCGCTGATCGAGCGCTGGCACGGCAAGGGTCGGCTGCACTATGCGGTCACCCCGCGCTTTGCCCCCACCAGCACGCCGGAACAACTGGAAGCAGCCGGACGCCTGCTGGCGGAGCACCCGGACGTCTACCTGCACACCCACCTCTCCGAAAACCTCAAGGAGATCGAATGGGTGCAGGCGCTGTTCCCGGAGCGCGCCAACTACCTGGACGTCTACGACCACTTCCAGTTGCTCGGCCCGCGCTCGGTGTTCGCCCACGGCATCCACCTCTGCGACGCCGAATGCCAACGCCTGCACGAAACGGGCTCGGCAGTCGCCCACTGCCCCACCTCCAACCTCTTCCTCGGCAGCGGCCTGTTCGATCTCAAGAAGCTGGAAGCCTTCAAGGTCAACGTCGGCCTGGGCACCGACGTCGGCGCCGGCACCAGCTTCTCGCTGCTGCAGACCCTCGGCGAGGCCTACAAGGTGCAACAGCTGCGCGGGAATCGCCTGCACCCCTTCAAGTCGCTGTACCTCGCCACCCTCGGCGGCGCCCGCGCCCTGCGCCTGGAGGATTGCATCGGCAGCCTGGCCCCTGGCCATGATGCCGACTTCGTCGTGCTCGACCTCAAGGCCACCCCGCTGCTGGACTACCGCCTGCAGCAGTCCAAGAGCCTGGAAGAAACCCTGTTCGTCCTCACCACCCTCGCCGACGACCGCGTGGTACGCGAAACCCACGCCGCAGGTCGCCGAGTGCATCGCCGCGACGCCTGAAGCTGTTGGGCTTCGGTGATGGAGCCACCTCAGCCCAACCTACAGACATGCGTAGCTCTCGTAGGTTGGGCTGAGCACCGCGAAGCCCAACACGACGCCCACAAAAAAGCCGCCCCAGGGGGCGGCTTTCGCGTTTCAGCCTGAGCTGACTCAGCTGCTGCGATAACGCTCCAGCCAGTGGGCATAGGGCGCCGGCAGCACCCAGGACGGCTTGTCGACGCCCAGGGCCTTGGCCGCGTAGTAGGGCCAGTGTGGATCGGCCAGGTGGGCGCGGCCCACCATCACCAGGTCCAGTTGCTCGTCGGCCACCACCTGGTTGGCCAGGGCGGGGGTATCGATGTTCCAGGCCGAGGCCACCTTGAGGCCGGTGGCCTTGCGCACCTGCTCGGTGATGGGCGCCAGCAGGCCCGAGCCCCAGGGGATGTTGGCCGTGGGGGTGGAGAAACCGATGCTGACGCTCAGCAGGTCGAGGCCTTCACGCTTGAAGCCCTGGGCCAGCTCGATGGATTCGGCCAGGGTTTCTTCATCGCGACCGTCGTATTCGATCACGCCGAACCGGGCGGTCAGCGGCAGATGCTCCGGCCATACCTTGCGCACCTCGGCCAGGGTTTCCAGCAGGAAGCGACTGCGACCGGCCAGGTCGCCGCCGTACTGGTCGTCGCGCTGGTTGGAGTGCACCGAGAAGAAGCTTTGCGCCAGGTAGCCATGGGCGAAGTGCAGTTCCAGCCACTCGAAACCGGCTTCATAGGCACGCTTGGCAGCGTCGACGAAGTCCTGACGAACCCGGGCGATGTCGTCCAGGGTCATGGCCTTGGGCACCTTGGGCAGGTTGGCGCCAAAGGCCACCGCGGACGGGGCGATGGTGTCCCAGCCACGGGCATCGTCGGCGGCGATGTGGTCGTCACCTTCCCAGGGGCGGTTGGCGCTGGCCTTGCGACCGGCATGAGCGATCTGGATACCCGGCACCGAGCCGGCGGCCTTGATCGCCTGGACCACCGGCACGAAGGCCTGGGCATGGGCGTCCGACCAGATGCCGGTGCAACCGGGGGTGATCCGGCCTTCCGGAGAGACCGCCGTGGCCTCGACGATGACCAGGCCAGCACCGCCGCGCGCCAGGCCGGCGTAATGCACCTGGTGCCAGTCATTGATCACGCCATCGACGGCGCTGTACTGGCACATGGGCGGGATGGCGATGCGGTTGCGCAGCGTCACGTCCTTGAGGGTGAAAGGTTGGAACAATGCGGACATCTGAGTGGTCTCCCATGAAGTAACAGCTGGTTCGTTATTTCGATATTAATCGAACATAACATAATCGCCAACCCCCGGTGTATGATTAGCTCATGCGCCCTTTCAAACACCCCAGTCCTGACGAATTTTCTCTTGAGCGTCTGTTCCATGCGCTCAGTGATCCCGTGCGCCTGGATATCGTCCGCTACCTGGCGCGGGTCGCCGAGGCCACCTGTGGTGAGCTCGATGGTGGCCGTCCCAAATCCAGCATGTCGCACCATTTCCGCGTCCTGCGCGACGCCGGCCTGGTGCACACCCGCAACGCGGGTACCACGCATATGAACCAGCTGCGCCGCGAGGATCTGGATCAGCGCTTCCCCGGCCTGATGGAAGCCATCCTGGCGCAAACCTCCGATCCCCTGGTCAAGCCCGACTAGGACCGCCACGCCGCCTGGCAGCAGCGGCTGCCCCACCCCCGGAATCGTCGTGCCTGGCCCGCCACCTGCTGGTCGTCGCCTGTCGCTTCGTCTGGTCCGGGCACAGGGAACTCTGGCCCGGCTTTGCCGCTCTTCCCGGTATGAAGGTTGCAGACGTCATGGCAGCACAGACGCTGGACGCTGCCGGGAGGTAGACGATGGGCAAGCACTGGGGATTGGCGACCGCACTCGCAGGTGTCGCCGCGCTGTTCGCCCTCGTCCCCAGCCCCGAGCCCATCGCCGAAGCACGGGGGATCCAGCGCGTCATCGCCTTTGGCGACAGCCTGATGGACTGCGGCACCTTCGGCCACATCTACGCGACCAACCCGGGCCGCACCTATCCCCAGGAAATCGCCGACGCCTACGGCATCGAGCTGGGCCCCAATCGCCAGGTGGCAGGCTACGGCCATGAAGGCCCGAGCGATCCCGACGGGCTCTGCTACGCCGAAGGCGGGGCGGTGACCGGCAGCTTCAGCGAGCCAGGCTTCGACCACAACGAAGCACCGCTGGCTTTCTCCCAACAGATCCGCAACTTCGAGATGCAGCATGGTCGCTTCCGCCAGCAGGACCTGGTCCTGGTGCAGATCGGCGGCAACGACATCATCGGTCCCTTCTACGACCAGAAGCTCAAGGCCGCGCTGATGGCCGACGCCCCGCTCCCCCAAGAGGTGCGCGAGCAGGTGGAGGCGCGTATCCGCCATACGGCCCTGAACGAGGTCAAGCTGCTGCGCTATCTGCTGAGCCTGGGTGCCCAGCGCCTGGTGGTGCTCAACAATACCGACTACGGCAAGGCGCCCTATCTCGACCCCTGGACGCCAGCCCTGGCCGAGCGCAACCACGAACTGGTACGCCTCTACAACGACACCCTGCAGGCCAATCTCCCGGCTGGGGATCGATTGCTGCTGGTGGACGCCTATCGGGTGATGGAAGAGGTCTTCGCCCATTACGGCAACTACGGCTTCACCCATGCCGAAGGCGATGCCTGCCTGCCCGGCCGTGAATTCTGCGATCCGGACAGCTATGTCGAACCGGGCGCCGATCAGGCCTATATCTTTGGCGCCCGCGGCCATTTCGCCAGTCGCACCCACGGCATGCTGGCCCAGGTAGTGCTGGAACGCATCGCCCAGACCTGGCCCGACAGTGCGGTGCCGGACAAACCGCTGCTGGCCTCGGCGCGGGTGGCGACCGAGTCCACCTTTCACTGATCCAGCGCCCTGCCCTGGTGCCGCGCCTGGCGCTTTTGCACCGCAGCGGAGCAGCAGCTAGCTGCCGCGATAGGTCGAATAGCTGTAGGGCGATACCAACAGCGGTACATGATAGTGCGCCGCCTCGTCGGCGATGCCGAAGCGCAGCACCACAGTGTCGAGAAAGGCCGGCTCCTCCAGCGCCAAGCCCCGACGCCGATAGTAGGCGCCCACGTCAAACTCCAACTCGTAGGTCCCCGCCACGAAGGCCTCGCCCTGCAACAGCGGTGCATCGCTGCGCCCATCGGCATTGGTCCGCAAGTCGCTCAAGGCCAGCCTCGCACCCGCATTCAGCCGATACAGACGGACGACGATATCCGCACCTGGGCAGCCGCCGGTGGTATCCAGCACATGAGTTGTCAGGTAACCACTAGGGGATGAAACGGACATGGGTAGACTCCAGCAGAGGGGTAGCCCAGCCTAGCAGTTTTTCCCTTAGCGATTGTATACAGCCCTGCCACTGGCCCTTGCCAGCAAGATCACGCCCCTAAGGCACGCAAAAGTCTTCAGACCGGTCAGACCAGTTGGGCAGGATTCTTGCTGGGACTCGGCAAAGGTCTCCAAACATTGTATACAAAACATCTCCACTGCCAGGATGCCCCTTCCATGACCTATCCCCGTGATCTCATCGGCTACGGTGCTCAGCCGCCGCACCCCCGCTGGCCAGGTGATGCCCGCATCGCCCTGTCCTTCGTGCTCAACTACGAAGAAGGCGGCGAACGCAACATCCTGCACGGCGACAAGGAATCCGAAGCCTTCCTCTCCGAAATGGTCGCCGCCCAGCCCCTGCAAGGGGTACGCAACATGTCGATGGAGTCCCTCTACGAATATGGCAGCCGCGCCGGTGTCTGGCGCGTCCTGGAGTTGTTCGCCAAGCACCAGGTGCCGCTGACCGTCTTCGCCGTGGCCATGGCCGCCGAGCGCCATCCCGAGGTCATCCGCGCCATGGTCCAGGCTGGCCATGAGATATGCAGCCACGGCTATCGCTGGATCGACTACCAGTACCTGGACGAAGCCGAGGAGCGCGCCCATCTGCAGCGTGCCATCGAGATCCTTACCGAGCTGACCGGCGAGCGGCCACTGGGCTGGTACACCGGTCGCACCGGCCCCAATACCCGCCGCCTGGTCATGGAGGAAGGCGGCTTTCTCTACGACAGCGACACCTATGACGACGACCTGCCCTACTGGGAGCCCACGGCCCCGGCTGGCAAGCCGCACCTGGTGATCCCCTACACCCTGGACACCAACGACATGAGATTCACCCAGGTGCAGGGCTTCCACACCGCCGAGCAATTCTTCCAGTACCTCAAGGACGCCTTCGACACCCTCTACGAAGAAGGTGCCACCGCGCCCAAGATGCTTTCCATCGGCCTGCACTGTCGGCTGATCGGCCGCCCCGCTCGCCTGGTGGGCCTCAAGCGCTTCCTGGAATACGCCCAAAGCCACGAGCGCGTCTGGTTCGCCCGCCGGGTCGACATCGCCCGCCACTGGCACAAGGAGCATCCGCCGGCATGAGCGCCTTCCAGACCATCACGCCCAGCCAACTGGATCGCACCGCCTTCGTCACGGCCTTCGGCGGCATCTACGAGCACTCCGCCTGGGTCGCCGAGCGCGCCTTCGACGAAGGCCAGCCGCTGCCGGATGACGTCGAAGCCCTGCACCAGCGTCTCGCCGCCCAGGTCGCCCGCGCCAGCCACGCCGAGCAACTGGCGCTGATCCAGGCTCACCCGGATCTCGCCGGTCGCGCCGCCCTGGCGGGCGAACTGACCGCCGCCAGCAGTGGCGAACAGGCCGGCGCCGGCCTGGATCTGTGCAGCCCGGACGAACTGGCACGCTTCACCCGCCATAACGATGCCTACCGCGCCAAGTTCGGCTTCCCCTTCATCATGGCGGTGAAGGGCAGCAACCGGCACCTGATCCTGGCCGCCTTCGAGGAGCGCCTGCCTAATAGCCCGGAGCAGGAGTTCCAGCGCGCCCTGGCCGAGATCGACCGCATCGCCCTCTTCCGCCTCCAGACCCTCTGACCCTTCCCTGACAAGAGCACCCCATGAAACGCACCTACGCCGCGCCCTTCGAAAAGTACCTCAACCTCGCCGACGCCCGCCTCGGCACCCGCGTCATCAGCGTTACCGATGACTGGTTCGCCGCCGCCGGCCGCATGCTCCAGCCCCATGAGCCGGAGTGGAAGGAAGGCATCTACGATGACAACGGCAAGTGGATGGACGGCTGGGAATCGCGGCGCAAGCGCTTCGAAGGCTATGACAGCGCAGTGATCCGCCTTGGCGCGCCAGGCTCGATCAAGGGCGTGGACATCGACACCTCGTTCTTCACCGGCAACTTTCCTCCTTCGGCGTCGCTGGAAGCCTGCTTCATCAGCGAAGGCGAACCCGACGACCAGACCCCGTGGGTCGAAATCCTCAGCGCGGTCGAGCTGCAGGGCAATAGCCATCACTACCACAGCATCGACAACGACAGCGCGTTCAGCCATCTGCGCTTCAATATCT
>Ga0157371_10001114_pt1 | contig 29128 bp, 23 predicted proteins | sample C45metaG_FD_113462 | JGI IMG/M metagenome (GOLD analysis project Ga0157371, IMG submission 113462) | Corn rhizosphere microbial communities from Kellogg Biological Station, Michigan, USA - C4-5 metaG | ecosystem: Host-associated > Plants > Roots > Rhizosphere > Soil | place: USA: Michigan... | reverse complement strand
CAGGTTATATGCTTGTACAGTATAATATTTTGCAGAATCGAGCATATTTAATTTTTCATAAGTATTTCCCAGGTTAATTAAAGCTGTTGCAACGCTAGTTTGCCTACCGAGATTTTTATTAAGCGTGAGAGCTTTGAACAAATAATTAAGCGATTGCCGGTAATCTCCTTGGTAACTGTAAACAGTGCCGATGTTTCCGGTAGCTCTTGCAATTCCTGGCTTATCTCCGATAGATTCCGATTTTTTTAGAGATTGCAGATACACATCCAATGCTTTGGGATAATTGCCTGTTGTAAGAAATACATTACCCATCCGATTCAGGCTTTCGGCTTCTCCTTTTGTATAGCCTTCTTTTTTTGAGATTGAAAGCGCCTGCTGGGCCAACAGCAGTGTTGTATCGGGCTTTGAATTCAGGTAAGCATAAGCTAAATCTGTAAGTAGCATCGCCCGGCTGGTATCCTTTTTTTCCGTTTTTAGTAATTGTTTTAAACTGTCGGCGACATTGGTTTGTGCATACAGATTAGTGACACAAAAAATAACCACAGCAAAGGCGATTGCTTTTTTCATTGGTTTTAATTTCAATTTTTATAATCGGGCAGCGGGATTCTAAATTCAGAACTTTTCTCTGTTGTAATTTCTGCCATTATTTTCAGCAGAATTATTCAAATGAGTTTCAGATCTGGCTTTCGCACCTTTTTCATGTTGCTTTTAAAATCCATAGCATATGGCAGTTTATTTAAAACGAGTCATCATACGGGGTGAATTTTCCAAATCGTCAAAGGTGGTAGTAATTTCCAAAGTCAGAAGTGCAGTCTGTTTGCTATTGCAAAGTAAGAAGAATTCGGATTTAAAATAAAAAGATATATTTATTTTGAAAAGATTTTTTAATCGCCGCGGTTCATGAAACCCAAACTCCATATTAATTATAGATTCCGTCATTTTATATTTTTTCCAGCAACTCTGTTTTTACAAATTCTTAGCCATCTGAATAATTTTTATCCAAAAATTTCATCGGTTCCGCAATAAATAAAGATGGGAAGTATGCCTTTGCTCCGATACTCTGGTGTAATTATTACATAGAATTCGTTTTATTAAGGAAATTCCTTTCTTCTTCTTGAGCCTCTGAAGAGCCTTTTTTTGATCGCTTCATCCGACTGTTCAAATTGATTCCTTATTTCTGGTAATGAAAAAGCATACCTTCCATTGGAAGAACAAATAAAATAACGAACAAAGAAGTAAGAATAAAGGTGCCTTTAAATGAGGGAGTAACCGGTTTTTTCCAGAAATTGAACCTGCTGACCTAATTTGGCCAAGTCAGGAGATGTTCATACCTACTTTTCTGCTATAACACTTACCACGAGCGAGTTATAGCGTTTTCTGGCAGACAGTATAACATATCTGAAAAATTGCCATTAATTTCAACCAATGGAGTGAAATTAAAAACAGAATAATGCTAAAGAACTTCCTCAAAATGGTTGAACAGTGACTCCCAATCCAAACCCTTCTGCATAAATAATTTTTCCATAATTAAAAGTAATTCCTTGCGCCACATCTTCTGAGAGAAGCAAAGGACCGTCCATGTCCACGTAATCCAGCAATGGCAATAGTTGGGCAATTGCTGCAGTTCCAATAGAACTTTCATTCATGCAGCCAACCATCACTTTCATTCCTAATTCCCGAGCTTGTTTTATCATACGCAATGCAGGTGTTATTCCACTGCATTTTGTCAACTTAATATTGATACCATTAAAATGTCCTTTACATTTTAATACATCATGTTCTGACACGCAACTTTCATCAGCGATCAATGGCAAAGGTGAATTTTCATACAAAAATTTCATTCCTTCCCAATCATCTTTTGCCAAAGGTTGCTCAATAAATTCAACGTTCAAATCTTTGAAAATTTTTATTTTTCCCAATGCTTCTTCTGCTTTCCAGGCAGCGTTTGCATCGATGCGAAAAACAGCATTGGTATGTTTTCTTAATTCCTCAATAATGTGAATATCTTCCTCAGTTCCCAATTTAATTTTATAAATCGGCCATGGAGTCTCATTCATTTTAGCAACCATATTTTCAATGGTATCAATACCAATCGTGACGTCAGTTAATGGATTTTTTGAAATATCAAGATTCCATAGATCGCGCAATTGTTTGCGTTTCATTTTGCCGTAAATATCCCAGGCCGCCATGTCTAAGGCACAAATCAAAAACGGATTATCGGGAATCAGGTGATGCAAATAATGCCAGTACCTTTCTGGTTCTGTAAAAGAAAATTTTTCAATCCTTTCCTTTTTCGATTCAATATCCGCGATCATTTTTTCAACAGGAATATTATAATAAGCAATTGCCGGAGCTTCACCGTACCCCTTAATACCGAAAAATTCCAGCTCAACTAATAAAGCAGGCTGATGGGTTTTGGTTCCCTTTGAAATCGTAAATGGATGTTTAAAAGGAAGGTCGGATTTTTTATATTTTAAGTTCATTGGTTTCTCCCACTTTCAGTTATGAATTTTCTCAACATTTCATTGAATTCGTTTTCTTTTAATAATGTTTCAAGATTAAGATGCATCCTGTGATGCCAGTAATGATCAGGGTCTGAAGGGATATTAATTCTCTCATCATCAGGGTTTGTCCAGCGAAGTTTATCATTCATTGCCAACAAGTCTGCGAGTTGAAAAATACTCCACATGGCCGGAGAATATAAATGTTGCAAAACAACCTTTTTATTGATCCAATCTTCACAATGTGACGGCGCACTTCCGTATTGCCCAAGCATATAATTATAAAACCTTTGTGTTTGTTCGGGGTTCTCTTCCCACCAGCCACGAATTGTGCTCATGTCATGTGTGGAGGGAGTTACAACAGATAAATAAGGTGCATCATTCGGGTGAAAAAATTCTGTTCCAAAATTCTTCGGCATTCGCTCTATTTCCAGACCAAGAATTGCTAATTGATTCATCACCTCGGGAACGCATGGAGGAACCATCCCGAGGTCTTCGCCACAAACCAACATGTTCGTATTTCGTTTTAAAGAAGGCAATTTTTTCATCGCTTCTTTTTTCCAAAAATCGTTTTGACGGTGATAGAAATAATCGATGTAAAGCGGCCAGAGTACGCTTTTTGTGTGGTCATCCAGTTGAAAAAATGATGACGTTTTATCAATAGAAATTCTGAAATGAAACTTTTGTCCATTAGAATTTTCTTCTTCAAAAAGGATCACATTACTTATCAGAGTGAAAAGTCCCTTTTTAATAAACTGATCCGGCTTATCACCAAAATAATCAACAACTTTTGCCTGAGTATTTACAAAATCTTTTAGCTGGTAACCAGCCGAAATCGCGTCAAGAAATTTTTCCTTTACTTCTTCTGCCTTTTCTGCAAAAATCTCTTGAAGAACATTTTCAGTGATGTATGGCTTACAATAGCGGTCATGGTTAAACGAAATATTTCTGATGTAAAACTCAGAAATATCAACGGGAATTGCCGGAACAAATCTTCCCATAATTCCTTCAACTGAATCCATCGGAATGCTCCATATTCTAAAAAATCCAAGAATGTGATCGATTCTGAAAGCGTCAAAATAATTGCTCATCTGATCGAAACGCCGGCGCCACCAGTTGTAATTATCCTTGCTCATTTCTTCCCAGTTGTAAGTTGGAAAGCCCCAGTTCTGGCCCTTTACAGCAAAATCATCAGGTGGAGCTCCAGCCTGTTGATCAATATTATACAAGGCAGGATTAACCCATGCATCACAACCATAACGGTAAACACCGATTGGAATATCGCCTTTTAGAACTATTTTTTGATTATGTGCATAATCCGCAATTTCCTTCATTTGCAAATGCAAATGATATTGAACAAAATAAAAAAATAAAATGCGGTCATAATGCTTTTGCGAAGGAGCAACCAGCTTTTGAATCGCTTGCTCATTATATGTTTTATTACTTTTCCATTTTGAAAAATCCGGTGTTTTATATTTATCTCTTAAAAAAGAAAATGCGGCATAAGGAACCAGCCAATATCGATTTAATTCAAAGAATTCAAAATAATCAAGGTCGTTTTTAAATTCCGTCTTTTTTGCTTCAAACAATTCTTTTAATGCAGAGAATTTGAATTTCATCACTTGTTCATAATCAAATTCTTTCAGCTCATTTAGTTGTTTTTGTTTTCGTTTTAAGGGTTTGATGAGAGAGGAAAATTCTTTACCTGCAACTTTTTCAAGATTAATATAAATGGGATGAAGCGCAAAAGCAGAAATGGCAGCATAAGGATAAGAATCATGCCAGTCGCGGTGTGCAGTTGTATCGTTAATGGGCAAAAGCTGGATCATCTTTAAACCGCTTTTCTTTGCCCAGTCTATTAATAATTTAATATCCGAAAATTCCCCAACTCCAAAACTTTTATGGGTACGCAAACTAAAAACAGGGATTGAAACACCAGCACCTTTCCAAAGGTTCCTCTGGTAATTTACAAATCCATCATTGAAAATTGTAAGTCCCTTTTCTTCTTCTTCAAATTTTCGAATGATCCTGTTTGGGCCAGCTTCAAAAGCCACTAATTTTTTTTCAGTAACATTATAAATACCGTATTTGTAACTTGCAGGCCATTCATTTTCTTCTAAAAAAACACTTGTTGTAAACCAGTTATTATACGGAGTGAGCAGAATTGGATTATCAATTTTCCAGTTCTTCAAATTCTTTGTAGAACCGCACAAACAAATGGTTTCGCCAGCATTTAACAATGGCGCTTTCACGCGAAAAAGGTGATTGGCTTTTCTGGGTTTTGGCGTTTTTATTTTAGTAACCGGAGGTAATAACACTTTTCTGAAAGCTCTTGTAAAAAAAACATTCCAAACATTTCCGGCGGCATTCCAGGTATCAAAAACTGAAAAAGATTTTATTTTTTTTGAAGAAAGATCTATAAAACGATTTTCCTCTCCATCAAAGATTTCAACACCTTTTATATCTTTCAAAATATATTTATAATGAATTGTATCATCAAAATCTTTAGGAAAATCAACGGTTAACAGCCAAAAATCTTCATTGAACCATTTAAGGGGAACTGCTTTTGCAGGATCGTTATCCCCTAAAAATTCATTATTTCCTGTTATAAATAATTCCTCCCCGAAAACTGTATGATATCTAATATAAAAGTTGATTTTCATCTTTTAAAATGTATTAAAAAAGCACAAATTTACTCTGTTTGAATTTAAACGTAAAAATTACACGAAGGAAATATTTTAGGTTTCAATAACCGAAACAAACAACAAATATCGCTTATTTTATTTTTGTATCTTTCAAAAACACAATTACTCTTTCCCTTTACTTTTAATCTTTCCTTTGCGTTTATATAAAAAATTTCATGAACTGAGATGACGCAGAACTGCAAATTAAAAACTGTTTATAACTAAAGAAGCCATCCTTTTAGAATGGCTTCTTTAGTTATGAACTCACGAAAATTTATTTCACTTCTTCAAATTCAGCATCTGTAACATTATCTCCTCCTGCATTTGTTTCCGCGTTTTCCTGTTGGCCTTGTTGAGCATTTGCCTGCCCGTTGTCTCCCTGTTCTGCCGCTCCCTGGGAAGCTTTGTACATTTCTTCACTTGCTGCAGTCCATGCAGTATTTAATTCTGCAACGGTTGAATCTATTGCACTAACATCTTGTGTTTTATGCGCTTCCTTCAGTTTTGCCAAAGCACTTTCAATAGGTGCTTTTTTATCGGCAGAAATTTTGTCTCCATACTCTTTCAACTGTTTCTCCGTCTGGAAAATGAGGCTGTCTGCCTGGTTCATCTTATCAACTTTTTCTCTTTCGGCTTTATCGGAAGCTTCATTTGCTTTCGCTTCATTTTTCATCTTCTCAATTTCTTCTTTGCTCAAGCCACTGCCAGCTTCAATCCTGATGTTATGAGTTTTTCCGGTCCCTTTATCTTTTGCAGAAACATTTAAAATTCCATTTGCATCAATATCAAAAGTTACTTCTACCTGTGGAACGCCACGGGGGGCCGGAGGAATTCCATCAAGATTAAATGTCCCCAAACTTTTATTTTGTGAAGCCATTGGACGTTCGCCCTGCAGAACATGAATTTGCACGCCTGGCTGATTATCACTGGCCGTAGAAAACACTTCAGTTTTCTTTGTAGGAATGGTTGTATTGCTATCAATTAATCTCGTCATTACACCGCCCATGGTTTCAATACCCAGAGAAAGTGGCGTAACATCAAGCAGCAAAACATCTTTTACTTCGCCGGTTAAAACACCACCCTGAATTGCGGCGCCAATCGCAACCACTTCATCCGGATTTACACCTTTATGTGGCTTTTTACCAAAGAAATTTTCAACTATTTCCTGAACTTTTGGTATACGTGTAGAGCCACCAACAAGAATCACTTCGTTAATATCATTTTTACTCAATCCTGCATCTTTCAAGGCGGCTTCACATGGTTTCAAACAACGTGAAAAAAGACTGTCTGCCAATTTTTCAAAATGAGCACGTGTCAGTTTTTTTACAAGATGTTTTGGAACACCATCAACAGCTGTGATATAAGGAAGGTTGATTTCCGTTTCAGTTGAAGAGGATAATTCGATCTTGGCTTTTTCGGCGGCTTCTTTCAATCGTTGCCAACTCATCGGGTCTTTATGAAGATCAATGCCTTCATCTTTTTTAAATTCTTCTGCCAGCCAATCCATGATCACTTTATCAAAATCATCACCACCCAAATGAGTATCACCATTAGTTGATTTCACTTCAAAAACTCCATCGCCCAATTCCAAAATAGAAATATCAAAAGTACCGCCGCCTAAATCAAATACAGCCACTTTCTGATCAACACTTTTCTTATCAAGACCATAAGCCAGAGCCGCTGCAGTAGGCTCATTGATGATCCTTCGAACTTTCAATCCGGCAATCTCCCCGGCTTCTTTTGTCGCTTGTCTCTGACTGTCGTTGAAATAAGCAGGAACAGTAATTACAGCTTCGCTTACTTCCTGGCCCAGGTAATCTTCAGCTATTTTTTTCATTTTCTGAAGAATCATTGCTGAAATTTCCTGTGGAGTGTATTGTCTCCCTTCTATATCAATACGGATGGTTTCATTATCGCCTTTTACTAATTTATAACTCTGGTGAGTCGCTTCTGTGGTTACTTCATTCCATTTATGCCCCATGAAACGTTTTACACTCATTATAGTATTTGTGGGATTGGTTATCGCCTGTCTTTTCGCCGGATCGCCGACCTTACGTTCTCCATTTTTTAAAAATGCCACAACTGAAGGTGTGGTTCGGCGGCCTTCATCATTTGGAATTACTACCGGTTCATTTCCTTCCATAACTGCAACACAGCTATTTGTTGTTCCAAGGTCAATACCTATAATCTTTGCCATAACTTATGATTTATTTTTAATAATTTACTTTTTTACGACAAGGTTTATGCCAAGCGGGCAAATGTGTAAAAATGGCAGACGCAGGATTACTGTTTGTCCACAATTGAAACAAAGAAATTAATCATTTTCCACGTTCAGGTAATAACAGGTATTATAAAAAAGAATGAGATATGAGAAAAGGAACCGTATTATACTGGAATTTGGAAGAAAAAATTTAAACCTAATATTATTAAACTTTTTCTTTTCCCGAAAACTTTTTATGCAGAGAAAGTACCTGTGGGATCAGCATTTGCTTTTCATCATTCACTATAATAAAGTCACATAAATTCATTTTTTTATCTTCATCCATTTGCAGTTTCATTCTCGCTTTAACTTCTTCCTCAGAGACATTATTTCGTTCCATCGTTCTTTCAATTCTCAAAGAAAGCGGACATTTGACGCCAATTACATAATCTAAATATTGATTCGAACCACTTTCAAAAATCAACGCAGCTTCTTTAATAACATAAGGAGCATCCTGTTTTTTCATCCATGAAATTGCATATTTTATGGTTGCGGGATGAACAATAGAATTTAATAATTCAATTTTTTTAGGATCGCTGAAAGCCACATGAGCAATATACTTCCGGTTCAATTCTCCATTCACATAAGATTCTTCTCCAAAAGATCCGGTGATCTTTTTTTTTAGATCTTCATCTTCATTCATTAATCTTTTTGCGGCATCATCAGAACTGAAAACAGGAATTCCGAGCACATTAAAAATGCGTGCGGCAGTGCTTTTGCCACTGCCAATTCCGCCGGTAATTCCTATTCGAAGCATTTTTTAAAATATATGATTTCTGATGTATGATGTATGATTTACGAGGCTTAAATGCAATTACAAAGTTCGGATTCTAATTCGCTTTAAATTGAAGTACCATTTTTTTCAGAAAGGCGTTCCCGCTTTCTTTAAAATTAAATGTACGAAGCCGACGTAAAATTACATCCTACTTCGTACATCAGACATCGCACTTCAGAGATCAGGGATTATTTTATTGGCGCGGCCGTTTTATTCAAATTGGCAGTCATTTCCATACTAACTGCGCTTTTTTCCATTTTGATGTAAGACCCCGGGTTGATCTCCAGCATAAAAGTACCATCATCGTTGATTTTATTAATGGTGCCATGAATACCGGCAATCGTTACTATTTTATCGCCCTTTTGTAAATTGGCCATAAAAGTTTTCTGTTGTTTCGCTTTCTTTGCCTGCGGCCTGATCATAAATAACCAAAACACAAGGATCATTAATCCTAAAAAAACAAACTGAAATCCACCGCCGCCTTGTCCTTGTCCTAACATTAAAAATACTGTTGCTAAATTCATACTGATTGATTTGTTTTGCTGTATTTACCAGCGGTTAAGAAATTTATTTGATTTCCTGAGCAGGAATTTTAAATCTTTGAGTAAAATATTTTTGTTCCTTATTTTATGTTCCTTATTTTTTAATTACTTCACCCGTCAATTGCAAAACAGGAAATGACGGGTAAGCATTGGAAACAACGGTAATTGTTTTGTGAGCAGGGCCCACTCTTCCGGTGCTGTTGAAAACAACCTTAATCGATCCCGTCTCTCCTGGTTTGATTGGCTCTTCCGGTTTTTCAGGGACTGTACAACCACAACTCGCCATCGCCGACGAAATGATTAATGGTTTTGTGCCGCTGTTTTTAAAACGATAATTGTAAATAACCTTTTCTCCATCGTTTACTTTACCAAAATTATAAGTAGAATCGATCAGTTGTACGGTGGTAGAATCGGCAAATTTATGAGCTATTTGAGGCTGAATTCCGCCATATTTATTTGTATTCCTGATGTCGCATGACGACAAAATTCCAAGAACACAAAACATCAGCAGTAATTTTTTCATATATTTTGATTTCATTCGTGCAAATGTATTACAAAGTGCTGTTTTTATAATTGGTCTTGTGAATTTTATTTTTAGTTATCAATTCCTTGTGAATATTATCCAGAATTCCATTTACAAAATGTCCGCTTTGCTCCGTGCTATATTCTTTTGCAAGATCAATATATTCGTTAATCGTAACTTTTGTAGGGATCGTTTCAAAATACAATAATTCACAAACACCCATTTTTATTAAGATCATGTCCAGCAATGCAATTCTTTCTGAATCCCAGTTTTTTAATTTTGGCTTGATCAGTTCAAGACAATATTCATCTTTATCAATCACCGCCTGCAATAGATCTTCAGCAAATTTCATTTTTTCTTCTCCAACCATTTGGCTAAAATCAAATGCGGAAGGTTTTTGTAAAAACTTATTCATTAAAAGGATCATCATTTGCGCATCATCATCCCAATGAATAAATTTTTCTTCCACATCACTCAAAAAATATTCATGTGAAATCATCAGGTCAGAAAAAATATATTCAAGAATTTTCTTTTCCGATTTTTTGTCACGCGATTGTTCAGCAATATAGGTTTTGTATTCCGATGAATTCACCAATGCCAGGTATGATTTCCTTACCAATTCATCGTTGATCAGGTATTTGATTTTAAATTTCTCAGCAGATTTTTGAAAAGAAATATTTTCATTAATTGCCCATGCCAATTCATTGCCGGCAATTTTTGTATTCACTCTCAAATCACTTTCAGAGGGCAAATATTTTTGCGATTTTTGCAAGGCATCTTTCTCAGAATAACGTGCCACTTCAAGGATGAAATAAGTTAGAAAAGTAAAAAGTTGTTCTGAATTTTCGAGATTTTTTTTCAGGATCTGTAGTGGTTCTCCGGGACGGGTTTCTTTATTCATAGTTTCAACACTGTAAAGCGTTTGCATCACTTTTACCCGGATATTTCTTCTGCTTAGCATTTCTTTAAGAACTGTTTTTAGGGCTGCGAAGATAAGGATTATTGGAGATCAGGTGAAGGTGAATCCGTTAATTCGTGTACCTGCGTCCAAACAACCGACAACCGATCACAGAAGGCCTCCAAAGTAGGGATTAAGAACTAGGAACAAAAAACTATTTGTCCGCCTGAACCGTTCCGCTTCCAGCAATGTGAATTTCAGGGGAAGGGGGATTTCCTGAATAATGTACATCACCACTTCCAGTTACATTTACTTTCAAACTTACACTTGCAAAAACACGCACATCGCTACTTCCGGAAACACGGATCTGTGCATTTTCAGATTTTAAATTCGCGCATTTAATATCCCCACTGCCACTTACTTTGCATTGAAAATCTTTTGTTCTTCCCGATAAAGAAATATTCCCGGAACCAGAACCGGTTGCGTTTATAGAAGGAGCATCCAATTGCAGATTTAAATCTCCCGAGCCGGAAGTTCTAATTTCAATTTCGTCAGCACTTTTTATAACATCATCGCTATTTATATTGGCAGAGCCTGAACTTATAATCTTATGCAATGTTGGTGCGGTGACAATCACTTTTGCATGATCATTTCTGATGGAATATCCATTTTTATAATGAATATTTAAAACTCCGTTATCCACATCAGTAATGACATATGGGAGCAGGTTCTCATCATTTTCAACAACCAGTGAATAAGTGTTTCCGCTCTTAATTTCGACATCAATTGAGCCGGAACTTTTTAAAGTTTCGATGTTTGCCATATCCCTGTTTTCATCCTGCACATTTCCGTTTCCTGAAACAGAAGCACAGGACGTAAAACAGATTGAAGCAATTATGAGAATAAATAAGTTTTTCATGAAGTAATTTTGTTTTTTATTTATGAATTGCAGCAACAAGATAAAATATTTATTAAAATAAATTTGACTGACTTTGAATTGATAACAGAAATTGGATAAATGCAATTTACACAAACTTTAAACTCTTTACCTTCGCACCCATGACTGAAAAAATCCTGATTCTTGATTTTGGTTCTCAATACACTCAACTCATTGCCAGATCCGTAAGAGAAGCCAACGTTTACTGCGAAATTATTCCATTTAATAAAGAAATTGACTTTTCCGAAAACCTGAAGGGTGTCATTCTTTCCGGTTCCCCTTTTTCTGTAAATGATACAAATGGTTTATTGATTGATGTAAAAAATATTAATAACAAAGTTCCGGTTTTGGGAATTTGTTACGGCGCACAAATGATTGCCAAACTTTCAGGAGGCGTTGTAGAAAAAAGTGACAAGCGCGAATATGGAAGATCAAAATTGCAAATAAAAATAGAAGACGAATTATTGAAAGATGTAAAAAACGATTCTGATGTATGGATGAGCCACAGTGATACGATTAAAAAACTTCCTGAGGAATTTATAACTACTGCCTGTACACATAATATTCCTGTCGCAGCTTTTTCGGGCAAACAAACCAATAATCCTATTTTCGGTTTACAGTTTCATCCTGAAGTCTACCATTCTGCTGAAGGCAAAAAAATTTTAAAAAACTTCTTAGTAAATATTTGTAAATGCAGCCAGGACTGGACTCCGGCGCATTTTATCAATGACACAATTGCAGCAATAAAACAAGAGATTGGTGATAAAAAAGTAATTATGGCGCTGAGCGGCGGTGTGGATTCAACCGTTGCTGCTACATTAATTCATAAAGCAATTGGAAAAAATCTGTACGGGATTTTTGTTGATAACGGAGTGCTGCGCAAAGATGAATTTGAGCATGTGATTGAATCGTGCAAAAGCATCGGATTAAATATTAAAGGAGTTGATGCCAAAGATTATTTTTATAAAAAGCTTGCAGGAAAAACGGATCCGGAAGAAAAAAGAAAAGCGATCGGAAAAAGTTTTATCGAAATTTTTGATCAGGAGGCGCATAAAATAAGTGACATCGAATTTCTTGGGCAAGGGACCATTTATCCTGACGTAATTGAATCTGTTTCTGTTCACGGCCCTTCTGTTACTATCAAATCACATCACAATGTTGGCGGTCTTCCCGAACGCATGAAGCTTCAACTAATTGAACCACTTCGTTCACTGTTTAAAGATGAGGTAAGGAAAGTGGGTGCAGAACTTGGTTTACCCTCTGCCCTACTCAATCGTCATCCATTTCCCGGACCGGGATTAGCGATCAGGATTTTAGGAGAGGTAATCGAAGAAAAAGTGCAGCTCCTTCAAAAAGCCGATGACATTTTTATTAAAGCTTTGAAAAAATTTGATTTATATGCAACGGTTTGGCAGGCAGGTGCTATCTTACTTCCGGTAAAAAGTGTCGGTGTTATGGGCGATGAAAGAACGTATGAATTTACAGTTGCGCTGCGGGCAGTAACTTCTGTAGATGGTATGACGGCAGACTGGGCACACCTTCCGTATGATTTTCTCGCTTACGTTTCCAACGAAATTATCAATAATATTAAAGGAATAAACCGCGTCGTTTACGACATCAGCAGCAAGCCTCCTGCAACAATTGAGTGGGAATAGTTAAAAGAAAACTTTTAAGTGATGTAAAAAGTTTTAATCCTTTTAGAAACCATTATGAAGAAATTTATTTTATGTTTTGTTGTTCTTTCTACGTTTTGTACAACAAAAATTTTACAGGCACAAAATTATCCTGCAATAAACAAAACTTATCGGGTAGCGATTTTTGCACCGCTTTATCTTGATTCTGCATTTAATGGCAGTACCTTAAAATTTGAAAAATCAATTCCTAATTTCTCGCTTGCCGGCCTGGATTTTATCCAGGGAGCGCAAGTTGCATTGGATACCCTGAACCTCGGAGGAAGACATGTGGATGCATTTATTTATGATTCTAAATCATATAACCAACCGGTCTCATGGTTAATCAAAAATGGTCGCTTAAATAATACCGATCTCATTATTGGATCTGTAAAAGGCGGCGATTATACAGAACTTGCAAAATTTGCTGCTGAACAAAAAATCCCTTTTGTTTCGGCCACTTATCCCAACGATGGTTTGGTTAGACAAAATCCATTTTTAATCATTGTAAATTCGACTTTAAAAGCCCATTGTGAGAGCATCTTTAGCTACATTATGCAAAAGCATGGAACAGATAATATTTACCTGGTTAAAAAGAAAAATGACAATCGTATAGAAAATTATTTCAGAGAAATAAATTATTTGGATGGCAAGCCGCTTTTAAAAATAAAAACAATCATGCTTGACAGTTCGATTTCTTCTGCAGGTTTAAAATACCTTGTTGATACAACGAAACCCGTGGTAGTTATTGGAGCAAGCCTTGATGCCACTTTCTCTCAAAAACTAGCAGATGCATGTTACCCAATTCAAAAAACAAATCCATTTCTCTTTATTGGAATGCCTAATTGGGACGGCTTTCCGCGCTTTTTCAAAAAAGATGTATTCACTGATTTTCCAATCCGCTACACAACTCCGCATTTTAATGAAAAAAATAATGGCTATGCAAAATATTTAAAAGATAAATATTTGCAATCGTATCGAACTTTTCCAAGTGATATGGCAGAAAAAGGGTTTGAAACAACATTAAATTTTGTTTCGATCCTCATCAATCATCCAAATAATTTTATGGAAAATTTGAATGACACATTATATGCCCCTTTCCATAATTTCAGTTTCCGTCCTGTTTTTCATAATAAGAATCCGGCGCCTGATTATTTTGAAAACAAACATCTTTTCATTATGCAAATTCTGAACGGGCAAAATTTGAGAGAGTGGTAAACCAAATCCTAGATCCGGGCATGTTTGCTTTTCATGCTTAGAAAAACAAACTCATCTGTCAATTTTGCCACTTCATTTGTTGTGAGAATATTTGAAATTTTAATTGCGTCAAGCGACCGGGTAATTGAAGATGAAAAGGCTTCAATTGCTGCATATTTATTTCTCGTTGAAAGCATTCCTTTTAAAATATCAAAAACAGACAAGAATGCCAGTTTTACTTCATAAGGAAATTTTAAATCACCATCCTGAATCTGGACAACAGGAGTGATAAACGAAGTATAATAATCGTTTAGATGAGATTCATTATCACTTTTTTTGACCATCGAAACAGCTATTTCCGCTAAAGCAAATTGTGGCAGAGACTTTATTTTATCTTTAAAGTTTCCAGGAAAATTAAAACCATTCCAAAGCGGCAATGCCTTTTGCGAAAGTGTAAAAGCCAGTTCTAAAAGATCTTTTTTCTTCAGTGAAAGCCACCAAAGATCCTCGTGATTTACATTCGTAAACATTCCCTTCTTTTTTTCGATAATTATTTCAGGTGATTCAATTGCAAATGGATTGCTGTAAATATCCCCAAATAAAGAATATAGAAAACGGGTAGTTATTAAATGGACATAAAACTTTCAATAAAGGATCAATTTATGTAACAAGTGGAAAAAGATTCTTAGATCTTTGGAATTAATTTTAAAAAATCTTCTTTTCTGCGTCTTGCAAGTGGCAGTTCTGTTTTATCGGTAAGTAACACATAATTATTGCCTTTGTGAAACCTGTCAATGTAAAGAAGGTTGACAATATGCGTTTCATGAATTCTGAAAAATTCGTTAGCCGAAAGGGCTTCTTCAAAATCGCCAAGAGTGCGACTGGCAACGATTACCTCTTTATTTAAAAGATAAAATTTTGTATAACGTCCATTTGCTTCAAGCCTGACAATATCTTTCATTTTAATAAATCTGATGCCGTCAAGTGAAGTAAGCGTCAATGTTTGATCAAGCGCATGATGTTGGGTTAAATTTTTCAGCAACACATTCATTTTATCATTAGTGATTTTATTTTCAATATTCTGCTGACACTTCTTTATGGCAATTTCCAGCTCTTCCTTATCAATTGGTTTCATCAAATAATCAAGCGCACTTATTTTAATCGCATTGAGCGCATATTGATTATAAGCCGTTGTAAAAATGACATTAAAATTGACCGTACCTAGTTTTTTAAGCATTTCAAAACCATTCATGCGAGGCATCTGGATATCAAGAAAAACAAGATCAGGAGAATTCTTTTCAATGCTTTCAATTCCTTTTTCGGCAGTGCTGCATGAATCTGTCAGTTCAATAATATCCCTGAATTTTTTCAGCATTAATTCTAAAACTTCCCGGCTTTGTTGTTCATCTTCGATGATAATAGTTTTAATCATTTGATTATTTTTTGATGATCTTATTTCGGTACAAATATTTTTATCAAAGTTCCTTTTGCCTTTTCACCTTCAGCAAGGTCATAAATCTCAATACCGGAAGGGTCTTCCCCGTCTCTCTTTAAAGACTGCAATCTTTTTTTTATAATTTCAATTCCGAAGGAAATATGTTCCTTTTTTTTTGCCGCCGTTACTTCAGCGGCTTTTTTTCTACCCACTCCATTATCACTCACATTGATTTCAATATGATCATCGTGATCTTTAAATGCGATCAAAATTTCTCCAGGACTTTCTTTATGCATAATGCCATGTAGAATGGAATTTTCAACAAATGGCTGAACGATCATCGTTGGAATAAAATTATTTCCTTCGATCAAAGACTCATCAACATCAATATGATAATTTAATTTTTTTCCAAATCGCATTTTTTCAAGTTCAAGATAAAGTGAAAGCATGTCGATTTCCTTTTGAATACTGATATTCGGATTCCGGCTCGTACTCAAAATCCACCGAATCAATTTAGAAAATTTGCCCAAATATTTATCTGCATCTTCTACTTCGTTGGATAAGACAAATTTTTTAATTGAATTCAGTGCGTTAAAAATAAAATGAGGATTCATTTGACTGCGCAAAGCCAAAAGTTGAGTTTCGACAAGTTGTTTGGAGATGTTATCGAGTTCTGCTTTTTGTTTTCTTAGCCGCTGGTCCGCTTCAATTGATTTTATTTTATTGGCCATTAAAGAAGCGATGCTTGTCATCATCTGTAAATGATTTTCATTAAAGAAACCAACCTGCGAATTTTCAGAATCAATGATTCCCAACAATTCATCTTCGTATTTTATGGGAACAGTAATTTCACTCAAACCAGAATATCCTTCGGCAAAATACCGTGGATCTTTCCGGGTGTCGTGAACGATAATCGCTTTTCCTGTTTGTACAACAGTACCAACAATTCCTTGCCCGGGCACAAGATTGCACGGAAACTGCGTCAATATTTCTTTTGAATCTTTCACACCAAAACCTGCCCGTTGCACCATTTCTGTTTTCTCATCATTCCACATATAAATGAGGCAATCTTCAAAGCCAAGTTTGGCAATGAGATTTTTTGTAACATCCCACAAAATATCATCCACATCATTTTTTAATAATAAAGAATTGGAGAAAAAATTGTTGATCTGTTCTGTTTCCAAACGGCTTTTATAGTTTTCTGAACGCAACTTTTCCAACTCAGTTTTTGTAGATTCAATTTCGCGGATCCTTCTTATCCGCAACTTCATTTCCTTATAAAATCCGTATATTAACAATAGCGATACAATCACTATAACAGATGCAAATTCCCAGAAGTGAACAGTATTAAATTTTAAAAAAGTGACTTGCGGCGGCATGCACTAATCTTAATGATTTTCTAAAAATTGTTTACTAAAAATAATTAAAATACATTAATAGTAACAATAGAAAATTAAAGTGAATTCTTCCTCTTCCTGGCATTTGAAAAATCTATGAAAATCAAACAGGATAAGTAACTAATCAGCACCAACTTTTGTGAAAGCATCCTATTTCTCTACATTGAAAATAAAGCTTCCACTTCCGGCATTTCCATTGGCAGAAATGCCTTGCAAAACCACTAGGTATTTTCCGGGAATATCACCGGTGTAAAAAGAAAGATTTCCCTTTCCGTTTTGTTTGGTGCTAACATCTGGCGACCAATATAAAAGATCCCTAAAATCCGGGAGCCGGCTTTGGAGCGCTTTTTCAGAAGAATAATCAGGAGAATAAAAAACCCTTGACTGCTGAAGTCCATCATAATCTAAAATCACATCGTGGGGATTTAAAGTATACCCGGGAAGATCGCCTTTATAAGTGGTGAAACTTACAATTCCATCAGAAACGATCGGTCCCCAATAATATCTTGATGTAACCACTTCCAGCTTTTGTATCTTCAACGGGTCATAAGCCAGCATTTTCGTAACATCAAAAACCGGAACTCCATCCAATAACATCAACGGATCATGGGAAAATAATTTCTCAGCTGGCTGCATATCACTTAATGCAAATCCTTCTTCATTAAAAACACTGAAGTGATATTCCTTTCCATATCTGGTTACATTCACTTCCGTTACATATTCACGCATCACTTCTTCAATTGTAGTGAAACGGGTATAATTATCAAGAAGATAAATTTTGTTCGGCTTGTGATAAAACGGAGTAGTATCAATTGATAACGTCTCCAATTTTTGCAATTCCTTTTCATGATACGCATTTGAAATTTCCATGTGAAGATTGGAGGCTTCCAGATCGCCCCTGTCATTTTCACAAACATGCAGTGCAGGCAAAAAGCCGTCGGAAAAATCTTCAGAAAAAGGACTGAATATTTCAAGGCGATAAATACTGTCTTTCGTGGTGTTGGTTTGCAGCACAATTTGATTATCACCATAAAAATCCTTCAGATCAAAATGGACAAGGCCATCTGAATTACTTCTGCAACCATAAAGCTGTACACGTTTTCCTGGAACAGAAAGATAAACCAACACATCTGCGGCAGGTTTTCCTGTAATTTCATTCGTTACTTTTCCAATAACGATATGGCCCCTGTTTTCAGGAACATAGTTTTTTAAGGATGAGCCTAAAGAAGAAATATTTTTGTCAAATTTACGCCAGCCCTGGGTTAGCAGTAAATTTCCAAGTGCTTCGTTTGTTTCTGCATCATCATTTTTAAAATAATAATCCGGATTTTCGATATAACCTTTCAGATCAGACGAAAGCCACAAATAAGTGAAAATATTTTCATCTTCCGGCTTATGCAAACTGTCCAAACGATAAACAGACGCGGACAAATTTCCCGCCATTAAATTTCCTGCAACATCAGTTGTTGAAAGATCAATATTTACTTTATCACGCTGATTAAAAAATTGCTTATCAGCTTTTGCATCGATGAGTAATTTATTTTTTGGCCTCTTAAAATAAAGCCTTTCACAAACTGGTTCCTGGTTGCCTGTCAATAGGGTAACCTGAGCCATTCCATCTTTGAGATATGTTTTGCTGATCGTAAAAACAGCCCGGTTGTTTTGTAAAGTTGCCTCGGCTGAAAATTCAACCCGCTTATTTGTTGAAGCGGTTAAATACACATTTTGAGCTGTTGGATTAGCAGCCGTAACAAAAACTTTTACATCATTTCCCTCATCTGATAAATGCATTACGTAACCGCTTTCCAATGATTTGGGCAAATCTTTTATGATCACCGAACTATCTTTTAAAGTAATCATGGCCGTGTATTTTTTTTCTTTTTCAGGAGAAAAAGAAAAATGTCCCATTCCAAAATTTGCAGTTTGAAAACGCGCCACCGTATCGGAAGCCTGATCAACAATTACTCCGGTTCCATCAACTCCATTCCCAGAATCATCGTTGATTTTAAAACCAACAACACTATTGAGACCATTGACCAAATTTCCACCTTCCGGGAAAAACTGGGCTTCGTATTTTACAGGCGATTTTACTAAAGAAGGATCGAGATTTTCAGTCGTGTTTACCACCGTGATCAGCTTTTTAAAATAATGATCAGCAGCATCGTTTTTCATCCAGTTGGTATAAGCTCTTAGTTCATAATTACCAGATTGAAGAGAAAGCGGAAGAGCAAAAGCCCCTTTACCAGAGCCATCTCCAAGAGAAATCTTCGCCTGCAGGACAGGCTGATGCAAATTATTCAGCAATTCTACATAAGCCACTTTACTTAAGGAAAGCGGTTCATTATTTGCCGCATTTTCAACATAAGCCTTGAACCATAAAATCTGTCCACAGAAATAATAAGAACGGTCTGTGTGCAAATAAATTTTTTCATGCAAATGATTACTTACATTATTGACGAAACCGTCAATCATTTTATCTGCATTCGTTTGCGCAAATGAAGGAATACAAAGCGAAAGGGCTGAAAAAAAAATACAGCTACGAAAAAAATATTTATGCATGATCAATTTCATTTTTTCATTTTTTACGGCCAGAAAGTTGGTTTAACAGGACTTCCGGTTAATGTACAATCCACACAAGTTCCGGAAGCTGAAAAATACTTATTTGGCCTGGGAGAATTTGGAGGATCTGTGTCATAAGGAATGAAACTATTGCCTGAAAAATAATATTCAACACTGTCTTTTGGCACTTCAAATTCAGTACAATTAGGCGGAAGATTCCATCCTGGAGGCATTGAAGAATTACTGATAAATAACCGCTGTTGTAAAGTAGTTCCTGCACCAATATATCCGATCACTCTCTCCGTAGAATCGCCGACACAATGAATATTCCCCTTGGTTTGATTGGGTTGCGGATCAAAAATGGAACCTACATTTTCAGTATTCCCTCTCATCGCAAACCAATAATTATACGCGGCAGAATCAAGAGCATATTGAGTTACTAACGTACTATATAAAACACTAATTCTCCTGTCATGGTTTGGGATCAAAGCCAATGGCGCTTCATGGATCACGTCGTCTTTTAATTTTAAAGAGGAGCCTAAAAAAATATGATCAGAATTACGTTCCCGGTAACAAACAAATACGGGTACAGTTCTGGCAACCACAGTTTTACTTGCTTCATCATAGATCAGAGTGGAATAATACTGAGAATGAAATTCCCATGTCTCCTTATAATCCCATCGATAAAAACGTGTCTGATTGTTAGGGTCCTGTGTGTTTACATAAATCTGTAAATCCCCATTATTAATTTTCCAGCCAATTTCCTGAATTGGCGGAGAGATTTTACAGGGAACAAAATCTGAAAGATATTCTTTCTTGCTGGCTGTGGTGATGTGAAGCCGGTATCTTGCATTTGAACTCAAATAAAAATTACCGGTATAATTTCCATTGCCACTTTCATATAAAGCATACACATTATTATGATCATCTTCAATGATCACCTGGGCATTTATCTCATTGCTATAAGCAGCAGTATCGCCCCAGGTTATATTCCTTGTGCGGCTGAGTTTGATATTTGTAACGCCATTTGCATTGATATATCCATCAACAACAAGAAAGTGATCTTTTGCATTTTTAATGGGTGGATCATAAGGCGTTTTGCAGGCTGCGGCAAACAAAATGAAAATGCCCAAAAACCATTTGGTCGAAAAATACTTTTTATTCATTTTCAAAAGGGAAAGTTATAGTTTAAAGTCATTGTTTCTTTATAAGATTCTTTATTCATTTTCTATTTTTTATGGCCAGAAACCCGGTTTAACGTTGGTTCCATAGAATGTGCAATCCACACAGTTAATAAAAGATGATGTATAAGCAAACCTGGAAATGGGATTTAGAATTGTGTCAATCGGAAAAAGTCCGAGGCTGCCACCAAGATAATAAACGATGCTGTCCTTTGGAACGCTATCAATATAGCAAGGTTGAGGTGAATTCCAATTGGAAGGCATCTGGTTATTATTTATAAAAATCCTTTTCTGTTGCGTGCTGCCTGCACTGATATAACCCAGAATGATTTCTGAAGAATCTGCAGTGCAATGAATATTTCCTCTTGTTTGATTTGGTTGCGGATCAAAAATAGAACCGACATTTTCTGTATTCCCCTTAATCGCATTCCAGTAATTATATCCTGCGGAATCCAGGGCAAATTGAGTAACCAAAATACTATACAAAACACTAATCCTTGTATCTCCAAACGGAATTAAATTAAGTGGTGCATCATTGATTACATCTTCTTTTAATTTAGCAGAAGAGCCTAAAAAAATACCATAGGAATTTTGAGACTGCCAGCAAATATGTACCTGCCCTGTTCTGGGGACTACTTTTTGAAGAGGATTACTCCATACTAAATTTGAATTATAATAAGAATGGAATTCCCAGGTTTCTTCATAATTCCAACGATAAAATCTGGTGTTATTTTGTAGATCACGTGTACTGGCATAAAGCTGTACTCCACCATTTTTAAAATTCCAGCTTATATTATCTATTGGGGGCGATGGTTTAAATGGAACAAAATCTGAAAAATACTGTTTCCCGTCAGTGGTAATTATGCTCAACCGGTATTTATTGCCGGAATATAAATTATAATTTCCTGAATAATTTCCATTTCCAATTTCTTCTAAAGGAAAGGTGCTATTATTTTCATCCTCGATCTGTAGTCTGGCTCCTGTTTCATTTATGAAAGCGGCTGTGTCGCCCCATGTTATATTCCTTGTGCGGCTTAGTTTTATCGTAGTTTCTCCGTTACCATTCAGAAATCCTTCTACAACAAGATAATGGACATTAGAAGATTTTACAGGAGGGTCATAAGGCACTTTGCATTCGGCAAGTACCAAAACCAAAATATCTGCCACAATAAAACTCCAGAAAAAATTCTTTTTACTCATTTAAAAGCGAATATTATACGTTAAGAAGGGAATAGCCGATCCGAAAATCGATAATTTATATCCATGAATATTTCCATTCTGAGAAATAAAGTAAACTGAATAAGCATTCTTGCGACCTAAAAAATTGTAAACACCTAAAGTCCAGGAGTTATGTGTCTTCTGATGAATTTTATGATTTCCCTCAAGATTCATTGAAAAATCTGTGCGCAGATAATCTGGAATACGGTACGCATTCCTGTCAGAATATAAAACCCTTACTGAGCCTGCATAATCATATTCAGCTATCGGTAAAGTAATTGGCCGGCCTGTGCTATAAGTCGCATTGAATGAAATGCTGAAGCGGTGATTGATCTTGTAATTTCCAATAAAAGTAAAATTATGTGGCTGATCAAAATTGCTCGGATATTCATCACCATTATTGATTTGTTCACCTGCCGTTGGATCGTCTTGTCTCAATAAAGAACGGGAGTAAGTATAACTTAACCACCCGTTTAATTTTCCAGTTGATTTCTTCAAAAGGAATTCAACTCCATAAGCTTTTCCTTTCGTGTTGATCACATCCGTTTCTATATGATGATTCATTACAAGTACGGCCCCACTTCTGTAATCCAGATAATGCGAGAACCATTTGTAATAGACTTCTACAGAAGTTTCAATTGTATTGTTTTTAAAATTCTTATACAATCCTAAAGCGACCTGTGTGCCAAGCTGCGGCTGAATGTTTGGATCGCTTAATTTCCAAACATCTGTTGGAGAAATAGCGGTCGTGTTGGTCAACATGTGAATGTACTGACGCAAACTATTTGCAGATGCTTTTAAAGAAGTATTGTCTGACAAAGAATATCTGGTTGAAAACCTGAACTCCGGCCCCATGTAGGTTTTGATCACTTTTCCTGACGGATAATAGTTATTACTGATCACATTATTTAAATCTTTTGGTAATCCCGGAGCGTATGAATTTATATGCCTTGCTCCTAAATAATTAAACATCGAATACCTGATACCGCCATCAAAAGATAATTTAGAAGTGACATTGTAATGATCAGAAAGATATAAAGCACTTTCCAAAGCGTGTTCCGCTTCCAATGTGTCAGGAATGATCAGCGAAGTTTTTCCGATTGGGTCAAAAGAACCAGAATGCACATCATACATCAGGCTGCTTGCACCAAAAGTGAGCGTGTGTTTATTGTTCAGAAAATAACTGAAATCGAGATTGGCCTTGTACTGATTGACGGAGAATTTGAGTTGGTAAGCATTAACTGAATCGGCATTGAAAGCTACCTGGTAATCATAATGATCAATACCAGCGCTTAATACTCCATAAAAACGATTGTTGAAATTATGTTTCCAGTTAATGTTCGCGTTTTTATTGTGATACTGATAAGTAGTGTCACTGTTCAGATTAAATTTATCACCACTGAAATAACCATTCACATACACATTGTTTTTGTTGTTTATTTTCCGGTTAATGTGGATCGTTCCGTCCTGGAAAGAAGCGCGGCTTTTTTTATAATCATCAGGCAGTACTTTTAGTAACCAATTAGAATAAGTAGTTCTGACGCCTGCAACAAATGTTGTTTTGCTGTTCACAATTGGTCCTTCCAGCGTGAGTTTACTGGTAAGAGGGCCAAGGCCTGCAGAACCGGAAAGTTTTTTGTCATTTCCATCCAAAGAAGTAATATCCAAAACAGAAGAAATCCTGCCGCCATATTTTGCAGGGACACTGCTTTTGTATAAGGTTACATCTTTGATCACATCCGGATCAAAGGCTGAAAAGAAACCAAAAAGATGGGATGGATTATAGATATTGAGCCCGTTAAATAATATAAGATTCTGATCGGTAGCGCCTCCCCTTACATTCAAACCTGTACTAGCTTCACCTACAGATTTCACACCCGGCAAAGTCAGGATAGCCCGCAACACATCAACCTCTCCCATTACCGCAGGAATTTGTTTGATAGCAGCCATATTCAGTTTATCCATTCCCATTGTAGTACTGCGTACATTTTTTTCTTTCCCGGCTTCTACCAAAACTTCTTTCAGCTTCACCACTTTTTCATTCATGTCAATATTAAACTTCCCATCAGAATAAAGCATTAACTGGCGCATGGCATCAAACATTCCCGGGGCAATAATATTGATCGTATTGCGGCCAGCCGGAAGAATAATGGAATAATATCCAAACTGATCACTGTTAACCTGCGCACGGGGATGATCTGTATAAATTAAAGCGCCTGAAATTGATTCGCCGGTTTGTGCATCACGGATATACCCGGCCATATTTACTTTTCCTTTTGGAACATCATTTCTTTTTATGCCGATTGTGAATAATTTATTTTCAATAGAAATATCCTGGACAGCTTTTTTCGGCTGATTCAAATAATCAGAAATTCCGGTTTCATTATTGGCTACAGCTGAGGTGGTATCCTTTTCCCCATTAAAAAAACCATAAGGAAGATTTGCTACAAGAGAAAATCCCTGGGTAATAAAGACATGATTGTCTTTATCTATCAGGTAACGCCATTTGGTATTGTTGAAAATCCTGTCTAAAACCGATTGCAAATGTGCCTTGGAAACAGAAATCGTAATGGTGGTGCTGTCAAACTGGGAAGCATCATAATAAAAATGAAAGCCGGTTTGTGATTCTACTTTTTCTACAAATTCCTGAAAGGTCACTCCATGAAAATTGCCCGAAATTAAATTATCCTTTTCCTGGGCCAAACCGGTAAGGGAGGAAAGTAGTAACAGCAGTGAAAAAAATAAGCAGGCACCCCGTTTTATGCACATATTTTTAATACTTTAATTATTTGGAATATGAGAATTGGTAAACAAATTTTCGATACAGGATTATTTAGTTAGCTGGTCATAATAAGCCACTGCCTTGGTCAATGATTGTTCAAAATTTTTATGCCTGAATTTCAAATGTTGTTTGCGCAGTTGCTTTTTTATGTCGTGTTGCTTTTCTTTAAATAACCGGTAAACATCTTTTTTTGTATTTACCAAATAATACAATCCATTTTTATGAATGTAAAAGCGGTCTTTGGTATAAAAAATCCTAACGACCATATCACCTTTGATTGGCGAATCCATAGTTTTTATTCTTCTAGCCAACAATTGTGTTTTGCCATTATAAAGCATATCATAATAACCAGTGTTGTAGAGGTTTTCTTTATGATCTTCTATAAGTTTGATGAAAGTATGGCCGCGTAGATTAAAGCTATCAACAAATTCTTCTCCTAAAACGATCCTTGAAAATCGTTGGGGACTGGCAACAACCAGTTGATTTCGGGCAACATCATACATCAGTGAAAGTGAATCATACTTCCTTCCCGAATAACTTACCCAACCTTTGGAAAGATCCCCGGTGATAAAATACGGATCACCTTCCATTTTAAAAGTGTAATAAATATATTCTGAACCATTATAAACAGGGGCATTGCCAGCACTGAAATGATTGTACAAATTAATTGCATTTTTAAGTTGAACCTCAGAAAGTGAATCATGTTTTACACCTTGGGAAAAGGAAAAAGTAAGACAAAATAATGCTGGTAAAAAAAAAACTGAAATCTTCATCTATATTACTTATTTAAGCCGACCTTATTTTGAAAAACTGAAAATTATAAAACACAGGAAGGTTCGCAGTTAGGACAATTCAAAGATAATTTTTGTTGCATGAAACACAATTTTTTTTTATGAACGGTAATTCTATGCCTGAAACTATTTTTTTTGAAGTGCCTTTACAATTGACTTTTCAACAATTGGTTCCATTATATGATAACCATCTGCATTAGGATGCACTCCGTCTTTGGAATATTTTTCAGGAAGGCCTTTTCTGTCGTCCACCATAGCGGAATAATAATCACAATAAACGAAATTATTTTTCTCTGCAAAATTTTTGATCCATTTGTTGAGGTCAATAATTTTTTGAACAGGATCAATTCCCGGCCGCCATGGAAAAGAAAAAGCCGGAAGCACAGAACACATAATGACTTTAATACCATTAGCTTTTGCTAATTGTGCCATAGAAGCGAGGTTATCTTCAATCATTTTTAAACTGGAAGGACCGGTGTTTCCCGCAATATCATTGATGCCTGCAAGGATCACCACTACTTTTGGATTCAGATCAATGACATCCTGCCTGAACCGCACCAGCATTTGCGGCGTTGTTTGTCCACTTATGCCACGATCAAGATAAGGTTTGTCTTTGAAAAAATCCGGACTTACATTAATCCATCCATCAGTGATTGAATTTCCCATAAACACAACCCTGTTTTCATTTGCAGAAGGTGCAGTCTGTTTTGCATTGTCACTTCTGTAACGCCTTAGATTAGGCCAGTCATTGGTTTGATTCAATTGTTCTTTCACAGAATCCTTTTGAGCTTTAACAGAAGGCACTAAAAGTAAAAGAAATGCGGTAATTGCAATCATTTGAAAGTATTTCATCTTCAGTTATTTTTTGTTGTTTGTAATCAGATAACAGTTCCAATATTTTAAGAAAGAATGAAAGTAAGGATAAAGATTAAAAAACTCTTTTTTGCCGATTAAAAAAATAAAGTAAAATTTTTAATAATTGATCATTAAATAAACTGAAAATAATTTTGGAATTTCTACAAGAATACATTTATCTTTATTATGCAAAATATTAAAGTTGCTTTTATTTATTGCAGGAGTAATAATTCAGCCGGCAATTTATAATAGCAACTACTGTCCCCCTGATTTTAATGTTACTGTTTCACTCTCTTTCCTATCCTTCATGAAAACCAAACCTTACGTGAAGCAGCACCCGCTTTTCTTGTTAGAATTAAATTTAGTTTCTTGAGAGCATTTATCTGTTTTTCATTTTGGATTTAAAAAATGCCGTCAACAATGGTAATTGGATTTCCATAAAAAATCAGATAAAATATGCAGTAAAAAAACAAAGTGTTTAGTAAACATTCAACCCATCAATCATGTCCAGTTCTACAACAAATGAAGGATTAAAACGGGTAGTTGGTATTTGCGGGCTTTCACTTTCTATTGTAAACTTCACCATTGGCGCAGGCATTTTTGTATTGCCTGCGATCGTTAGTCTGAACATGGGTGCAGTTGGAATCATTGCTTATTTCTTTTGTGGAATATTAATGGCCTGTGTCATGCTTGGATTTAAACAACTGGCCGTTCTCTCCAGCGCCTCAGTGTTACTGATTTATCTCGCTGTGATTTTATCAACCATCAAACTGAGAAGGAAAAAACAGGATGTAACTGAAAAAAGTTTCAGAGTGCCAGGAGGCTTAATCATTCCTTTTATTGGAATTACAGGCATCGGTGGGCTGCTGATGAGTTTGGGCAAAATCGAAATTTTCTCAGCGGCTGTTTTTATATCCGTGATATTGGTTTTTCATTTAATGACGAAGGGTTTAGAAAAGAAAAATTCTTCCGGTTTAGTCTCAAATAATGGTTGATCCTTAAAATAAAAAGTGAAGTCCGAAAATCACTTTAAAAAACAGGCCTTTCCCATGAAGGCAATTTTTGTGGGGGCGATTCCGAAAAGCCAAATGAGTAGGAAAAAATTAAAAATTTAGAAATGAAAAAAATTTTATTACTGGCATCATTATTCATGCCAATGCTGCTGAACGCACAAACCATGCCCGGCAAAAAAGACAAGAGCATCCTCATTTTTTTGCACCCTTTGCAAGGACAAAGTGACAATCTTGAAAAGGGATTAGCTCACCACAACCAAACGTTTCACAACGGAAAGGATCCGATAGATATTTATGAAGGATTAACCGGCGAAGAAACAGGCACATATGCTTTTGTCTATCGCAATATGTATACATGGAAGGAAATAGATACTACCTCCAAAGCGGCTAATGAAAAGGACCATTCAGCAGATTGGAGTGAAAATGTAGCAAAGTATGCTGCTTCCGATACCCGTGATTTTTATGCAACAAGCGATGATAGTTACCTCCCAACTGATCCCTCTCAATTAAATACAGATTTGTCTGTTGTTTATTCGATGGAAATAGTTCCCGGTAAAGAAAATGATTTTTATGCCGCGATAAAAAAGATCAAAGAAATGTATAAGAAAAATAATTCTAAAGATTATTTCCTCGTGCAAACAAGATTATTTGGAAAAGGCAGCCAGGCTATGGTAGTAGCTCCTTTGTCCAATGGATGGGCGTCTCTTGAACCTAACCCAGATATGCAGTGGGAGAAAATGTTTAAAAAAGCTTTCCCCAATGAAGACTTTCAGGCATGGTCAAAAAAATTTGATGCCACACAAAAATCTTTTGAGTCTTTTATAGTGAAGTTACGGAAAGATTTAAGCTCTCCAATGTAGTATGGCTGATCAATAAAATAGTAATAAAAAAGTCGTCGTTTTAAAAATACCCATTCTGAAATCCTTTTAAAGAAAATACAATTGATTCCAACCAAATTCATAATAACAATTAAAAACAAAAAGAAATGAAAAAGATTCTAATTACAGCGGTCTTGTTTCTATCAGGAATAACCGCATTTTGCCAGGAGGAAGAAAATGGCACCATTTACATTAAGCACCCTTACATTGAAGTGGTGAATAATGCAAACAAAGATTATGTCGCCAACAATTTTTCGACAACCCAGAATTATTATTCTGATACTGCCAAATGGTGGGCATCCGGAATGCAGGATTTTGTTCCAATTGCTGATGCTGTAAAAATGTGGAAGAGCGATTTTGACAAATTTGACAGCATCAACGAGGTTCAATTTGGTTATCCTGATTTTCTGCACTACAAAAAAGATAATACTATGATTGTTCAATCATGGTGGACGTGGTCAGGGAAATCGAAGAAAACAGGAGAATTGGTTAAAGTGCCAATGGTAATGTTTGATGAGTTTAATGCGGATGGGAAAATCTCGAGAGAATACATTTTCGGAGATTTTTCAAAACTCCAGTAAGATATGAAAAGGGATTAGATCGGGTTGCCGCTATTTCAAATGGGGCAGCCCTTTATTTTAAAATACCAAACTACTGAACGAAGTGTCTTAAAAATGTAAGTTTTTTAAGAAGAACAAATTTTAAACGAACTTCTGAAAAGTTATTACATCTTTGTACTAAGCTTTTCAAAATTGGTGCTTTTCTATTGCCTTAATATTCAACTGAATTTTTGAAAAGTCATCACTCTTATTCGTTTTCATCCATATCCTGCAAGGAAGACTGCACGACCCTCATAGATTTTATATTGCCCTTTCATTTTAATATATGCATAAAGAAGAACTACTGCTTTTAAAAAAAAATTCCTTTTTGGAAAAGGAACTGGCTCTGAAAACCCGCGAACTGGAAATCGAGGCATCACTGGAACGGGTGCGGGCAAAAACAATGAGTATGCGAAAGCCCTCCGAATTTGTT
>Ga0157371_10001110_pt1 | contig 29169 bp, 20 predicted proteins | sample C45metaG_FD_113462 | JGI IMG/M metagenome (GOLD analysis project Ga0157371, IMG submission 113462) | Corn rhizosphere microbial communities from Kellogg Biological Station, Michigan, USA - C4-5 metaG | ecosystem: Host-associated > Plants > Roots > Rhizosphere > Soil | place: USA: Michigan... | reverse complement strand
TAGAGAAAGTGACCGACATCCTGAAAGAAGGCCAGGAAGTGGAAGTACTGGTACTGGACGTGGACAACCGCGGCCGTATCAAGCTGTCCATCAAAGACGTAGCAGCAGCCAAGGCATCGGGCGTTTAATCAACTCCCAGGCTTGACCGCTTCAACGTTATGAAAAATGCCCCGCAGTGAAAGCTGCGGGGCATTTTTTTGTCTGCGAAACAGCGCATGAAGTTGCTGAGGCTTAAACCCGGTGCTAGGTTTAGCCCACCGCCCGTGTAGCTCAGCCGGTAGAGCAGCGCACTCGTAACGCGAAGGTCGCAGGTTCGATTCCTGTCTCGGGCACCATCCCCTTTTATTTCACCTTTCTGCTCAGATCATCCACGGCCCGTTTGAGCTGATCCATCTGACTGTTCTGGGTGCTGACGTCTCGCTTCAGACTGGACAGGTCACTGGAGCTTGAACTGGAACTCGATCCGGCGCTGCGTTTGAGATCATCCATCTGACTGGCAAGCTTCTTCAGGCTGTTCTCCTGTTCGCCGACCGTGCGCTTGAGGTCGCTGACTTCACTGGAATGGGAGCTGGAGCTGCTGGAGTTCGCGCTGCTATTGCGTTTGAGTTCGTCCACGGCTTTGGCGAGGTTCACCAGTCCGGTGTTCTGCTCGCTGATCGTACGCTTGAGTTTGTCCATTTCGCTGGCGTTGGTGTTGGAACTCGATCCGTTGTTGCGCTTGAGTTCTTCAATGAGTCGCGCCTGTTCACTGACGGTTTTTTTCAGCGCTTCGATCTCAGCCGTATTGGTTTTGACGACGCTTTGCAGACCTTTCACGTCATCCGTACTGACGTCGGATTTGACCATCACGTATGTGCCGTAATTGTTGTGATAGGCGAGGAATTTGTCGGAAGAAGAAGCGCTGTCGGATTTGTATTCCAGACCGGCCTGAGCTGTATTGGGCAGTGCCAGGCTGCCAAGAAGCAGGGCGGCCATGCCGGTTGCAAACAGGGTGGACGGAAGCTTTGGAAAATTACGCATCACCGGGTTCCTTGTGAAGTGCCTAGATGGCACATCGCTATGACTTTGCCTTTTGAATGTTGTTCCTGGGTAGCACGGGAAAATTCACAGAAAGACTGCTCGACGGTTTTTTTGTTGATTTGATGTAAAAGTCCGTATAAATCGTCGAACAAACGTCCTATATTCGGACTCTGTACACGTACCACCTTGCAGTTTTCAGATGATCCCCGAATGGTTCTGAAGGCCAGACAAACCGGGCTTCAAACGGTTTTTTGCGTCAGAGAGATCCTTGATGATCCAGATCCATCTTCCATTCCCCAGATCAGCGAGAACGACATGACCGTTAAAGAATTGACCCAAGAAGCCAGACACGAAGAAGCACTGAAAAAGTACTTGCTGGAATCGCCCCAGCTAGCTGAAGAGATCAAGGACCTGCCAGCCGACGATCAGAAAGACCAGATCCAGTGGGCGTTCGAGGATGAGGCGGAAGCCCAGGGCTTGCAGCCGTGGGAGCTGACGCTCAAGTACACGTCGACCCCGGAAGAGTTCGAGGCTGCGCGCCTTGTACTGCACAAGGAGGCGGCCGAGGTCCTGGGTGTCGAATGGGAAGAGTACTGCGAGATGAACAATCTGGTGGTTTAAGGGCAGCTTCAAGCTTCAAGTTTCAAGCGACAAGCTTCAAGTCAAAGCAGAACAGCTTGAAGCTTGAAGCTTGTCGCTCGTAGCTGCTTTCAGAGGCTGAGCCGCATCGACAGATCGACAGCCTTCACATCCTTGGTCATCGCACCGATCGAAATGTAATCCACCCCGGTCTCGGCAATCGGCAGCAACGTGCTTTCGTTGATACCGCCGCTGGCTTCCAGTTTCGCCTTGCCGCCGTTCAGGCGCACCGCCTCGCGCATGTCGTCCAGGCTCAGCTCGTCAAGCATGATGATGTCGGCACCTGCGGCCAGGGCTTCTTTCAATTCTGCCAGGCTTTCCACTTCAATTTCGACCGGCTTGCCCGGGGCGATTTTGTGGGCGGCGTTGATGGCCTCGCGAATCCCACCACTGGCCGCGATGTGGTTTTCCTTGATCAGGAAGGCGTCGTAGAGGCCAATACGGTGATTGTGGCAACCGCCGCAGGTCACGGCATATTTTTGCGCCAGGCGCAGGCCAGGCAGGGTTTTGCGGGTGTCGAGCAACTTCACCTGAGTATTGGCAACAAAATCCGCCAGGTACTGCGCGCGCGTGGCCACGCCCGAAAGCAATTGCAGGAAGTTCAGCGCACAGCGTTCGCCGGTCAGGAGCGAGCGTGCCGGGCCTTCCAGATGAAACAGCGCTTGATTGGGCATGACCCGCTCGCCGTCGCGCACCTGCCAGTGCACCGCAACCCGAGGGTCCAGTTGCCGGAAAACCGCATCGACCCAGGCCGTGCCGGCGATGACAGCAGCGTCGCGGGTGATGATGGTCGCTTTGGCCAGGCGTTCGGCGGGGATCAGCTGCGCGGTGATGTCGCCGCTGCCGATGTCTTCGAGCAACGCACGGCGCACGTTGGCTTCGATTTCGGCGGTCAAGTCGGCGAGACGTAGATTCGGCATAACGGGCTCCACAAACAAAGTGGCCCGATTATAGGGCTATGGCGCGAAGCAACCCAAGGCATCAGAGGCGTCTCGTCGCTTGCAAACCTGCATTTGGTCGATTCATTTGAGTCATTGGCACAACGGCGGCGTCTTCCAGAAGCGTCTAATTCAATGGCGAGCATAGAGTCTGCTGGTACACCGGACATCTTTTGCAGATAATCCGCCTTGCTTTTGACGTCATGGCTTTGACGTGCTGTTGGGTTTACGACTATTCGAAGAATCACGTTTCTGGAGGCCTGGATGCACAACGACGGGAATGTAGTGCCTTTGCGCAAGGCGGCTACCGATCAGGCGAGACAATCGCCACTCGCCCGCCTGCCTGTGATTCTGCTTCAGGTTCGCGACAAGGCCACTCAACAGTTACGGCATGGTTTACAGGAGCTGTTCGATAACGCCGACGATACGCTATTCGAAATGGCCGATCGGGCGCGCAGCGATGTTGAACAGAACCTCTTTTTCGAAGCCATGCGCGACTTGCGACTCAAGCGAAAAAACATTGAGCGCGGTTTTCTAGAGCAATTCTTTGCGGCATTCGTCAGCCTCTCTCAATACGACAGCAGCCGGCCGGCCTTGCCTCAGGCATTGGCGCTCGACACCGATGCATTACCCAGTGACGAGCTTGAGCGCAGCATCGCGGTGGAAGGCATGGTCGGCAAAGTGCTGAACCGCGACGGTTTCGCCCTCCACCAACTGACGGCCCGGCTCAGCTCATTGCTGGGCAAAGACCTGGACGATCAGCGCAACCCGTTGGGGCCGGCGATGCTCTGTGAGTATTTCTTGCAGGCCGGGCGCGACCTCGGGGTGGAGATCAAGGTCAAGCTGATCATCCTCAAGCTGTTCGACCGCTATGTGCTCAGCAGCGCTGATCAGCTGTATGCCGAAGCGAACCAGCTGCTCATCGCGACCGGTGTTTTGCCTGACCTCAAGCCCGCCCCCATGCGTCGGTTCACCGATCATGCGACGGCCAGTGCCTACGCCGAGCCGGTGGAGGCCAACGAACATCCCGGCAACACGCTGCTCGATGAGGGCGCGCAGGAAGTCTTCGCTGCGCTGCAGGAGTTGCTGCTGCATGTGCGCGGCAGTGTGGCGCCGACCTTGGAGGTCAGTGCCCAGACACAACCCATTTCTACTCGCGACCTCATGCGCCTGCTCTCGCACTTGCAGCAATACGTGCCGGCGCTGACGACGCAGGACGATTTCGATTTGCGTAACCAGCTCGAACAACTGCTGACCCGGGTCAGCGTCAAGAGTGGCAAGTCGCGCGTGGTCGACGGTGCCGACGAAGACGTGATCAACCTGATCGCCATGCTCTTTGAATGCATCCTCGATGACCGCAACCTGCCGGATACCCTCAAGGCGTTGATTGGCCGTCTGCAAATCCCGATGCTCAAAGTCGCGGTGCTCGACAAGAGCTTCTTCAGCCGCACCAGTCATCCGGCTCGGCGTCTGCTCAACGAAATCGCCGCAGCCGCCATGGGCTGGGGGGAGTGCGATGACCATGAGCGGGACAGCCTGTACCTGCGCATCGAGCAGGTTGTGCAGCGCCTGTTGAACGATTTTGTCCACGACCCGGCTATTTTTTCCGAACTGCTGGCCGATTTTCTCGCCTTTACCAGCGACGAGCGCCGACGCAGTGAGCTGCTGGAGCAGCGTACTCGTGACGCCGAAGAAGGCCGCGCCAAGACTGAATTGGCGCGTCAGCATGTCGAACAGGCGCTTAACCAGGCGTTATTGGGCAAAGTGCTGCCCCAGGCAGTGGTGGCCTTCGTGCATCAAGCCTGGAGCAAAGTGCTGTTGTTGACCTGCCTCAAGCATGGCGAACACTCCACGCAGTGGCACGCCGATGTGCAGACCATGGAGCAATTGATCTGGAGCGTGCAGCGTCATGACGACCGTGATGCGGGTATGCGTTTGTTGGCACTGGTGCCAGGGTTGCTGAAGTCCCTGCGCGACGGGTTGAGCGCCTCGGCATTCGATCCGTTTGCCACCAGTGAGTTTTTCAGTGAGCTGGAAATCTTGCATCTTCAGTTGTTTGAAAATCCGGGGCACGCCGTCGAACAGCCGTTCGAGGCGCCTGTGATGGTTCAGGTGCTGGAAGAAATCGTACTGCGCAGCGCTGACGAAGGACAGGTCGATAGCGTGTCTGTGCGCTTGCCGGCGGACGATCCGGGCTTGCTCCAGGTCGATCAATTGCGTCCGGGCGCCTGGGTCGAGTTTCAGGAGGACGAGGAAAACACCCTGCGTTGCAAGCTGGCAGCGATTATCGAAGCCACCGCAAAATATATTTTCGTCGATCGCACCGGGATGAAGGTGCTGGAGCGCAGTCGCATCGGCCTGGCCCTGGAATTTCGTCGCGGCGCGGTCCGGGCGCTGGACGACACCTTGCTGTTCGACCGGGCTCTGGAGTCGGTGCTTGGCAACCTGCGGCGCCTCAATCGCGGCAAGTGATCGCGCCCCAAGGGTCTATCGCGGCATACTGGGGGCCACACAGTCGTCGTTGAAGGAGCCTGTATGCAGTTGGACCCCGCGAGCGGTTGGTGTCAGGGCGTGCGCTTGTGCCCCTCGCCCAATTTCAATGCGCGCCCCACGGGCGAAATTTCCCTGCTGGTGATCCACAACATCAGCCTGCCACCTGCGCAGTTTCTGACGGGCAAGGTGCAGGAATTTTTCCAGAATCGCCTGGATGTCACGGAGCACCCCTACTTTGAAGGGATTGCCGACCTGCGGGTGTCTGCACACTTTCTGATTGAACGTGACGGCACTGTCACTCAGTTTGTCTCTTGTCTTGAGCGCGCCTGGCACGCCGGTGTGTCGATTTTCGAGGGACGGGAAACCTGTAATGATTTTTCCCTGGGGATTGAGCTGGAAGGCACGGATGATCTGCCGTTCACCGATGCTCAGTATCAAGCGTTGACGGCGCTGACCCGCCAGCTGCAAAGCGCTTTCCCGGCCATCACTGCACAGCGCATCTGTGGCCATAGTGACATCGCACCGGGCCGCAAAACGGATCCGGGACCAGCGTTCGACTGGGCACGCTATCGCGCCGCCCTGGCAAAAGAGGAACAACAATGAGTTTTCTGGTGCTGCTGCTGGCCGTCTGGATCGAAAAGTTCTCGGCCCTGCGCCATCGGGTTCAACGAGATGGCGGCTGGATACATGAACTGAACAAGCTTGAAGTCAACCCGCGACTGATTGATCGGCCATGGCTGATCCTGCTGGTGCTGGTGCTGCTGCCCGTGGCGCTGCTGGGTTTGTTGTTGGTGGTGCTGGATCCGGTGGCTTACGGGTTGCTGGCATTGCCGGTGCACCTGCTGGTGGTGATTTACAGCCTGGGGCGTGGCGATTTGCTGGCCGGTCTCGGACCATTCCGCGATGCCTGGCGCCGGGAAGACCTGCAAGCGGCGGCCCATGTGGCGAAACGCGACCTGGATATTTGCGCCGACAGCGGCGAACAACTGCTTGAACGGGTCCAGGGCCATTTGCTGTGGGAGGCTTATCAAAGCTTTTTTGCCGTAATCTTTTGGTACTTCGTGCTGGGCCCGGTTGCCGCCCTCAGCTATCGATTGCTGGCTCTGGCCGAAGAGCACGGGCAGAACCCGGCCGTGGTCGAGCGTGCTGGCCAGTTGCGTCACGCGTTTGACTGGGTGCCCGTGCGCCTGTTGGCGGCCAGTTTCGCGCTGGTCGGCAACTTTGTGGCCGTCAGCCGGGTGATGTTGCACGAACTGCTGAACTGGAACATCAGCGCTGCCCAGTTGATCGAAAAAGTCGGACTGGTCGCCGGTGAAATCCCCGCGCCGGTCGTCGGACCGGACGGCATCAACAGCCTGGACCGGATCTGGGAATTGCTGCTGCGAGCGGCGGTGCTCTGGTACGCCGGTTTTGCGTTGTGGACGGTCCTTCCCTGACACACCGATACCCGTAATCGTTGGCGCAAACTGCGTCAACGGCTACGGGTACGCCCGCCCCCCGTTAACCTTAAGTTACAAAACCTCTCTCCGATTTGAGCTATACAGGCATAGCGCTCAGTAGTGGCTATCTGCCGTAGCACTGCGCCTGCCAATAAAAATAAGAATTCAAAGGGAGACTTCCAGTGAAGAGCTTGCTCTATCCCGCCGTCGCGCTGATGAATCGCCTGAGCTTCGGTATGAAGTTCAGCCTGATCAGTGTGCTATTCCTCGTGCCGATGCTGGTGACCAACTTCTATCTGGTGCGCGATTCCTATCGTGAATTCCAGGGCACACAGGTGGAATTGCAGAGCCTCGATCTGCTGGGCAGCAGCCTGACCCTGCGACGGGACCTGGAAACCCTGAACAACCTGGTGCAAATCAACGTCACCCTCGGCCAGTCCGGCAAGGCCGGCAACGTCGAATCGCAGATCAGTACCTTGGGGCAAAGCGTGCTGACCCGTTTGCAGGGCATGACGGCGATGACCACCGATGCGGAGCAAATCGCGATTTTCGACGCCAAGCGCGACGAAATGATTGCCGCGTTCAAGGCCCAGCAAGCGGAAAACTCCCTGCAAAGCAAAAGCGGGATGATCGGAAAGTTGCTGGGCAGCGCGCAGATTTTCAGTCAGATCATTGCCAGTCAGGCCGGCCTGAGCCGCGACACACAGAGCGACATGCGGCAACTGAGCGAACTCATCACCAACGTCACTCCACCCGTTACCCAGATCCTCGGCGATGGCCGCGCGATGGGGTCCTATTCGCTGGGGCAGGGCTTTCTCAATTCGTCGTCGAGCACGCGATTCGATGAGTTGCTGGCGCAGATCGAAAAGCTTCAGGGCGAATACGGTTTGAAGTTGCAGGACGCCATGGGCTCCAGCAAGGCGGCGCGCGAAAACCTGGCGGCCTTGGCTGATAGCAGCAAGGCGTCGCTGAAAAAGGCCAGTGAACTGTTCGAAGAGCAGGTGGTGATGGCCGATACGCTCGATGCGCCATGGCAGGGCTTTTACGATCAGGTCACAGGCCTGATGGACAAGACCTACCAACTCAATGAAGCCACCCTGAAGTTTCTCGGCGCTCAGTTGCAGCAGCGACTGGAGCAGAACCGCACTCACATGGTTATGCAGGCCGTGGCGTTGACGGTGGTGTTTGTGCTGATTTTTTACTTGTACGGCGGCTTCTACGCGTCGACCCGCACCACCCTCAAACGGCTTGGGGCGACGTTGGACAAAGTGGCGGCGGGCGATATGACTGTCACGTTCCGCGCAGAAAGCCGCGATGAACTCGGCGAATTGGGCGAGGTGTTCAACGGCACGGTGAAGAAAATCCACGACCTGATCGAGCGCGTAGGACAAACCGTCAATGAGGTCGAGCGCCAGGCCGGGCAGGTCGAAAGTGTCTCTGCCCGAAGCAACCAGGCCGTGGCAGGGCAGCGCTCGCAGATCGAGCAGGTTGCCACCGCCATGAACCAGATGTCGGCGACCTCGCTTGAGGTGGCGCGCAGTGCCGCCGCCGCGGTCAGCAGCGCCCACAGCGTCAACGACGAGACCATCAGCGGTCGCGGCCTGGTGGAGTCCCAGCAGGGCAGCATCGCGCAGCTGGCCAGCGAGATCGACCAGTCGGTGCAGGTGGTCAATCAACTGGCCAGCGACAGCCAGTCCATCAGCCGCGTGCTGGAAGTAATCAAGAGCATTGCCGAACAGACTAACCTTCTGGCCCTCAATGCCGCTATTGAAGCCGCACGGGCCGGCGAGCAGGGCCGTGGCTTTGCGGTGGTGGCCGATGAGGTGCGAACCCTGGCCAAGCGAACGCAGCAATCGACCGAGGAAATCGAGCAAATGATCGCAAAGCTGCACAACGGTGTCGGCGCTGCGGTGAAAGCGATGGGCATCAGCCACCAAATGGCCGACGGCACCGTCGGGCAGTCGGAAAAAGTCCAGCAGGAGCTGGAAAACATTCTTGGCGCCGTCGGCATGATCGTCGACCAGAACCAGCAGATCGCCGCGGCGGTAGAGCAGCAGACAGCCGTTGCTCATGATATTGACCAGAACATCGTCGAGATCAACCGGGCCGGTGAGCGCACCGCTGAAGGCGCGCACCAGACGGAGGATGCCAGTCGCGCGTTGTCGGCTCAGGTGGTTGAACTCAAGCAATTGATCAGCGCGTTCCGGGTGTGATTTCTCGTCGAAGTTCAACGGTGGGAGCTGGCTAGCTCTCACCTTTTTTGTGTGGCGTCTGTAGTATTTTTTCCCTAATCAGGTCGGCAACTTCCTGATTTCCTGCGAGTTCTCTTTTTTTAGTCTTCAATGAAGGAAGATCAACCACTCTGACCCGCCCTGAGGAGGCTCGGTGATGTCATCTGCAACAATTGGAATCCAGGGGCGCTGCGCCCACTGTGAAACCACGCTTGTGCTCGAACCCTGGCAACTCAACGCTATTGCGATCAACGAGTCGTTCGCCTGTGCCCACTGCCATAAAGCGTTGAAATTGAGCGACCCGCATCAGATCAAGCGCTTGAAATCCATCGACTCCCTGGCCATGTTGCGGGCAAGCACGTTGGTGACCGTGTGCACCGCGTTGTTGGTGGCATTGGTGATGGAGTGGATCAGGTTGATCAGCGTGGTCGAACAGCTGAATTTTTCACTGATTGCGATTCTGATCTATTTCGGTGTCGTGCAATACGCTCGGCACAAGCAACACATGACGCTGATTCTGGAAGCCGCCAAGGCTCACGCCGACTGATTACCAGTTGAACAGCGCACAGGCATTGGCCGTGCTCGTCTCAGCCAATTGTTCGGGACTGATCGCCATGATGTGCGCCAGTGCCGAGCAGATTGCCGGCAGGTGCGCGGGGGTGTTGCGTTGACCGGGAAACATGACTGGCGCCATGTCCGGGGAATCGGTCTCCAGAACCACTGAATCCAGCGGCAACTCGGCGAGCACACGGTGCATGCGCAACGCTTGAGGCCAGGTGGCGGCACCACCGAGGCCGAGTTTGAACCCCAGCTTGATGTATTCGCGGGCTTCTTCCTTGCTACCGGCGAACGCGTGAATGATCCCTGCGCGTTTGAGCTTGAACCGCTTGAGCGTGGCAACTACTGCCGCATGGCTGCGTCGCACATGAATCAGCGCCGGAAGATTGAAGTCCGCCGCCAGTTGCAACTGTGCTTCGAACAACGCCTGCTGGCGCTCGCGATCCAGGGTTTCGATGAAGTAATCCAGGCCGATCTCGCCCACGGCGCACAATTGCCGATGGCCGGCCAGCCGGGTCAGCCAATCACCGAGCGTCGCTAAATCTTCAGGGCGATGATCGTCCAGATACACCGGGTGCAAGCCGAACGCCGCATATAGGTCAGGATCGCTTTGCACCAGATCCCAAACCCGTTGCCAGTTACCCTGGAACACCCCCAGCACTACCATCCGCCGCACCCCGAGGGCGCGGCTTTCGGCAAGCAGCACCGCGCGGTCTTCGTCGAAGTCCGGAAAGTCCAGATGAGTGTGGCTGTCGATCAGCTCCACGGTTCAATCCTGGCGAATACGTTGCTTGAAGGTCCGCGCAATGGCCTGCACGCCGGGTTGGTAATCGGACTGCTCGATGGCCGCCAGCGCCAGCGCCAGGGCTTTGTCGGCGATCAGTTGGTGCTGCTGGGCCATGGCATTGACCGGCAATGGCAGGAAGTCCAGCAGCTGCGTATCGCCGAAGGTGCCCAGGCGCAGCGGGCGGGTCTTGAGCGGGAAATCGTGCAAGGCATCGAACACGCCTTGAAGCAGCACGTAGGACGTGGTCACCAGCGCATCCGGCAAATGCCCCAGGCGCTGCAACAATTCTTCCATCAACTGTTTGCCGCATTCACGACTGAACGACTCGCCGTGCTCAATCAGCACTTCGCCCTTGAACCCGGCCAACGCCTCTTTGAACCCCGCTGCACGTTCCTGACTGATGCTCAGCTCGGGACGCGCGCCAATCAACGCAATTTGCTTGGGCAGCGGATCGAGCAGGCTGCGGGTCAATTGCAGACTGGCCTCGCGGTCATCGCTGATCACCGAACAGAAATGCTCGGGTTCCATCACCCGGTCGATGGCAATGATCGGAATGCCTTTGGCTTGCAGCTGACGGTAGCTGTCATCTCCGGCCGGCAGGCAACTGGCAACGATCAGCGCATCGCAGCGCCGCGCGCGGAACAGTTTGAGCAATTGACGCTCGCTGTCCGGCGCATCGTCCGAGCTGGCGATCAGCAATTGATAGCCGCGAGCCCGGGCGCCTTGCTCGAGCAATTTGGCAATTCGTGCGTAACTGGGGTTTTCCAGATCCGGCAGAATGAAGCCCAAGGTGCGGGTGTGCCGACTGCGCAGCCCGGCCGCCTGGGGATTAGGTGTAAAACCATGTTGTTCAACGACGGCACGCACGCGCTCGACAGTGGCGCTGCTGATGCGTTGCTGTTCGGCCTTGCCATTGATGACGTAACTGGCGGTGGTAACGGACACACCGGCCAATTGTGCGATATCACTGAGTTTCAACTCGGGGGGGTTCCTTGTTTTTCGCCCGACATTTTTGACAATCCTACCCGATTCGGACAGGTGACCATTGTCGCAACGTATCCGACAAGTTGGACTTCAAGGATGGGACATTATCGAGTAACGTGCCAATCATTCTAGATTAAACGATTCAGCAAGCGTATTTTCTACGTTATAGGTGCATTTGGACGGTTCTGCCGCGAAACCGCCAAAAGTCATGACCAAGCGCCTAAGCTGAATCATTCAAAACAATACCTGGCGCCCACAGGCGCCAAAAAGGAGAAAGCATGCTCGAGCTCACCATAGAGCAGATTTCCATGGGCCAATCGGCTGTGGATAAGTCCGCAGCGTTGCACTTGCTGGCCCAACATCTGGTTGCCGATGGATTGGTTGCCGAGGGTTATCTCGCCGGTTTGCAGGCGCGCGAAGCCCAGGGCTCGACCTTTCTCGGTCAAGGTATTGCCATCCCCCACGGTACCCCGGATACCCGCGATCAGGTGTTTTCCACCGGCGTGCGCCTGATGCAGTTCCCCGAAGGCGTGGACTGGGGCGATGGTCAGATTGTTTACCTGGCGATTGGTATTGCCGCCAAGTCAGACGAACACTTGCGTTTACTGCAACTGCTGACACGCGCTCTGGGCGAGACCGATCTGGGTCAGGCCCTGCGTCGCGCCAGCACCGCCGAAGCCTTGCTGAAACTGTTGCAAGGCGCGCCGCAGGAGCTGGCACTGGATGCACAGATGATCGGCCTTGGTGTTTCCGCCGATGATTTCGAAGAACTGGTCTGGCGCGGTGCGCGTTTGCTGCGCCAGGCGGATTGTGTGAGCAACGGGTTCGCCGGCGTCTTGCAGCAAGTCGAAGCGCTGCCCTTGGGCGATGGTTTGTGGTGGTTGCACAGCGAACAAACCGTGACGCGCCCCGGCCTGGCCTTCGTCACCCCGGACAAGCCGATGCGTTACCTCGGCCAGCCGCTCAGCGGCCTGTTTTGCCTGGCCAGCCTCGGCGAGGCGCATCAAGCCCTGCTCGAACGCCTGTGTGCGTTGCTGATCGAAGGTCGCGGCCACGAATTGGGTCGCGCCACCAGCAGCCGTGCGGTGCTTGAAGTGCTGGGCGGTGAGTTGCCGGCGGATTGGCCAAGCGCTCGTATCGCCCTGGCAAACGCCCATGGTTTGCATGCCCGCCCGGCGAAGATCCTTGCGCAACTGGCGAAAAGTTTCGAAGGTGAAATCCGCGTACGCATCGTCGAAGGGCAGGACAGCGCCGTGTCGGTGAAGAGCTTGAGCAAGCTGCTCAGCCTTGGCGCTCGCCGTGGACAGGTGCTGGAATTCGTCGCCGAACCGAGCATCGCCGCCGACGCGTTGCCAGCCCTGTTGGCGGCCATTGAAGAAGGTCTCGGGGAAGAAGTCGAGCCGTTGCCGGCAATCAGTCAGCAGCGTGAAGTATTCGCCGATGTCGCCGAAGTGCTGCTCGCACCGACATCCGGCAGTCTGATTCAGGCCATCGCCGCCGCGCCGGGAATCGCCATCGGCCCGGCACATATCCAAGTGCTGCAAACCATCGAATACCCGCTGCGCGGTGAGTCTGCCGCCATCGAGCGCGAGCGACTCAAACAGGCGCTGGCCGACGTGCGTCGCGACATCGAAGGGCTGATCGAGCGCAGCAAATCGAAGGCCATTCGCGAGATTTTCATCACCCACCAGGAAATGCTCGACGACCCGGAACTGACCGATGAAGTCGACACTCGCCTCAAGCAAGGCGAAAGCGCCGAAGCGGCGTGGATGGCGGTGATTGAAGCGGCGGCCAAACAACAGGAATCGTTGCAGGACGCGCTGCTCGCCGAACGCGCGGCGGACTTGCGCGACATCGGCCGTCGTGTGCTGGCGCAACTTAGCGGCATCGAAACCCCGAGCGAGCCAGAGCAACCGTACATCCTGGTGATGGATGAAGTCGGCCCGTCCGACGTGGCGCGTCTCGATCCGCTGCGCGTCGCCGGCATTCTTACCGCCCGTGGAGGCGCCACTGCGCACAGCGCGATCGTTGCCCGGGCGCTGGGCATTCCGGCGCTGGTCGGTGCCGGTGCGGCGGTGTTGCTGTTGGCGCCGGGCACGCCATTGCTGATCGATGGCCAGCGCGGTCGCTTGCACGTCGATGCCGACGCCGCCACCTTGCAGCGCGCCACGCAGGAACGGGATACCCGCGAACAACGTCTCAAAGCCGCCGCCGAACAACGCCATCAACCGGCGTTGACCACCGATGGACACGCGGTCGAAGTGTTCGCCAACATCGGCGAGAGCGCAGGCGTCACCAGCGCGGTGGAGCAGGGCGCCGAAGGCATCGGCTTGCTGCGCACCGAACTGATATTCATGGCCCACTCGCAAGCGCCGGACGAAGCCACTCAGGAAGTCGAATACCGTCGCGTCCTCGATGGCCTGGCCGGTCGTCCGCTGGTGGTGCGCACCCTTGATGTCGGTGGCGACAAACCGCTGCCGTATTGGCCGATCGCCAAGGAAGAAAATCCGTTCCTCGGCGTACGCGGCATTCGCCTGACCTTGCAGCGTCCGCAGATCATGGAAGCGCAATTGCGCGCCTTGTTGCGTGCCGCCGACAACCGTCCGCTGCGGATCATGTTCCCGATGGTCGGCAGCGTCGATGAGTGGCGCCAGGCTCGGGACATGACCGAACGCCTGCGTCTGGAAATCCCGGTTGCAGACTTGCAATTGGGGATCATGATTGAAGTGCCGTCAGCGGCATTGCTGGCGCCGGTGCTGGCCAAAGAGGTCGACTTTTTCAGCGTCGGCACCAATGACCTGACCCAATACACCCTGGCCATCGACCGTGGTCATCCAACCTTGTCGGCCCAGGCTGACGGCTTGCACCCGGCGGTGCTGCAACTGATCGACATCACCGTGCGCGCCGCCCATGCCCACGGCAAATGGGTCGGCGTGTGCGGCGAGTTGGCGGCTGATCCGCTGGCGGTGCCGGTGCTGGTCGGGCTGGGTGTGGATGAACTCAGCGTGTCGGGCCGCAGCATCGCCGAGGTCAAGGCGCGCGTGCGCGAGCTCAGCCTGGCCCAGACCCGAATTCTCGCCCAGCAGGCCTTGGCCGTGGGCAGCGCGAATGAAGTTCGCGCATTAGTGGAGGCCCTGTAATGGCCAAGATTCTAACCCTGACCCTAAATCCAGCGCTGGACCTCACCGTCCAGTTGCCGCTGCTGGCTCCAGGTCAGGTCAATCGCAGCGACGAGATGCACACCCACGCCGCCGGCAAAGGCGTGAACGTGGCGCAGGTGCTGGCGGACCTTGGGCATCAGCTCACCGTCAGCGGTTTCCTCGGTGAAGACAACCTGCAGGCGTTCGAAACCCTGTTCGCCAAACGTGGTTTTGTCGACGCGTTCATCCGCGTCCCCGGCGAGACGCGCAGCAACATCAAACTGGCAGAAAGCGATGGACGCATCACCGATATCAACGGTCCGGGACCGATGGTGGATGAGGCCGCGCAACAAGCTTTACTCGATCGACTCGAGCAGATTGCGCCGGGCCATGAAGCCGTTGTCGTCGCCGGCAGCCTGCCTCAAGGCATCAGTCCCGCGTGGCTTCAGGCGTTGATTTCACGGTTGAAAAACCTTGGCTTGAAAGTCGCGCTCGACACCAGTGGTGAAGCCTTGCGTGCCGCACTCAAGGCCGCTCCCTGGCTGATCAAGCCAAACGCCGAAGAGCTGGCCGAGGTGCTGGGTTGCGAGGTGGTTTCGGTCACCGCCCAAGCCGAAGCGGCGAGCCGTTTGCACGCTCAAGGCATCGAGCATGTGGTGATCTCCCACGGTGCCGATGGCGTGAACTGGTTCAGCGTCGGTTCGGCGATGCACGCCACGCCGCCCAAGGTCAGTGTCGCCAGTACGGTGGGCGCGGGCGATTCGTTGTTGGCCGGCATGCTCCACGGTTTGCTCAGCGCCGATACGCCCGAACAGACCCTGCGCACGGCCACGGCGATTGCGGCGATGGCGGTCACCCAGATCGGTTTCGGCATCAACGACGCCGCGCAATTGGCGCAGCTCGAACAGGGTGTGCGCGTGCGCCCCCTGACAGAACAATAAGAGGGTTTGTCATGAAGTTAGCCATTGTTACGGCCTGTCCGAACGGCATGGTCACCAGTGTGCTGTGCGCCCGCTTGCTCGATGCGGCGGCCCAGCGTCAGGGCTGGAGCACCTGCGTTGAAGTCAACGACGCGGCGCACCCTGAGCGCCAATTGTCGGCGGCCACGATCGAGGGCGCCGAGTGGGTGTTGCTGGTCACCAGCGCCCCGGTCGACATGTCCCGATTCGTCGGCAAGCGCGTCTTCCAGAGCACGCCGGCCCAGGCGCTGCAGGATGTCGAAGCGGTGCTGCGCCGAGGTGCCGAGGAGGCACAGGTTTACGTCGCTCCCGAAGCCGTCGCCGAGCCGGTTGCCGTTGTGCAAAACGCGCCGCGACTGGTGGCGATCACGGCCTGCCCGACCGGCGTCGCGCACACGTTCATGGCCGCCGAAGCCTTGCAGCAAGCGGCCAAACGCCTGGGCTACGAGCTGCAAATCGAAACCCAGGGCTCGGTCGGTGCGCGCAATCCATTAAGCGCCGCCGCGATTGCCGATGCCGATGTGGTGTTGCTGGCCTGCGACATCGAAGTCGCCACCGAGCGTTTCGCCGGCAAGAAGATTTACCGCTGCGGCACTGGTATTGCCCTCAAGCAAGCTGAAGCGACACTGAAAAAAGCCCTGGCCGAAGGCAAGCAGGAAACTGCTGCGAGCGGCGCCCAAGGCCCGGCCAAGCAAGAGAAGTCCGGCGTCTACAAACACTTGCTGACCGGTGTGTCGTTCATGTTGCCGATGGTGGTGGCAGGCGGCTTGATGATCGCCTTGTCCTTTGTGTTCGGCATCACCGCGTTCAAGGAACCGGGCACGTTGGCGGCGGCGCTGATGCAGATCGGCGGCGAGACCGCGTTCAAACTGATGGTGCCGCTGCTGGCGGGTTACATCGCCTACTCGATCGCCGACCGCCCGGGCCTGGCGCCGGGGATGATTGGCGGTTTACTGGCGAGTACCCTGGGCGCCGGTTTCATCGGCGGGATCATTGCCGGTTTCATCGCCGGTTACGCGGCGCAGGCGATCAATCGTTATGCGCGCTTGCCGCAAAGTCTTGAGGCGCTGAAACCGATCCTGATCATCCCGTTGCTGGCGAGCCTGTTCACCGGTCTGGTGATGATCTACGTGGTCGGCAAGCCGGTGGCGGGCATGCTCGAAGCGCTTACGCACTTCCTCGACAGCATGGGCACCACCAACGCGATTCTGCTCGGTGTGTTGCTGGGCGGCATGATGTGCGTCGACCTGGGCGGGCCGATCAACAAGGCTGCTTACGCGTTCTCGGTCGGGCTTCTGGCGTCGCAGAGTTATGCGCCGATGGCCGCGACGATGGCCGCTGGTATGGTGCCGCCGATTGGCCTTGGCATCGCCACGTTCATTGCGCGTCGCAAGTTTGCCCAAACCGAGCGCGAGGCGGGTAAAGCGGCGCTGGTATTGGGGCTGTGCTTTATTTCCGAAGGGGCAATTCCGTTTGCCGCCAAAGACCCGCTGCGGGTGATTCCGGCGAGCATTGCCGGTGGTGCGCTGACCGGTGCGTTGTCGATGTATTTCGGCTGCAAACTGATGGCGCCGCACGGTGGCTTGTTTGTGTTGGCGATCCCGAATGCGATCAACCATGCGCTGCTGTATTTGCTGGCGATTGTGGCTGGCAGTCTGCTGACGGCGGTGGCGTACGCGCTGCTCAAGCGGCCGGAAGTTGTCGAGCTGGCAATAGAGCCCGTCAACGCCTGACACCTGACCCTGTGGGAGCGAGCCTGCTCGCTCCCACAGGGATCGCGTTTCACACGGGCGTCACGCGCGCGTGTTTAAGTTTTCCTTTTCAGGGAGAACATCATGAGCGAATTCGACCTCGGCCGCCGCCGTGTCATCCAGGCCGTCGGTGCCGGCCTGTTGCTTCCTGGTCTGGCGCCGGCAGTGATCGCGTCAGTCAAGGATCGTCCGCAACTCACTGACGGCGTGCAGTCCGGCGACTTGTTGGGCGACCGGGCGATGATCTGGAGTCGCTGCGACCGTGCGGCGCGGATGGTGGTGGAATGGGACACCCGAAGTCTGTTCGGCAACCCCCGCCGAGTTGTCTCGCCAGTGGCCGATGCGCGCAGCGATTTCACCGCCCGCGTTGAGCTCACTGGCCTGCCCGCCGACCAGGCGATTTTCTATCGTGTGTCCTTCGAAGATGCCCAGAATGGCGTCGCCAGCGAGCCCTGGTTCGGCCACTTGCGCAGCGTGCCGCAAGCCCGTCGCGACATCCGTTTCGTCTGGAGCGGCGACACCGTCGGCCAAGGCTTTGGCATCAACCCCGACATTGGCGGCATGCGCATCTACGAAGCCATGCGCCTGCGCCTGCCGGACTTCTTTATCCACAGCGGCGACACCATCTACGCCGACGGCCCGGTGCCAGCGCAACTGACCACGGAAAGCGGCCGTGTGTGGCGCAATATCACCAGCGAAGCCAAGAGCAAAGTCGCCGAAACCCTCGACGACTATCGTGGCAATTACCGCTACAACCTGATGGACGAAAACATTCGTCGCTTCAACGCCGAAGTGCCGCAGATCTGGCAGTGGGACGACCATGAAGTGGTGAATAACTGGTCGCCGGGCAAACAACTCGACGGGCGCTACCAAAGCAAGGATATCCACAGCCTGGTGGGCCGTGCGCGGCAAGCCTGGCTGGAATATGCACCGATGCGCCGGCAGAGCGCCGACGGCGGCGGACGAATTTATCGTAAGCTCGGTTATGGGCCGTTGCTGGATGTGTTCGTGCTGGACATGCGCAGTTATCGAGGGGCCAATGACGATAACCTCGGCGGCGAAAAACCCTTTCTCGGTCGCGATCAACTGGACTGGTTGAAGGCTTCGTTGAAAGGCTCCACCGCGCAATGGAAAGTGATTGCCGCCGACATGCCGGTCGGCCTAGGCGTGCCGGACGGCGAAGTCAGCCCCGGTGTGACGCGCTGGGAAGCGGTGGCCAACGGCGATCCCGGCCCGGCCCAGGGACGTGAACTGGAAATCGCCGAGTTGTTGGGTTTCTTGCGGGCGCAACAGGTGCGCAATTTTGTGTTCCTCACCGCAGATGTGCATTACTGCGCCGCGCATCATTATCACCCGGACCGTGCTGCTTTTCAGGACTTCGAACCGTTCTGGGAGTTTGTCGCCGGGCCATTGAATGCGGGGAGTTTCGGGCCCAATCCGCTGGATAAAACCTTTGGCCCCGAGGTGGTCTTCGAGAAAGCCCCGCCCGCGCAGAACACTTCGCCGTTTGCCGGGTTTCAGTTTTTTGGCGAGGTCAATATCGACGGGCAGACGGGGGAGATGAGTGTGGTGTTGCGGGATCTGGATGGGGTGAGCGTGTTTGAGCAAAAACTGCAGCCAGTGTGAAAAAGAAGTCGATAGTTGTACACCTAGCCCTTGTGGGAGCGAGCAAGCTCGCTCCCACAAGGGCTAGTGTTGGGTCAGTACACGTCACGCCGATATCGGCCTTGCTCGATCAGTCGGTCGACTTCTTCAATCCCCAGCACTTCGTTGAGCACGTGATCCACCCCTGAAGCCATGCCTTGCAAGCTGCCACAGATGTAGATCACGGCACCTTCAGCCAGCCATTGCTTCAACGTTTCGGTGGACTCGCGCAGTCGATCCTGCACGTAGATCTTCTCGGCCTGATCCCGCGAAAATGCCAGGTCCAGTCGCTCGATGTCCCCCGAGATCAGCCACTCTTCGAGCTCATCGCGACACAGGTAGTCATGTTCGCGGTTGCGCTCGCCAAACAACAGCCAATGGCGTTGTTGTCCATCGGCAATCCGCGCTTTCAACAAGCTGCGCAGCCCGGCGAGACCGGTGCCGTTGCCCAGCAAAATCATCGGCACCGGCTCGGTCGGCAAATGGAATCCGCTGTTACGTCGCACCCGCATACTGAGGGTGCTGCCCACTGGCGCATGCTCGGTCAGCCAGCCGGAAGCGACGCCCACGCTGCCGTCGGGATGCACTTCCTGACGCACGATCAGTTCCAGCACGCCGTCCGCCGCTATCGAGGCGATGGAGTATTCACGCATGGCCAATGGCACCAGGGCGTCCAGCAGCGCCTGGGCGTGCAGGCCGACCAGATGCGCTCGGTTCTCGGGCAATTGGCGACTCGCCAGGGCCTGCTCCAGAGGCTGTGTCAGGTCATCGTAGGTCACCGTGGCCCGGCCTTCGATGCCCAGGCCATCAAGGAAATGCTCAATCGCCCATGAACTGTTGCGTGGCAGCACTTCCACCAGGTCACCGGCCAGCCAACTGCTGGTGGTCGGGGCGGCAAGGCCCAACAAGTACACCGGCGAGCCGCTGCTGTCCGGGTTCATCAATTCGCGGCGGGTCAGGGTCCAGTTGTCGTAGCTCGGCGCCTGCCAGGTGTCGGCTGGTGTTTGCCCGGTCAGCAGACCCAGCTGTTGTTGCCAGTGACGCAGGGCATACGGATCGCCGCTGTCGACTTCCACCGGCGCGAACAAGGTCTTGCCGCCCTGTTCGCCGAGCCAGGAATGCAGGCGTCGGGCGAAGCCGCAGAAATGTTGATACTGACGATCACCCAGGCCCAGTACCGCGTAGTTCAGGCTTTCCAGGCTCGGTGTCCGGCCCAGCACTTTGCGTTCGAAACCGCGGGCATTGTCCGGTGCCTCGCCGTCGCCGAAGGTGCTGACCACGAACAATGCATTGCTGGACTCACGCAAATCCTGTTCGCTGACATTCGCCAGCGGCTGAACCTTTACCGGCACGCCGGCTGCCTGCAACTGCCCGGCGGTTTGCCACGCCAGTTGTTCGGCAAAGCCGCTTTGGCTGGCGAAGCCAATCAACCAGGCTGGTGTATTGCTGCCCGTTTGTGCGAAGCCCTTGCGGGCATCGTTGATCTGTTTTTTCTTGCGCCGACGGTCGAGGTACAACAGCCAGCCGGTGATGAAAAACAACGGCATGGTCAGCGCGCTGATCGTCAGGATGATCCGTCCGACAATGCCGAAATAGCTGCCCACGTGCAGCGCGTAAATACTGGTCAGCAATTGCGCCTTGAGGCTCTTGTCGCTGTAACGCTCAATTCGTTTGACCACACCAGAGGCCGGATCAAGGGTGATCTGGTTCAACGCGCGATTGTGCGGCGAGGTCTTCAACAGATAGAACACAGTAGCGGGTTGTCCGGCCACTGGCGGCATGCGGATGTTATAGGCACTGAGTGCCGGTCCGGCAGCGCTGTAGATGCTGCTCCACATCAACGCGTAATCGGCGGTCGGCGCCGGACCGCTTGGCGCAGGACCACGTCCGCCGCGCATGCGCTCGTTTTGCGGGGCGTCGGAAAGCAGTCGGGTCAGGCCTTTGTTGTACCACTCGTAGGACCACGACAATCCGGTCAGCGCCGCCAACAGGTAAAACACCAGGCACCACGTACCGGCCACCGAGTGCAGGTCCCAGTTGAAGCTGCGGCCCTTTTTCTTCCAGTCGAGGGTCAGCCAGGTACGCCAGTTTTTCCACTGGCGTGGCCAGCGCAGGTACAGGCCCGAGAGGCAGAAGAACACCAGGATCAGCGTGCACGCGCCGGTGATTTGTCGACCGGTATCGCCCATGGCGAGGAAGCGGTGCAGTTGCAGCATGAAGCCGAAGAAGCCTTGCCCGGTGGCATCGCCCATGAACTCGGCGGTGTACGGGTCGAAATAGCGCATCTCGCCACGGCGTTCGCCGGGCGGTGGCGTGAAGAATACCTTGGCTGCGTTGCCGCTGTCGGTCTCGACACTGAGCATGGAGACTTTTTTACCGGAAGCGGCTTCAATGCGCTCGACCAGTTCGACAGGGGGCAGCACGCCTGCAACCTGCTTCTCGACCTGCAACACAGAAGGGTTCAGCACGCTCAGGATTTCATCCTGAAACGATACCGTCGCCCCGGTGATGCCCATCAGGGCCAGGACCAGCCCGGCACTGATGCCGAAAAACCAGTGCAACTGGAACAGGGTTTTCTTCAACACATCGCTCGCCTTGTTCGTTCGAAAATTGTCATCACGGCGCGCATTATGCCGTGGGTGGTCGAGAAGCATTCTTTTTTACGCACGAAAGCCCCGTTCATATAGATGAACGGGGCCTTCGTCTTCCTGCTTCTATCAGAAGTGGAAGTTGGTGCTCAGCAATGCCGTACGGCCCGCCGCCTGATTGGCGAAGTGGGTCGAGAAGGCTTTGTCGTAATAGGTTTCGTCGGTGAGGTTCTGCACGTTCAGTTGCAGGTCGATGTTTTTGCTCAGCTTGTAGGCGGCCATCGCGTCGTAACGAACGTAGGAATCAACCATGGTGGTGTTGGCCACGCTGCCGAATACATCGTCAACGTAGAACGCACCGCCGCCGATGGTCAGCTTCGGTGTGACCTGATAGGTGGTCCACAGGCTGGCGCTGTTTTTCGGCGTATTCGGCAGTTCGTTGCCATCGTTGGCCGCGCCCAGAGGGCCGCCGTCGACTTGCTCGCTGTCCATGTAGGCGTAACCGGCAAACACTTGCCATTTGTCGGTGATCTTGCCGCTGGCCGAGAGTTCGACCCCTTGGACGCGGGTTTTGCCGGCGTTTTCATAGGACGTGGTGTCGACTTGAACGCGGGCGTTTTCTTTCTCGGTGCGGAAGATATCGGCGGTCAGCGACAGACGATCGTTCAACAGATCCCACTTGGTGCCGATTTCGTAGTTCTTGGTAGTTTCCGGCTCCATGTCGCTTTTCAGCAAGTTGCCGTTGCGGTCCGGCGTGCCGCCCAGCGGGTTGCCTTCCTGACCTTCGCCCAAGGTGTTGCCCGGTGGCGTGGCGGAGGTGGCATAGGACGCATAGATGCTGCCGTTTTCGGCCGGCTTGTAGACCACGCCGAACTGACCCGTCACGAACTCGCTGGTGTCATCGCCCTTGGACGTGGTCACGCTGGAGCCATTGAAGGTTTTGTAGTCAGTGTCGAAATGGTCGTAACGCAGCCCCATGTTCACCAGCCACTGCTCGGACAACTCCAGGGTGTCGAACACATACAGTGCATAGGTGTTGGCTTTGGTGTCGGTCCCGGCGTAGTTGCGCGAGATGGCACCGTTCCATGGATCGTTCGGGTTCGGGTTGGACAGCGAGGTGCAGTTGTAGCCGCTACGTGCGCCGATGAGCGCTGGATTGCAGTTGGTTGTTACAGCCGCCGTTGCCGGCGTGGTGTCGGTGTTGACGTTGTATGAGGATTTTTGGCTTTCCTCGTGGCTCAACTCGATACCGGTGGCGAAGCTGTTCTTGAACCCGGCGATGTAGACGTCACCGAACAGATCCGTCTGGTTGGTGGTGGTCTCGGTGTTGCTGACGCGGGTGTTGGCCCGACGCCAGACGCTGCCGTTGTTGACGTTGCCCTTGCTGTCGTCCGGCTGGGTCAGGATGTAATCCTGCATGCTGGTGCCGTGGCGCAAGGTGTTTTTGACGGTCAGCGCGTCGTTCAGGTCGTGCTCGATGGCGAAGGTCGCCGTGTCGGTGCGGCCCTTGCGGAAATCGCGATCCAGACCATAGAAATTGCTGTCGTCACCGCCAGCAAAAGGCTTGTCCGGGTTCGATTTGGTACGGGCGGCCGAACCTGCGACAGGAATGGTGTACGGAATGCCCGAGTCTGGCGTGTCGTTGCTTTCCAGATGGTAGTAATCGAGGTTGACCCGGGTGTCGGTGCCCAGGCCGAACGCCAGCGACGGCGCGACGCCCCAGCGGTCGTAATCGACTTTGTCACGGCCGGCGACGTTGCTTTCGTGGCTCATCAGGTTCAGACGGCCAGCGGCGCTATCGCTGAACTGGTAGTTGCCGTCCATCGTATAACGCTGAGTCTGATCCGATCCCCAGGTAAATCCACCGTCCAGCGAGTCGCCCAGGTGCGCCTTCTTGCTCACCAGGTTGATGCTGCCACCCGCCGCGCCACGGCCGCCAATGGCCGAGTTCGGGCCTTTGCTGACTTCGATCGACTCGACCGCGAAGATCTCGCGACTTTGCGAGCCGGTGTCGCGCACGCCATCGAGATAAGTATCGCCCTGGGCGTCAAAACCACGAATGAACGGACGGTCACCCTGCGGGTTGCCACCTTCACCGGCACCAAAGGTGATGCCCGGAACGGTGCGCAGCGCGTCCTGCATATTGAGCGCGCCGGTGTCCTTGAGGACTTGTTGCGGGATGACGGTGACCGAACGCGGAGTGTCCACCAATGGTGCGGTGTACTTGGGTGAGGAGGCTTTTTCGACGTTATACGAAGTCGCATCCTGGGCTTCGCCTGTGATGGCGGTGGCGCCAAGGGAAATCGAATTGCCCGATGCTTTTTCGTTGGTTTCTTCAGCCGCGAAAACCATATGGCCGGCAGAGCTGGCAGTGATCGCCACGCCAATTGCAGACGCGAGTAAACGTGGTGAACTGACCGGTAATTTTGATTGTTGGCGTGACATGTGAATTCCCCTCCCCAAGGATTTGAGGCCGCGGAATATAGGGTAAACAAGTATTTGTATCAATTGCGAAACGTTACTATTCGCACTGAATTTACATTCTTTACACTTTGACCTTACGGTTTTTGCGGTCTCGTTCGTCACGGGGTTTTACACGGGCAATAAGAATCAATACCATTGCCGCCTCTTTGATCTCAGGTGCCATCCCATGCTGCTGCATATTCCCGGCGTGTTCGCGAAAGAAGAAGTGCAGCGCATCCGCGAGGCTCTGGAGCAGGCGGACTGGGCCGACGGCAAAATCACCGCCGGCTACCAGTCGGCCAAAGCCAAGCACAATCTGCAGTTGCCCGAAGGTCATCCACTGGCCAAGGAGGTGGGCGCGGCGCTGCTTGAGCGGCTGTGGAAGAATCCGCTGTTCATGTCCGCCGCGTTACCGCACAAAGTCTTCCCACCCTTGCTGAACTGTTACACGGCCGGTGGCAGTTTCGACTTCCATATCGACAACGCCGTGCGCCAGCCGAAAAACAGCATCGAGCGCGTGCGCACCGACCTCTCGGCGACGTTGTTCTTCAGCGAGCCTGAGGATTACGACGGCGGTGAACTGGAAATCCAGGACACCTTCGGCACCCAGCGCGTGAAATTGCCGGCCGGCGACATGGTCCTGTATCCCGGCACCAGTCTGCACAAGGTCAATGCCGTGACGCGCGGCACGCGCTACGCCTCTTTCTTCTGGACCCAAAGCCTGGTGCGAGAAGACAGCCAGCGCGCCTTGCTGTTCGAGATGGATGGCGCGATCCAGCAATTGACGCAGGACATGCCGGATCACCCTTCACTGATTCGCCTCACCGGCACTTATCACAACTTGTTGCGCCGCTGGGTCGATGTATGAGTTTCCAATTGCGCCGCGAGGAAGTCCTGGACGGTGATCGCCTCAAAGCCATGCTCGAGGAAAGCCCCGCACGCGCAGCCCAGGCGATTCTGATCGCCGCCCGTGAAAACGTACTCGAAGCTAAGGCGCTGCTCGGACAGATCCTGCTGGACGGGCAGGGCATTGCGCAGGACCAACCGCTGGCGTTGCGCTGGTTCGAGATTGCCGCCCAGCGCGGGCACTTGATGGCGCGCAACATGCTCGGTCGTTGTCACGAACATGGCTGGGGTTGTGCCGCTGATGCATCGGTTGCCGCGGGGCATTATCGAATGGCCGCCGATGCCGGGCTGGATTGGGCGATGTACAACTACGCCAATCTGCTGGCGACCGGGCGAGGAGTGATGGTAGATCAGTCGCAAGCCCTGAGGCTGTATCGGCAGGCTGCCGGACAGGGGCACGCCAAGTCAATGAACCTGCTCGGTCGTTATCTGGAAGAAGGGCGGTTTTGTGATGCTGACCCTGTGGCTGCATTTGACTGGTATCGACGCTCAGCGGAAGGAGAGGATTTCCGCGGGCAGTTCAGTTACGGCTCTGTGCTGGCAGAGGTGGGGCGCATCGACGAAGCTCTTACCTGGTTAGGGAAAGCGATGAGCAAGGGGCACTCGAGCTTCCTGCGTGTAAGCAGCGAGGCATTACTTAATGCCCAACATCCAGCGATTCGCCAACTGTCACACGCCTATCGGCAACGAGCGGAACAATTGACTAACGCTCAATCTTGACTGTCCCTCGCTCTCAACCACGCCAGACACATTCTGGTGTGCCATAAAGACTAAACTAAATCACGCGCGCGCGGAGATTGTCTCAATTCTGAGGCTGTACCCAATCCAGTCAAATTAATAATCAAGTGGGTTTATAGAGTGCGCGTGCGTTGCACGGCAAGTTTTGTTTTTTGCCAATCATGTCGTTGAATTAATGTGGCTGATTGTTGGTAGTGTTTGGTTGTAGTTGTGTTTTAGTTCTGTCTTGACTGGTTTTGTTTGTTTTCGGTACTTTCGATGTGCAGACATTTTGATGCCTGTCATGAGCTTTCTGCATTCTGCAGGTATTAAGCCTTGTTCTTGTAATTAATGGAATAATTATGACTGATAATTTGTTGTGGGAAGATGCGTTAAAGAACGCTAGCGTTTTACAGGTTGCTGAGCTTGCCGCTGTAGTGCCTGTCACGATGGTGAATGCCTCGATCAGTAAGCCGCTGGCAAGATTGGGCAGTGTGATGGAAGTCTCGACCCGAGAGTCCGGGCTGTTGTTGACTAAAACGGAAATTGTAAACCTGAGGAAATATGAGGCGTTGGGATTGCAACTTCCCTATACCCTTCAGGCGGTGATTGATTATTTACGCTTTGGCGCTGGCGAAGATGGCGGTAAAGGATTAAAGGCGGAAGATTTCTTGCAAACGTTCTCCACGACCAGGGAACATGCAAAGAAATGGTCTGATATCCGCTCGAGCGTCATGTTGACGAACGAACATCTGAGAGTGTTTGGTACCAGAATGCAGAATTATGGTAATCGGATGGTTAAGCTTGAAGATGAGTTGACAGCGTCAGGCGTGCTGAAAAAACACAATATCAAGACGCTCGAAGACCTTGGTAAGCTTAAGCTCGACCTGGGCGATGAATTCCCTGATCTTTCGCTGGGTGAAGAAACGATTGTTGATTTTAAATACGTGTTGAACGAAATTAAAAAAGACATCAAAGGGAATCTCGATAATGTTGAGCGGATAAAAGTAGACCTGGACAGTTTTGGTAATGAACTTCGGCTCAATGTTCATCCCGAAATCAAGCACCGTCTGGCGTTGATCTCGACTAACCGTTACCCGCAGGATGTCGAAGAACTTGACGCCGAGACATCGCGGCTCTCAGTGCAAATCGCGGAAAAGAGTACGCAATATAAAGCGCTTGTCGAAAAGTCGCTCGGTTCTGCAGCCGCACTTAATATATTCGGTTTAGGTATGTCTATCTACTATGGCGTCGAAGCCGAGGCGATTCGTAAAGAGCGGAACGCCTTGGAGGAGACGCTGAACGGTGCGCTTGCAGTATTGGCTAATAAAAATCAAACACTCGCCAGGTTGAAATTGGTTGAGCTGAAGTTACAAAATCTCGACCTTGCTGCTGTGCACGCTGATGTGGCGACTAAAAACCTTAGGCATACATGGAATGTTCTTCATCTGTATATCTCCAACTCGAACGATGCAGCCGAGGAGATCACCGATGCAATGCGGTTCCGAATGTTTAACTTGCATTTTGCAAACGTCGTTAATCCATGGAAGGATATTGTAAATGACGCACGCTCGTTGAACGAAATTTTTAAAGAGGCCGACGAAGAATATATCGGCGGAATGACGGCAAGGAAGGCCAGTGTAATGAAGATTTTTACAACGAATACTTATCCAGCGGCTGACGGTCTGCTAATGAAGAACAGCCTGTCGAAGATGAACGCTGAGTTGACAACGGCGAATGCGATTTTTACGCGTCAACAATACCTTCCGGTGTTGAAAGACACCTATGATCAACTGGTGCGAAGCGTAGACAGTTGCGCGGAGACATTGAAAGATGCTGCACTTAAATCCTCGAATGAGCTAAAAACCAACCGAAAGATGTTGATGGCCATTGAAGCTGTGTTGAAAAGTGAGGCTGAAGGCGAAAATGATATCGAAGTGATTGAAGAATTTTTGCAGGAGCGAAATCTCCAACTAAAAAAAGCCATTGTTAAAACGGTGGAGATGACAAAGGATATCCGAAAAAAACTGCACGAGGTCAGCAGCGGCTTCGACAAAACCACGACGATGGGATACATCGCCGGTTTGGAAAAGGACAAAGAAAGTTATCTGAAAATGATCGAGCAACTTCAGGTTGCGTTAAGTCAATCTCAAAGCGAAAAAAAGACCATTTCCGATGCGATTGCAGCGATAGAAAAAGCAGGCATTGAAAAGATCGGCAAAGACGTCGCGTTGACTATCGATAAGCTACTCGAACTAGGGATGAAGCCTACAGAGCTTGAATTGGTTAAGTTTGCGATTGAAACGGTTAAAAAGGCCATAGAAGATATCGGAGCCGGTTTACGATTTTTCGACATGATTAAAGGCTCAGACGCCGTTCAAGCGAAAATCGATAGACTTTTAAATGCTATCCAATCCGAAAAAGATAAACAGACGGCGGTAGAAGAAAAGGTCAAATTCATTCAGGCTGTTCATCTCATTGAAGATCAACGCAGCGTGTACGTTGCCGAATATCAGAAAGCTGTTGAGTCATTCGAGTTGTTTGTAGCGTCGATGGAATTCAAAAAGTTTTCCGATGACGCTGACTACAGTGCCGCCTTCCAAAAAGAAGCATCAATCTTTATCAACTATTTATCGCCCCTCTCCAGGCCATAACAAGCACGCTATTGCATTGTTTAAACCTGACGGCTAGATGGACTCAGGCAGTCGAGAGGTGTTCGGCTGTCTGATTCCCGCAGGCCTGGAAACTTGGATTGTAGGGAGGTGATATGTTTGGTTTTCTTCTTCAGCGTCACCATTTTGTATACCTCAAGAATTATTTGGATTTCCTCGCTTTGCTGCCTCCCGTACTGGACCTGATGAAGAACGCTTCAGCGACATGGGGGCAGCAGGGCCATACACTGGTGACGCCACCCGATACCAAAAAACTGAAGGTGTTGTCTTCATTCAGTACTGGCTATTTAAGTAGACTGACCGATGAAATTCAGCAACTTGATCGCCAATGTGACAGTGTTATATCTGATGTGAATGTTTTTTTCGAGGAGTTGCGTGCGGCGATTAAAGATGCACCAGGTAAGGGTGTACGAATGCCGGTCAATAGCCTTGATCATCGGAAATTTACATTATTCGCCTCGGACAGATTTATCGCTCTGCCGCCGACGAATGTCGACGGACTGTTACACGAGTTGGCACTGCGTTTGATCTATCTTGGGTCTGATGTGGGAGAGGTAAAGAGTCAGATGCGAGAGTTAAATCTGGATATCCACAATATCTTTTTCAATTTCATCGACACGCTGGCATCGGATATGTGTGTCTGCCACAGAGGCCAGACGAAGCTTGATAGTTATAAATTCCGTGGCGGGGTATTTTTGCCGGGAATGGAACAAATGACGCCGAAGGCACAGTTGGTGGAACTAGAGAAGATCTACCGTCAAGCTTCTTCGGCAATCAATAACATGAACGATTTTTTGTTTGGGCTTCGATATTTTTCGGACTCCACTGGCCGAGAGTTGATCGCGCGTAACAGGGAAATGAATTTAGGTGGTTTGGTGTTGAAGTTGAGCAATATTAGCCTCTCTGTCGCAGAGATAGGTGTGCTGTCCGAGCAGATTAAAATCTGGTCAAAAGCATAAAAAAAGGCCCATGAGCAATCATGGGCCTTTTGCGTAAGCGGGTCGGGTTAAACGTAAAACGACTTCAACGGTGGGAAGCCATTGAACTCAACGGCGCTGTAGCTGGTGGTATAGGCACCGGTCGACAACCAGTACAAACGATCACCGATCGCCAGGTTCAGCGGCAAACCGTACTTGTAGTTTTCGTACATGATGTCGGCGCTGTCGCAGGTCGGGCCGGCGATGACCACTTCTTCCATCTCGCCTTTCTTCTCGGTCCAGATCGGGAACTTGATGGCTTC
>Ga0157371_10001106_pt1 | contig 29209 bp, 17 predicted proteins | sample C45metaG_FD_113462 | JGI IMG/M metagenome (GOLD analysis project Ga0157371, IMG submission 113462) | Corn rhizosphere microbial communities from Kellogg Biological Station, Michigan, USA - C4-5 metaG | ecosystem: Host-associated > Plants > Roots > Rhizosphere > Soil | place: USA: Michigan... | reverse complement strand
GTTTTGTTGTAACATCTGCAAATGATTACAATACTCTTGACGTTGGTACTACCCAACTTTATAATACCCGACAAGTATATAATTTTAAGCGCCATGGGAATTTTAAATTGGGAAACCGATCATTTCGTTTTGTTCGCAAGCCTTATGTACCAGAGAAAGTTACAAAGGAGTTTCTTCTTGTAGATATGGTAAATAATCTAAAACATTTGGCAGAAGACAAATCGGCAGTGATAAATAAGGTAAAGGAAAAAGTAGAAATCATGGATAAATCAAAACTTAAGTACTTTTCTGAACATTTTGGAACTGTGGGAACCCGCAAATTTTTTGACTCCTTATTGCACACATAATGGCTGCGACCTATCTGCATGAGAACAAGGATTTCTCTCAACTACTTAGAATCATTGAAGAGGAGACCAATATAATGGCTGGACTAGTTGAAAAAGATTACTGGATTATGCATTGCCTCTATGGACTAAAAAAACAGGGTTATGATTTTCAACTAAAAGGAGGTACGTCCTTATCAAAAGGATATGGAATTATCTATCGCTTTTCTGAAGATATTGACTTGCATATTAATCCACCTAAAGAGTTGAGGATCAATGAAAATCCAAATAACAGCAATCTACAAAACATTCAGAAAAAAAAGGATTATTACGACACGTTATCTAATGAAATAAAAATTCCAGGAATCATTCATGTCGAAAGAGACACAGTTTTCGATGATAGGAAAAGATTCAATAGCGGCGGTATCCGCTTATATTATAAACAAACAATTGATCCGGTAGAAGGAGTGAAACAAGGTATATTGCTTGAGGCTGGATATGATACTGTGGCTCCTAATAATCCCGTGCTGATCAGTTCATGGGCTTATGAAAGAGCAAAAAGCACTTCCGGAATTGATATCATTGATAATCGGGCAAAAGATATTCTATGTTATGACCCTCGTTACACCTTTGTAGAAAAATTGCAAAGCATTTCAACCAAATTTCGTAAAGAAAAAAATACCGGTGAAGTTTCCACAAACTACATGCGTCAGTATTATGATATTTACTGCTTATTAGGTGAAGAAAACGTCATTGAATTTATTGGAACTGAAGAATATAAAATTCATAAGAAAAAACGATTTCCGATTGAAGACTTTAATATACCCGTTTTTGAAAATCAAGCGTTTCTTTTAAATAATCATAATTTAAGGAAGGAATTTCAAAAGCGTTACGAAAGTACAAAAGCTCTTTATTACAAGGGGCAACCAACATTTGAAGAGCTTTTGCAACGAATACATCAATACATTGATTTGTTATAAATAGACATGGAGGCTAAATTACCACACTGATTCTTAGGCCGCCAATTTTGCTAAAAGCTTTAAATCTGCCAGAAAAAGGTTCGATATTTGTTCGATTGCGGCTACAACTTTTACCGGATTAAGATTTCCCCCTAGAATTAAAATAATTTAATAATTCCCGGCTGGTTAAGAACCTTTATTAAGAACCTTTTTATTTTATTTTGATCCCGACGTCACTTTACAGTCATCTAAAAAAGAACCGATTCTTTAAACAGAATTTAAAAAACCTTTCTACAATTATTCTTACCATTTCTTTGGAAAGTGTAATTATATTTCTTTGAAACCTTTTATCAGAAAGCGTTTGATCGATATCAAAAGAAGTTACCTGCTGTAGAACTGATTCATATTTAATTTTATTTATACCACTTTTAAAAATAATTTCAACAGCATTTGCCTTGAAAGATTTTTGTAAATCAAAAATAATTTTCAGGACAGTGAAGACTGAAAATATGAATTGAAAGTTAAGCAATTATGGAAAACAAAGGTTTATACTCTCCGGAATTTGAACATGACGCATGCGGAATCGGATTTGTAGCCAATATCAAAAGCAACAAAAGTCATCGCATCGTTTCTGATGCATTGACCATCCTCGAAAATATGGAACATCGTGGCGCTTGTGGTTGCGAAATGAACACCGGCGACGGGGCAGGAATTCTCATTCAAATCCCTCATGAATTTTTCTTTGATGAATGTTTAAAATTAGACATTCATCTTCCTTCATACGGAAAATATGGAGTTGGCGTTTTATTTTTTCCAAAGGAAATCCGTTTACGTGAAGAATGCCGGGATATCTTCAATCGTTGTGCAGAAACACTTGGGCTGGAAATTATGGGCTACCGGCGAGTTCCGGTAAATGTAGAGGATATTGGTTCATCCGCATTGTCTGTTGAACCGGAAATGGAACATGTCTTCATCGCTTGTCCAGATCATATCAATAATCCGGATGAGTTTGAAAGAAAATTATTTGTCTTAAGAAATTATGCTACTAAAACGATCAATAATACTGTAAAAAAAGATACTATTGGATTTTATGTCACCTCGCTTTCTTACAAAACCATTATTTATAAAGGACAACTTACCAGCGGCCAGCTTCGTGGATACTTTCCTGATTTGAGTAACAAAAAAATTGTTTCTGCTTTCGGATTAATCCATTCCCGTTTTGCCACCAACACTTTTCCTTCATGGAAACTGGCTCAGCCGTTCCGTTATATCGCTCACAATGGGGAGATCAATACGTTGCAGGGAAATTTAAACTGGCTTCGTACGAGCGAAAAGAATTTCATGTCCCAATTCTTTTCAAAAGAAGAAATGGAAATGTTATTGCCAATCATTTCAGAAAACCAATCTGATTCCGCTTGTCTTGACAACATGATTGAATTGCTCACTTTGTGCGGCCGCTCCCTGCCTCATGTAATGATGATGCTGATCCCGGAAGCCTGGGATGGAAACGAACAAATGGATCCGGTAAAAAAAGCGTTTTATGAATTTCATGCTTCGTTCATGGAACCGTGGGATGGGCCGGCTTCTATTTCCTTTACCGATGGAAAAATGATCGGTGCTACATTGGATAGAAATGGTTTACGTCCTTCAAGGTATTGTATTACAACGGATGATAGGGTAATCATGGCTTCTGAAACAGGCGTGCTTCCTGTTGATCCAAAGCTGATCAAAGAAAAAGGAAGATTGCAACCGGGGAAAATGTTTGTGGTTGATCTGGAAGAAGGACGAATCATCAGTGATGAAGAGATCAAGCAAAACATTTGCTCAAAAAAACCTTATGCTGAGTGGCTGAATAAATATAAGATCCGTTTGGAAGAATTACCGGCTCCAAGAGTCATGTTTACTCATCTGGAACATGATCAGATCTTTAAATATCAGAAAGCCTTTGGTTATTCTACCGAAGATCTCGAGTTAATTATTTCTCCGATGGCACTCACCGGAAAAGAGCCCATTGGTTCAATGGGAAGCGATGTTCCATTGGCCGTTTTGAGTGATGAGCCGCAACATCTGAGCAGTTATTTTAAACAACTTTTTGCACAGGTTACCAATCCGCCAATTGATCCAATCCGTGAACGATTGGTAATGTCTCTGGCCACTTTTGTAGGAAATAACGGAAATTTATTGGAAGATGATCCTTTATCCTGTCACACGGTTGCTTTGCGTCATCCGGTTCTTTCCAATACGGAATTAGAAAAGATCAGGAGTATTGATACCGGGATCTTCCAGGCTCATACCCTACAAACCTATTTTATGGCAGACGGGAAACCCGGTTCTTTACAAAAAGGAATTGAGCGACTTTGCCGTCATGCTGCGGAAGCCGTTGAAGATGGTTTTGAAGTGTTGATCTTATCAGATCGTGCCATCGATTCCGAACATGCCGCTATTCCTTCTTTACTTGCCTGTTCCGCCGTTCATCACCATTTGATTAAAAAAGGTTTGCGTGGACAGGTTGGTTTGATCATAGAAGCCGGCGACGTTTGGGAAGTGCATCATTTTGCCTGTTTAATTGGGTTTGGTGCTACTGCCATCAATCCATATCTCGCACTTTCTACAATACGTGATCTGCGAATCCAGGGAAGATTAGGGGCAGAGTTAGATTCAAATGCACTGAAGAAAAATTATAAAAAGGCAATAAATGACGGTTTACTGAAAGTGTTCTCAAAGATGGGTATTTCAACTTTCCAATCTTACCAGGGAGCGCAGATTTTTGAAATTTTAGGGATCAATCAATCAGTAATTGATAAATATTTTGTTGGCGCTACTTCAAGGATTGAAGGAATGGGATTGGATGAAATTGCAAAAGAAACTTTAGTAAAACATTCATTTTCTTTTAGTAAAAAAGAAGTTCCATTTGATCGCTTAACTGTTGGCGGGCTTTATAAATGGCGTCGCAAGGGAGAATTTCATTTGTTCAATCCAACAACAATCCATTTGTTGCAGCATTCAACAAGAATGAATGATTATAAAATTTTCAAAAAATATACTAAAGCGGTAAATGATCAAAGTGAAAATGCAGTTACTTTAAGAAGTTTATTCCAGTTTAAAAAGAACCGCCCTTCAATTTCTATCGATGAAGTAGAACCTGCTGAAAATATTTATAAGAGATTTGCAACCGGTGCGATGTCTTTTGGCTCTATTTCCTGGGAGGCTCATACTACACTTGCTATTGCTATGAATCGCCTTGGCGGGAAAAGCAATACGGGTGAAGGAGGAGAAGATGAACGCCGGTATGAAAAACTGCCTAACGGTGATTCAATGAGAAGTGCGATCAAACAAGTAGCTTCTGCAAGATTTGGTGTTACCAGCTGGTATCTGACCGAAGCAGATGAGTTGCAGATTAAAATGGCGCAGGGGGCAAAACCGGGAGAAGGTGGACAACTTCCCGGTTATAAAGTGGATGATTGGATTGGAAAGGTTCGTCATGCTACTCCCGGTGTTGGATTGATCTCGCCACCACCACATCACGATATTTATTCCATTGAAGATCTGGCACAATTAATTTTCGATTTGAAAAATGCCAACAGAAATGCAAGGATCAATGTAAAGTTGGTTTCAAAAGCGGGAGTAGGAACGATTGCTGCAGGAGTTACAAAGGCAAAGGCTGATGTCGTTTTGATCTCCGGACATGATGGAGGAACAGGTGCTTCACCGATGAGTTCTATCAAACATGCAGGGTTGCCCTGGGAATTAGGTTTGGCAGAGACGCATCAGACTTTGGTAAAAAATAAACTTCGCAGCCGGGTGGTAGTTCAAACTGATGGTCAATTAAAAACCGGAAGAGATATTGCGATTGCAACTTTATTAGGAGCTGAGGAATGGGGTGTTGCAACAGCAGCATTAATCGTGGAAGGTTGTATTATGATGCGCAAATGTCATTTAAATACCTGCCCCGTTGGTGTGGCGACGCAAGATCCTGAATTGAGAAAAAGATTTACAGGAGATGCGGACCATGTCGTAAATCTCTTCAAATTTTTGACACAGGAATTAAGAGAAATTATGGCTGAACTCGGCTTCAGAACAATAAATGAAATGGTTGGCCAGGCAGATTTTCTTGAAAAAAGAGAAAATATCAATCATTGGAAGTTTAGCAAACTAAACCTTTCACCAATTTTATATAAAGAACCTGCTTCCAAACATGTTGGTTTATACAGGCAGGAAGATCAGGATCATGGTTTGGAAAATGTGCTGGATTGGAAATTGTTGAAAGCTGCTCAACCGGCTTTGGAGCAGAAGAAAAAAGTAAATGCTTCTTTTGATATTAAAAATACTGACAGAACAATTGGTACTATTTTATCGAACGAAATTTCTAAAAAATATAAAGCACATGGTTTACCGGATGATTTGATTCATTTCAAATTTACCGGAACAGCCGGTCAAAGTTTTGCCGCTTTTAACACAAAAGGAGTAACGATGGAACTGGAAGGTGATGCAAACGACTATTTTGCAAAAGGATTGAGCGGCGCTAAAGTTTTTGTTTATCCTTCTAAAAATGCCGGTTTTATTCCTGAAGAAAACATCATTATTGGAAATGTTGCTTTTTATGGTGCAACTTCAGGCGAAGCATTTATACGCGGAAAGGCCGGAGAACGTTTCTGTGTCAGAAATTCGGGCGCAAACGTAGTAGTAGAAGGAGTGGGTGATCATGGTTGCGAATATATGACCGGTGGAAATGCAATTATTCTGGGAGAAACAGGAAGAAATTTTGCCGCAGGAATGAGTGGCGGAATTGCTTATGTTTATGATGTGCAGCACAATTTTGATGCATTATGCAACAAAGAAATGGTTGACCTTGATCCTGTTGAAGTAGACGATGAAAAATTCCTTCAGGAAATGATTCAAAAGCAATTTGATTTAACAGGAAGCACCGTCGCCAAATTTATTTTAAATGATTTTGAAAACCAGTTGAAAAATTTCGTGAAAGTATTCCCGAAAGATTATAAAAATGTTTTGAAATCAGCACTTTCCGGAGAGAAAGTTTCTATTAAGTAGTTATTAATTATTGAATTATTAAATTATTAGGATGGGTAAAATAACCGGATTTTTGGAATTTACAAGAGAACTTCCTCCACGTCGTCCAGTGGCGGAAAGAGTGAACGACTTTAAAGAATTTGTAAAAAGATTTCCTGAAGATAAACTCAATGAACAATCAGCAAGATGCATGGATTGCGGAACTCCTTTTTGTCACGATGGCTGTCCTGTCGGAAATCTCATTCCTGAATTCAATGACGCTGTCTATCGTAAAAATTATAAAGAAGCTTACGAAATACTTTCTTCTACTAATAATTTTCCGGAATTCACCGGCAGAATTTGCCCCGCGCCTTGCGAGTCTGCGTGTGTTTTAGCAATTAATCAGCCGGCGATTACTATTGAAGAAATTGAAAAGCATATTATAGAAATTGCTTTTGAAAATGGTTATGTTCAACCAAATATTCCGACCGTAAGAACCGGGAAAAAAATTGCGATCATTGGTTCCGGACCGGCCGGTATGGCCGCTGCTACACAACTAAATTCAGCCGGACATCAGGTTACTATTTTTGAAAGAGACGATGAGCCGGGAGGGTTATTGCGTTATGGAATTCCGGATTTTAAACTGGAAAAATGGGTCGTGGAAAGAAGGATTCATATCATGAAAGAGGAAGGCGTTGAAATAAAATGCAATGCCAACGTTGGCGTCAATATTAGTATAAATGACTTATTAAGAGAATATCATGCAATCATTCTGGCTGGAGGATCCACCATTCCAAGAGACCTGGAAATTCCTGGACGAGATCTGAAAGGAGTTTATTTTGCAATGGATTTTTTGAAACAGCAAAATAAAAGCGTTGGAGGAAAAGAAGTAACCGGGGAAGCAATCTCAGCAAAGGGAAAAAATGTAGTAGTCATTGGTGGCGGAGATACCGGTAGTGATTGCGTGGGAACTTCTAATCGTCAGAAAGCATTATCAGTTACTCAATTTGAACTGATGCCAATGCCTCCAAAAAGCCGTACTCAATTTATGCCATGGCCAACTTATCCAATGGTATTAAAAACCACCAGCTCGCATGAAGAAGGAGCCAAACGTCATTGGGCAATTGCCACAAAAGAATTTATCGGCGATGAAAATGGAAATTTGAAAGCTTTAAAAATTGTAGATCTGCAATGGAAATTCACCGAAGAAAATAAACCGGCTCAATTTGTTGAAATTGCAGGAAGCGAAACGGAAATTCCTTGCGAACGCGCTTTTTTAGCCATGGGATTTGTTCATCCGCAGCATGAAGGTTTATTACAACAATTGGATCTTGAATTGGATCAAAGGGGAAATGTAAAAGCATCAGAAAAAGAATTCCACACAAATATTTCCAAAATATTTACTGCCGGAGACATGCGCCGTGGGCAATCTTTAGTAGTTTGGGCAATTTCTGAGGGAAGGGAATGTGCAAGAAAAGTAGATGAATATTTGATGGGTTCTTCTTTACTACCATCAAAAGATCAGAATATCCTGCATCACGTGTGACATCAGAAAATAAATATCAAAAACATTTTTCGTTATTCCCTTACTTTTTCTAATCCTCTTTTTGTACGTTCTTAATGATCAATTGAAATTTTGTATTTAAACTGACTTCAAAATTATGCTCATTCAGGATTTGTTTGGCAGTGTCATCTTCCAAAATGACCTGGGCGAGATGCATCGCTAATGTAGAACCACTTATCACATTTCCCACTTTCCCATCTATAAATTCTATTTTAAATTTATAACCTGCCTTGCGACCTGTACCGGCTCTTTCAAAATCGATCCGGTTGAGCGTTAAAACCTGTTCTTGGGAAACCGATTTCTTCATTAAAATCTTGATAATAGGCAAATATTTTTTCCAGATGTGATTATACATTTAAGATAATTATTTTAAAATTTTTAATTAGTAAATAGCCAACATCCGGGAAATCAGACGCCGAAAATCATGAATAAATTTGATTGTTAAGCGTATAAAATTAATGTAATTTTTTTATGAATTAAAATTTTAAGTTTTTTTGTCAAAATCCGGACGGATTAATAACAAAAAAATCCCCCACTGAAAGAAAGTGAGGGATGCCCTGATTAAAAACTACACACTATATTTATTGAAGAAAAAATTGCGATTATATGGGACTGTAAAAATGGTGTATTTCACACTTTCTATTTTCCTTTTTTATCCTGTGGTGCATCCTATTTATTATCCGGCAAAACCAGCCACTTTTTTGTTAAAAGCCACCTCAGATATGGGGAATAAATAGGGTTACATTGGGGTTTAAAATAACTTTGTGCAATAAAACAACAGCTGCGCAATAAATTAATAGTATATCTACATTAACTATTCATTAAATTTGTTGCTGTCAACAACTTACACGCGGAATGCCATTTATTGATATTAAATTTCCAAGATCATTTTACAGGGCATTGCGTATTCCTATAAGTTCCCCTAAAAGACAACAATTAAAAGTTTTACAAAAGTTATTAAAAAGAGCCCGTTTTACTGAATTTGGCCAACAATATTTATTTGATCAGATCCTTTTGAGTAAACATCCGGGCAAAAGTTTTCAGCGCTCAGTTCCTACTTTCAATTACGACAAAATTTTTAAAGAATGGTGGTATAAGGCGCTTGATGGCAAACCTGATATTTGTTGGCCGGGAATCATTAAGTTTTTTGCATTAAGCAGCGGAACAAGTGAAGCTTCAAGTAAATATATTCCGATCACAAAAGAACTGATCAGGGCAAATACACTTACCAGTTTCCGCCAGCTGATCAGCCTCGCATCTTATAATAATGTTCCGAAAAAATATGTGGGAAAAGGCTGGCTGATGCTTGGCGGAAGTACGCATTTGCAAAAAACTGCCACTTATTATGCCGGAGATCTTAGTGGCATACAGGCAAAAAATATTCCTTTTTGGTTCCAGGGAATGTATAAACCCGGGAGAAAAATTGCCAAAGAAACCGATTGGTCAAAAAAACTGGATGAGATTGTAGAAAGAGCACCTGAATGGGATATTGCCTTTTTAGTTGGAGTGCCGGCATGGGTACAACTATGTATGGAAAAAGTAATTGCGAGATACAAGCTAAATAATATTCACGAAATATGGCCTAATCTCGCATTTTACGTTCATGGGGGTGTGGCTTTTGAACCCTACAAAAAAGGATTTAATAAACTCCTGGGCAAACCGATAACTTATATTGAAACTTATCTTGCGAGCGAAGGATTTTTAGCCTATCAAAACCGGCAAAATGCAAAGGGAATGAGGCTTGCGACAAATAATAATATCTTTTTTGAGTTTGTTCCTTTTGACCAAAATAATTTCGATTTGGAGGGAAATATGGTGGACAACCCAGAAACACTGATGGTTCATGAGGTAGAGAAAAATAAAAATTATGCAATTTTAATTAGTACTAACGCAGGAACCTGGCGTTACCTGATTGGAGATACTATTCAATTTGTAGATGTAGAAAAATGTGAGATCGTCATCACCGGCAGGACGCGTCATTTTTTAAGTCTTGTTGGTGAACATCTGAGTGTTGACAATATGAACAAAGCAATTAACCTGGTAAGTGATGAATTGAATATCACTATTGGGGAGTTTACCGTTGCTGGTGTTCCCTATGAAAATTCATTTGCGCATCACTGGTTTATCGCTACTGACGATAAGGTGAATTCAGAAACGCTGAAATACCTGATCGATAAAAAACTGAAAGAGCTAAATGACGATTACGAGGTGGAAAGAAACCATGCCCTGAAAGAAATATTTGTAGATGTATTAAGTGAAGAAACTTTCATGAGTTTTATGAGATCCAAAGGAAAAGTAGGCGGCCAGCATAAATTCCCACGTGTCATGAAAGGCAAAATGTTTGACGAATGGCAGAAATTTTTAAAAGAGGCCCGCGCATAATTTTTATTGATTCAGCAATCGTTCTTTTACTATCTTTATTTTTAAAGCTTTTCTCCTTTTTTTATTAAAAAATAAAACCTTTATTACCAAATGGTGGATGTGATTGAAGCAATACTCAAAGGTTTGGCAATGGGATTATTGCTGGTAATATCTGTGGGCCCGGTTATCTTTACCATCATAAAGCAAAGCATTAATAACGGCAGAGGTGGCGGTTTTAGTTTTGTTATTGGAGTTTGGATCAGCGATTTTCTTCTTGTAGTTTTAAGCAATCTGTTTTCCGAATTGGTTTCTACTGTTATGGATTTTAAAATGCAGATCGGTATTGCCGGAAGTGCCTTTTTAATTGGAATGGGCATTTTTTATATTTTCTTCAAAAAGGTTCATATTCATCCCGAAGATCTTGCTTCGCCAGCCTTAAAAAACAGTGATCATGCTAAAATCGTTTTGCAGGGATTTTTATTAAACACCCTTAATCCCGCAGTCATTGCATTTTGGCTTACTGCTGCAACCGCAATTGCAGTATCTCATACTATCCGCGACAGGATTATTATTTTTGCAACAGCTTTGATTTTAAACATGACTGCAGATGTGATCAAAGTGACACTGGCAGGTAAGTTGCGAAAAAAATTAACCATAAAAAATATCAGGCTAATTAATAAAATTTCAGGATTAATATTGGTAATCTTTGGCGCGGTACTTCTTTTCGGAGTGTTGATCTTTATAAAAAAAATATAATTAAATGCGTGTTTTCTGTATTTTATTTGTTGTCCTTTTATTTGCCTGCTCCTGTGAAGCACAAAGTGATCTGCTTATTCTGAAAAAAAATAACCGAACTGCAGAATCTTTTTTCCCAGGAAGCGAAATGAACTTTTCCACGGGTACAAGAAGCTACGATGCCTATGTAACTTCCATCGAAAAAGATTCAGTCTTTTTGGTTCAATATGATGTCAGAAGAGCGTATACAAATCTCGGTGTTTTTATTTTAGATACAGTAGCCCAATATCATTTTGGTGTTAATTATCACGACATCATTTCTTTTGGTAAAAAAAGAAGTGGCTTTGATTGGAATGCCTCCGGAGCGGGATTATTTGGAGGCGGGGTTTTATTAACAACAGCAGGGTTAATCACCTGGATTTTTGCAAAACCAAATACAAGATATTACGCAAGGCCACAATTGGTAATAGGGGCCGCAGCTATTGCTGGTATTGGTTACCTGCTCATGAAATCCGGAGATAAAACCAGGAAACTGGGAAAAAAATATACACTCCATTATATAAAAGTGAAATAGTAAATTATTTTTGTTGGATAAAAAACCTTATTTCAGAAGACGTGGTTTATTCAGAAGACTGGCGCGTACTTTTTTCAAAATTTTATTATTTGGATTCCTTTTTTCGATCTTTTACATTGTTTTATGCAAATGGGTAAATCCTCCAATCACCATCACACAAGTAGGCAGTCTGATTGAAGGAAGAGGGCTAAAAAGAGATTATATCAATTATAATGAAATGGGGAATAATATCAAACTTGCTGTTTTAGCAGGAGAAGATCAGTTATTCCCTGACCATAATGGTTTTGATTTTAAGAGTATTCAAAAAGCGATGAAACACAATCAAAAAAGCAAATCACTGCGGGGAGCAAGTACGATAAGCCAGCAGGTTGCAAAAAATGTTTTCCTTTGGCAGGACCGTACTTATTTGAGAAAAGGATTAGAGGTTTACTTTACTTTTATGATTGAACACATTTGGGGCAAGAAAAGGATTTTGGAAATGTATCTCAATGTGGCACAAACCGGCGATGGAATTTTTGGAGTAGAGGCAGCCTCGCAGGCATGTTTTAAAAAACCGGCAAAAGATTTATCAAGAAAAGAAGCAGCAATGATCGCTTCCTGCCTGCCTAATCCAATAGCTTTTACGATCCATCCAATTTCAAGAAGAGTGGCAAGCCGGTATCCGTGGATCATGCGTCAAATGAATAACCTACAGGCAGATGCGGATATCAAAGAGTTATTAAATTAAGAATCTTTACGGTTGAAAAAAGAATTCATAACCGTAAAACTGAAAGTTGGCTGTGTACTATTAATTCTACCACCATGGTATAAAGAACATAAATCCAGTGATTGTTGCCTTGAAAAATTTGCGGATTAATACCAGGAGTTCATTCTATACCGGTTTATCCTGATGCCAAAAGAAATTTTTTTCCTCAAACAGTAATAAACCGGATTAACTGCTCCTTACAATTCAATTGTTCTTGCTTTACCCAAATTGTTGGTCACCTGAATTTTTTGCATATTGGGATAAACATTGATAAACCTTGCGGATTGGGATAAAAATGAAGATCCATAGCCAACTTCCCGCTTTTGTTTTTTACCATCTTTATAATAAATAATGACGCTTTCATCAAAAGGTAATAACGGCACTATTTTTTGCTTCATGGTTGACTGGAAAACTTTTAAAGGGCCCTTATTTTGGCTTGCTGCAATCAATACTTTTCCTTTACAGCTTTTCAATGTTGCCAGAGCTTTTCCGTTGCCGGGAATATAAATTCCACTTTGCAAGATAGACAATGGTGTGAAATTTCCCTTCCCATCTCCTTTTAGAAATAATCCATTTAAAGCATCATATCTTCCTAATATTGGCTCCGTTCCGTAATCGTTTCCATTCAATACCACATCCAAATTTCCATCACCGTCATAATCGTCAACAGAAATGCCGTTTAAAATTGACAACTGCGCATTTTCCGGTAAAGGAGTCATTGTAAAATTGCCTTTCCCATCATTTTTTAAAATTACTGAGGAGAAATAGTTAGCTTGTAGTTTCAACGATCCTTCCAGTTGTTTTTTAGTAAATAAAGAATCAACAGGGGCATTGGCAAATGATTTATAATTCTCGTATTTTTTGCGCAAACCAGGGATTTGCCTGATAATATCATCCCTGGATTCTGCCGGAAAATTCTCTTTCTTATGATCTTGTTGTGAAATTGGGAGATATAAAGAGAGGATATCATCATAAGTTCCATTGTTATCAAAATCATTCGAAAGCACACTTACCGGATATTGATCAGTTGCCTGGAAATAAGAATTACGTCCTAAATTTCCAACGATATAATCCATATCCCCATCATTGTCAAAATCTCCGGCTGCAATCGTATTCCACCAGCCAACTTTTTTACCAACAGTTCCCGGTTCACTTACTTTTTTAAAAACCCCTTTATCATTTTCTAAAAACGTAATGGGCATCCATTCTCCTGCAAGTACCAGGTCGGGCCAGCCGTCGTTATTAAAGTCTGTAAATAAAGCATCACAAACCAAACCGATATTCTTTAATGCAGGAGCTATAGAATTGGTCACATCTGTAAACTTAACGTGCCCGTTTTTTGAATCATTTCTATAAATAAAACTCGAAACAGGTTTTGGATAATTTTTCGGATCAACTCTTCCCGAAATGAACAGGTCAAGATCTCCGTCCTTGTCATAATCAATGGCTCTTACACAAAATTTACTGGCAAAATTTTGAGGCAAGGCAGCGCTGTCTTCTTTAAAATTTCCTTTTCCATCATTGATATAAAGACGGTCAATATAGGATGGCGAACCCGGAGGAGCTTCAATTCCGCCACTTGCCAGATAAAGATCCGGATCTCCATCTCCGTCAGCATCAAATAATAAGACACCTTCATCTTCACAATTTTTATTCAAAGTATCTTTTCCGGTTAGCAGGCTTTTTTGAATAAATTTCCCATTGGGTTGTTGTAAAAATTCCTGTGCACTGTAATTGAATGAGCCTCCGCTGATAATGTCATCATACCCGTTCCCGTCAATATCTCCAACTGCAAGAGATGGCCCATATTCTGAAAATTTATGTGGCAATAAGCTTTGTACGGTAAAATCAATAAAATCCTTGTCCTGGTGAATATAATGAATGTTTACAGAATCGGTTACATCATTAAACAAACGGAGACCTTTGTTTTTAGGTTTTAAGAATGAATAGGAAAGTTTGGCGTCTTTTTTAGAAACTGTTATCATTTGATTTGCGGAAACATTTGTTAAAATTTGCTCCTTTCCATTTGGCCATTTAACAATAAGCGAATCAATTTTTGATACATTTCCCAACCCAAAATGTGGCTCAATCTGAACAGTAGAAAGGTACCCTCGGTAAGGAGATTGTTCGTAGGCCTGAATTTTTTTGTTATAATACAATTCAATCCATGCACCTAACCCATTTAAATTTAAAGAATCTCCTTTAAGCTTAACGGCAATATAATTTAAATGCTTTTTTGAAGAATTCATAGAAGTGTTCTCATAAATTGAAGCATCATCATTGATATTATTTACAATCATATCCATGTCACCATCATTATCCAAATCAGCATAAGCTGCGCCATTTGAAAAGGTAGGTGTAGTAATTCCCCAATCTTTACTCACATTGGAGAAGGTGCAATCCCCATTATTTTTAAAGGCATAATTACACAATTTTACCTGGGGAATTTGTGCCAATGTGAATTCTTTGCTGGCAACCTGTGAAGATCCCATTCTAAAGCTTACAAAATCATGATCTGTCACATCTTTTGGAAATCCATTCGTAATGATAATATCTCTAAAACCATCGTTATTAAAATCTGCAACCAATGGACACCAGCTCCAATCCGTTTGTGAAATACCTGAAAAATAGCCAACATCGCTGAAAACCGGATCGCCAATTGAATCATTCTCGATTCTTGGTCCCTGGTTCAATTGGAGGGAATTTCTGACATATTGATATTGGTAACCGAAGTGATCACTATTGAGATAGGTTTGATAGCTGTTAGATCCCATCATCATTTTTTTGCGATAATTATCCTCGGGATTCATATCAAGTTCGACGACATCAGATAAACCATCGTTGTTCATATCAATCACATCCTGGCCCATTCCATTTGCAGAAGTATGTTTGAAATAAGAAGCGGCTTTATCCGTAAAAGTTCCATCATGATTATTGATGTACAATAGATCATTTGAGTTAAAATCATTGGTAACGAAAATGTCTTTCCATCCATCCAGATTAAAATCAGCAATTGAAACCGCGTGCCCATATCCCTCTATTGTAACCCCTGCCTGCTTGCTGACATCTGTAAAAACCGGGTGTTTTAAAACGGGATTCCAATCATTACGGTACAGCCTGCCGGTGCTGGGAAATGATCCGTCTGTAATCTTTGGACGAAATACGGAAGGATTAGAGGAAGGTAAAATTACATTAACAGCAAGATACATATCAAGATCACCATCATTGTCATAATCAAAAAACGCAGCCATGGTTGAGTGAGTTGTATCGTTTAACCCATACTCAGCGGCCATTTCTTTAAAAACAGGAATACCGTTTTTGTCTAAACCCTGGTTTACGTATAGTAAATTCTCTCTTTTCCTGGGATCTTTTTCCATTGACACACAAACATATATATCCATCCAACCATCGTTATTAATATCAATTACAGATACTCCTCTGCACCATCTGCCATTTCCATCAACTCCTGCCTCTTTTGTAATATCCTGGAATTTCAACTTACCCTTGTTTAAGTACAATTTATTTGAAACGACATTTCCTGTAAAGTAAAGATCCTGTAACCCATCGTTATTAAAATCACCCACGCCCACTCCTCCTCCATTGTAAATGTTAGTAACATCAATCGGATTTAAAGTATCGTTTTCAACGATCTTATTATTAAAATCAACACCAGAATATTCGGCCGGAATAAATTTAAAAAGCGTTGGATTGTTTTTGCATGAATTCAAAAAAATAAGAGAAAAGAAAGCGAGTGCAGTGTACAGCAGTTGAGCAAATTTCATTTGAAGATATTATGAACCGAAAGTTAGGCAATCTTTAAATAACGCCAAAGAGGTAAAGATGATCTTTACCTCTTTGACATTATTCTTACAATTTTTTTATTAGTAATTCGGATTCTGTTTCAGATAAACAGTTCCTGATGCATTTACCGCATCAATCTGGCTCTGCGGGATTGGGAAATACTCGTTCTTCCCTTTTGTAAACTTGGCACCCACATATACAGGAACAATTGTTTTTTCATGTGCGGCATAAGCATTCAGAACAATATCTGCAACACCCCAGCGCACCAGATCGAAGAATCGCTGGCCTTCCATAGAAAGCTCCAGTCTTCTTTCAAACATAATGGCCTTCATTGCATATACAGGATCGCTAAAAGCACCTGCCGGGTACAAGCCAACGTGATAATGTGCCGCAGGAGTTGTTTGTGGTGAATAAGTGCCTGAACCAGGATCATAAGCTGCACCTCCTGCATAAACCCAACCTTTAGGATCAGCAGCCCTGGCTCTAACTCTATTCACCAGCGTTAATGCAGTTGCCGGATCGCCCAATGCCAAATCTGCTTCTGCCGCCCATAATAACACATCAGCAAAGCGAATTACGTTTACATTGTTAGCTGTGAGTTCTGTAGATGCCCAATAGCTTTCGGTGCTTGATAAAGTTCCCTTCTGACTGGCTGCATACACATTTTTCTTCGCATTAAAGTGGCCATCATTGGCAGGATCACGAATCCATGCATCACCAGGATGCGGGCCCCAATCAAGATATGGTATACCCTTACGTCCAATCGCCCAATCAATTCTTGAATCCAGATTTCCTGCATAGGTAGAGCTACTTACATTTGTGCCGCTATTGTAACTTTCATCCAACAATGGTAACCCGTTTGCATCTGTTTTATAAGCATTGGCAAGACTTTGTGAAGGGTTGAAAAATCCGCAACACGCGCCAGGACCGGCATTATAAGGGAAATTTAACAGATCTCCATAGTTGCCATTTGCAACACCTTGCCCATTATTTTGCGCATTTCCGGAACCGTCGTTAACAGACATCTGTACACTGAACACGGCCTCAGCGTCTTTCTGATGATTTTGTGCGGGATTAAAATTGCTTGAATAATTGATCAGGCCATATTTTAAACCGTCAGAAGTGGTGCCGCTGCTGATGAGTTCATCAAGCAATGGTTTTGCATCTGAATATTTCTTTTGGAACATGTAAGTTTTTGCCAGGAACGCTTCAGCAGCCCATTTATTGGCTCTTCCAACCTGCGGTTGAGTTGGAGGAAGATTATCCATTGCATATTTAAAATCAGCTTCTATATCCGGCCAGATGTCAACATAGCCAGATCCGGAAATATTCGTTACTGCTTCGGCAGAGGAGGTATCACCGGTAACATTTTCTCCTATGTAAGGAACATTCCCGAAAACCTTTTTCAATTCAAAATGCTGAAAGCCCCTGATAAATCTTGCTTCTGCCTGTATAACAGTTGCCTGGTCAGCCGGAATATCCTTTGCAAGTGGTAAAATTCTCAATACATCATTGGCTCTTTGAACTCCGTAATAACAGTTTTGCCATTTGCCTGAGCAATAAGAATTACTTGCATCAACGGACCAATTTTCTAAAGGTACAATAGGACCCTGGTCATCAGGAGTTGATCCTTTATAGGCATCATCTGCAGCAATACTTCCAAATGTCCAGTTGGAAATAGCTCCGCCCCATCCACCATCACCATTTCCGGGGTAACCGTCCAGAGTGGCATAAGCTCCAATTAACAAACCCTGTACACCCTGCACATTAGCCACGATACTGGGATTTAGGCTACCGACAGGAGGAATGTCTAGGAATTCCTTTTTACAAGCATAACTTATGCAAACCAAAAGGAATAAGGTAAGAATAAAATATCTTATTTTAATTCGTTTCATGTTAGTCGTTTTAATAGTAATTTAATTAATTAAAATGAGGCGTTTATACCAAACAAATACATTTTTTGGTTTGAAGGATAGTTTCCAAAGTCAATTCCGAAGTTACTGTTGTTGCCAAGATCAGATTGTTGCAATTCAGGATCAAGGCCACTGTATTTGGTTATAGTAAACAAATTAGAACCTTGGATGTAAATCCTCAATTTATCCACCCCTATCTTTTTCAATGGTGAGGTGGGAAGAGTGTACCCTAAAATAAGGGATCTGCATTTTAGGAATGATCCATCTTCTACATAAAATGAATTGAATTTATTACTATTACTTGTATTACTGTTCGTTTCAAGAACCGGGATGGTTGCTCCGGGATTTGCAACATGAGCAGTAGGATCGTTCACATCTGTTGGTTGTCCGGCTGAATTGACCAGGATGGCAGATTTCGTTAACACGTCTTTGTTAATACCGCCGCGGAAAACCTGGGGAAAATCAGTCCAATATTTAACATAGTTTACGTCCTGGTTTCCTTGCGAGCCATAGAAGAAGACAGAAAAATCAAAGGCTTTATAGTTGGCATTGATTGTTAATCCATAGGTGAAATCAGGGTTTGGATTACCAATCCAAGTTCTGTCCTGGTCATCAACAACGCCATCTTTATTTACATCCGCAAATTTGAAACGGCCCGGATTAGCGCCGTCCTGGGTTGGAGATTTCTGAACATCGGCGGCATCCTGGAAAATTCCAATCACTTTATAACCAAAAAATTCACCAATTGGCTGCCCCGGTTGTGCACGTGTAAAAGCTCCGATACGGTCTGATCCCGCGCTTCCCCGGTCCTGGTATTTATATCCTGGAGGAAGGCTTACGATCTCACTTTTGTAACTGGTAAAGTTTGCAGTGATATCAAAATGAAAATCTGAACCAATTTTTGTTTGATATTTCAGACTGGCATCAATTCCGGAATTCTGAATATCACCGGAATTAATAATTGGCTGTGTGGCACCACCGGCAAAATTTCCGATTAAAGATTGTTTTGTAAATAAAAGGCCACTTATTTTTTTCTTATACCATTCAGCAGATAAGGTTAATGAATTATTTAAAATGGTAGCATCTAATCCGATATTGGAAATAATATCCTGCTCCCAGGTTGTTCCCGGGTTACCGAATTGGCTTTGGTAAAAGCCCATTGATGCACCGTTTGGATTCCCGTCAATAGAATAATAAGAGTACCCTGCGCCGGATGCATATAATGTGTATGCGTTAGTGGCACCGATATTATTAATAGATCCGAGTTTACCCCAACCACCGCGGATCTTTAAATCATTAAAAAAGGTGACAGGCTTAAAGAAATTCTCCTGCGAAATTCTCCAGCCTGCAGTAACAGAAGGGAACACACCAAATCTGTGGTTAACATCAAAAACAGAAGCTCCGTCTCTACGGATTGTTCCGCTTAAAAGATATCTGTCGTTATAGCTATAATCTAATCTTCCGAACTGAGAATATAAAGTACGCTGGTACGGAGAACCTCCGTTATTACTTACACCTGAGGTTGGGCTTCCCGTATTCAAAATCAGGTAACTGGGGTCGGTACTGAAATAATTGATCCTACCTGCTGAAAACCCGCGATCATATATCTTTTTGGCTTCGAGACCGCCAATTACCTTGATACTATGCAACCCGATTACGTTAGAATAGGTTAAAGTATTAGTCCATTGCCATAAACTGTTATATCCTGCACCCTCATTAAAAGCGTTGGGATTTGTATTTCCTTCAGCTCTTTCATACGGAGTAGCACTAAATGAATAGTAATAATAGTTTTCAACAGTTCCTCCAAATGAGGTATGAGCAGTAAAATGTTTCAGGAAATCGACATCAGCGAATACATTACCAATCATCGACCAACTATTGCTTTTATCATTAGCTGTACGTGTCTGATCAGCTACCGGATTTTGAGCATTGCTTAAGTGAGGCGCATGTGTGCCGGCAAAATTTCCCATTATATCATATACAGGAATAATACCAGGTATACGATAGGCAAAAGATATCGGATTTCCTTCATTCTGATTGGTAAATCCAGGTGCCTGACGATAAACAATATAGGCATTTTCACCCAGCCTAATATTATCTTTAATGTTAAACACTGTATTGGCTCTTACATCATATTTTTTCAGATAAGTGTTAATAAGCGTTCCTTGCTGGTTAAAATAATTCAGTGAAAAAAAGTAGGATGACTTATCACTTCCCGCACTTACGCTTACTGTATGATTTTGAATCATTGCAGGTTTGAATATTTCATGAAACCAATCAGTACCTGCTTTATTCGCTTTGGTAATTTGATTGGAAGCTATATCATAAGTTGAAGGATCTGTATCAGGATCACCCGATTTTCCCGCTTCTGGTATAATATAATCAGGAATTATAGGACCAGTCTGTGTAGGTGAAGTTCCAAATTGAGCGGTACGGAGTGAATCTGCTATAGCAGAATTACTTTCCATATTCCATATTGCCTGGGCGTATCCCTGGGGATCGGTAAGATTAAAAACGTTACCACTTAAAGGTCTCTGTGTTCCAAGATACATGTCATAATGAACAACAGGTTTCCCATGACCCTTTTTGGTAGTAACAATCACTACTCCGTTTGAACCCTGGATACCGTATATTGCTGCGGCACCTGCATCTTTTAACACCTGCATTGTTTCAATATCATCAGGATTAATATCTCTTAACCCATTCGATGACTGTACTCCATCCACTATATATAATGGATCTGCATTTCCAAGCGAAGTGATACCACGAACACGAACTGCCGCGCCGCCTCCGGGAACACCGGAATTAGTTACAGTTACCCCGGATGCCTGGCCTTGTAACATAGACTCAGCATTCCCTGCCGGCACTTCTTTTAAATTGCCAACATCCACTACCGCAACAGAACCGGTAATGTCTTTTTTTCGTTGAGTACCATAACCAGTCACAACAATTTCATTCAAGTTGGTTGCGCCGGATGCCTGTAGTGATACCGAGATGTTGTTTTGGCCGGAGATCGAAACATCCTGATTTTGATATCCTACATAACTAATTCGGAGAGTTTTAGCGTTAGCGGGAACCTTTATGCTAAAAGTTCCATCAGGCCCGGTTGTTTCACCAGAAGTTTGCCCAACAACGATTACAGAAGCGCCAACTAAAGGAGTTCCATCCTTGGTTGTAACTGTTCCGGTAATTGTCTTTTGCTGCGCAAACGATTGCATAAAACAGAATAGGAAAAAGAGCCCGCTAAGCAGTAATTTTTTTTTCATAATCAAGTAATTAGGAGTGTTAAAGTTTAATTAAAACTCAAATTACATACTTTTTTTCATAACCAAACTTTTTGTCTTAAATAATTTACAAAATTCTTAACAGCCTTATTTTGGAATTATCGAAAACGGATAAAATAGTATTGATTTATCAAATTTATTCATAATTCATTGGGATCCCGGAATACTATATTAATACTTAATCCATGCCTTCCCCAGGCTCTCCTGCATACATCTTGTCATTACACTCCTGAAACAGGAAAATAACAGGAAAACAAGGATTAAATAATCTTATTTTAAAAAAAAATCGCCGCATTTCTGCAGCGATATACCGTTTATAATATTTAATTTTTAAAATTTCACTTTTTATCTGCGCGTTTTTGCAATTCAGCAAGGGGCATTGAAATCATTCTGCCCATTTTTTTATCTCCCCTGTAAGTAATTACTTTCATCATAACTGCATCTTCCGGCGGAGTCAAAGGAGAAGTATAGGCTGGATAAAAATTATCGGGAAATGAATTATCAAAACTGTAATGAATATCCAGGTCTTTTATTTCTGTACTCAAGGTAATTTTTAACCTGCCACTATCATCTTTGCTGACATTAAAAATCGGATCATACATGCTTGGCGCATACTTGATCTCTGCTTCATCAAATCTTGGAAATTGCTTTTGTACCCGTGAAGAAAAATTATCCCAGTTTCTTTTATTTTTTGGCGACCAAACAGCCTCTGAGATGGCCATTGCCCGTGGCCACAACATGTATTCCATGTGACGCATATTATACACCTGCTCGGTCCATAAATTTGCCTGGCCACCTAAGATATATTGTGAATCCACGCCATCCGGAACGGGTTCAAAATCATATGCTTTTTTTAATCTTAGGGTAGCATAAACATGCGGCTCAATGATCGGATCACCCTGCATATAATCGAGATAGGCAAAAGTAGTAGGGCTCATCACTACATTGTGTTTCATTTTCGCTGCTTCAATTCCACCACTCATTCCTCTCCAACTCATCACAGTAGCACTTGGCGCTAATCCACCCTGCAAAATTTCATCCCAGCCCATAAATTTTTTGCCTTTTGACTCAACGATTTTTTCCAGTCTTTTTTCAAAATAACTCTGCACTTCATCCATATTTTTCAACCCTTCCTTTTGCATTAACTCTTTTACAGCATCACTTTTTTCCCAGAAGTTTTTAGGACATTCATCACCGCCAACATGGATGTAGGGGAACGGAAATAATTCTGCCACCTGTGTCATTACTTTATCTAAAAAAACATATACTTTTTCGTTTGCGGGACAAAGGGTGTTGTCAACCAAAGCAACCGGTGGCTGCCCGTGCGACCAATCCATAATTGGCTCCCCTGAACGAACATGATATTGATCAGCACCCGGAGTGCATGATAAATCAGGATAAGAGACTACTGCCGCAAGACTGTGACCGGGAACATCAATTTCCGGTAAAATATTTACAAACCGGTCTGCCGCATATTTTACAATTTCCCTGATGTCATCCTGTGTATAAAAACCGCCGAAGTTGCGGGGCTCATCAGGAGTTGGCGGAGAAAATGTTCCAAAATATCCAACCTTCTTTACGTTCCATGCACCTACTTCCGTAAGCCGTGGTAATCCTTTAATTTCTATCCTCCAGCCTTCATCATCGGTAAGATGCAAATGCAATAAATTGTATTTGTATTTGACCATCTGATCTATAAATTCTTCGACATCTTTTTTGCCAAAGAAATGACGACTTACATCAAACATCAACCCGCGCCAGCCAAATCTAGGATAATCCCTGATACTGCAAACAGGCACCTCCCATTTCACATTTTTTACCAAAGTACCGGCTTCAATTTCTTTTGGCATTAACTGAAACAAAGATTGCATTCCATAAAAAAGCCCGGCAGGTTTGTTTGCTGAAACAGAGATCTCATGAGCAGTGACATTTAATTGGTAACCTTCACTGCCAAGAGAGGCATCTTTGATAATTGAAAATTTTATTCCATTATTTACTGTTGTGTTTTTGGAACTTATGACAACAGGCAAAGAATAACCTGTCACTTTCCGGATCTTTTTTGAGAGAAAGTCTCCAACTCTTTTAGCAGCAGCATCAGTAGATAAAACATGAATTGGAGTTTTACCGGTTACAACAAAATTTCCTGTTCCGGATGTAACCGAAACCGGCTCCGGAATTAGTAATTGAGCAACGTTATTTTTTTGGCCGATAACAGATACTGAGATAAAAAATAGCAAGGAAATGAAAAAACCTTTTCTCATAAAATCAACTTTTTTAAATGAACAATAAGAGGAATAAAGATTGAAGATATAAAAATGATTGCAGTTTTAGGGGTAAAATCAACTTTTGTTTTGCATTATTCCTAATGGCAAAACCGGTTTACCAAAGATTTCATTTAATAAAGCGCCTGCGCCGGTATAAATTGCTGAAGCGCCACATACCATTCCTTCATAAGCGGTAAAGGTTTTTAAAGATGCACTGGTTGAATTTTCTGATGCTGCTAACAGGAAAAACAAGATAGCCAGTGTGGCAAAAATAAATTGCAAAGACCGGCTGATGCGAAGTGTTCCTATAAACAGAAGGCCCGTAAATATTCCCCACATGATGAGATAAGAAATCATCGCGGCAGGTGATGCGGCAGCAACCCAGCCAAATTTTGGAATAACGATCAAAGCCACCAGGGTGAGCCAGAAAGAACCATAAGAAACAAAGGCGACAAAGCCGAAAGTATTATTTTTTTTAGCCTCCATAATGCCGGCAATAATCTGCGCAATACCACCATAAAAAATGCCCATTGCAAGGATCATTGAGTTCATTTCAAAAATTCCTGCATTGTGCAAATTAAGAATAACCGTAGTGAGCCCAAACGCGAAAAGCCCTAATGGCGCAGGGTTTGCTGTTGTGTCTTTAATGACAATTAGTGATTGGTCCATAAGATTGAAGTTGATTTTAATAAATTTAAAAATTTAAAATACAACTATTTACCAAATTTCTGTAGTGCGGTAATCAATTATCTTTTAAAGTGAAAGAATAGAAAAGTTATTCGGAGGTATTTTTATTGTAAAGCATTATCAATAAAGTGGACTGATTTTTCAAATCTTTCTTCATAATCTCCGGAAATATTACACCAGGGAACAGATTGATTTACCATCAGGTCTTTATAAAAAAGATACAACTTCTCTCTTATTTTCTTATCGGGATATTCTCTCAGCGGGTCTTCGAACCACGGCAGGTCAACATCACAAAGCAGGTACAAATCGTATTTCCTTTCGGCAATTCTGTTTAGAATCCAATTGTGGCATTTATTAAAAACAAATTCCGCCCAAACTTTCATGACGTACATATCGGTGTCAATGATTAAGGTTGATGGCTGATGGTTGATGGCTGATGGCTGATGGCTGATTTTTTCCTCTAAATCAATTTGTCCTTTTGCAATCGTTAGCAGATCCTCATAATTATATTCAGGACCTTTTTTTTCTAAATATTCTCTCGCATATTCCGGAACCCATAGCGTGTTGTAGTGAGTTGCGAGGTTTTGACAAAGGGTGCTTTTCCCGGTTGATTCAGGACCGATAATGACTATTTTTTTTATGGTTTTCATTGCCTTGTTTCTTCTTTTTTCAATAAATATTCAGTAGCGCGGTTTCGCCATTCTAATAATCCCCAAACCGCCATGATCAAAAGAATTAAATAATAAACACTGGTGAACACATAATGCTTCACAAAATACAAGGGAATGGAAGCAAAATTGGTTGCTATCCACCAATACCAGCTTTCTACTTTTTTTCGCGCCATCAGCCACATTCCGGTAAAAGCAGTAGCACTTGCAAATGCATCAGCGCAGGGAATTGCACCCGGAGCAAAATCTTTTTTCAGGTAGGAAAGCGCTCCAAAAATGATCACGTAGAAACCAGCAAAAAACAACAAATCCCGGAGCCATTCTTTTCGATTGCTCCAGGTGATATTTACAAAATGCTCGTGCTGCTGGTTTCTTTTTGCCCAAAGGATCCAGCCATAAATACTCATGATTGTGTAATATAAATTGACGGTCGCTTCGCCTAATAAACTTCCTTTAAAACTGATATAAACGTAAAAAACAGTACCTACCAACCCAGTTGGATAAACCCAGATATTTTCTTTTCTTGAAAACCAAACGCTTACAATTCCTGAAATGACGGCAATATATTCAACCCAGGTAGTGCCTTTCATTCCGGCAATAAATTCGTTATATATTTCAGGAAGGGTCAAATCAGGTTTTAGTGCCAAATGTACTTTAGAATAAACAACAAGTGATATGTTTTTAGGAAGCCGCTATTTCCGGCTGGCTTTTAAAGTACCAAGGTATCGTCAAATAAAAAAAGCACCTTTTCAAAGTGCTTTTATCAATATTTTTATAGAGAACTTTATCTTGATTCCGCCACCACTTCTTTCACTTCAGGAATCATCCTTTTCATCATTCCTTCTATTCCGGCTTTTAAAGTGATCATTGAAGACGGGCAACCGCTGCAGCTTCCCTGCATTTTCAGGTTAACAGTCCCGTTATTATAACTTAAAAACTGGATCGCACCACCGTCCATTTCCACGGCTGGTTTCACATAATTTTCCAATAATTCTTTGATCCTTTTTACCACGTCGCCATCATTAACATGAATTTCGTTGGTGCTTTCTGATTTTCGGGTAGCCAGCTCTTCCTCATTGATGATCACATTTCCTTCCTCGAGGTATTCTTTTAAAAACTGTTTTACGGAAGGAATTACATCCTGCCAATCCTCAGTGTCATCAGTTTTTGTAAGTGTTACAAAATTGCTGGCGATGAAAACTGATTTAATAAAAGGGAACGCAAATAATTGCATTGCCAAAGGCGAAGCCGAAGCGCTTTCTTCATTCTTAAAATCAACGCTCTTGCCCGGATACAACAATTTGTTGGCGACAAATTTCATTGTTTCCGGATTCGGAGTCATTTCAGTATAAATGCTTACCACAGTGTTGCCGGTCTTGATCATAACGAATTATTTAATGTACAAAGTTAAAGATTTGAAGCTTACAATTGGTTTTCCAACTTGTTAAGTTATCCCGATATTTCTAACGAATTTATTGCTAAATAAGGAATTTTTTCTGTTTAAGTTCTCGCAGCTTCTTTCATTACGGCTTTTTTCAACAATTGAAGATACAGTTTTCAATGCCGGGAAACCCCGCATGGGTAAAAAAGCCGAAATGCTTTTAAATTATTTGTTTCTCCTGTTTCCCATTTTGTTTGAAATTCAAGGTATATGGGTTTAAGCATTGCTGTTTATATCGATTTTACAAAACCGGGATTTTCAACAACACGCTAAATACATACGCAACGAATGGCCGGAAAATATTTGATTGACACAAACACAGCCATTGATTATCTTATTGTGGTAACAATTAATGAGATTACGGAGACAAAAATGCTATTAACAAATTTTCAGCGGATGAAATTAAAATGAATTGAGCTTTTGAATCTTTTTTCTTTCGCCAACGATCCAGACAATATCGCCCCAATGGAAAATTTCTGTTGAATCAGGATTTAAAATTCTTTCTTTATTTCTTTCAATTCCCACGACAAGTCCATTTGTCCTTTCGCGAATATGGGAACTCCGAATACTCAAATCTTTCAATTGATTGTGTTCATCCACTACAATTTTTTGAAGGGTAATATCATCAAGATGCTGATCCGTTTTTTCAACATTTTCGGTCGCATCAAAAACCGGTTTGAAAAGCTGCATCTGATCATCAGTGGCAATAACTCCAACGTGATCAAAAGGCAGTAAACGATTGTTTCTCCCAGGTGCATAGATCAATTTATCGCCTCGTTTTATGTAAGCAAGATTAATCCCATATTGTTCACGCCAGGCAATTTCAGCAAGTGTTTTCCCGATGTATTCCGAGTGAGGATTTACTTCGAGATCAATCATGTGTGCATCCCAGGGAGAAAGGTCGGATTTCGGATCGAATCGTTTTTGAAATTCCATTTTTTCTTTTTCTAACCTTTCCCTTGCATTCAAATTGCTCAAAAATCTACCTTCAATCCTTTGATAAAAATTCTGAATTCCTTTTGAAAAAAGAAGCAAAACAATAATGATAACCGGCACTGCAATCAACAGGGCAATTCTTGCAGGAAAAAACATATTCACCCAAAAACCGATCAGCAAAAGGCCAACAACGTTTCTTGCAATTTCTATCATTAACAAGGGTCCGCGATTGTATTTATTGACAAGCCAAAGTTCTTTATAAGCAGTACCATTGGGCTTTTTAGCCATCAGGGCCCATAAAAAAGGGGCTGAAATTCCTAAAGTGATCACTAAGCCAGCAAGGTTCCTGACAAGTGGCTCAGAAATATTTTCTTTTAAAAAAGGAATTAAAAAATTAAGCGCTAATAAAAGAAGCGCTAATAAAACAATTCCATTTGTGACCGTAATATTTACATAAGATTTCAACACGGACTTCCAGTTACTTTCTGCCTGGATATGCTGGGTACCGGAAGAATAATTATTTAACCTGATGATCATTTTTTGGGGAAGTACGCGAAGAATAAAATTATAAACAGGTTCTGAAAACCGGATCATATAGGGAGTTGTAAAAGTGGTAACTGCCGATGCCCCGACAACAATAGGAAAAAGGAAATCGCTGATAACGCCTAACGAAAGCCCCAGCGTTGCAACGATAAAGGCAAATTCGCCGATCTGTGCCATGCTCATGCCCACCTGCACTGATTGCTTGAGCGGCTGGCCGGAAACCAAAGCACCAATTGTAGTGCTGAATAATTTCCCAAATAAAGTCAGCAGCGTGATCCACAAAACCGGCCAGCGATATTCAACAATTGCCGCAGGATCGATCATCATTCCGACAGAAACAAAAAATACTGCGCCAAACAAATCTTTGACAGGCTTGATGATGTGCTCCACTTTCTCTGCCGATGTCGTTTCCGCCATAATAGACCCCATAATGAAAGCACCTAATTCTGCAGAAAACCCGACCTGCGTTGCCACTACAACCATTCCCAAACAAAGGCCTATTGATAAAATTAATAAGGCTTCTTCGTCCAATAATTTTCTTGCTTTTTTTAAAAAAGTGGGCAGAAGAAAAATCCCTGCAAGAAACCATAAGGCTAAAAAGAAGAGCAACTTGGTAACGGTAAATAATAATTCCATGCCCTGAAATTCTTTACTGACGGCCATTGTTGATAATAAAACCATCAGCAGGATCACTACAATATCTTCCACAACCAAAACACCAAAAACAACACGAACATATTGTTTGGTTTTTATTCCCAATTCGTCAAAAGCACGAATGATTATTGTGGTCGAAGAACTGGCTAACATTCCTCCCAAAAACAAACTGTCCATAAAAGACCAGTCCATCCACCGGGCAACAAAATACCCGGCGATGGTGATAAAAGCGATTTCTACCAAAGCGGTGATAGAAGCGGCGCCACCAACCCGTAATAATTTTTTAAAACTAAATTCCAGCCCGAGAGAAAAGAGCAGAAAGATAACGCCAATCTCAGCAAGCGTTTTTATATTTTCATTATCGGCAACAGTTGGTGTTATGGACAAATGTGGCCCTACTAAAAGACCGGCAATAATATAACCCAGAACCAACGGCTGCTTTATTTTCCGGAAAATTAAAGTAGTGATAGCCCCTGTCATCAGGATCAGCGCAAGATCAGCTATCAATTTCGGCAAATGAACCATTCAATCTTTTTAAAAAATTTATTGGCTGAATATACATTCATCAAACGGATCTTCAAACAATAATTTTGATAATCTACTGAAAAAGAAAGAAATTAAAGACTGTGCAAATCCTTTGCTGCGGCATCATCCAGGAACCAATGCAATTCTCCTTCCACAGGAGCAATTATTTGTGCAGGCAGTTTTGAAGGCTTGTATTCCCCTTCCAAAACCTCTTGCAAAACTGGC
>Ga0157371_10001105_pt1 | contig 29209 bp, 26 predicted proteins | sample C45metaG_FD_113462 | JGI IMG/M metagenome (GOLD analysis project Ga0157371, IMG submission 113462) | Corn rhizosphere microbial communities from Kellogg Biological Station, Michigan, USA - C4-5 metaG | ecosystem: Host-associated > Plants > Roots > Rhizosphere > Soil | place: USA: Michigan... | reverse complement strand
GATCTGGCTGATCTTGTATCAAACAAAAAGTTTGTTGCCGAGAACAGGCATATTATAGCGCAGGAGTTGATCAATATGAGGAAGGACCTTAGGGTAATTCTGGTGAAAGGAGAGATTTTACTTCATTATTGGAGAATAAATTTAAATGAGGAATGGAAACCAACTTCTACAAGTTACGGAAGTAAGGTAGATTTCGATTACTTTCCTGAACAGTGGAGAACACATATTATAGAAACCTTTAAATCACTAAAAATAACAACGGGGGCCTTTGATGTTACATGGGAAAATGATGATTTAAGTACCAAACCTATTTATTTGGAAGTAAGTCCGTTTTATCAGCCTAATCCAAAAATGGAATTGAAAAAGAAAGCCTATGCCTTTTATAAACAACATTTCAGTTTATTTAATTCATGGGATGTAAAGTACGTGAATGTTGTTTTTGATATTAAACATAAACAGGTAAAAGCATATCTGGAAGACTCTTTAGCTAATTAAGTTCTCTTATAATTTTCCTCTCAAATAAATTAGTTTATGAAAGTAAATAAGCGGGTGATTTTAATGACTCCGTCTATGAGCAAAGGCGGAGCTGAGACCCAATTGCTGAAAATTGCATCATTTCTGCAATCAAAACATCATAAGGTGCTGATCATTTCTTTAAAACCAATTGATGAATTTAATGGTGATATCAGAAAGTTGGGTTTGGAAGCACTTTTCTTAAGGGATTGGTTGCGGTATCCGATCTCAAATATTCAATCGCTTTTTAAAACCATTAAAAGGTTTAGACCAGATGTAATTATTGCTTTTATGTTTGTTGCAATAATATTTGCTCGCTTACTAAAACTTAAACTGAAGTTTAAGTTAATCTCTACCATCAGAATATCAGTAATGCCAAAGAAATGGTACATGCCGTTTAAACTTACCGATGGATTAGATGACGTGATAGTTTATAACTCTTTTGCCTCGATGACGAATTTTGAAAAGCAAAAGCTGGTAAGCAAAAGGGGTATTGTGATTCATAATGGAATTGCTATACCTGAACATACCAAAGTGGGTAATGATTTAGTTAATGATAGTTTTAAATGGATATGCATAGGCCATTTTAGATGGAATAAAGATTATCTGACTTTATTTAAAGCAATAGCCTTATTAAAACACAGAAATTTTACAGTAGATATTGTTGGCGACTTAAATGGAGAGTTGTGGCCAAAGAAAACTATTGAAGAATTAAATATTCAGGACTATGTAAATATTATGGGTTTTAAGAAAGAAACACATACTTATTTAGGTCAGTCGGATGCCTTTGTACTTTCTTCTTTTTCGGAAGGTATGCCCAATGCAATTCTTGAAGCTATGGCATATGCAAGACCTACAGTTGTAACGGATATAGATGGAAATCATGAGCTGATTGAGAAAGCTCAGTGCGGGTTGTTGTGCGAGAAACAGAATGAGCATGATATGGCTAGTAATATGTTAAAGATAATGGATATGTCGGTTGCCGATAGAGAGGCTCTTGGTTCTAAAGGACAGCAACACATTAAAGACGGATTTAGTGAAGAGAAAGTGATGGGGGAATGGATGCAGTTAATTGACAGGCTAGCTGTTTAGAACTATTTAGAATTGACATAATATGTGCGGAATATTTGGAACAATAAACTATGAATACCCCATAGAGAAAAGCATGATCTTTAATGGTTTATTGCATAGAGGTCCTGATGAACAGGGACATTATTCGTTATATAATGTAAACCTTTACCATACCAGGTTGGCAATCCAGGATCTAAGTGTAAGTGGACAACAACCTATGCAATACAAGGGCTTGGTAATTGTTTTTAACGGGGAGATTTATAACCATATGGAGCTTAGAGAAAAGTATGGTCTTAAAGCTTCTTCAAACTCTGATACGCTGACCATACTTATGATGTTTGAGTTGATGGGGATGGATATGCTTGAAGAGTTTGATGGAATGTTTGCATTTGCATTGTATGATTCTCTCAATTTTAGAATGTATCTGGCACGTGACAGGGCAGGTAAAAAGCCACTATATGTTTATAATAAAGCAAAGACATTTGTTTTTTCATCAGAACTAAATGTATTATATAAAAAATGCAGGCCTGAAATAGATTATTCTTCACTTGCGGACTATTTGTATGTAGGGCATCATTATCGTAAGGCTACTCCATATCTTTTAGTAAATGAACTAGAAAATGGACATTATTTAAGGATTGATACACTTACTGGTCTTTGTGATGATGTTTGCTGGTTTAAGATCGAAGATTTTTATAAAACAGAAAGATATCCTGACTATGATGATGCAGTAGCCCAACTTGATGGTATACTTAAAACTGCTGTTAAGAGCAGAATTGATAGCTCGGATTTAGATGTTGGATCTTTTTTAAGCGGAGGAATTGACAGCGGACTTGTAACTGCTATGGCAGCTGAACAAAGCTCAAAGCTTAAAACATTTACTGTGAAAGTTCCAGGCTCTTTTGATGAATCGGCTCTGGCAGAAAAGGTTGCCAGGAAATATGGGACAGACCATACTGTTGTGGAAATAGATTTCTCTGATCTAACAAATGATATAGAAAAGATTATTTCAAACCATGGGGAACCCAATTCTGACAATTCAGCAATCCCGAGTTATTATGTAGCAAGGGAGGCAAAGAAGCATATTACGGTAGTTTTAAACGGAGATGGTGCGGATGAATTATTTGGAGGGTATAGAAGATATGTTCCTTTTAAGCATGTTGATTTTTTTAATCCAAATCAGCTTACAAGGATTACTTCGAAAATTTTAACTAATATATTACCTGTTGCAAACCAAAAACAAAGTAATTATAATTATTTATACAGGCTATTGAAATTTGGAGGTTATTCTGACCTGATTAAAATCTATTGTTCGGCCTCGTCTGATCTTTTTGTTGGCTTTGAAGATGCCTTTATTGAAAGACCAAAAATGAAAATTATTTCAAACGATCTTGCAAGAATTAATGATTACTCAATATCTCCATTAAAGAAATTATTGCTGATGGATTTTGATTCGATGTTATTCAGCAGGTTACTTACTAAAATGGATATTGCCACGATGGCTCATTCACTTGAAGGAAGAAGCCCATTTTTGGCGAAGGAGGTTCTTGAATTTGCGCCAGGTTTGCCAGATAACTTTAAAATAAAGAAACTTCAGACGAAAGATATTTTAAGAACATTAGGGAAGAAGTACTTGCCTTCTGAACTCATTGAACAACCTAAGAGAGGGTTTGAAATACCTCTAAAAAAATGGGTGGATCATGAGCTTAAAGAAATTATAAATACATATTTGATGGCTCCGGATAATTTGTATTCCAAAATTATTAAAAAAGACTTTATGATGGACCTTATGGCCAGAAAGATTAAAATTTCTGACGAAAGAAGGGCCAAAATACTCTTTTGTGTATTCAGTCTGGAGGTATGGCATAAAAGCCTTTAACTCTCTAAATCTATAAATCTAAATTTAAAGCAATCGTTATGAAAGTATTGGTTACCGGTACAGCCGGTTTTATTGGGTATCATTTGACAAAATATTTGTTGGAAAGAGGCGATGAAGTGATAGGAATTGATAATATCAATGACTATTATGATGTAAATTTAAAACATGGAAGGCTTGCAGAAACAGGAATTAATGGTTTATCATTAGAATACGGGAAGGTTGCCAAGAGTACTAAGTATCCAAATTATCAGTTTGTTAAATTGGATCTTACAGATCACGGCAAAATGAAAAAGCTATTTAAAGGTTGCCATTTTGATGCAGTTTGTAATTTAGCAGCGCAGGCTGGGGTAAGATATAGTTTAACTAATCCCAGAGCTTATATAGATTCAAATATTACCGGATTTCTTAATATTTTGGAATGCTGTAGGACGCACAATATTAAACATTTGGTATATGCCAGTTCTTCAAGTGTGTACGGCTTAAATAAGAGAATGCCATTTTCAGCAAGCCATCAGGCAAATCATCCGGTATCAATATATGCCGCTACAAAAAAGAGCAATGAACTGATGGCTCATACTTATAGTCATTTATTCAAACTTCCAACAACTGGACTTCGTTTTTTTACAGTTTATGGGCCTTGGGGCAGACCAGATATGGCTCCATTCCTTTTTACAAAAGCAATTTTGGAACATAAGCAAATAGATATATTTAATAATGGGAAAATGAAGCGGGATTTTACTTACATAGATGATATTGTGGATGGGATAGTTCGCGTGATTGATCATCCAGCGAAAAAAAGCGTTTTATGGGATGCATCGGTTCCAGATCCATCAAGTTCAAATGTACCATACAGAGTTTTTAATATAGGAAGAGGAGAGTCGGTGGATCTTTTAGAATTTATATCTGAAATTGAGAAAAACACAGGTGAAATAGCTGATAAAAATTATATGCCAATGCAAAATGGTGATGTTGCTGAAACATGGGCAGATATATCAGTAATGAAGAAAATGTTAGCCTACAGTCCAAAAGTTTCTGTATCAGAAGGAGTAAGGAATTTTGTGGATTGGTATAAAGAATTTTACATGGTAACAAAAAACAGACAAAGCCATTTGGAAACTGCTGTGTATCATTAAAAATTCTCTCTTAAAACTATACGAAAAAATATTGATAATTCTAAGTTTTTGATCAGGTATATTGTAAATCTGATGTTGCGTTAGTGTTTTGTGACAGAAAAATTACATTAATACGTATGTTTAAACATGCTTTTTTCAGTTAAAATGTAGTGTGATATAAATAATATTTCACTATTTTAAATTAATTTAAAATTTCTAATCTGAAAATGTTTTAACTTATTAATGCCTGAGATAATAATTAGTAATATCTGATTAAGCTAAAGGATATTCTAATTTCTAATTGATAATTCTTTCGTTTTAATAATTAAATCTCTGAGATTTCCTAAAATGAGGTAGTAACAAAAAAGTTGTTTTCCTTATAGAAAATCATCGGTTTTCCATAATTTTTGAAGTGTATATTGAGGCGTGTTTTCACGTTACCATTGTATACTTTTAAAAATTCAAATGGAAAGAAAAAACAAAACATCAAATCGACTGTCCATGAGCCTTCTATTGCTGTTAGTTGTATTAACTTTTAGTAAATGTAAAAAAGGCTCGGATGCGGCAAACCCAGAAAATCCACTAACGCAGACCGAAACAAATTTGGCTGCTACAAGCACCACAAGTGGAGTTAAATCATTAGAAACTTTTACAATTGCAAGCGATGGTGGTTTCGCTTACAAAATTTATGATGTTCCTGGAACAGGAGACTCAGGAAGTCAGCCCACAATTTCAACGCTTAAGGTGTTTGAAAATGGTAAAGAGCTTGGCCCTGCTCATTCAAATCATGCTGAGATCAGAAGCCTAGGTAAAGGACGTTACAGTCATTGGTTAAATAGCTTATATATATCTGCTTCGGATAATAGCGATCCAAGAACTAATGGCCGTAAGTACACTTATTCATTAGACGGGAGTACTAGTTCAGTAGTGACACCTCCTGTAACTAACCCAATTGTACCACCAGTAACAGCCCCGGTAGAAAGTGGTGCTATTATTGGCTATGCAATGGTTGATGGAAAAACAACAGGTGGTACAGGTGGACAAACTGTTGTTGTAACAAGTTATTCTGCCTTAAAATCAGCTGCTACATCAAATACAGCTATGATTATCAAAGTATCTGGGAAAATTACAGGAACAGGCTTTATAAGCGTAGCGTCTAATAAAACGATACTAGGTGAAAAAGGTTCAAGTTTGGAAGGCGTTGGTTTATTAATGTATGGAACCAGCAACGTGATTATCCGAAACATGACAATCAGAAATGTTGTTACCTACTCAAACATCGTTATAAAAGAAGGTGCTCATCACGTATGGGTTGATCACTGCGATTTATCGTCTGACAGAAACCATGGATGGGACTATTATGATGGCTTGTTAGATGTTGGTAACAGAGCTGATTATGTTACTTTATCGTACAATAGATTACATGATAATCATATTCCAATGCTAATTGGTTTTGGAGATAATAATACAAATGACATAGGTAAACTTCGTGTTACTGTATATAAGAATTATTTCTACAATGTTTCTGAAAGACAACCTTGTACAAGATTTGGATATATGCACGTATTTAATAACTACATGCAAAATGGAAGTGGATATGGAATTGGTGTAACAATGGGAGCGACTGTTAGAACAGACAATAACTACTTTGAAAATCAACAATATCCAATTTATACTGAGTTTAATGCAAAACCGGGTTTTGTAAGTGGTGCAAGTACCAATATTTATAAAGGAAGTGGTGCAAACAAAATTTCAACTGCAGCATCAACATGGGTGCCAACTTATGAATACAAATCAGAGCTTATTCCTGCAGCAAATGTTCCTGCAGTTGTAATGGCAAATGCCGGAGCAACTTTGACTCTATAAGCTATAAGATAATTTTCAGTTTATTTAACATCTTATTTTGATGTTATCGTATTTAAGGGCCGGTTAGACAACTTAGTTGTTTAACCGGCCCTTAAATATTTACCTATAAATTTAAATCAACATGATAAAGGAAAGAAAGATAATCTTGATCTCATGCGATTCTCCACGTTCATTGCTGGATTTCCGAGGTAAATTGATAGAGGCATTAATTGTAAAACACGAAGTGATAATTTTTACACCCAAAATTGAACATGAGGGGATTAAAGATAAGCTGGATGAAATGGGAGTAAGAGTATATGAGAATGAATTGAATCCGAGTAATGTGTCGGTAGTTTCTGACATCAAGTATCTTTTTGAACTACGTAAATTGATTAAAGCCACTAAACCTGATGTTTTCTTTCCGTATACTTTTAAACCAGTTATTTATGGCTCTTTTGTAGCGAGGTTTTGTAGGGTAAATCATATAACCCCAATGCTTACCGGATTAGGGTATAATTTTTTAAATGTAGGTTCAAGGAAAACACTAGTCCAGAAAATAACAAGAATCCTATTGAAATTAAGCCTTAAGGCAAATAAAAGATTACAAATTATTTTCCAGAATAAAGATGATTATAATACACTAATTAGGGCAAATATTATTACAGATAAAAATATAGCTCATGTTGTTAATGGTTCAGGAGTAGATTTATCTCATTATGAATACTCTCCGCCGGATCTAGATAATATAAGTTTTTTAATGATCTCACGACTGATTAATGCGAAAGGAATTAAGGAGTACTACTATGCAGCAAAACAGATCAAACAAAAGTTTCCGGAAGTAGTTTTCAAATTGATTGGGCCGTATGAGGATAACATTGATGCGATTAGTCCTGATTTGTACTCAAAAATTAAAACCGATGGAACTATCCAGTACTTTGGTTTAGTTGATGATGTTAGACCATATATAAATCAATCTTCGGTAATTGTATTACCGTCTTACTATGGTGAAGGAGTACCACGGTGTCTTTTGGAAGGCATGGCAATGGGAAGAGCGGTGATTACATGCAACTCAGTTGGGTGTAGGGAAACAATTAATCCACTCTTAAGAAAGGCAAATGGCTTTTTAGTACCAATAAAAGATATTAAGCAATTGGCGGCTAAGATGGAGTATTATATAAGGCACACGGATGATATTGCAAGATTTGGCTTAAATGGCAGAAAATATGCAAGCGAAAAGTTTGATGTAAATAAAGTGAACCAGACTATGGTTAGCATTCTGGAAGGAGCTTAATCCTATCTACCTATAGGAAATCATAAAAACAGCGCACCTTAAAAGATAAAAATACATGTCTTATCAATGCTTAATTGTCCGCACTAAGGCGGAATGGGATGCTTATGTAAAGCGCTCCTATAATTATGAAGTATACCATACCTGGTATTATCACTCATTAAATATGGAAGGGGAACCTGTCCTGTTTATTTATGAAGAAGAAGGCCTGTTTATAGCTTTCCCATTGATAAAAAGAAATATCGAAGAATCATCTCAATACGATATGACTTCTGTTTATGGGTATGCCGGGCCAATATCTGACGTGGATTTTGCGGATATTCCACCGTCGACCATTGAATGCTTTAAGCAGGAGTTTAGTAATTTTCTGAAAGCCGAGCAATGTGTTTGTGCCTTTACCAGGTTATATCCTTTTTTAAATCAACAATGTTTATTAGAAAACATTGGGGGGGTATTTCCTAACGGGAGTACAATTTACATGGATTTGTCATTAAGTATTGAAGATCAAAGGTCACGGTATGACAAAAGGTTGAAAAGACAGATCAAAAAACTTCGAGAATCAGGATACACTATTAAGAAGGCAGTTAGTTCACATGAGATAGCTGAATTTACAGAAATGTATCACAAAAATATGGATAGGCTAGGAGCTAACAAGAGTTATTATTTTGATGAGAAGTACTTTGCCGGTTTGCTAAATGAAAATGAATTTAAAAATGAACTTGTACTTATTTATGATGGCAATGAGATGATTTGCGGTGCATTGATTCTGATTTCAGAGAATGTAGTGAGAAATCATTTGTCGGCCACATCAGAGAAGTACCTCAAGGAATCTCCTAGTAAATTGTTAACGGATGAGATTAGCTTAATTGGCAGGAAATTGGGCAAAAAGATATTTCATTTAGGAGGTGGAGTGGGAGGAAAAGAAGATTCGCTTTTTAAGTTTAAAAGTCACTTTTCTGATCTAAGAATTAATGATAGAATCTGGTGTTACGTTAATGACCAGGAATCTTATAATGAGCTTATACATAAAAAAGGGTTAGAGTTAAATCAACAGTCTACTTTCTTTCCTGCATACCGCCAAACTAAAAAATAACAACTAAAATTTACTCACATGAACAATAAATTTGATTATTCGGAAGCTAACACCGAAATATTTGATGAGGTAATCAGTGAATACGGTTGGATCACTTATGAAAATGCCTTGAGTGATGAATTGGTTAATGAGATTAATGATTCATTATTGCCAGCTTATGAAATAAGGCACAAAATTCAGGAAGCCAATGGTATTGCGAAAAATATGGATGGAACTTTACATCATCTTGTTGAAAAACAGTTGTTTACATTAAAGTTTTTAGAGCAAAAATATGCGCATGAACAAATTATACACTTTTTAAAAGGAAACTATATACTTAACTCATTAGGAGCTGTAATTAATGTGAAAAATGCACAGCCCTATGTTCAGAATATACATAGAGACATAAGGACATTTACCGGATCGTTCAAGTTAATGATTCAAATGATGGTTATTCTTGATGACTTTACGGTAGACAATGGCGCTACCTATTTGTTAACAGGATCTCATAAGTACGATAAAAAGCCGGATGACCAATACTTTTTTGACAATGCAGACAGGGTTCTGGCAAAAAAAGGCAGTATTGTTTTATTTGATGCCAATTTATGGCATGCTGCAGGTAAAAACTATACTGACAAGCCTAGAAGAGCATTGACCCTTGCCTATACCAAACCTTTTATGAAGCAGCAAATGGATTATCCTAGATTGTTAGGATATGATTTTGGCCAGGAGCTTAATGATCACCTAAAGCAAGTTATTGGATACAATGCAAGGATTCCTGCAAATCTAAATGAGTATTACCAACCCGTTGAAAAAAGGATGTATCAGAGAACTCAGGAGTAGCCATACTCTTCTCAATCTGTTTGGAATGTTTTAAACCCTAACGTTAATTAATTTTTAAAAATGCAAAATCAATATTCAAATAAAATGAAATCCATTGGAGGTTATTTGGAGCTGCAACTGTCTGGTGGAGAGGAGTTCTATTCATCCTTAATAAAATTAAATACTGCTAGAAATGCGTTTGAATATATTTTAAAAGTAAAACGGTACAAATTGGTTCATATGCCTTACTACACGTGTAATGTAATGCTGGAGCCACTTAAAAAATTGGGTATTCAGTTTCAGTATTACACTATTGATGAGCATATGGATCCTGTTCTTGATTTCGAAGTGGGTTCAGAAGAATGTCTGCTTTATACTAACTATTTCGGATTAAAGCAGGATACTGTGGCAAGACTAAGCAAACAGTTTGAGAACCTAATAATAGACAATTCTCAGGCATTTTTTTCAGAACCGCTGGAAGGTGTAGATACCATTTACTCTTGCAGGAAGTTTTTTGGAGTATCTGATGGGGCATACCTGCAGTCGACTAGTGATGTGAGGTTAAAATTAGAAAGAGATGTATCTGTAGAAAGGTTTTCTCATTTGATAAAAAGTATAGATTTAGGGATAGAAAATGGTTACGAAGATTTTGTAGTAAACGACTCTTTTCTTTCCAATAACCCGATTCGTAAGATGTCTTTGTTAACTCAAAGAATTTTATCGGGTATAGACTATAAAGCTTGTAAGTACAGAAGAAACTCGAATTTTATGTATCTGCACGATTACCTGGAAAGTTATAACGACTACTCCTTTGATGCATCTTCTGTAAATGGGCCAATGGTATATCCATTACTAACATCATCTACAGAGATAAGAAATAAACTAATTGAAAAAAGAATATATATTCCTACATATTGGCCTAATGTTCTGGAATGGACCACTAAAAGGATGTATGAGTATTACCTGACAACCCATCTTATTGCTATCCCTATCGACCATCGTTATACGCATTCAGAAATGAAACGCATACTTAATGTACTAAAAACAATATTATGACGGAGAATATTTTTTTAAGACCGCTTGTGGTGGAAGACGCTAATGTGTCATACAAATGGCGCAATAATCCTGATGTATGGAAGTATACTCTTTTTAATCCTAAGGAGCCTGTTACATTGGATGTGGAAATATCATGGCTCAAGAACGCATTAAGTAAACCAGATGAAAAGAGATTTGCTATCTGTTTAACTAAAAATGGTCAATATATAGGTAACGTCCAGCTGATAAAAATTTTAGATCAAACGGCTGAGTTTCACATTTTTATTGGAGATTCTGACTACTGGGGCAAAGGGATAGGAGAAAAAGCAACAAAGCATGTCCTTGATTATGCATTCCTTACATTAAAATTAAATAAGGTAAGTCTTGATGTTCATACAGAAAATACATCGGCAATTAAAATATACAGTAAGAATGGTTTCTCCAGCATTTCGCATCATAATAGTTTTATGAAAATGGAAGTAAATGCAGATGATTACATGGCTAAGTATAAATTATTCGGAATGAGGCATATCATTAAAATTGATCAGGAAGAAGAATGGAAGAGCTTGGTTAAAAGAGCTTTGAAATATGATTTTTACCACTCCTGGACCTATCATCTGCTAGACAATAACAATGGAGTACCAATGTTATTTGTGTATGAAATGGGCGATGATTTTATAGCTATGCCGGTAGTGAAAAGACATATTCAAGACTCTGAGTATTTTGATATGAGCTCAGTTTATGGTTATAGCGGACCCATTTCGAATAAAGATTTTGACGAATTACCAGCAGATTTTGTGTGTCGCTTTAGAACTAGCTTTCTGGATTTTCTAAAAGATGAAAAGATAATTACTGTATTTACCAGATTGAATCCTTTTCTGGATCAGAGATCATTAATGGAGGGCTTTGGCGGTGTTGTGGATAATGGCAAAGTGGTTGTTTTAGATCTTACCAAGTCAATTGAACAACAGAGATGTGGTTATCAGGAAAGATTAAGCAGAAAGATCAGGCAATTGAGAAATAAGGGGTTTTATGTTAAAGAGGCTAATACGACTAAGGATATTAGAATTTTTTATGACCTCTATACTGCAAATATGATGCGCTTAGAAGCCTTAGATACCTATTATTTTGATGAGGAATATTTTAAAACGCTGCTTGATTCAGACGAATATGATGCCCGGCTCCTGTTTGTTTATAATCGAAATAATTATCCTGTATGCGGTGGAATTGTAGTAATAACAAATGATATTATGCAAGCACACCTATTAGGGACAAGAGAAGAATATCTAAAAGATTCACCAGCCAAATTGCTAAATGAAGAGGTTAGTTTACTTGGCCGAGAATTGGGTGTAAAACAGTATAACTTAGGAGGTGGACTGGGTTTTAAGGAAGATTCCTTATTTAGATGGAAAGTCAACTTCTCAAATCACACCTTAGACTACCAAAGTTGGCGTTTTGTTGCCAATCCGGAGATTTATAGCTCAATGCTATCTCAACAGGACATAGATATTAGTTCTGAAATTGATTTCTTCCCTCTCTATAGGCTCCAAGTTAACAAAGCTTAATCATTTCATCTATTTAACGTTTAATGACATGAAAAAAATTCTATTTTGCGAAAAAGTATACTCAAGATGGCTGATTCTACTTATAGATCAACTTATTGTAACAATCTCTCTTGCTGCATCATTACTTGTAATACAAAAAGAGGATTTAAACGAAGTATTTAGCAACAGCTTTCTTCTGTATGTGGGTATTTACAATTTAATCACTATCGGGGTTTTTGTAAGTATGAGAATACATACGGGAATAATCAGATACTCTAGTGTTGATGATATTTTCCGCGTATTCAAGGCCGTACTATTGGCTAGCTTACTGTTTGAAGCAGTGACTTATCTATTTTTATCTACTTATTTTGAATTTAATAATAGGTGGTTTATTCCAATGTTAATTATAAACTTCTTTATTTCCGCTTCTATGCTTATTGCGCTTAGGATAGGCGTAAAGCAATTGTTTCATTACCTGAAAGATCTTGAAGTTGTAGCTAAAGAGGTTCTTTTGATCTATGGAGCGGATAGGGCATCGCTATTAATTAAACAAGGACTGGACTCTTCTTCGGAGAGAAATTTTGTGATACTAGGCTTTATTGATGATAATCCCGATCGCAGGAACAAACATATAGAACAAAAAAGGGTATATGGTTCTGATTCTATCCAGGACTTAAAAAACAAGTATGGTGTAGAGAAAATGATAGTTGCCGAAGACTGCTTAGATATTGATGGAAGAAAGGCTGCGATAGAAAGATGTATGGAATGTGGAATAAGAATTATATCTGTACCGGCTTCAAATCATTGGCTGAAAGGGAAATTGAAATTAAGTCAACTCCCTGATTTGAGAATTGAAGATTTGTTGCAGAGAGATCCAATTAATATGGAAGGAGAAAATATTAAGTCAGAACTTAAAGGTAAGAGAATTTTGATTACTGGCGCTGCGGGATCTATAGGCTCAGAGATTGTTCGTCAAGTCTTAAAATGCAATCCGCAACTATTGATTTTATGTGACCAGGCAGAGACGCCGTTACATGAAATGCAGTTAGAAATTGAAGATACTTTTAAGAGTAATGTTTGTGAATTGTTTATAGTAAACATTCAAAATTACGGAAGGCTCAAAAATTTGTTCGAGACATATAGACCGGAAATAATATTTCATGCAGCAGCCTTAAAGCATGTACCCATGATGGAGCATAATCCATCTGAAGCAATTTTAACTAATGTGATGGGTACTAAAAATCTTGCAGATCTGGCAATTGATTATGATGTTGAAAAATTTATTATGATATCAACTGATAAGGCTGTTAAACCAACGAATGTTATGGGCGCATCAAAAAGAATTGCAGAAATCTATATTCAGTCGTTACAAAATTATCAAAATGATGTAGTTCATAGAACAAGGTTTATTACTACCAGATTTGGAAATGTACTGGGGTCAAATGGGTCAGTTGTTCCACGGTTTAGGTCGCAAATTGAGGCGGGAGGTCCCGTTACTGTTACTGATCCAAACATTACCAGATATTTTATGACAATTCCGGAAGCTGTGCAATTAGTGCTGGAGGCCTCTGTAATGGGCAAAGGGGGCGAGATATTTATTTTTGATATGGGTGAACCAATCAAAATTTTGAACTTGGCTATAAATATGATCAAGTTAGCTGGGTTTACACCTTACACCGATATTAAAATTTGCTTTACCGGATTAAGACCCGGGGAAAAGCTGTATGAAGAGTTGTTAAATAAAACCGAAATGGTACTTCCAACTTATCATGAAAAAATTAAAATATCAAATGTAATTTATTACCCATACGACTATGTACAACGAAAAATAGAAGAGTTACTAACATTGAATCGCTTAAATGATGACCAAAAAGTAGTTCGAAAAATGAAGGAGATTGTTCCTGAATATGTAAGTACGAATGTTAACTATCAATGTATTGAAGTCGTAAATGTGGAAACTGGGGATCTAATGGATGTTAGTATTGAACCAGGAGTGAGCTAAGATTACTGCTTTTTATATCTATATATCTACCTAAGAAATATTGAAGTAATAAAAGCAAATTATATGGGATCAAGTTTTAAAGAAATTTCCATTATGCAAGTTTGTGCGGGAATTAGTTTATGGTCTTATTGGGACATAGACTTGGTATGTCGTTTTGCAAATAATGAGTTTTTTAAATGGTGTGGTAAAACTCCTGAGGAATTGTTAGGCATAATTAGCCTAAGAGTTTTATTTAATGGTCACTATCATGAATACCACCTGCCATACGTGAATAAAGTCCTGGATGGTCATTTGCAAAGATATAATTCGGAAATTAAGATGATAAATGGACAGAAATGTCCGGTAACTATAATTTATTATCCTGATATAGAAAATGGAAATGTAGTTGGTTTTTTTGCAAATATCTATAATAAAAACTTATCTGGTTCAGAAGATGAAAAATTCTTAACTGATCAATTTAATATTAATCAGGAAACAATTTTGAGTCATGATACAGCCGGTAATAAGAGCCATCAAATTGCGGATTATCTGGGCACCGTAATCTTATCTGGTTTTCCTAAGGTGGAGCATCTTTCCATTTTACATAATATTTCTGTGTCAAAATTAATGCGAGACTTTAAAACTACCTACCAGACTAGTCCATACCTATATTTCAGGCGATTACAGATGGAGTTTGCTGAACAATACATTAGCAGAACAGGGTGTAGCAAAAAGCAAATGGCATTTATGCTTGGTTTTTCAAATCCTGCAAACTATACTCTTTGTTATAACCGCTATAAAAAGAGCAAAGTTGAAAAAAGCAGCAAACGAGCTTCGGTTACAGATATTGATGAAAAGAACAAAATTCTGATAACTCAATTTCCTTTGCCTGTTGCAATGTTTGATCTGGATATGAATTATTTATTAACATCGAAACAATGGATGAAAGAATTTGATTTTCAAGGGATCACACCGGTGGGATTAAATTTTCTTGAGGGATTTTCGGAAACAAGCCCAGATCTTTTAACATTTAAGAAGAAAATGAATAATGGAAAAATTGAGGATTGTGTGGGGACTTATTACTTTATGAACAAAGGACACCGGTTAAAGTGTATAGTGAATCTTTGGCATAATGAAAACATGGAAGTAAGTGGTGTTATTATATATATTACTTGATTATAAAAAGTTTGATCATTAAAAGTAAGTTTATGACAATGAGTAGGTTCACGTATTTCTTTTTGTTAAATATCTTTGACTATAAGATTTTTAAAACTTTTATGTTGATGCTCAGACTCACTAGAACTTTCCAGATTTAAATTTAAAAGCTACTACATTAAAACGTCCCTAACGTTTGATTTGATGACTATTTAATTATTGAGGTTATGGAACATAATGCCGGTGAGATTGTTGAACTAGCTGTTCGACGACAAAATGTAAATATTAGTGAACTATCCAGACGTTTACAGGTAAATAGACGGACCTTGTACAATTGGTTTAGGCAAAAAAAGCTTCATACAGACGTGATTTTTGAAATCGGAAAAGTCATAAATTATGATTTTACCCATGATTTTGAAGGAGAACTTAGTGGTTTTGGTTTTAAAGAAGATTTAACCATATATAAAAATGAGGGTCAGTCAGATCATACTAATTCAGTATATTACTGGATGGAAAAATACATTACCTTATTAGAAGATTATAAAAAATTAGTAAGAAAAAGCTCTTTGTCGTAACAAGGGGCTTTTTTTATTTTAATTTATTGAGCATTCCTATATATCCTTGTCGTGATAATCAATAATCATAATATTGAGATTTAGACGCATTTTCCTAATCTTTTTGATTATTAGCGAACATTCTTAAAAATTGGCTTTTCCGTATTAATCGGGGCAAATTCTCCTTTTGAAAGTAAAACAAACATATCCTTCTCCGACAAAGCGGCTTTTGAGTTAGCGTGTTTGGTTTTCATGTAGCTTTAGATTAAGATAAATAAAATATATAGATATTTGTGCAAGCGTTATTTTGATAAAAAAGTTCTAAATTGCACAAGAAATTCAGATTGATGAAAACATACATTTTACTAATATTGTTTGGTTTGACCTTTAGTACCCTGGCAAATGCTCAAAAAAAGATCCCAACTGCTCAGGAATTAACGGTTAAAAATATAGATGAATTGAACGAACGGTTAACACTAAGTCCTACTCAGAAAAGTGTAATCTATAACTATGTATTTGATATGTACCGACAGCAGCTTGAGCTTGTGAAAAAGCAACAGGCAGGTACATCTAAGGAAGATGATGTGACAAAATTCTATAAGTTTCAGAATGAAACAAATGATAACATCAAAAATATATTAAAGGGAGATCAGATAGCCGAATTTGATAAGTTACAGGAAGAACGTTTAAACGGAGATAATAAGAAGAAAAAGGGAAAGAAGGGGAAAAATAAGGAAGATGAAACAGTAACAGGTATTTCTGGACTGAAATTGCAGAATTAAATGCCTTCTAAAATATTTATTTATTATTTGAGTTAATTTTTTTGTATTATAGTGAAATAATTAGCGGCTTAACCAACCCTTCATGCGATTTTTTGCTTTAATCCTGTTATTGTCACTTTCTTTGTCTTCAGTTGCAAATGAGGGTGTTATCCAGCTTGATAAGCAGAATTATAAGAACATAGGCAAAAAATTAGTTTATCTGGAAGATACGAAAGGTGAACTTAACTTAAGTGAAGTTAAGAAGCTATATCAGGCAGATAAGTTTAAACAATCTAAAGATGATATTCTCAATTTTGGGAATAGTAAATCGACATTCTGGATAAGAATACTTTACCAAAACAATACGGGCTCAGGTAGTTTTCTTGTAGTAGATGTTCCAAATCTGGAAATTGTTGAATGTTATACTACTGGCATTAATGGAAAAGCACAGGTTATAAAATCTGGTAGCTTTAGCAATGAAACTGAAGGCGTAATTGCGAAAAATAACTTTATATTTTCTTTGCCGAAACCACCCCAGGCCAACTATTTGAATGAAGTATATCTCCGCATTAAAACAAATAATTTTATGCTTGTACCGATTAAGCTTACAAGTCATGAAGTTTACATAGCGGGTTCTTCTTTAAAGCAACATATTGAATCTATTTACATAGGAGTGCTTATTACTCTTCTATTATTAAATATCTTTCTATACATAAGTTTGCATGAAAAGATGTATCTTTTTTATGGACTATATCTTCTTGCTGGCTTTGTTTATTTAGTGTTATATTTAAGGGGATATGCTTATTTATTTGGATATGATTTCAGAATAATAATATACAAGTATCCTCATTTCTTTTTGGCACTATCATCCATAGCTGGAATTTTGTTTTCCTGGAAATTTCTAAATCTTGATGCTTTAATTCCTCGGATTAAGCCGGTGTATTACCTTATGATGTGTTTTGGAGTAGCGCTAATGGTTGTGAGCCTTTTAGGTTACAAAAGTACAGCAGCTTCCATGATTCGGTATACTACTCTTTTTATTTCATTAGGTTTGGGCACGGTAGGGATAATCTCGTGGAAAAGAGGACATAGGCCTGCAAAGTTTTATATTGTTGCATGGTTCTTTAGAGCAGGAGGGGTAGTTCTGATAAACCTGAATCTACTTGGTGTATTGGAATTAAGGGATTATACTTTTGAGATTTTTCCGATTACTACAACCATAGAGATGCTTTTGCTTGCTTTTGCGTTAGGGGATCGGTACAGCATGCTAATTAGCAGCGAACGTGAAGCGAGAGAAGGGCTGATGCAACTTATACAAACTCAAAACCAACGATTAGAACATGTTGTTGAAGAACGAACATTAAAATTGAGTGAGACGATTGTTGAGCTTGAATCATCAAATAGGGTAAAAGATAAATTGTTTTCTATTGTGGCTCATGATCTGCGAACACCTTTTAATAGTTTAATAAGCATATTTTCTTTGAAAGATATGGGGATGTTAAACTTTGAAGAACTCAAAATGTTGCTTAATGCAAATCGAAAGAATATAGATCAGATGAGGCTTACACTTGATAATCTATTATTTTGGGCGAAAGACCAAATGAATCAGGTAAGTGTACAATTTACGGAATTTGATCTAAAGAAACTTTCCGAAGTTTTAATGCTAGTATATGAGCCAATAGCACAGTCGAAAAATATTAGATTGGAACTTAATGCAAATGAAGGAAGTATGGTGTATGCTGATGAGAATCAGGTAAAGCTTATTTTAAGAAATTTGATAGACAATGCAGTTAAATTTTCGCCAGAGGATAATACAATTTCAATTAACCTCGAAAGACAACCCAAAGGGCTTAGGGTTGCGGTTCATAATGTGGTTTTAAATCCGGCTGCCGCAAAAAGTGCATTAGAAGGTGGGGAAAAGGACAGACGAAAGCTAGATGTAGCTAGTGCCGCCAATGAATTGGGAACTGGATTAGGCCTGCAGTTATGTAGGGAATATATGAAAGCAAATGGGAGCCAACTACAACAGAAGATTGTAGGGAATGAGGTTGAATTATACTTTTTTTTAAAGGATAATTCAAGTAACCCTGCTGCTTAATGACGATGAGGCATGGTATTTTTTTCGCATATAGTTGTTCATTTGCCTCATAAATCTTCACTAAAAGAACTTTAATAAGATCAAACTCCTTCATTCTCAGTTAAGAGAAGGCTCTTTCTTTGTTTTTTATTTATTTGGTACTATTACTGACATACTCTTACAAATAATATATACCCATGAAAAAACATCAAAGACATATAAAGTCCCGGTTCTTAAATGTTAATGTAGATTTGGAAGAATATAAGGAACAAGTACGATCTATTAAACTAGCTATTGCTATTAAGAACGTATTAGATTTAAGAAAGATTTCTGTAGAAGAATTTGCAGTGATAATGGGAAAAGATAAGTCTACGATCAACAAATGGTTAAGTGGAACATATTGTTTTAGCTTGAGTACGCTCTATGAAATAACAGAAGGCCTTGGTATTATATGATAATTGTTGTTTTAAAATTTTAGAAGCATTAAATTATTAAATATATCATCAAATTTTTTTATTTGATCACTATCCCAGATTTTGTTTCTCAAATCAGGCATAATTGCAATTTTATTATAGTAGTTTATCCCTTCAATTAGCTGATTGTAATATTTAGTTATGTATTTAGATTTTTTAGAATTCAATAAACTTAACTGAGCACTGTAATCTTCAAATTTTACTTCTAAATCTGAAAAGAAATTTTCTAAATCTTTTTTTAAATAATCAACATAAAGTCCAAGTTCTTTAATAAAAATATTAGGCCTGTTGATTCCGTTTAGCAAGTTGTTTCGTCCGTAAATATGTCCAACCATTTCAGCCAAGCTATATTGCTTAGAAAAATAGGCGATATTAGGTCCTGGACAGATACTTACAGCTTTATTTTCTTTTGGTTTTAGAATATTTAATTTTAAGAAGTTTGAGGAACACAAACCTTCGCATAAACATGTTTTTTCAGTAATAGAATCAATTTTTTTCTTTAATAACTTAGGCTCAAGACTTAGGTTTTTTAGTTGTTCTATTTTGAGTCGTTGATATTGTCTGGAAGCTGTACATATAGGCTCGGTTGTAAATTCAATATTACTGCAGAGATATTTTTTTGTACATGGACTTCCAGGACGGCCTTTGGCAACTCTTTCTATTCTTTGAGCTTCTGCTGAACTCTTCTTGAAATTGTTAAAGGGAACTCCCAATGGAGAAGCGTTGCTCAGATAGAATTCGCTTTCTTTGGAATTGGCAATGTCACTCAAAGTATGCTCATCTACATTTGTTGCCTCAGGTACAAGAAGAAAAGGGCTTCCCCAGCCAGCTGCATCTAGCTCGTAATAGTTAATTAAGAATTGGTGTTCTTCGGCTGTGCCTATTCCTCCCTGGAATGTAACTCTTTGCTGAGGTTTCCAATTTATATCAAAATATATACTTTTACTTTTAAGTACATTTAGATAAATCTGAAACAATTCTGCAAATAATTCCAATCGATTTTCTTTAAATTCCTGAAGTATTGGCCCCATAAGCAATCCATCAGTAGCAAAAGCATGTCCGCCACAATTTAAACCAGATTCAATACGGAATTCTGATACCCAAAGACCTTTTTTTGCAAGTACCTTAGCCTGGACAATAGCCGAACGATAGTCGCTAACTTTTAATATTATTTTTTTTTTAAAGAAGCCTTCCGCGGTTGGAAAAAAATCAATAAAAGTCTCCATATACGTATACAATCTTTGATTTAAACCTGCTGATATAATGACAGATGAATTAAGGTTACTATTTGCAAAACCACGCAATGCCGCTAAGGCGTCGGTATTTTCATCGCCCGTGTACATACCATTATGATAATTTGCTTTATCTACTTTTGACATTATATTTACGTCAATATTTCCTGCAATAATGCTTTTCTTGAGGTAATTCTGAATCTCCTTCTTTTCATCTCCCTGAGGCAATTGCTTCATGTGAAGGAATTTTGATTTTAGAATAGAGTTATCAGGTAATAGCTCAAAGTATTTATTTAGATCGTTCTGATTTTCAAAATCCTGAGTTTTTATTTCAATTATCTGCTTATTAACTAATCCATTCAACAGATTTAAATATCCTGTAATCCTTAAGGCACGGCTGTCAGGTACTTCCTTAGATATAGGATTATAAACTTCACCATTTCTATCAATATGGTATTTCCTCATTCGTTCGATAAGTTCATCATCTACAATAGATACAACGGATGATATACCATATTTGGCAACTTTTAATGGAGTGTCAATTGAATAACCGAGTCCAAGTACAGGAATGTGAAAAGTGTGTTGCATAAGTAACTGTTTTATTTAGCAAAGAGAATTATATTAGCATTTGCAAAATATGACCATGGTCACTAAATACGATGATTTTGGTTGTACTAAGCAGCATGATGTTTTATTATTTTTGTATAAAGAAAAACTATGGATGGAGGTAAGTTGCTTAAAGCAATTATTGAAACTGCAATTGATGGGATTCTTACTATTGATGACAGGGGTGTTGTAGAAAGTCTAAATCCGGCAGCATTAAAGCTTTTTGGCTATGCAGCTGAGGAAGTTATTGGAAATAACATCTCGATGTTAATGCCTGAGCCAGACAGAAGTGGACATGACGGATATCTTCAGCGTTATCAAAGCACTGGGGAAAAGAGAATTATTGGTAAGGGAAGAGAGGTTAAGGGTTTGCGTAAAGACGGTACTACATTTCCTTTTCGTTTAGCAGTGAGTGAAGTTCACTATGATCATCGAACTATTTATACAGGATTTATTCATGATCTTTCGAAAGAAAAAGAAGCTGAACAGCGTTTAAAGGAACATGCAGCAGAACTGGAAAATTTGGTTAACGATCGGACAAAGTCTTTAAAAGAATTGGTTCAGGCATTGAGCATGGCTAAAGAAGAAGTAAGTATTTCATTAGTTAAAGAAAAGGAACTGAATCAGATGAAAAGTCGTTTTGTTTCAATGGCTTCACATGAATTTAGGACTCCCTTAAGTTCCATTCAATTATCTTCAGTACTTATTGAAAAATATGCTGCACCATACGATAATGATAATATAAGAAAGCATGTAAGTAAAATCAAAAATGCTGTTGGAAATTTGACAACTATTTTGAATGATTTTCTTTCATTGGAACGCTTGGAGGCTGGCAATGTTGAACCTTCTTTTCAATTGTTTGATCTGGTAAAATTATCTGAAGAAATAACAGAAGAGATGCAAATGATAGCCAAAGAAGAACAAAATATAATTTATCAGCATACGGGTTTGGAAAGTATGGTTTATCTTGACCAAAATCTACTTAAAAATTGTATGATCAACTTAATATCGAATGCAATTAAATATTCCGGCGAACATACTTTTATTGAATTTAATACTGAGATTACTGATAAAGAATGCATAGTCACAATTAATGACAATGGAATCGGGATTCCTGAATTAGATCAGAAAGAACTTTTTCAACCTTTTTTCAGAGCAAATAATACAGGAAATATTCCGGGTACAGGTTTAGGTTTAAATATTGTGCTGAGATACGCAACTTTGATGAAGGGATTTGTAGGGTTTACAAGTACCCTTAATAAGGGAACAAAATTTACATTGTCGTTTAATAAACAGAATTGATGAAGAAGATACGGATACTTATTATTGAGGATAACAACGACATAAGGGAAAGCACTGCAGAGATTTTGATGCTTGGAAATTATGAAGTATTTCAGGCTGAAAATGGTAAAAATGGAGTTGAATTAGCAACAAAGTACCTGCCGGATGTTATTTTGTGTGATATTATGATGCCAGAACTTGATGGTTATGGCGTTTTGCATCTTTTGGGTAAGAAGGCTGAAACCGCTGCCATACCATTTGTTTTTTTAACAGCAAAAACTGAGCGAATTGATATAAGAAAAGGCATGGAAATGGGTGCTGATGATTATTTAACTAAACCATTTGATGATGTTGAACTTTTAAACGCTATTGAGACCAGGCTAAAGAAAAGAGATCTGCAAAAAAGCTTGTACAGTGAGTCTCTTGATAAATTAGATAACCTTTTAAACAACAACAGGGGGCTTGAAGAACTTACAAAAGTAATTTCTGAGAGAAAGGTGAGGCAAATAAAAAAAAGACAGGTTATTTATTATGAAGGAGATACGGTAAATGGTATTTATCTTGTAATTACAGGGAGTGTTAAAACTTTTAAGGTTGCCAATGATGGAAGAGAATTATTAACCGGGATCTATAACTCCGATGAGTATTTTGGTGTAGCTGCATTGCTTGCAAATGAAAATTATCATGAAACAAGCGAGGCCATGGAGGATACATCGTTATGCTTGTTACCCAAAGATTTATTAGAACCTTTATTAAATAAATACCCTTCAGTTGCAAGCCGGTTTATTAAGCTTTTGGCGAATAATATATTAGATAAGGAAGAACAGTTGATTCAACTGGCGTATCATTCTGTGAGAAAGCGGATGGCAGAGGTGTTGATACGTTTAATTAGCAACAAAGAGCTTACTTCTGGTGCTTCTTTATTAAGTATATCCAGAGATAATTTAGCTGCTATGGCTGGAATGGCAACCGAGACTGTTAGTCGGATTTTAAGCGACTTTAAGGACGAGGAATTGATCGAACGAAAAGGAAGCCAGATATTAATTCTTGACCGTTCAAGACTTCAGAATATGAAAAACTGACGAAGATCACTAATTTGAGGTGATCAATCTCATTCTTTAAAAGGGTAACACCGTTTAATTTTGATAGATAAATTCAAAAGAATGAGAGTTATAGCATACAGTATTAAGTCGACAGAAAAGGAACCCCTGGCGATAGCTAATCACAAAAAGCATGAAATTACGCTTATATCCAATTCATTATCTGAAGAAACTATATTTTATGCAGAGGGGAAGGATGCTGTAGTTGTTTTTACAGATGACGATGTATCGGCGAAGGTAATTAATAAGTTAGCTGATTTTGGTATTAAATATATTGCTACCAGATCAATTGATAGCTCACATATAGATAGGCAAGAAGCAGATAAGCAGAATATTAAGATCTCAAGCGTTCCTGCATTAGCTTTAAGTGGTGTTGATGAAGCTGAAGTTCCTATGGTGCTCGCTATGGAAACTATCAATAATCTAGATAGATGGGAAGGCAGGAAGTGTCTTGGCGATGCGTGTATATGTTCCAGAGCCTGCGATGAAAGAAGTAACCATAAGGTTAATCTAAAAATCAGGGTGAATGAAAAATAGAAGCGTAAACGACGATAAGTATCGTGTTGCTGCTCCAAGATATACCAGCTATCCAACTGTACCATTTTGGAATTTACAAGAGTTTAATAAAAATAAGTGGCTCACTAATCTTATTGATACCTCCAGTAACAGTAAGGAAGGGCTCAGTTTGTATGTGCACTTACCATACTGTGAAAGCTTATGTACCTATTGTGGATGTAATACAAGGATTACTAAAAATCACGGTGTTGAAATCCCCTATATTAATGCCGTTTTAAAAGAATGGGAAATATATCGCGCTCATCTTGGTTTGAAGCCTCTAATAAAAGAAATACATCTCGGTGGTGGAACACCAACTTTCTTTAGCCCTCAGAACCTGGAATTACTAATTAATGGCCTTGTTGGATCATCTGACCTACACGAGGATGCTGCTTTTAGTATTGAAGGTCATCCTAATAATACAACCGAGGAACATCTGATTCTGTTATATGAATTAGGATTTAGACGATTAAGTCTGGGTATTCAGGATTTTGATAAAAAGGTACAGGTTATAATTAATAGAATTCAGACTTATAAATCAGTTGAAGTAATAACAAAGAAAGCAAGAGAGATTGGTTATCAATCAATTAATTATGATTTGATTTATGGGTTGCCACTTCAAACATTAAATGGTTTAAGTAAAACAATCGAGTCTGTGCTAAAATTAAAACCAGATAGAATTGCTTTTTACAGCTATGCTCATGTTCCATGGATAAAACCCGGTCAGCGTAAATATACGGAGAATGAATTACCTTCTGCAGAAATGAAAAAGGACTTATATGAAATGGGAAGACGCTTACTTACAGCTGGTGGATATTTGGAGATAGGTATGGATCATTTTGTATTAAAAACCGACAGTTTATACTGCGCTGAATTAAACGGTAAACTTCATAGAAATTTTATGGGTTATACTGAACAGTTTAGTAGTGTTTTAATTGGGCTAGGTGTTTCTTCTATAAGTGATTGCTGGACAGCATTTGCTCAGAATGTGAAGAATGTTGAAGAATATATTAGTATCGTCGGCGCTGGAGAGTTGCCAATATCAAAGGGGCACATTTTAAATGATAAGGATCTTGTAATTCGAAAGCATATTTTGAATTTGATGTGTAAAGGATATACATCATGGAAGAATCCTGAAGAAATGAATGAAAATGTAAAGCAAAGTATTGAAAGAGTTAAATGGCTTGCTCAAGACGGCCTGGTATTGCTTTCAGAACATGATGTTCGTGTTACCGAATACGGGAAGAGATTTTTGAGAAACATATGTATGGCTTTTGATGCGCGACTTTGGGAAAATGTGCCTAATGAGCAGCTATTTAGTGTTGCAGATTAATTGAACTCTATTTATCTGCATTCCAGTAAATCCGAATTAGGTTGTTGTGGGCTTAAATAGGGGATGTTTAATTCAAATCCCCTTAATAAAAACCAAAAGCCCAGAATCAGCATAATATAGGGAACTATCTTATTGAGAGTATTTCTAAAAGTAAAGCCAGAGAAACCAACAATAATTGCTGCACTTAGCATTAGTGGCACTGTACCAACACCAAACCAGAACATGTAAATGATACCATGTTTAATACTTCCTGTATTTAATGCTCCTGCCAGGGCAAGATAAACGAAGCCACAGGGAAGTAGCCCATTTATTATTCCAATTATCAGATGATTGAATTTATGCTTAAAAGCATAACTGAATACTTTGTTAAAAGGGCTTAATATTTTTAATGGAGTTCCTTTAAGGACTGAGAATTTAAATAATCTTGAAAATGCTGCAAGTATAATTAAAGCACCGGTAAATATGCTAATACCTTGTTGAAGTCCAGCCTGCCATATTTGTTTCCCCATTAAACCAACCAAAGCGCCTAAAAAACAATATGAAATAATACGGCCGAATTGATAAATGAATTTATTCCAAAGTAAATGCCCCCATCCAGAGTGTTTAAATGGAACAGCAAATGCTAATGGCCCACACATACCAATGCAGTGAAGAGAGCCAAGTAATCCAATAAAGAATGCTAACTTTTCATTACTCATGGTATTAAAATTTCCTGTTCATTTAAATAAGCACTACCTTCGATATTCTTCCATTGTAAGATAAATTTCCATTGTCCTCTTGCTAAACCATGGGATTTTAGAACTAAGGTTTTATTATTGCCAGTATTGAAATCCATAAGCCTATCCATACTCTTTTTTGCCATACGAATTATTTTTAATGATCCCGAAGCCTCAGTTTTAAATGTTATGAGTATGTCCTGACCTAATAATTGTATTGTTGGTAATGCATTATCTTTTATTACTTGTTCTTTTTGTAAGTACTCTTTCTCGTATTTTAATCCTTTTTCATAGTAATTAGTATCAATAAGCGCGTCGGTTTCACTACGCATCATTATAACACCTAGTATTACTATAAATACGATAAACGATAACATTCCAATTATTAATTTGGTACCCCAATTCATAGTTGCTAATTGTTTGAAGGTGCTATAAATGTAGTTTCAAACCTATCTACTATTTTTCCTTTAAAGAGCAGCTTAAAACTAATTTTACTTTTATATTCTTTTATTGTTTTTAGAGGCATAATTACAAAGAAGGTTACTTTAACACTACTACCATACGCTATCACATTAGATTTCTGGATATACTGAATCCGCGCATTTTTTTCGTCGGGTATTATTTCAAATTGAATAGTCTTACCTGTTTTGTTTACCATTTCTGCAGTATATAAGTTGCTTACTGTTTGGTCTTTATCTCTAATTTGATAAAGTGTGCCGCTTGCTCGTAAAATGGTTGTTTGCACATCAGTACGCCTTATAATCAGAAATGAGAGTATAATAGTCAGAATGACCAGTATAACACTGTAACCATATATTTTTTTGCTGATTTTAAAGCCTGTTTTATCCTTAATCTCTGTTTCAGATTTAAAACCAATAAGTCTTAAGGGCCGGTTGATTTTTGCCATAACCATATCACAGGCATCTATACATGCAGTGCAATTGACACACTCCAATTGAGTACCGTTTCTTATATCTATTCCTGTAGGACAAACCTGAACGCATAATTTGCAATCAACACAATCACCCCCAAACTGAATATTTTCCTCCTTATTTATCTTTTTTCTGGGTTCACCACGTTCATAGTCATAAGCAACAATAATACTTTGGTTATCCAGTAAAACTCCTTGCAATCTACCATATGGGCATACAACAGTACAAACCAACTCTCTCATTCTCGAAAATACAAGGTAAAATATTAGTGAAAAGACCCATATGGATATAAATCCTGAAAGATGATTTTTAATGGGTTCAGTAATGATACTAATGAGTTTATCAGATCCGATCAGGTAAGCAAGAAAAGTATTTGAGATCAGGAATGAAATACAGAAAAAAATAGAATGTTTTAATGTTTTTTTAAATAACTTATTAAAACTTAATGAGGCTGCATCTAATTTTTTCTGTTGATTGTGATCTCCTTCAATCCAGTTTTCAATTTTTCTGAATACCATCTCCAAAAAGATAGTTTGAGGGCATGCCCAGCCGCAGAATACTCTTCCAAATATTACAGTAAATAGTACAATAAATATTATAAAAATTAGGAGAGCTAATGCAAACAGATAAAAATCCTGTGGCCAGAAAATAATTCCAAAAAAGACAAATTTCCTTTCCAATACATTCAGAAGTACCAGTTGCTCTCCATTTAATTTTACAAATGGTGCACTAAAAAGTAGTAGGAGGAAAAAGTAGCTTACCGCAGAGCGGTACTTATATAGTGAGCCCTTTACTATCCTCGGATAAATCCACTTTCTTTTTGAACCATCATCTGTAAGTGTAGATAACTGGTCTCTGAAATGTGCTGGTGTTTGTGACATTTTAATCGTGTTTTACACCTTGAGGAGCCTTGGCGTTAGCAGGATTGCTCCCTTTAAGAGATAGGATATAGCTGGCCAAGTCAGCAATTTGCTTAGCCTTAAGGGTTTTCTCCCATGCAATCATACCTTTATCAGGAACTCCATATTTAATAGTCTTGAAAATTTCCTTAATACTACCGCCGTGAATCCAGTACTCATCAGTTAGGTTTGGTCCAACTAAGCCCTCAGCATGTTCGCCATGACAAGGAGCACAGGCAGTTTTAAAAAGACCTGCGCCGGCAGTAAGTACGCCAGCGTCTTTTGATTGCTCTACGTTACTCTCATTTACTTTATTTGCCGAGCTGCCTGGTTTTTGCAGAAAAGCAATTTTTGCATCTTCTGCCTGTCTTAATTCTATTGAGTACTCTTCCTCCTGCATGGTACCCAAACCAAATACATGGTAACTTAACAGATAAACAACTGCAAAAATAATAGTTCCATAAAACAACACCATGAACCAGGCAGGAGTTGGATTATCCAGCTCTGCAATTCCATCAAATTGATGTTCCATTACAATATCCTTTTCTTCGGCTATTGGCCTCAAACCCATTATCTTTGACCAGATTGAGGGTTTTTTGGGCTTGGCTGCTTCGATAGCCTCAGCCTCAAGACGTTTTAGTCGTTTTTCTTCAGGTGTTTCAAATTGTGTAGGATTTAGGCTTTCGTTAACGTATACTTTTATAACCTTTAGAAGCAGAATTGAGACTGCAAGGAGCAATACTGCAGTAATTAGTAAGGCCCAAATAAATATATCTGTCATTGCGTGTCATCATTTAAAGGTAATTCACTCATGTACTTAATTTTGTCTTTCTTCATTATTAAAAGCAATGCCGCTACCATAATGAAAAATAATAGGAATATGCCAAGTGAGGTTATTAAATATACCTGGCTACCATCTACCTGATTTAAGAATTGTTTAAACATTTTTAGATCTATTTAGCTTTAATGTCTGTACCTAATCTTTGCAAATAGGCTATAATTGCAATTATTTCTCTGTCGCTTTGAACTCGTACGTTACTTTTTTGAAGATCTGTAGCTATCTCCTTTGCCTGATTGTTAAGGTGATTGTTCGCTTTATGTTCAAATCCAAGTTCATAGGGGACCCCAAGTGTACGCATTGCATTAATCTTTGCAATAGTTGTAGTTGTATCCAATTTTTGGTTAATCAGCCATTCGTAAGGAGGCATAATACTACCCGGCGACATGGTTTGAGGGTCCAGCAAATGATTAAAGTGCCATGCATTTGAATATTTGTCGCCTTCTCTTGCTAAGTCGGGGCCAATACGTTTAGAACCCCATAGAAATGGATGATCATATACGAATTCTCCCGCCTTGCTATATTCCCCATATCT
>Ga0157371_10001101_pt1 | contig 29303 bp, 32 predicted proteins | sample C45metaG_FD_113462 | JGI IMG/M metagenome (GOLD analysis project Ga0157371, IMG submission 113462) | Corn rhizosphere microbial communities from Kellogg Biological Station, Michigan, USA - C4-5 metaG | ecosystem: Host-associated > Plants > Roots > Rhizosphere > Soil | place: USA: Michigan... | reverse complement strand
TGAGTTTTTTGGTGCTATTTGGAGAAGGTATAAAAGCAAAAAGCCCGTAAAATCTACATTTTACGGGCTTTTGATAATTTTGAGTGGGAACTCTGCGGACCGGACGGGACTCGAACCCGCGACCTCTGCCGTGACAGGGCAGCATTCTAACCAACTGAACTACCGATCCGAATGATTAATTTTGGAGCGCGAAGATAATAAAATTTCCACTCGGCCCAACTTCTTCCAAAAAAATTTCTGTCTTTTCTTCCGATCAATAAAGAGTCGATGCGGCCGGAATAACTATACAAGCAAAAGTAACTTTTATTTTACTGACTGCCCGAGCGAGGCAGATGAGTTCGTAAGATCACCAAAAAGTAATTATTTTCTTAAACGGAATATACAAATCTTATAAACTTGTTTGTTTACTGGAGCTGAAGTGGTTTATTTTCAATATAATACCTTCGGCACTTTAATTGCATTTCTTATTTAATAATAATTTTGATAAATGGAAAGAATATTTGCAATCGGCGATATTCATGGATGTAGTAAGACTTTTGAAAAATTGCTAAATGAGAAAATTCAAATCAACAAAGAAGATCAGATTTATTGTATTGGCGATTACATCGACAGGGGCGACGATACTAAAGGTGTGATTGATATGATCCTCAGGTTTAAAAACGAAGGATACCATATTTACACTTTAAGAGGCAATCACGAACAAATGATGCTTGACGCGTCAACAGATAAAAAAGCGATGAGCCTTTGGCTTGATAATGGAGGGAAAAATACAATGAAAAGTTTTAGCATTAAATCGCTGAATGATCTACCTGCAGAGTATTTAACTTTCCTTAATGAAACTGAGTTTTACCTGCAAAAACATAATTACATTTTTGTTCATGCCGGACTTAACTTTAGGAAACAAAATATTTTTGAAGACAAAGAAGCAATGTTGTGGGAAAGGAATTTCTTTCCACAACAACCGGCGTTGGAAGATAGGATAATGATTCATGGACACACACCAATTCCCCTAACTTTTATTTTGAAACAAAAAGGGAATTGTATCAATATTGACGGTGGCTGTGTATATAGAAATCGCCGACACTTCGGCAATTTGGTGGCGATAGATTGCAACAAACGCGAATTTCTTATCGAACCGAATTGTGAATAAACCCGCAGGATAACATCAATGCGTAAACGAAAATAATTATTAATGGAACCACTTTTTAAACTCTTATTAATATTCTCTCTCATGTCAAATTCAGAAGGAACAACAGCACAGAATAACAGGGACCAAAGACCAAGTCCGGTTATTGCGGATGGTGCCGAATTACAGTTGGTTTCTAACCAGTTCAAATTCACAGAAGGCCCGGCTACGGATAAGCACGGCAATGTTTTTTTCACCGATCAGCCTAATGATAAAATATGGAAATATGATACGGACGGAAAACTTTCTGTTTTTTTATCTCCTTCCGGCCGTTCAAACGGGATGTGTTTTGACAATGACGGCAATCTTATCTCGTGCGCTGACGAGAATGATCAATTGTGGTCAATTGATCCGAAGGGAAAAGTAACTGTTCTGGTAAAAGATTATAAAGGAAAACTACTAAATGGACCTAACGACGTGTTTGTAACCAGTGAAGGAAAAATTTATTTTACTGATCCTTATTACCAACGCGATTACTGGAAAAGAAAATCACCGGATATTGAAGGTCAGAAAGTGTATTTTCTCAGAGGGATAAACGATCCGGTAGTAGTGGTTGATAATATGAAAAAACCAAATGGAATAGTAGCAACTCCGAATGGGAAGTACCTGTACGTGGCAGACATTGAAGCAAATAAAACTTATAAATTTACGATCGCAGAAGATGGAAGTTTGAAAGATCAGACGCTGTTTGCAGAGCAAGGTTCAGATGGAATGACAATGGACGACCACGGAAATGTTTATCTTACAGGAAAGGGCGTTACTGTTTATGATAAAGAAGGAAAAAAAATTGAACAGATTGATGTCCCTGCAGACTGGACAGGCAATATTACTTTTGGAGGCAAAGATAAAAACCTATTGTTCATCACTGCTTCGCAAAATGTTTATACTTTGAAAATGAAAGTAAAAGGAAACAAATAACATTCAATTTGCTGAATACAACAAAAAACTATCCGAACTTATTTTAATTCTTTCAGTAAAGAGATCACTTCCTCATCAGTCGTTTGAGAAAAATCTTTGTAAAACCTTCCTACACCATAAAAAGGGAAAGGAGTGTATAAGCAAACAAATTCATCAACTTCTTTGCTTATTCTCTCCGCCGCCTCGCGCGAAGAAACGGGCACAGCGACTAAGAGTTTAGCGGGATTTTTTCGTCTAAGCATTTCTACAGTTGCAAGGATGGTTCTGCCGGTAGCCACTCCATCATCTGCCACAATTACAATTTTGCCGGTTATGTCCACAGGTTTCCTTTCCCCCATAAATTTAGAGTATCTTTCTTTTAACTGCCGATGAATATTGTTTACTTCCTCATCAATATATTCAGGAGAAATGCCTTGCGTTTCTTCAATAATTTCATCTTCCAAACCCACTGCGCCTATTGCAAATTCTTCATTATACGGATGACCCAATTTTTTAGACATCAGCAAGTCAAGTTCAAAGCCCAGTTGCCTGGCAATCAAGTAGCCAATAGGAACTCCGCCACGCGGAACTGCAAGAACCACACCATTTTCGCCTTTATATTTGTCGAGTTTTTTTACGAGTTGCATCGCTGCATCATACCTGTCGGTAAAGTATTGCATGGTTGCAGTTTATTTCGCATGATTCTGCACGGTATTGTTGCACAAATAAAGATCAAACCACGCAGCTGCAAGGTTTGCTGCTTCATTTAAGGTGCCGGGTTCTTCAAACAAATGTGAAGCACGGTCAACGATTTCTATTTTTCTATCGCATTTAAGTTGATCATACGCCTTCTTGTTGAGATCAATTACCTCTGTATCTAATGAACCGACGATAAGTAACGTTGGAGCTTTCACCTGCTTGAGATTTTTTGCCAGGTCAGGCCGACCGCCGCGGCTCACTACTGCCTTAATTGTTTCACCGAGAAAAGCAGCAGCATCCAAGGCAGAAGCTGCACCTGTACTTGCCCCGAAAAATCCAAGTGGAAGATCGAATGCAAATTGCTCCAGCGTTTTTTCTGTAAGCCGTATAAGTCTGTCGGTTAATAAGTCAATGTTGAATCTGTTTTCATAGATTTGGTCTTCTTCCACCGTAAGTAAATCTGCTAGTAAAGTTGAAATGTGGTTTTGATTCAGAACATCAGCCACAAAATTATTTCTAGGGCTTAAATGACTGCTTCCGCTTCCATGAGCGAAGATCACCATCGCAACGGGATCAGCAGCGTGTGCAAGATTAGCGGCCACTGAAACATCTGCCAGGTCCAGTTTTATTTCACTTTTATTCATTGTCTTTCGTTTTAAAATGATCGTTTCAACTCAAATAAAAGCCGCAATTTTTGTGCCCCAAAAGCAAAAAATGATCAGGTATTTACTTCCTTCGGGTAAATAAAAATTATAGTTAATTGTTTGTTTACTGCCATAATGTAAATTGCGCGCTTCAACCATTTAATTATTCATTTGAATTACGCAGAATCTATACATTATCTCTACGACAAGCTGCCAATGTTCAGCAGGAGTGGCGCAAAGGCTTATAAAGCGGATTTGAAGAACACGCTAGCTTTATGCGACTTTCTGGGGAATCCGCAGCATAAAATAAAAACGGTTCACGTCGCGGGAACCAATGGCAAAGGTTCTGTAAGCCATATGCTTGCCTCGATCCTCCAGGAAAATGGATACAAAACTGGCTTATATACTTCTCCACATTTAAAAGATTTCAGGGAAAGAATAAAGATAAACGGCAAGATGATGAATGAATCATTCCTGGTGGCTTTTGTTGAAAAAACAAAAACAATTTCTGAACAAATCAAACCTTCTTTCTTTGAACTCACTTTTGTGATGGCGCTTGATTATTTTGCCAGCGAAAACGTCGAAGTTGCCGTAATTGAAACCGGCCTCGGCGGAAGATTAGATAGCACGAATGTGATAACGCCATTGTTAGCTGTTATTACTAACGTCACTTTCGATCACATGGATATTTTGGGCAATACGCTTGAAAAAATCGCCTTTGAAAAGGCCGGGATAATTAAAGAAAAAATTCCTGTAGTCATCGGTGAAGCATCTCTTGAAACTAAAGCTGTTTTTCAAAAGAAAGCAAACGAAATGAATGCGCCGATAATTTTTGCAGAAGATAATTATCAGGTTGTTTCATCGGTCTATCAACCAGCATTTTTAGAATTGGAAATTGAAAATAAAAAAACCAAAAAAAATGTTCATTTACTACTCGATCTGAATGGTATTTACCAGCAAAAGAATATTATAACGGTACTTGCCGCTATTGATATTTTGAAGAGGTATTTTTCCTTAAAAAATGAAAGAACTAAAGACGGACTGGCGAATGTAAAAAGACTAACAGGGCTTTTCGGAAGATGGGAATCAATTCATGAAAAGCCAACCGTGGTGCTGGATGTAGCGCATAATGAAGATGGAATAAAACAACTGGTTAGGCAGTTAAGCAAGTTAGATTTTAATCAGCTGCATATAATTTTCGGGATGGTAAAAGACAAAGAAATTAAAAAAGTGCTTTGCCAGTTACCGAAGGGAGCTACTTATTATTTTACAAAAGCGCACAATCCACGCGCTTTGAATGAGGATGAATTGCAAATAATGGCAAAAGAGTTTGATCTTAATGGTAAAACTTTTGTTGATGTCAATAAGGCTTTACAAGCAGCATTGAAAATTGCATCGCCGCAAGATCTTATCCTAGTTTGTGGAAGTGTTTTTGTAATCGCTGAAGTGGAAAAGTTACCGAAATAAGTCAGACTACCTTATAGAAATCTTATAATTCTCCAAGTTCTTTTAGCGCATAAAAAATACAATTATTATGCGTGGCCTGCATAATCTTATTTTCAAGAAAAAGTTTTTTTAGTTCTGCGACTGAAATCTTTTCAATTTCAACTTGTTCATTTTTATCCAGCTTTTGTTCACTGGTTTTTTTACCGCCTTTCGCTAAATAGAAGTTCGTGAAATTATTAAGTACACCCGGGTTTGCGGCAATTTTACCGACGTAAACAAATGAAGAAAATTCATACCCCGTTTCTTCTTTTAATTCTCTTTTAATCGCTTGTTCTGCAGTTTCGCCTTCATCAACAAAGCCACCTGGAACTTCAAGAAGAATTTCTTCGATTGGATGCCTGTATTGCTTTACCATAAGTACTTCCCCTTCTTCCGTCAACGCGACAGCACAAACTGTTAGAGGTAACTCGACCACAAAATATTCTTCAACAATATGTCCATCATCAGTCTCACATCTATCTCTTCTTGCAGTAAAATATTTATGCCTACTTATATATTCTGATGACAATATTTTCCACTTCATAATAATGCTTGTTGCTTTTTAATTCCATCCCTCTCTTTCTCTTAACTGCAAAATATGTGCTACGTGGTGACGGCCATGCCACGCATAAGATTTCAGGAGATTCCACATAGTCATTTCCACTTCTCTTTGAGGATGATAAATAGTGCGCTGCCACTCAGTTTCAACCATGTCTTTCATTAACTGGTTCCAGCGCGTATGCAAAGAATACAGGAGCGTGATTGATATGTTTACCGGTACTTTTTTTGAATCAGAAAGACTGGCCCACGCTTCCTGATCATATGGTTTTATTGTAGGATCTTCTTCCGTAAGACCAAGTTTAAACCGGATGTATGCATTCATATGACTATCTGCAACATGATGAACCACCTGTTGAACCGTCCATCCATCCGGTCGGTAAGGGGTTTCCAATTGGGAAGCATCAAGATTTTGAATGGCGAACTCCAAAGAAGATGGAAGCATTTCGATTTCGTTAATCAACGAGGTTTTCAACTCATTATTGAATCCACTTTTGTAAGCTTGCTGTTCATCTTCCCTTCCGATAGGGTAACGAAGTTTTTCATCTCGTGCCATAAAAATTTATTTGTTTACAATATCTAACAATTCAATTGTAAAGATCAATGTTGCACCGCCCGGAATTACTCCGCCTGCGCCCCTATCGCCATAAGCAAGATCAGAAGGAATATATAATTTCCAGGTACTTCCAACCGGCATTAATTGCAACGCTTCTGTCCATCCACGAATAACGCCGGAAACAGGAATGGTAAGAGGTTCGCCTCTTTTATAAGAGTTATCGAATTCTTTACCATCAATCAAAGTGCCGACATAGTTAGCTTTAACAGTATCTTTTGCTGTCGGCATCGGCCCTGTTCCTTTCTTGATAATTTCATATTGCATTCCGTCGGGCAATGTTACAACCCCAGGCCGATTTTTATTTTCTTCTAAAAACTTTTGACCTGAATCTTTTACATCTTTGATCTTGCTAGCCATAAATTCTTGTAATTTTTGTTGTATGCACATATTTGCTTCTTCTTCTGAAATGGTTAAAGGTTTATTATTATAAACATCGTTAAATGCTTTTTTTACATATTCGGCATTTACTTTTTCAACGTTCTGGGTTTGTTTGTAATATTCTGCAACCTGCACTCCTATTGAGTAACTAAGGCTATCAATCGAATTAAGGGTTTGCACTTGGGAAGTTTCAGTTTTCTTTTCAACCTTCTTTTTGGTTTGTGCAAAAGTGTATGAAAAAGGTAATAATAACAGGAGAAAAATTGCTTTCATTTAATTTTATTTTGGACGGTTTAGTTAAAAAAACAGAGCGCAAATATAATTTAATCCTCCCTGAAATCTTTCCCTGTAAGGTTTATGAAAACGTCTTCGAGATTAGCCGATTTTGTTTCTTTAGGTCTTTCAAATCCGGAAGCTACCAGGTTATCAATCAGCTTATCCGGGCTTTCCAGCGCAATGATCTTGCCTTCATCCATAATGGCTACACGATCGCACAAATACTCTGCTTCATCCATATAATGAGTGGTTATTATCACAGTGGTTCCTTCCTGCCGGATCCGTTTGATCAACTCCCACAAATTGCGGCGTGCCTGCGGGTCAAGACCAGTAGTAGGCTCATCCAGGAAAATGATTTTTGGTTTGTTGATTAATGTGGTAGCGATAGAAAAACGTTGCTTTTGTCCGCCACTCATTTCCTTGAATTTGTTTTTCGCTTTATCCTTCAGGTTCACCATTTCGAGCAATTCATTAGAGTCTACCTTCGTATTGTATAAACCACAAAACAGATCGATCAATTCAAGCAAGTTCAAACCCGGATAAAAACCTGATGTTTGCAACTGTACGCCGATAATTTTTTTTATTGATGATGGATCATTATCCAGATCCATTCCATCAACAATTATCTTACCGGAAGTCTTCTCGCGAAGTGTTTCGATAATTTCAAGAGAAGTGGATTTACCTGCTCCATTTGGACCAAGTAATCCAAAAATTTCTCCTTCATAAACATCAAATGAAATGCCTTTTACCGCTTCAAACTTTCCGTAATTTTTTTTCAGATCTTTTACTGAAATAATTGTTTTCATAGTTTTTTATTCCTCTACTTCTAATTATTATTGTTTTCTGTCAGGCATTTCTCACATTCTTCCACCTGGTGGGCAAAAGTAGGCCAATTAATTTTCTTTTTAATTCTACAAATAGGTGTTGCTGTATAATAATCGCAACCTTCTTTGGAATATTTCAGCTATTAACGAAATATGGATAAACTTTGTTTCACGCTGCCAAATAAGCCGCTACAACAGTATTTTTTCGATTCGAAGAGCGTAGGAAGATCATATCAGATAATCGTTAAAATACGAGCCCAACAGTAAAAATATTTTAAGAAAAATGGGCAGTATTTCTATTGTGTAAAGTACACAGCGTAGCTATCTTTGTTCCAGAAGTTGATTGATGTTAACAACATTAATCACGATCCAAATCCATTGAAAACGCTGTTCCTTTAATCCAGGAAAAACCAACAAAGTCCGATATCAGTCAACTTCTACTTTTTATACAATCAATACCTTAGAGAAAATATTATCCCAATGAAAACTATGCCGAAAGGCATTGCCAATTTCTTCCTGCAATGTAACCCCCAGGAATAAATGACTAAGCTTCTCCAGCAATTTGGAGAAGCTTTTTTGTTTTTGATAATTCGATTGTATAAAGCTAACGGCAATGTCTAAACGCAATTCGTTAATTAGCAGATTTTCACCCTTAAGCTGTCGGGAAGATACATCGAATCTTTAGGAGTAATATGAAATGCAGAATAAAATTCATCTATATCACTGAGTGGCCCATAAACTCTATACTTGGCAGACGAGTGAACATCCGTCATTAAACGGTTTTTCATTATCTGGGGACGCATTTCATACAACCAGCTAAGCGCATACCCCATGAAGAATCGTTGCACTCGAGTAAGGCCAGCAATGGTCTCATTGTTTTTGCAATGTTGCCGATTCCCCACGAACTTTCTTCAGCAGGGATGGGATGATCCTTGATCCATTTACCATTTGCGTATTCAAAAAAATCCCGGCCAGAACTAACTGTAGTATCAATATCTGAAGCAAATACATCCTGGTGTGTTGCTTCAGTTTTAGTTTAGCAGGAAAAAAGAGTTGCGCAAATAAAGGAGCATAGAATTGGTTTTGTCATTTATAAAAATTTGAATAAGTAAATGTATGACAGATCAATTTTTAATCTTTACTTTTCCCTTCAGATAAAAATAATCCGGACAATACTAAACTTACTCCTGTAACAGTATAACCACTAATGACATCTTTTAAAACAACGGCTGCTATCGCAAAACCAAACACGGGACATAAAAACAGCCACAGTCCTGCTTTTATGGTATTCTTCTTCAAGAGCCAAAGCCAAAGTTGTATAGCACAAATTGAAACCAAAATGGCAAGCCAAATCGTTCCTCCCCAAAATTTGAGATCAAAATGATTGTCAATTCCGTGGTATTGCCAAAGAGTAAAAGGCAATAAAAAAAAGCCGCCAATCATTGTTTGCCAACCGTTAATTGTCAGAATATTCATATCGTCCCATTCCCTTGACGAAAAATAAATCGCGCCTGCTGAATAAGAGACCATACTGAACAACAACAAAATCAATCCCCCCGTGGTTATGGAAGCGTCTTTCAACAAAGGCCATGAGGCAATCAACAGGCCTGCTGTTCCTAACAGTAAAGCAACAACAATTTCGAATTTTAATTTCCTTTTTAAGAAAAATACCGAGAGAAAGCTAATGAATAAAGGATTGGTGGCAACGGACAAAGCGCCGATACCGGCTGTGATGTGTTGCATCGCCGTAATATAACAGCCCAAATAAATGGTTATATTTAGCAAGCCGTATATGGTTACCTGCTTCCATTGCCTGGAGGTTGGCCATTTTCGTTTTTGACATACATACGCAAAGAACAACATGATGATTCCAGCCAAAACAAATCTGGATTGAGCTATTACAAGCGGCTGAGAACTTTCCAATGCAATTTTAGTGGCGGTAGAAGCAGAAGACCATAAAAGTGCAAAAAGCACGCCGGCAATGATCCATTTATATTCCGCCTTAATGGTATTTCTTTTATTATAATTCAACTATAACCAGAAAAAAGTTGGGAGATAAAATCGAAAAAAAGAAAAACGGCGTTAAATTATTCCAAGGCAATTTCTTTGTTTTTTGAAAAATAAATGATGCCTATAATACCGACAATTACTAATGCAGCTGAAATTAATTCTGCCTGTGTTGGGTGAATTCCAAAAATCGAATAAGTGGTATTTACGCGAATGGTTTCAATTAAAAATCTTTCAACGCCGTTCATAATCAGGTAAATGCAAAAAAGTACGCCAGGCACTTTGATCTTCTTTCGTATGGCCCATAAAATGAAAAACAAAATGAAGCACGCTACAATTTCATACAATGGAGTTGGGAAAACAGGTTGTGGCAAAGCGCGGCAATATTTTCCCTGGCAATCCGGCAATAAAATGCCATCTTCATTTACGTTATGCGGATAAGTAAAAGCAAACATCCATGTTGGCAACCATTTCGGCCCCATGAAACTTTTATGCGGAACTTTATCCAAAGAAGTTTCAATGCGGTCGGTAACCATTGTAGTGGCTCCATTCGGATCGCTAACTGTACCCGCCAAAAAATAAGTTGAATATTTTTGAAGTTTTATTTGAAACTCAGCGCGAGAGGCAGGAACGACATGACCAGGAACATCAGAAACATAAGCGCTGTTAAAGATTCCCCAATCACCATCTCCGGCCGTTTGGCAACCCATTCTGCCAATTGCATAAGCAATCATCAAAGCCGGTGCAGCTGCGTCAATTAAATAAAGTAAGCCGATTCCTTTTTTCCTTGCATAAATGAGAATAGCTATGGCAGCGAATATCAGCCCACCGTAAAATGTAAGGCCACTGGGAGCAATTAAATTAGCGATCGGGTCAGCAATAAACCTGTCCCAGTTTTCAAGGTTATCAAAAATCTTTGCGCCAATAATTCCAAAAACCAAAGCAAAGATCACAATATCTCCGACCCTGTCATGAGGCCAGATCCGAATGGTTCTTTTTTCAGGCTTGGGAAGTTTCTGCTTATCCTTTTCCTTGTATTTCAGATAAACAAGTGCGCCTGCAATTATAAGTCCACCAAGCCAGCTTCCTTGGGAAGAAAAGATATATTCCTGCAGATCAATCCCATGCTGGCGGCTGGCAAGAAAGGCGCCAATGAGTTTATATCCGAAAATAAATCCAACTATTCCATTAATAAATAATTCTAAAAAAGTGGCAGGTTTCCCGGTGGTAATCGTTTCTTCCCTTGGTAATAAAAGACCTTGCTTTTCTTTACGCTTTAATTCTTTCGTAAGAAAATAGGCAGAGACAATAAAAGCAATTGCTACAAAAATTCCGAAGGTGTAAAAGATCTTAAAAGCATTGATTTCCCAGCCAAACCAATCTTTAAAAACACAATATAAATTTGGATACATGTTTACCTTTTAGTCTTGGAAAAAATCTCGCACGATCTTTTACAAAAGATATTCTTTAAAAATAAAAACCTCCAAATGTAATGAAGGTTTTTATTTTATTATTTAGCAATAAGCTTCAAAAGCAGCAGCCAGGTTATTGGCGATCATTGGTGCAGAAGCACCTTCAATATTATGCCTTTCAAGAAAATGAACCAATTGGCCATCTTTGAATAGAGCCACTGACGGAGATGAAGGAGGATAAGGCAACAGGTGTTCACGTACTTTATTAACCGCTTCAAAATCGAAACCTGCGAAAACTGTGGCCAGGTGATCTGGTTTTTTATCAGCGGTTTCAAGAGAAAGCAAAATCCCGGGACGGGCAGTTCCCGCAGCGCAACCACAAACTGAATTGATCACAATCAAAGTAGTTCCTTCCTGGTTGATCGCCTGCTCTACCTGTTCTGCTGTCACCAAATCTGCAAAACCATTTCCTGTTAATTCCCCTTTCATTGGAATTACTATTTCTGCTGGATACATATCTTATAAATTTAAAATTTTAGAATGCAAATTTACGATACTTACACCTTTTATGAATCATTGATTTTCATAAAGATTTGGGAAATAATGTCAGCCAATTTCTGATTACAGGACTTTTTGTCTTATACATTAACAGAATTTCAGTTAAAAACTCGTTGGTATTTAATTTGATCTTCCAGAAGGAAATTTATTAATCAACTTTTTTAAAAAGATAAACATTATGACAACCTTAAAATTCAACCAGCCAACTTTGAAAACTTTGGATAGTTTTCTCGACAACTTATTGAGTGATTTGCCTGTTGTGAACAACAATGGATTGAACGCACCAGCCGTAAATATTTGTGAAACGAATGACAATTATGAGCTGGAATTTAACGCACCAGGTAGAAAAAAAGAGGATTTTAAAATCACCGTTGACAAAAACATTCTCACCGTTTCTTTTTTTGAAAAGAAAGAAGAACAAACAGAAGAAAAAAGACAATTTATTAAAAGGGAATTCGGCACTCAATCTTTCAAAAGGTCATTTACACTTGACGAAAAAATAAATGCTGAGGGGATAAATGCTAGATATGAAAACGGTATTTTATACCTGACCCTTCCTAAGAAAGAAGAAGTAAAAGTCATGCCGAAGGAAATAGCAGTAAGTTAATTTGAGTGGAAAATGTAGATTTGAAGCCTCCCCAATTTTGAGGAGGTTTTTTATTTAAATAGTAACCCAATAAATTTCAGAAATTCCTGTTTTTTATTTGTAGCCCAATATCTTCAACATGCTTTGAGCACTTTGTTCTTTAGCATAAACCCAATCTATCAGTTTGCCATTCTTATCATAATCCAGCACAATATATTTCGGCGACGGAATAAGACAATGTTTTATTCCACCATAACCACTTATCTGGTCCTGATAAGCTCCGGTGTGAAAGAAGCCGACATACAACGGTTCTCCTTCCCCGACTTTTGGCAAAAACACTTCATTGATATGTTCTTCTGAATCATAATAATCATGGCTGTCACATGTGATTCCACCCAATGTGACCCGTTGATATTCGTTGTCCCATTTATTGATTGGAAGCATTAAAAATTTCTCGCCAATTCCCCATGTGTCAGGCAAAGTAGTAATAAAAGAAGAATCGATCATGTACCAGGTTTCACGATCGTTTTGGCGTTTGTCACCAACTACGCTGTAAATATGAGCCATACTTTCTCCGACGGTGAAACTTCCAAACTCGGTGAAAATATTCGGCATCGGAACTTTGCTTTTTTTACAAGCCGCTTTTATGTTTCTCACAATTTCATTTATCATGAACTGGTAATCATAATCAAAACCTAAAGAGTGTTTTATTGGGAATCCTCCACCAATATTAATCGAATCGAGTTCAGGGCAAATCTTCCTGAGTTGGCAATAAAGATTAATCACCTTATTCAATTCACTCCAGTAATAAATGTCGTCTTTAATTCCTTTATTCAAAAAAATATGAAGCATCTTTAATTGAAAGCGGTTCTCATTTCCTTCAATCTCATCAACATAAAATTCAAGGATATCTTTTGCGCGTATGCCTAACCGTGAGGTATAAAAAGGAAACGTCGGTTCTTCTTCGGCGGCTACACGAATACCAATATTAAACGGCACTTTTACCGATTTACGATAAGCTTTTAATTCTTCTTTATTATCAAGAACAGGAATTACATTTTTGAACCCGGAATTTATCAAACGGGCGATCCTGCTTGTATAGCTTTTTTGTTTAAAGCCGTTACAGATTATAAAAGTGTCTTTCGTTATTTTTTTTCTTTCAAACAATTTTTGAATGATCTCAATGTCGTACGCATAAGAGGTTTCAAGATGAATGTCATGTTTTAAAGCTTCCTCCACAATAAAAGAAAAATGGGAACTTTTGGTGCAATAACAATAATTATATTTCCCTTCGTACTTATATTTTTTGAAAGCATCGGCAAACATTTTTTTTGCTTTATTGATCTGCATTCCAATTTTTGGCAGGTAAGTAAACTTTAAAGGTGTTCCATATTTGTCAATCAAAGCTTTTACATCCACGTCATTATATTCAAGGTATCCATCCTTCAGATCAAAGCCTTCCTGGGGAAAATTAAACGTCTGATCTACAAGGTCTTTATAACTATTAGTCATTCAAAACTTTTAAGATTTTATAAAATATTACAAATGTAACAGAATGATCAATTACTGAAATAAAAAAAACCGTCCCCAACAACATGGAGACGGCTGATAAAATAAAAAATCAGTTTAAAAATTATTTTACTGACTGAATAAGATTCTTAAAACTTTCAGGTTCGTTCATTGCCATATCAGCAAGCACTTTCCTGTTAAGATCAATGTTTTTTTCGTTTAATTTATGGATAAACTGGCTGTAAGTCATTCCTTCAGCTCTAACTGCTGCGTTGATACGCGCGATCCATAAAGTCCGATATTCACGCTTTTTTAGTTTCCGGCCCACATAACTATAAGTAAGCCCTTTCTCCATTACATTTTTGGCAACGGTATAAACGTTTTTTCTTTTACCATAATAACCCTTAGCGGCTTTAAGTATTCTTTTCCTTCTTGCCCTTGATGCTACTGCATTTGATGAACGTGGCATAATTAATATTTTTTGATTTGAATTTTAGATCTGGATTTATCCGTTTCTAAAACTAATGAGTGTTAAATTTTTTGTTGCTTATTTCATTCTGAGTAATCTCATCACAAAAGGCCTGTTGGCATCGCTGACAACGCCTCTTTTACGTAAAGCGCGTTTACGTTTGGTTGTCTTTTTTGTAAGAATGTGACGTTTGAAAGATTTTTGAAATGTAATTTCACCGGTACCGGTTACTTTAAAGCGCTTCTTCGCGCTCGAGTTGGTTTTAACCTTTGGCATGTTAATATATTTTACTTTTACACCCTAGCCGGCGTCCCGAACAGACGGGAACTTATGGAGCCATGTGGGCAATATGTTTATAAGAAATTCTCTTTCGCCAAACATAAAATGCTGAAAGGGTTGCAAAAGTAAGAAAAAGTTTGGAAAAAAATATAAAGATTTAAGCCCTTCTCCATCCTGACCTAAGTTTCGGGCTCCAGTTTTTCTTTTTCATGCGTCAGATCATGCAACGTTTGTACTTTCAGATGATCATACAAGGAATGCTTATCAATAAACAAAGAAACAAGTCCAGCCAGCATTCCAGCAATCAGAAGGTAAAAGATAACGCTGTGTCGATCAGTCATTTCCAATACAAGAATAGCCGAGGTAAAGGGTGTTCGCGTTACTCCTGTCAGAAAACCAACCATTCCACATAAGATCAGCAGGTTTGCATTTGAAGCTGATTCATTAAATAATCCTGCCATAAACGAACCAATGCTTGCTCCCGCTGCAATAGACGGGGCAAAAATACCAGCTGAAGCACCTGTGCCAAAACTAAGTATTGGTCCAACTATCCTAAAAAAAGCGGTGTACCAATGAACATATTTATCGTTGCTAAACAAAGTAGTGAGCATAATATTTCTTCCTGATCCAAGAATTTCCGGATCGATAAAAAAAGCGATAGCGGCCATAAGCAATGCACATGTTACCACATACAATACATGCTGATATGTAAATTTGAAAGATTTTTTCCATCTGAAAATTGACAAGATGATCACAGACATATAACTTCCCAGCAAACCAGTAAGAATAGAAATAATAATTAAAGCAAAGACAATCGAGTTCTTTATTTGTGTTACATCAGGAAAACCCAAATACAAATATGGCCCGAGGATTCCCTGTGCTGTTAAACCTGCAATAATTACGGCAGTAAACAGTGCGGTCTTGAAATAACTGAAATGCGTTTTTGTAAGTTCTTCAATCGCGAATACAATTCCACCTAAAGGTGTATTAAAAGCTGCAGCAAGCCCGGCAGCAGCACCCGCGGTGATCATATTTTTTTTCGAAATAGGAGGCCACCAGGAGGGTAACCAGTCATTAAACTTCTTGAAAACAATTCCGGATAATTGAATTACCGGGCCTTCCTTTCCCACAGCGCCACCACCGAGTATCATGAAAAGCCCTGAAACGACTTTTACAATCAATATTTTAATACTTAATAACTGTGTAATCTTTTTATCAAAATTCGTCGTATCAAGCTCAATGGCGGCACGCACCTGTGGAATACCGCTCGTGCGGGCATAAGGGCCATATTTCATTACCAACCACCAGGCGACCAGAAAACAAATTGGCGCCAAAATAAAAATGCCCCAACTGTGATATTGGAGCACGTAGAAAGAGCGACTCTCGAAAAAAGAAAAGGCTGCCGAATAAGCAACCGCTAATAAACCTGCAACCAATGATGCAACCCAAAATGGAATTGCCTGGAGAATATTATGTTTAAGGCGCTCATTATTTATTCTGTCGAAACTCCGCTTTAAGAACTTTCTTATAGATAATAATGTCATTAATTTCCTTTCTCTGCTATGATGCACAAATTTATCTACTATGACTTCAAATAAAAAATCGTTTACAAACTAAAACCCTGCTTAATAATTTTATTGAAATTAACGATTATAATTGATCTTCACAATAACTTTTCCATCGGTATTGTGAGTCTCGATCGCTTTATGCGCATCAACAATTTCGTCGAGGGAAAAAATTTTATCAATCTTTACGTGTAGCTTTTTATGTTGCATCAAACGCGCAATTATGTTCATTTCTTCTCCGATAGGATGCATCATTGGCCAAATCATTTGAACTTCAAGTTGTTGCGCCAGTTCAATTGCTTTAGGATCATTTTTGGTAGATGAAGGAAGGCACACCACTCTTCCTCCTTTTTTCACACAGGAAAAAGAACGGTATAAAATTTCACCACCCATCGCATCCAAAACTGCATCTCCATTTTGAAAAACATCTTCAAACTTCTCCTTTTTATAATCAATAAACTGATCCACACCTAAAGACTTTAAAAAATCTTCATTTTTCCCCGAAGCCGTTCCTGCAACAAAAGCGCCATTCAACTTTGCAAACTGAACAGCCAAATGTCCCACCCCGCCTGCCGCAGCTTGAATCAAAATTTTTTGTCCTTCAATAATTTTCAAATGCTCATTGATTGCCTGATATGCGGTAAGGCCAGCTAAGGGAACTGCAGCAGCTTCTTCAAAAGAAACATTGGAAGGCTTTTTGGTTATCAGCTTTGGATCAGCAACAGTAAACTCTGCATAAGTTTTTCCTAAACCCGGAAAACCAATGCAGCCAAACACTTCATCGCTGGTTTTAAATTCTGTAACATTTTTCCCAACCTTTTCTATGGTTCCGCTAACATCCCACCCCAAAATTGCCGGCAACTGTAATTGTTTTGACATGCCACTTGTGCCCGCTCTCACTTTGGTATCTACAGGATTTATTCCTGCAAATTGTATTTTGATTAAAACCTGGCTGTCATTCGGAACCGGCTCTTCAACTTCCTCAATTTTCAAAACTTCGGGAGGACCAAAACGGTTGATTATTGCTGCTTTCATTGTATTCGCATTTTAATGATTAGTTACACTCTGCCCGCTTTTTCGGCCTGATGATCAATCGCAGCGTTGGATTGTTCGTAATAAAAGACCAGAACCAGCTAAATGCAAGCTCCACTTTATTCCTGAAGCCAACTAACGGTATTATATGCACGAAAAGCCAGATAAGCCATGCAAAAAATCCGGTGAAAGAAACTTTAGGAAGATCTGCAACTGCTTCGTATTTAGAGATAATAGCCATGCTTCCTTTGTTATCATATTCAAAAAGTTTCAGCTCTTTATTTGCTTCCATTCTTTTCAGATTTGCTGCCAGCAATGTTCCCTGCTGGATAGCAACTTGCGCGAGTTGCGGATGACCTTTTGGATAATTTTTATCAGTGGTTTGCAAACACAGATCGCCAATAGCGAAAATATTTTTTGATCCCTTCACTTTATTAAATTCATCCACTAAAATTCTTCTGCCGTGTCCTAATTGTTCAGGCAATATTCCGGGCACTTCCCTTGCCACCACCCCGGAAGTCCATATTAAGGAATTGGTCGAAATCTCAGTACCATTTCCCAACACTACATTTCCTTCAACATAATCTTTTACCACTGTATTCAGTTGAATCTGCACGCCAAGATTGGTTAATACTTTTAAAGCTTCGTTCCGCGCTTTTTCACTCATGGGTCCAAGCAAATGTGGCGATGCATCAATCAAATGTATCCGTGAATTTCCTCTTTGAATTTCCGGATATTCTTTTCTTACAATCGTTTGTCCCATTTCGGCAAGCATGCCCGCAAGTTCTACTCCGGTAGGGCCACCACCCGCGATTACAATATTCAAATGTCTTTCTTTTTCCTTTGGATCATCCGTCAAAGAAGCTTTTTCCATGTTGAGCAACAAATGATTCCTCATGTTGATAGCGTCCTCTATCGATTTCATTGGCAATGAATGTCTCTTCACGTTCTCAATTCCAAAAAAATTCGTTTCCGCTCCTATTGCCAGAATGAGATAATCGTAATCAAGAATGCCTATAGTAGTTTCAATTTTATTTTCTGCCGGATTTACTTTTTTTAAGGTACCATAGTGAAAATGCATATTATTTTTGCCTTCAAACATTCTCCGGAAGGGATAACTGATATTAGAAGGTTCTATAAACGCGGTTGCTACCTGGTAAAGCAAGGGCGGAAAAAAATGGTAGTTGTCCACATCCACCATTGTTACCTGGAATTGAGGATCATTCCATAATTTTTTTACAACATTAATTCCTCCAAAACCACCACCAACAACCACAACCTTTTTCCCTTGGTTATACATAATATCTGTTTTTGAAAGCTTAATAAATATTTTCCTGTCAGAAAGCTCCAAGTCTATCTCAAATTCTATTCCTTAATTACACAGGATTACAAAATTAAAATTGCCTGAAGATGTTGGTTTACTAGATAAGGAATTTTATGGCGGACTTTACACTATGACTTATTTGTTGTCTTACTGTTTTGTAATTTTAACGTGGTTTTAAAGTATCTTAATCAATTCAATTTATGGAAGAGACCCTTTGCCAGCACATAAAAGAAATAAAAGAAATCAAACAACCTATAGACCTTGTTTGTGATGAATGTGTAAAAACAGGAAGTCATTGGGTTCATTTAAGAACCTGCCAAACGTGCGGCGCTACTTTGTGTTGTGATCAGTCACCTAATAAACACATGACAAAGCACTTTCATCAAACGCATCATCCTGTGGTAATTTCTGCAGAGCCAGGCGAAAGATGGATGTGGTGTTATGAAGATGAGGTGTTTGCTGAATACGATTGACTTAAATCTTCCAGCAATTCCCTGTCCCATTTAGCCAAATTTGCTCCAGTTGCGTAAGTACTTTTCAAAAATTCTAACAAATATTTTTCAGGATCTTCAGATTGCTGAACAGCAGCATAAGGCAAAATAAATTCACCAAGCGTTGAGTTAAAATATGCCTTTTCCGGATGAACTTCAGCATTCTTATATCCTTCGGACTCCGGATATAAATAGCAATAAAAAGCCGGTTCGGGAAGCATTTCATTTCCTGTCCAAAAGCCACAACTACTTACTTCACGGCAATAGGCTTCTTCCGCGACCCAATCAGGCATCCCGGGTACGCCGCCCGGATGTTTCGGTGCTCTTCTACCTGAAAAAAATGAAAGCGCGAGATCAAAGCTTCCCCAGAAAAAATGAATCGGGCTTGCCTTTCCCTTAAAGCCACTTCGGAATTTCAAAAAAACCTTTTGTATCAAAATCAAAGCCTGGTGAAAAGCCTTTACATCTTCTTCAACATAAGTTGCATGACCAGAATCTTCGCGAAACGGAATTGGATCAGCAATTTCAACCGGCACCGGTTTTATTTTTACATCAATCTGCAATTCTGATAACACAGTCAAAATTTTATTATAAAAATCAGCAACAGAAATTCCATGTAAATCAAAGCTTCGATACTCATCATTACTCGTTAGTATCTTTAATTGATGATCGATAAAATCAAAATCGACTTTAAAACTTCGCTCTTTGTAAGGCATATTTTCAGTAGTCAACCCTCTTGGCGTAATGTGCAATGTAATGTGCCACGAATGGTTGATCCACGGCAAAACTGCCAGTTTTATTTTGCCAACAATCTGCGTCCACATGTGCAGAGTATCAAAAGTGGATTTACTTTTTTCGTAAGAAAGAACCGGCCATGGTTTTTGCATTGATTTACTTTTTTTATTTCAAATTCATTATTTAAAAATCAATTCGTTTGCGAGTTTTATTTCATCTTCTGAAATCGTATGTCCCATACCGTTATATATATTTTCTGTAACATCGGCATGCATACTTATTAGAACTCGTGTTGTTTCACGAACTCTCTGTACAGGCACATGCGGATCCGGATTGCTGGTGCCAATAAAAATAGGTGTGTTTTTAAAATCCCCTTTGTAATTTTCGGTATGAATTTTATCTCCGATCAGGCCGCCGGTAAAGGCTACAGCTCCTGCGAACTTAGTCGCATTTCGCGCAGCAAATTCCAACGTGAGACACGCTCCCTGGGAAAATCCGAGTAAATAAACATTTTCTGCAGAAATCCCTTCTGCTATTATCTCATCGAACGTTTCTTTTACCAGTGATAAAGCAGATGAAAGCCATGGTTCGTTTTGCAGAATTGGTGCAAGAAACGAATAGGGATACCAGGAATTATCTTTTGCCTGCGGAGCAAGCAAAGCATACTCTTTTACATTTAAATATTGCCTGAGCGCTAGAATATCTTCAGCGCTACCTCCGCGACCATGCAGGAGAATCAAAGATTTTTTAGCTTCCTGTAAAGGAACTCCTGCACTCAAAATATTTTTAGAATGTATCTTATTTCTGGTCATTTATTTTATTTTTTTATAATGTCAGCATATTGTTCCGGATGCCTTTTGAATTGGCCATGAACAAAAGGACAAAGGGCTTTCACACTTAAATTATTTTTCCTGGAATAGGAAACCAGTTCATTCAAAAGTTTTTTTGCATAGCCTTTCCCTTCTGCCTTTGGAATTAATTCCGTATGAAAAACGGTTACCTGTTTTCCAATTACACTCAATTCCATTTGGCCCAACTGTTCACCATTCTCCTTTATCAATAAATAACCACGTCCGTTACTGTTTAATTTTAATTCTACTTGTTGCATGGATTGTAAATTTCTTCATTTATAAAATAATAAATGTAAAGTGTTTCAAACAGGTTTTAAATCCGAAAAATTGTCTTCTTAAATGACATTTTTTTCTTTGATCAGTCAATTTTTCTTTAACACAATTATATTGCAAAACGGTATTTTTTTTGTGGCTTTGTAAGTAACAATATTTATTAACCAATAAAAAAGGAGGACATTATGAATCTTATTAAAAGAAATGGAAATTCAATGAATCAATGGCCCCTTGTGTTCGACGATTTTTTTAACCGGGATTTCTTCAATTGGGGGCTAAGTAATTATTCTGACACCAACACGACAGTTCCCGGTGTAAACATTAAAGAAACAAAAGACAATTTTGATGTGGAAGTCGCTGCACCAGGCATGAACAAAAAAGACTTTAAAATCCAGCTAGACGGTAATTTGCTTACCATCAGCTCAGAAAGGACCAACCAGAGAGAAGAGAATAATGAAGATGAAAAATATTCGCGCAAAGAATTCAGCTATCAATCATTTGAACGGTCTTTTACATTGCCAAAAGATGTAGTTGATGCAGATAAAATCGAGGCAAAATATGAAAACGGTTTGTTGCACCTTGTCATTCCTAAAAAAGAAGAAGCGAAACAAAAACCGCCTAAGCAAATTCAGATTCATTGATTCTTAAAAACTGCCTTTTGGCAGTTTTTTTATGCCTTGATTTGCCTCCTGACAGCAGGCACCACTTTCGTTCCAAACAATTCAATTGAATGGATCACTTTTTCATGCGGTACATTTCCTACACTTGTCTGGGCGAGAAAACGGGTATTCCCAAATAATTGATGTTCATATAAAATTTTATCAGTCACTTCCTCTACACTTCCTACCATTAATGCCCCCTGTGGTGAACGTAAATATTCATATTGCTGACGTGAAAGCGGCGGCCATCCGCGTTCGCGTCCGATTCGGCTCATAACTTCTGCATAGTGAGGATAAAATTCATCCGCTGCTTGTTGTGAATTTTCAGAAACATAAAAATGATTGTTTACACCAAGCTGAAGTTCCGATTTATCTTTTCCTTTCTTTACAAAAGTCTCTTTATAAAGATTAATAAAAGGAACAAATTGTTCCGGTCGGCCCCCTATTATCGCCAGCATCAAAGGAAGTCCAAGGGTAGCGGCCCTCACTGCTGAAGCAGGCGTTCCACCGGCTGCAAGCCAAACAGGAATGGATTGTTGAAAAGGTCGCGGGTAAACTCCCAGATTATTTATTGAAGGACGATGTTTGCCTTGCCATGAAATTTTTGTGCTTTTATTTAACTTTAGAAGAAGGTCTAATTTTTCAGTAAACAGCTCATCATAATCTTGAAGATCATATCCAAACAAAGGAAAAGATTCGATAAAGGAACCGCGTCCTGCCATAATCTCTGCTCTGCCACCGGATAAAAGATCAACCGTTGAAAAATCCTGGAAAACGCGCACCGGATCATCCGAACTTAATACGGTCACCGCGGAGGAAATTTTAATATTTTTAGTCATTGCAGCAGCCGCTCCCAACACAACGGTTGGTGAAGAAACCGCGTAATCAGGACGATGATGTTCACCAACACCAAAAACATCGAGGCCTAATTCATCAGCCAGTTTTATTTCTTCCAACAAATCTTTTAATCGTTGATGAGCGTTGATTCCACTTCCGGGAATCGTTTCCGGCTGCATGTCCGCAAAAGCGATAAGGCCAAATTCCATTTTACTTTATTAAAACTTAAAATTGTGATTATTAGTTGGTTTACTGGTACAAAATCATTGAAAAGATTTGATCAATTTAATCATCATCTTCTTTAATGGCTTTCAAACCCTTCGTCCAGCGCACCAATTGTTTCAACATATTTTTTGCAGCTTTTATTGAAACTTCATTTACCTGGAATACATTTTGATCATTAATGTTTTGCTGGAAAAAAGGAAAGTTAACAGATTCCGCAAGAGGAACCATTCGGAAAGTTGAAAGGTCAGCCTTTAAAGCATTGGCGGCCCTCGTTCCTGCAGAGACCCCACCATAACTTACAATAGCGGCAGGTTTGTAATTCCATTCCTGTGACAGATACTCGAGTGCATTTCTTAATGGTGCGGGATAATTATAATCATACTCGGCAGTAACAAAAATAAATGCATCCGCTTCATCAATTTTCGCACTCCACCACTTGGTATGGTCGTGTTTATATTGCTTCATCACAGGATGATTCGGCTCGTCCATCATTGGTAATTTAATTTCACCCAGATCTAATACTTCTACATTAAAATTGCCGTTTTCGCGCACTAAACCTGCGATCCAATTTGCGACCAAAGGCCCTTTTCTTCCCGGCCTTACTGTTGAAGAAATTATTTTTAACTGATACATTAATTCTAAATATTTTATTCGTTTAAAATACATTCGCCATTCAGCTCTCACCATTTCCTATCAGGACCGAAGTCATAGTAAGTGACCCTGCTACTGCTTTATCATTAAAAAAAGAAACATCATCTTTTGAATCTTTTAAACCCAACGTATACATCAATGGCAAATAATGTTCAGGCGTTGGAATGGCCAACCGGCTTTCAGCTCCAAGGCTTTCATAATATATCAATGGTTTATAGTCGCCATCGACGATCAGTTGCTTAAACTTTTCATTCATCATTAATGCCCAATCGTAACCATAACCCGGTTCATTCATTTTCGCCCATGAAACCATTCGCAGGTTATGAACCATATTACCGCTGCCAATAATTAACACGCCTTTTTTCCTTAGTGCATACAATTCTTTAGCCAAATCAAAGTGATAGCGTGGATCTTTGGTATAGTCGATGCTCAATTGCAAAACAGGAATCTTCGCTTCAGGATACATTCTTCGCACTACTGTCCACGCACCATGATCCAATCCCCAATCATGGTCAAGCTCCACGTGCGCTGAGTGCAGCAAGGAAACTGTCTCTTTTGCAAGCACCGGATTTCCGGGAGCCGGATATTGTACATCAAACAACTCCTGTGGAAATCCACCAAAATCATGAATGGTCTCAGGAAAATCCATCGCGGTAACGCGCGTGCCTTTTGTGAACCAATGCGCTGAAACTACCAATACTGCTGAGGGCGCAGGAATTTCTTTTGCCATTGCTGCCCATCGTTGACTGAATTCATTGTCTTCAATTCCATTCATCGGAGAACCATGACCGATAAATAAAACAGGCATCAAATATGGCCGTTCATTTAGGTCGCTGGTAAACTTATTGAATTCGGAAAGACTTGTCATTTTTAATTCTCCTTCTTTGCTTATTAATTTATAACTGTTATGGTTAAATGATTTTTAATCGAGGGCAGGAAGCAGTTTTTCAATCTCAGATCTTGAAGACTCATACTGCTTTGGCAACTTTAAATGTGTACCCAATTCATTAAGCGGTTCATCTTTATCAAAGCCAGGATTATCAGTTGCCAGTTCAAACAAAACACCACCGGGTTCCCGGAAATACAAAGAGAAAAAATAATCGCGATCGATCTTCGGAGTAATATTCAATCCTTTACTCAAAACCTTCTCCCTGTAAGCCATTAATATCTTATCATCTTTAACCCTGAAAGCCACGTGGTGATTGGTTCCGGCAGAATTTAAGCCGGCACCCAAACCCGGTGCTTCAATGATATCAACAATGGAAGCATTATCTATCGCATCCGTAATAAAACGGTAACGGTTTCCTTCCTGCTTTAATAATTTATATCCTAAAATATCAGTTAAAATCTGGGCAGTCGGATCTACTTTATTTAAAGTTAAAGTGACACTGTGGAATCCTTTCGTGGCATTTTCGGTTTTAATTTCATCGGTTTGCCATCCCTTTCGTTGATCTTCATTTTGTGCTTCAATGAAATCGATTTTCAATCCATCCGGATCCTGGAAATGCAGCAATTCTTCTCCAAACCTTTCTGCAACTTCTTCCTGTTTCACATTAAACCTTTTAAACCGGTCTTTCCAAAATTCAAGACTGTTTTTAGGAACTGAATATCCTATTCCTGTTGCCATTCCAGCACCGTTAACTCCCCTTCGCACTCCTGCCCACGGAAAAAAAGTAAGAATACTTCCGGGCGTTCCTTTTTCATCACCAAAATAAAAATGATAAGTACCCGGATCATCGAAATTCACCGTTTTCTTTACAAACCTCTGACCAAGTACTTTTGTATAAAAGTTCAAATTCTGTTTTGCATTTCCGGCTATCGCCGTAATATGATGCAATCCTAAAATTTTATTCTCCATTTTAATTATTTAAAGATGAAGTTATCGCGTTAAATGAACATAATAACTCCATCATTGTTTCCAGTCCTTATGCAGCTTTCTGTTCTATTTCCTGCTGCTGTTTTATCAACTGAATTTCTGCATTGATCTTAATTTCATCGCTCACCACTACGTTTCCTGCTTCTGTAACCGCATTCCATGTTAAGCCAAATTCTTTACGGCTTATTTTTCCTGTCACGGTAAATCCTGCCTTTGTTTGTCCATAAGGATCCACAACAATTCCACCAAAATCTATATTAAGGCTTACAGGTTTTGTAGTTCCGGCAATTGTCAGATCGCCATAAAGCTTTCCTTCTTGCCCTTCTGCTTCATATTTTTTGCCCGAAAACTTTATTTGAGGATGTTCTTCCGCTTTGAAGAAATCTGCTGATTTTAAATGCGCATCACGTTGTTCGTTGTTGGTGTCGATTGAATCTACGTCCGCGGTAAATTCAATTTTCTTAGCGGTATTGAAATCATTTGTTTCCGTTTCAGCTTCCAGGCTAAAATTTTTGAACTGACCTGTTACTGTTGAAATCATCAAATGTTTTACTTTAAAAGTAATTTCACTGTGTGTCGGATCGATCGTCCATTTAATTGTTGACATGTTTTTAGATTTTTTATTTAAAAATTATAGTTTACTGTGTTTAAAGCCGTACGATAACCAGCCTGTTTAAAAATGGATAAGATTTCTTCATTTACTGTTTCAGATTTTCCATTAAGCAAAACCGTATTTGCTTCCGTATTAATAAAAGCCTTTACAATCTTTGAATACGGCAAAATATTTTCTAGTTCCTTGCATTCATTTTTATGTTGTAAAACAATCACTACTATCTTCTGTGTCGCTACTTCTTTCATTAATTCAGCCACTTTTTCTTCTTCTGCATGTGCAACAGATAATACAATAAGATCCGCTTCCCAGCAGCTATCTTTTACACATTCAAGCAGCTCAATCTCCGCTTTTATTTGTTGTTCCATTAGCTTTGCAGAGAACTCTTTCAATTCAACGAGCTTATCTGAAACGAGTAACAACCGGTAAGGCGTAAACGCAAATTTATTTACGATCGCTCTTCCCAATTCCCCGGTGGCTCCTATAATTGCTATCGTTTTTCTGATTGCCATTTCTTTGTTTTTTGTTTCACAAAGGTACAGTGACAGGGCAGCGGTGTCCAATGAGATATGATAATAAATGACCTTGATGTTTGTTAACAACTTATCTTGATATAGATCAAGAGAATGAAATCGGAAACAACGGAAATCAATATTGACAAGGCTAGAAACATTTTTAAATACATATTAAAAGACAGAAGCCTATTTCTTTTGGACAGAAATTTGCGGTCTTCTTTTTACAAAAAATAATAACAATGAGTAAAATGTATAACAACAAAACATGGACGGTTGGAAATGATTTAGAAGTGAACAGATATGGTTACGGCGCCATGCGTATAACTGGCAAGGGTGTTTGGGGGGAGCCTCACAATGAAGATGAAGCAATAAAGGTTTTAAAAAAAGCAGTCGATATGGGGGTAAATTTTATCGATACGGCAGACAGTTACGGACCTTATGTATCTGAAAAACTGATTGCTAAAGCGCTTCATCCGTATCCCAAAGATTTGGTGATAGCGACCAAAGGCGGTTTCGAACGAAGAGGTCCGGATCAGTGGCAAATCAATGCGCGTCCTGATCATTTGAAAGATGCGCTGGAAGGAAGTTTGAAAAGATTAAAACTCGAGCGCATTGATCTGTACCAGCTTCATCGCATTGATCCAACAGTGCCTTTTGATGAAACAATTGGATTTCTAAAAGATGCGCAACAAAAAGGTATGATCAAATATATTGGTCTTTCTGAAGTGAGTGTTGATGAAATTAAAAAAGCACAGGAGCAACTTGAAATTGTTTCTGTACAAAATAAGTACAGTCTTACTTTCCGGAAATGGGAACCTGAACTTGAATATTGTGCAGAAAACAACATTGCCTTTATTCCATGGAATCCGATTATCGCCAGCCGTTTGAATCCTGACCAAACAATAATAAAAATGGCAGAAAAATATAAGGTTTCAGAATCACAGTTGATATTAAAATGGTTGTTCAATCACTCATCAAATATTCTGTTGATCCCCGGAACATCACAAGTCAAACACCTTGAGGAGAATTTGAATTCGCAGAATATCAATTTAAGGGAGGAAGATTTTGAAACCATTAATGAATCTGCAAAAGAGGCTGCAAATGCAGAGTCTTAGTTAGTGCTCACATAAATTTCAGGATTAACAGGAAATGGCAAGCGTTTTCCATTTAAACCGGCGATCAAATTATCGGCAGCAATATTTGCCATAGCATTTCTCGTTTCAACAGTAGCACTACCGATATGAGGCAGTACTGCTGCATTTGGCATTGTTAATAGCGGGTTATCCTTTCGCATCGGCTCTGGATTAGTAACGTCCAAACCTGCGCCCCAGATAATTCCGTTTTGTAAAGCATAAATGAGATCTTCTTCATTATGAATTCCGCCGCGTGCAGTGTTGATAAAAATAGAAGAAGGCTTCATTTTTCCAAAGGCGCTTTTATCAAACTTTTCTTTTGTTTCATCAGATAAATTACTGTGGACGGAAAGTACATCACTTCGTTTCAACAATTCATCAAAAGAAACCATTTCAGCGTTAAAGTCTTTTTCCGCTTGCAAATTATGCGTGCGGTTATGATAGATCACCTTCATACCATACGCTCCTACACATCTTTTTGCCATTTCATAACCGATATTTCCTAAACCAAAAATTCCCAACGTTTTACCCTTGATTTCAATTCCCAAATCTGCGGTTGGTTCAAAGAATAACCATTCTCCTTTCATGATCTTATTGTGCATATAGAAAGCCTTTCGCGAAACGGCGAGCATAAGCAGAAAAGCCACATCAGCAGTAGGTCCGCTTAAAACGCCCGGCGTATGCCCAACCGGAATTTTCAATGCATCGGCAGCAGCAATGTCAACGTTATCATATCCAACTGAATGAAGAGAAATGACTTTTAAATGTTTGCATTCATTCAGGAAAAAAGCATCAATGTTATTGATGCCTGCAGATAAAAGCGCGTCACATTGTTTGGAATATTCAATTAGTTCCGGTTGGCTCAAAGGCCTCTTCTCATTCCATTCTATGACTTCAATACCCGCATCTTTTATCTTTTTCAATCCGACATCAGGAATTTTCCTGGTTATAAATACTTTCATTTTACTTCTGATTTTCTAGTTGCCATCTGGCTGCGTATACGGCTTAAAGTTTCAGGCGTTATCCCCAAAAAAGAAGCGATCATGTGTTGCGGCACTCTTTGAAGGCAGGTCGGAAATGTTGCCATCAGCTTTCTGTATTGCTCCTCTGCACTTTCAGTCATCGAACTGATCAAACGCCTTTGCATGGCTATTAAATTATTCTGTATAAGAATTCGGAAATAACGTTCAAACGCAGGAACTTTTTCAAGAAGAATATCCCATGAGGGTTTCGTAATCATTAACAATTCGCAATCTTCCATGGCTTCAATATTATATCTTGAAGGTTCATCAGTGAGGAAACTATAAAGATCTGTAACCCACCAGCCTTCCATTGAAAATTGCAGTATCGGCTCGTTCCCTTTTTCATCAACAGTAAAAGTTCGCAGCATTCCTTTTTCAACAAAAGAAGTGTACCGGCTTACATCGCCTTCCTGCAACAAATATTGCCTTTTTCGTAATTTTTTTGGGATAAAAAGTGTCTTACAAAAATTAAACTCTTCTTCCGTAATTGAAATGTGCCCCTGTACACTTTTCAGAAAAAGTTCGAACATTAATTTGGATTAAATTATGAACTGCAAATTTAAGCTTTCTGTTCACTATTCCGTCTCAACACAAAATTGTGAAATGCACTAATTGTACCTTTGCAAAAAGAAAAAAAGAAGATGGAGAATCATTATGATGTAGAAGAATTTAATTCAATCGTGAAGCACCGGAGGAGTGTTTATCCAAACCAGTTTGTAAAAGACAAGACGATTCCTGATGAAATTATTTATGAAATTTTAGAAAATGCAAATCGCGCACCAACCCATAAACTAACACAGCCATGGCGTTTCACAGTTTTTGCCGGGAAAGGCCGTCAACTTTTTTCTGATCTGCAAATTGAAATTTATAGCAAATACGCGCACGAAAATTTTAAAGAAAAAAAACTAAAAAACCTTCGCGAATATCCATTGCTTTCGTCACACATAATTGTTGTAGGGATGAAAAGATCTGTTATGACCGCCATTCCTGAAATTGAAGAAATAATTGCTACTGCCTGCGCAATAGAAAATTTATTTCTTTCATTAACAGCTTATGGTTTGGCAGGTTATTTATCAACCGGTGGCATTACTTATATGGAAGAAGCAAAATTGCATTTTGAT
>Ga0157371_10001100_pt1 | contig 29329 bp, 24 predicted proteins | sample C45metaG_FD_113462 | JGI IMG/M metagenome (GOLD analysis project Ga0157371, IMG submission 113462) | Corn rhizosphere microbial communities from Kellogg Biological Station, Michigan, USA - C4-5 metaG | ecosystem: Host-associated > Plants > Roots > Rhizosphere > Soil | place: USA: Michigan... | reverse complement strand
TGTTCCTGGTGGTCAACGCGGCCTGCAAGGATCAGGACCTCGCGCACCTGCGCAAACACATCGGCGAGCAATGCAGCATTGAACCGCTGTTCGAAGAGCGCGCCCTGCTGGCGTTGCAAGGTCCGGCCGCCGTCACCGTGCTCGCGCGCCTGGCACCGGAAGTGGCGAAGATGACCTTCATGCAGTTCGCCCGCTTGCAACTGCTGGGTGTGGATTGCTTTATCAGTCGCTCGGGTTACACCGGCGAGGACGGTTTCGAAATCTCCGTACCGGCCAATTACGCTCAGCATCTGGCCCGCGCCCTACTGAATGAGCCGGAGGTTGAGGCCATCGGCCTTGGCGCCCGCGACTCATTACGCCTGGAGGCCGGCCTGTGTCTCTACGGTCACGACATGAGCATTGATACCACCCCGATCGAAGCCAGCTTGTTGTGGGCCATCTCTAAGACGCGCCGTGCCGATGGCACCCGTGCCGGTGGCTTCCCGGGCGCTGAAACCGTATTCGCCCAACTGCAAGTCGGTGTCAGCCGCAAGCGCCTAGGGCTCTTGCCGCAGGAGCGTACGCCAGTTCGTGAAGGGGCACAGATTATCGATAAAGCTGGCGACGTTATCGGGATGGTTTGCAGTGGAGGTTTCGGCCCGACGCTAAATGCCCCTTTGGCGATGGGCTATGTGAACAGCGCCCACTTGTTAAGCAACGACGATGTCTGGGCGGTAGTGCGCGGAAAACATGTTCCGATGAAAATTGCCAAAACACCGTTTGTACCACAACGCTACTTCCGAGGCTGATGCCTCACTGTTATGAGTTGATGGAGAGCGTATGAGCACACTACAAAAAACATCCCAAGCGTCCCAAGTGAAAGTGGAGGTAGGGGTTAAATTACGTGGCGCGGAAAAGGTCGCTCGAATTCCGGTCAAAGTCATTCCAACCGATGAATTTCCACGTAAGCCGGATTGGATACGAGTACAAATTCCGGTCAGTCCCGAGGTAGAGCGTGTTAAGCAAATTCTTCGTAAGCACAAACTACACAGTGTGTGCGAAGAAGCGTCCTGTCCGAACCTAGGTGAGTGTTTTTCTGGAGGCACGGCAACCTTCATGATCATGGGTGACATCTGCACCCGTCGCTGTCCGTTCTGCGATGTCGGTCATGGTCGCCCAAAGCCCTTAGACGCTGATGAACCCCGCAACTTGGCGATTGCCATTGCTGACCTGCGCCTGAAGTACGTGGTCATTACCTCGGTCGATCGCGATGACTTGCGCGATGGTGGCGCCCAGCACTTTGTCGATTGCCTACGCGAAATCCGTAAGCTATCGCCAGGTGTTCAGCTGGAGACCTTGGTCCCGGATTATCGTGGCCGTATGGACGTCGCCTTGCAGATAATAACCAGTGAGCCACCCGACGTATTCAACCACAACCTCGAGACTGTACCGCGCCTGTATAAAGCGGTACGACCGGGTTCGGATTTCGAGTGGTCCCTGGATCTTTTGAAAAAGTTCAAGCTGCTAGTACCGAATGTACCGACCAAGTCAGGCCTCATGCTGGGGCTTGGGGAAACCAATGAGGAAGTTATTGATGTCATGAGACGCCTGCGTGAGCATGACGTTGACATGCTTACCCTTGGCCAGTACCTGCAGCCTTCGCGTAATCATTTGCCAGTTCAGCGTTTCGTACATCCGGACGAATTTTCCTGGTTCGCGGATGAAGGTAGCCGGATGGGCTTCAAGAATATTGCATCAGGACCATTGGTGCGCTCGTCCTACCATGCCGATCAACAAGTTGAAAAAACCAAGAATCGATAGCCTGATTTGCCATTAATTTTCTCGGGTTAATTGTATAGATCGGTTGCTGCGACGCTCACAGCCAAGCTACACATGCGAGTGCTGTGGGGGGGGGGGCCAAAACCGTCGCCCCTGGCTACCCGTCACATGAAGTCAATCCTGCTAAGAAAAATTACCTCGCCTACAAATAAACGCGGCACGCATCGACATAAAGAATCATCTGCGACAACTTGCCACAGATAGCGCGCCTGGCTCTCAGGCGCACCTCACATCAAAGATTAGGCCGTCTGGTGCGGCGGCCTGTCGCACTTGGGGTGTCAAAACACTCTTATTAAACTCAAAACGCCTTCGTGATGTGCTTTCTGCCAAGCGGAGAATGTACTGGTAATGCTCATCCGCAACGGATTGACTCTGCCCCTGCGAAGGCGTCGCGTGATTATAAAAATGCCCAACGAGGTCCACCGTGAAAAAAGTATTGGCAGCTGTTTGTTTACTCGTACTCTCAAATGCTTATGCCGCCCAAGAGCCTGAAGCTGTGTTCAGCCGCTCCTGCACTATGTGCCATAACGGCCAGTCACCCATGGCTCCAAAAGAAGGTGATCAAGTGGCTTGGAAACCACGCTTGGAGCAAGGCACCGACGTATTGGTCAAGCACGTGACCGAGGGCTTCAAGGCCATGCCGCCACGGGGATTGTGCATGGACTGTAGCGAAGAAGATTACAAAGCCGTGATTGCCTGGATGTCTAAGTAAGGTTGCTGAAGGAATGGCAGCTTGCTGCCACCCACCCGCTCTTATCTACGGCCGCGGAACTACGGCATATCGATCATGATGGTTTCTTTAGAAGCGGGCCGTCAGCGTCAGGTAAGCTGAACGTGGTTGAGTGGGTAGTGCCACTGGAGAGCCCAGATATTGAAAGGTCTCAAAGACTTTGCGACCTGTCAGGTTTACCAACGAAACCGAGATCGTGTAGCGGTCGAAACCGTAGGAAGTCTGAGCATCTAGCAGTCCGTAGCCTGGTACGGATACCGTATTGGGCAAGGTTAACTCGCGGGCGCTGAGTGCCGTAATACCGACACCGAATCCCAGTCCTTTAGCGGTGCCATCAAGTATCCGATAACGGGCTGCGAGGCGACCACTATGCCGTGGTACGCGAGGCAGTCCATCACCGACCGGAATCGAGTTGTCCTCTGTGATTTCTGCCTGGGTGTAGGCGTAGTTACCCAGCAATGAAAAAGCGGCGGTCGGTTCCCAAACCAGATCCGCTTCTATCCCGCGAGCGCGTTGTTCGCCGCTCTGTACCGAGTAACCCAGAATCGCGTAGGTAGGGTCAGGATCAGGGGAGGACACATTACGACGCGTCTGCTCGAACATGGCGAGAGTGCCAGAAATGCCCAGATCGTTGAACGCCAGTTTGACGCCTGCCTCATAATTGCGAGACAGCTCAGGCTTGGGCGACTCGTTACCAGTGAAGTTGAACGCCCCCCTGAAACCGGTGGAATACGACGTGTAGAGCGCAAGACTTTCGGTCAGGTCATAGGTGATGCCAAACCGTGGTGTCAAACGATGATATGAAGTATCTACACTTTGCTCTTGTTGGTAGATGTCGAGCTGGGTCAATCGCAACGACCCCAACAAGTGCAAACGGCCATAGGTCGCTTGATCCTGAACGTATAAGGCCTTCGTCTCGTAACGGTTGGTCTGGGACACGATTGTTTCGGGCGTCGCGCCGTAGGAAATCCCATATCCCGGATTGGCAAGGTCAAGCTCGCCGATGAGTTCAATGTCGGACATCCCCGAGCTGAAGTGAGTGTTGTCGTAACTGATACCAACCAGCAACTCATGATCTCCACCCAACGATTCGACTCGGGAACGTAGGTTGGTATCCAGCGTGCTTTCCCGGATGTTCGTGGGCAGGTAAAGCTTTAATATCGGGTAAACCGTGGGTGTCGTGGGATTCGGTCCCAGAAGGTCCGGATATACAAGGCTGCCATAATCACGAACTTTGCCCTCGTAATACTGAGCGCTGACGGTCAGTCGTGTGTCGTCATTAAGCTCATGCGTGAGCTCGGCGGTGGTTGTTCGATTCTCGATAGTGGTGTGAGGCTGTCCGTTGGTCGCTCCTGGGAAGGCGTTGCGATCAATCTGCCCAATCAATGCTTGGGCGGCTGGCAGGCCGGAATATTCGAGCTGGCTGCGATTCTCGTATTGGCCGCGCAGTAACAGTTCAGTCTCTGGCGATAGCTGGAACGCGATGCTTGGTTGTATCGACCACTGATGGCCGTTGACGTGGTCAATCCAGCTGTCATTTTCTTGATAGTCAGCGGCAATCCGTGCGGCGACCTTGTCGCCGATGGGTGTGTTGAGATCCAGCGAAGGATTCACTGTGCCGAAGCTACCGGTGCGCATCGACAGCAGTGCACTTGGCTCGGTCTCGGGCCGTTTAGAAACTACGTTGATCAAACCACCCAGCGGTGCGCCGATACCGCCGCCGTACAACGCTGATGTTGGGCCTTTGAGTACCTCAATGCGCTCGGTGCCGATGAGGCTGGTCGGGTCGATGCTCGCTGCCGTGCCGCCAAATGCAGGCAGCCCGTTCATGTAAATTTCCGCCGGAAAACCGCGCACGATTGGCTGAGCGAACAGTGCCTCTTGCGGCTTGGTTGCTCTTACCCCTGAGACGTTAACCAGCGCGTCAGCAAGCGAATGACTGTCCTGCTCCTTGAGCATCGTTTGCGTGACAACTTGCACGGATTGCGGAACCTCGACCAGGGGCGTGTCGGTGCGAGTGGCCGACGCAGAAGATGGTGCGCTGTAGCCTTCACGCGACCCAGAAACGTTTATGGTTTCCAACGTCCAAATCTGTGATTGATCGGATGTTTGTACATCCACGGCACCGTCTTGTGGGTGGGCAATGACCGGTAATGCTAGCCCCAGAAACACGCAAAAGGCATGGCGCCAACGCAGACGCGATGGATCAATGTAAAACAGCGGCCCGTTCTTGTCCGAGTACATGGGATCTTCCGATAAAGGTCATGTGAAGCAGAACGCGCAGGGGGATTCGGCATCGGCGGACTCAAAAGCCGGTCGATGCAGAGTCGGCAATGCGCGTTCAGCCAAAAGTGGATGTGACGTTCAACGATCGAATCGGTGGCGCTCGGCTTCTCGCACCGAGGAATATCGGTGGCGCTGCTTGCTGGGGAATTAAGTGAGTAGAAAAAAGCTGTAACGGTGGAACATTAAGTTGAAAACTGGACAGGTTTGATTCGGCGAGAGCGGGATGCTGGAACAGAAGAGAGCAATATCCGCATTTTTCCCACACGACCAGATCATGGGTCTTGCCGGCAGAGGCATGGTGATACATCTGGCTCGTGCCAAGCATGTCGTGGCACTCCATGCCAGCCATGCTCATTGGTTGACTTTTGCCATGGGAAAGGCTGATCCCCTGACTGATCAGGGGGCCGGCAAAAATCATTAGTATGGCGAACAGGCTCAGCCGTGCTCCGATAATGTGACGCTTACGCATTAGCAGGACTTCTGCTCATCACGCGCGGCCCTCGATACCTGTGTCTGCCGCTCGTATCCGGGGATGGGCAACCAGCGTCGAAACCCGGCCCCCCCTTTCCCCGTCAGAGGACACCAGGAAAAATCCCAGGGTGCCGGTGGGAAATCCTCTTTTTCAGGGTCAACACCAGCGATAAAACGAGGCGCTACTTTCCAGTCAAACACCCTCGTCGGCGAGCCTTGCCAAGCCAACACCAGTCCTCGCGCTTGGCTATCGTCAGTATTTATCCACCGTGCCGCTGCCGCAGTCATGAAGGCATCAATGTGTTCTTCGTTGATGTGCGCCTGATAGGTCGACGTGAGTAACCAACGGCAGACACTCAGGTAGTAAGTCCAATTCAGCGACGGATGATTGCGGTACGCCCAGGTCATAAAACTGCGAAATATGTTCAAGCCGTCTGGTGGATCTAGCTTGAGCAGCCCCGGACATACATCGAACAACGTATGCCAGTAAGGCAGCAATCTGGCATCCAGTTGAACAAAGCTGCGTGCGTTGCAGGGATAGTCTGGAAACGGCAATAGGAAGTCGCCACGACTGTTTATGCGCGACGTTTTGCTAACCAGCCGCGAAACGCCTGAAGGAATAACTACAGAGCGCATACCAGCCTCCATGCCATCGCCGCTTGCGATTTGTTGAACGCAGGAAAACTGAAAGTCAGACCTTCGGGAGCACTGGATCTGCAACCGGAGTGATTAATAACGCGAGACATACTGCCTTCTCTACAAGACGATTGGACGGCATTCACCGGCTGTCGCTGCAGCGACGACCTAGCGTAAACGGACGACAAAAAACGAGCGGTGGCAGACTAATCAAGCTGGCCCCCTTGTAAGCGTTAACTGAGGGAAAGCTCGAGGATGGGCTGAGGACCAGGAGTATCCAGAGGGTTGCCTTGCAGTGCAGTGCATCTCGCGATTAGAGCGCGGCTTTTGTCCGATTCGTAGTAGCGAGGTCAGGCAGAAAAGTAAGGCGATGCTCAACTTCGCCACAGGACAGATTAGGCAACAAAGACTACCGGCCCAACCATGGGTTGAACGGTCAGTGAAGTCCATGCTCTGTGCCGGATTATGGCTGACCCATGCAGAGCAAACTGACCACCAGCAATAAGTTCGAGCCCTATCATCTGCCCATGCCCTAAGCCGAATCACCACGTTAAAAACTGCTGCTACAGGACCTTTTCTCACTTTGGCTTAACATTCTCAGATCCGGCCATTAACGTTAGACATGCTGGCCACCGTTGACGTGAATCTCTGCGCCGTTTACATAAGAAGCGCCACCGGTGCAAAGGAAGTAGACGAGCGAGGCAACTTCTTCAGGTTTGCCCAGCCGGTTCATCGGCACTAGCCGTTCAACGATTTCCGCAGTGCCTGCGGACAGTATTGAGGTTTCGATTTCTCCAGGTGCGATAGCGTTGACCCTTACGCCATGTCGGCCAAAATCAAAGGCCATTTCCCGAGTCAGGGCGGAGAGTGCAGCTTTGGATGTGGAATAAGCGACACCTGCGAACGGGTGCACCTTGGATCCTGCAATAGAGGTAACGTTGATGATGCTGCCTTTTGCAGCTTTCAATTCATCAAACAGCCCCCGCGCAAGGAGGGCCGTAGAAAACAGATTGACATTGAAGACCTTGATCCAGGTTGCATAGTCGGACTCCAGAACACCAAGACGTGTCCCCTCAGGCCCCTTAGGCGAAACTCCGGCATTGTTTACCAATGCATCCAAGCGCCCGCCCAATTTTTCCCTGATGGCCGCCAGGCTGTCACTGACGCTATCAATATCTTCGAGATCAAGATGAATGTGGTTGAGTAAGCCCTCGGCCCATGGGCATTCAGCGACCCAGTCCTGGCGAGAGGCGGTGAAAATCCTCCACCCAGCGGCTTGAAAGTGTTTGACGGTGGCATGGCCTATGCCACGACTGGCACCGGTCAATAACAATGTCTTCTCGCTCATACATGCATTACCTGTTAGAAAGTTTCGCTTTGTTTTTAGCGGTCTAGGTCAAAAAATCGCGATCTTCAATGTGCTACTTTTGGGCAGGGCGTCATGAGTGGCCATGACTCTCATAGCCGCTTTTGTTCGCTGCAAACACCGGGTGATCCGCTGGGATCCCAAGCACTTTTTGGCCATTTCTCGCTTCCTTGCATTGAAGCGCCTGAATGGTGATGAGCGTCCTTCTCCTGGATAAAGATGAGTCAATCTTGCCGTTCGAACGTTCGACTCTACGTCTGACTACGGGAGGCGGAAACGACATTTTTCCCTCATTACCGGTCACAGGATGGTCCACTTACGGCGGCACCAAACTGCAGGTTTCTTCCGTCAAGAATCGCTGCTTCGAGGAGCTGAGCCCTAACCCAGAATCGTAAGTTCGCGAAGGGTCCAAGACCGGTCCCGACTGGCTGCGGTTTGTAACCGTCCGGCAAAATTACCTAGGACATCGCGCGCTTAACTCTGGCTCAATGGGTTGGCCAGACGGGTGTACAGCTTCAGCCACTGGTTCATGCTCTGCGCGAGGCAGTCCCCGCTCAACAAGTTGTCCACGCCGACGAGACGCAGGTGCAGATGCTTGCGCCGGGGAGAAGAAAACTCACCGCACTTATGTCTGGGCTTACTGCACCACACAGTTCTCGGCGCAAAAGGCCGTGGTCTATGACTTCAGCCCAAGCCGCGCCGGCGAGCATGCGCGTAACTTCCTCGGGGCGTGGAATGGCAAACTGGTGTGTGATGACTTCTCTGCTTACAAGGTTAGCTTCGAAAAAAGGCATGGTCGAAATCGGCTGCATGGCCCACGCCCGCCGCAAGTTTTTCGATCTGCACGTAGCGAATAAAAGTCAGTTTACGGAACAGGCACTGCACTCGATTGGCGGCTTGTACGAAGTTGAGCTACTAGCCCGGGATATGAGCGATGAGGATCGCTGGCGCATATCTGCCTGAGTCATGCAACGTGACTTCGGCGGACGCATACGAACTGACCTCACAGCTCTGTTGTAGTCCGGCCGAGGCTCCTTTTTTGATCATTATCCGTGCTCATGGACTCTCGACAGACTTGCATTCCATAGGCTCATTTCGTAACACTTGAGTTGCGGAGCTGCCTCCTTAGTGGTCGGTACGCGCTAATATCTATCAATCCAAGGAGCGATGAATGCGTGTGCGTCCAGCGATAATGGGTGACTCTGAGGGCATGAGTAGAATCGCTAAGGCTACCTTTTCACTAGCGTGCCCAGCAGACACACCAGCAGAAGAATTAGAACGCTACATCAGCGAAAATCTGACCGCGCGTTGTTTTCAGGCCGCGCTGGATGCGTCAAGCCAAGAGGTGCGAGTGTTGGAGAAAGCCGGAGATATCGTGGGTTTCAGTTTGGTCGACTACAAACCAGATCGATTAAACATACCACTGGCGGATGGCATTCCTGAGTTGAAACGATGCTATGTCGACTCAAAACACCATGGAACCGGTGCCGCACAGCTCCTCTTAACTGCAACGCTTGCTGGTATTTCAGATCGTATCCGGCTCACGGTGAATGATCAGAATGCCCGCGCAATAGGCTTCTACCGGCGTAATGGATTTTTGACAGTAGGAGAAACCAGTTTTCAATGCGGCGATGATGTCCACCGAGACTTGGTGATGGTACGTGAACTGTAGGGTTGCGGTTTTTGCGTAAGCGTTCCGGGAAAACATATTGCGAGACTCCTGTATTCAGGCGATCGGTGCCGAAGTACCTAGGTCAGGTCGCCGGACGCTCACAATGAAAGGTCAAATCGAATGCAAACGCGTAGTCAATTGAAGTGCAATCTTGCGACAAGTAGGCACCTGTCTAATCGGACAAGGTATGTTGGGCGGACACTTACTACGGTTTGACTATGGCCGGGAAATTTCCGTTGGGTTTTAAGCATAAAAAAGCGGGTCAACTTGACCCGCTTTTCATGAGCAATTCAAAGCCGTTCAGGCTGCGTGATCACCGCTAAGGCCCATTGGAGGCAATGTTAGCGTCGGCTCGGTCCCACCCCCCACCTAAGGCTCTTATCAGGCTCACCGTTGCAATGGCTTGAGTACCCGTCAGACGGCTCAGTTGCAGTTCGGTTTGTAAGACCTGGCGCTGAGCATCGATAACGTCCAAGTAGCTAATTTGTCCCTCTTCATACTGAGTTTTAGAAAGTCGCTCTGTCCGTATTGATGCTGCAACAGCTTCGCTTTGATTACCTTTCTGATCATCGAGCAACCTCAGATCTGCAAGGTTGTCTTCTACCTCTCTAAAGGCCACCAATACTTGCTCCCGATACTTCGCAACCTGCTCGTCGTATCGAGCTCTTGCAGAGGCGAGATCTGCTTTCCTCCGACCACCATCAAATATCGGCAACGTCAGCGCAGTTCCCGCAAGGGGGCCTAGTAAAAAAGACCGAGTTGACCAGTCGAATAGATTCCCTAGCGATGACGACTCGAAGCCGGCGGAGGCATTTATGTTAAGCCGCGGGAAAAATGCTGATTTCGCCAATCCGATTTGTGCGTTAGCCGCGGCCATAGCTCTCTCGGCGGCAGCAATATCCGGACGGCGCTCCAGTAGGGCTGATGGTAACCCGATAGGCACCTGGGTCGCGATGGGCTCTATAGGTGAGTCAGGGAAGTCGAAGTCGGCAGGAGACTTACCCAACAACACTGCAAGACTATGTTCTGACGTCGCGCGAAGCCGTGCGATCCCTACCGAGTCCGCCTTCGCGGTCGATAATTCGTTGCGCGCTCGCGAGAGGTCAAGTTCGCTTATGTCGCCTTCTTTGAATCGCCCCTTTACTAATTTCAGGGTGTTTTCACGCAGGGTGACAGTGCGACGAAATAGTCGAAGTTGGTTGTCGTACTCACGCAGCTCGAAATAATTTTTAGCCACATCAGCTTGGAGGGCTAACAGCACAGAACGATACAGCGCCTCGTTCTGTGCTTGATTAGCAAGCGCGGTGTTCACTTGTGAATCCACCTTCCCGAACAGGTCTACCTCATAAGAGGCTGTCGCCTGCGCCCGCCAAAGAGTCTGCGTGGACCCACTCGCATCGTCAGACAACAATTGTGAGGCAGGAGACAGGCGTTCACGCGTAGGACCAAATCCCGCATCTAGGGACGGGAACCATCCCGCTCGGGCTGATTGGGTTAAGGCTCTCGATTGCTGGACTCGTGCGGCAGCCGCCTTCAGATTCTGATTAGCATCTGCGGCTTGCCGCTCCAGGTCGTTTAGCACCGGATCGCCAAAGACTAGCCACCATTCCCCACGATGCTCGGCATCGGCCGGTTCAGCGTTTTTCCAGGCGCTATCTTTGGGCAATGATGCTTGCTTCTGTTCAGCCGAAGCTTCCTTAAACGCCTGCGGAGTCGGGACGTCGGGGCGGTTGTATGTCGGCTCCACAGAGCATGCTGATAGAAGCGATAGCAGCGCTGAGGAAGTTAGCAGTCCAAAAATAGACTTTTTGGGTAATTGGATCATTCGTTTGGCTCCGATCATGCGTCCAATGCTTCCGTTGTCAGGTGAGGCGCGTCTTTTTGAGCCACGTGTACTTTGCCACCTGCCAGCGTACGCAGGACCACGTAGAAGACAGGTGTCAGTGCGAGACCGAATAGGGTCACGCCCAACATGCCGAAAAACACCGAGATCCCCATGGCTTGGCGCATTTCTGAGCCCGCCCCAGTGGAAAACACGAGTGGAACAACGCCCATGATGAAGGCGATCGAAGTCATGAGAATCGGCCGGAGACGCAAGCGGCTCGCTTCAATGGCTGCCTTCAGGGTTGTGTACCCGTCGTGCTCTAGTTCTCTGGCGAACTCGACTATCAAGATTGCGTTTTTGGAGGCCAATGCGACCAATACCATTAACCCGATCTGGGTAAAGATGTTGTTGTCTCCCTGCGTGAGCCACACCCCCGTGAGTGCGCACAAGATGCTCATGGGAACGATCAGGATTACCGCCAAAGGAAGGGTCAAGCTTTCATACAGTGCGGCCAGTACGAGGAATACGAGCAGGACGCTGACAGGGAATACCCACATCCCGGCATTACCTGCCAAAACCTTTTGGTAAGTCAGCTCAGTCCACTCGAATTTTACGCCTTGAGGCAACACCTCGGCTGCAATGCGCTCTGCTGCTGCTTGGGCCTGGCCAGACGAATAGCCCGGCGCTGGGCCGCCGTTAATATCCGCTGCGGTGTAGCCGTTATATCGAACCACCATGTCCGGACCGTAGGTTGGGGTGATACGAACCAGAGACGATAGGGGTACCATTTCCCCACGGTCGTTTCTGGTTTTCAGCTGAAGGATGTCATCTGCTCGCTGACGAAACGGTGCGTCGGCCTGCACTCGTACCTGGTATACGCGGCCAAAACTGTTGAAGTCATTCACATACAAGGAGCCAAGGTATACCTGCATGGTCTTGAATACATCTGTAACGGACACGCCCAGCTGTTTGGCTTTCACACGGTCTAGCTCGACGTTTAGCTGCGGGAAGTTGATCTGATAGTTTGTTAGTGACCCACCGAGCTCCGGGGTCACCGCAGCCTTGGCCATGAATGCTTGAGTGGCCTTGTTAAGGTCCTCATACCCTAGGCTACCTTGGTCTTCCAACTGCATTTTGAAGCCGCCCAGTGTGCCAAGCCCGAGTATTGGAGGCGGTGGAAAGGCTGCGACGTAGGCTCCTTTGATACTGGCGAACTTTTGGTTAAGGGATGCGACGATGGCCGCGGCGGACTCATCTTTCGATGTACGTTCGCTGAGAGGCTTGAGGGGGACAAAGACAATCCCTGCGCTAGAACTGTTCATGAATCCGTTAACGGACATGCCAGGGAAGCCGACTGCGTGAGCTGCGCCCGGCTGCTTCATGACTATTTCGCTCATCTGGCGAATCACTTCTTCCGTACGGTCAAGAGAAGCGCCATTGGGAAGCTGGGCGATGGTGACTAAGTACTCCTTGTCCTGCATGGGAATGAACCCAGCAGGCACAACGTTCCCCATAACCGCCGTGAGTCCCAGAAGAACCACATAAACAACCAGCATGCTGCCCTTGCGCTTAAGGACGCCTGTTACGCCTTTCGAGTATTGCTCCGAGCCACGATTAAAAACCTTGTTGAATGCTCGAAAAAAACCGCCCAGTAGCTTATTCATCACCCGCGTTAAGGCGTCTTGCTTAGCGTCGTGGCTACGCAAAAGTAGTGCGCTGAGGGCTGGAGAGAGCGTGAGTGAGTTGAAAGCAGAGATCACCGTAGAGATCGCAATGGTCATTGCAAACTGCTTGTAGAACTGGCCCGTGAGACCGCTCATAAATGCCAACGGTACAAATACAGCAACCAACGTGAGTGCGATAGCAATGATGGGGCCGCTGACCTCTTGCATGGCTTTATACGTGGCGTCCCTCGGGGTCAGACCGCTGGCTATGTTCCTCTCCACGTTTTCAACCACAACGATGGCATCGTCAACGACGATACCAATGGCTAACACCATTCCGAAAAGCGACAGGGCATTGATCGAGAAGCCGAAGGCAAGTAATAGCGCAAAGGTACCGATGATGGATACCGGTACAGCGATCAAAGGGATGATTGCTGTACGCCATGATTGGAGGAACACAATGACGACCACGACTACCAGTGCGATGGCTTCGAGCAGTGTTTCTATAACCGCCTGAATGCTCGACTTCACGAAGCGAGTGGGGTCGTAGATAAGCCTGTAATCCAGGCCTGGAGGGAAATCAGCGCTGAGATCTTTGAGTGCAGCGCGGATTTGGTCAGAGATCTCCAGCGCGTTAGCGCCAGGCAATTGGTAGATGGCGAGGGAGACGGCGGGTTTGTTGTCCAGCAGCGCACGCAATCCGTATTCAGCCGCAGAAAGTTCGACTCGGGCGACATCCCGCAGATGAGTAACTGCGCCATTCGGGCTAGTTTTGAGAACGATGTCGCGGAACTCGTCTACGGTCTTCAAGCGACCCAGGGCATTGATTGTCAGCTGTACTGCAGTACCCGGCGAAGAAGGCGCAGCACCAACGGCACCCGCAGCAACCTGGATGTTCTGTTCTTGAATGGAAGTGACAATCTCTGAGGCGGTGAGATTACGCTGTGCCACCTTCTGCGGATCGAGCCACACACGCATTGCGTAGTCACCTGCTCCCCACATATCGACACGGCCAACGCCAGGTATCCGCTCAAAACGCGTTTTGACGTTCCGTACGCCGTAGTTCCTCAAATACGTTGTGTCGTACCGATCATTTGGTGACACGAGGTGCAGAAAAAGAACTAATGAAGAAGAGCTTTTGAGCGTAGTAACACCCAATCGTTGTACATCTTCGGGCAGTCGTGGCAATGCTTGATTGACTCGGTTCTGTACCAACTGGGTAGCCAAGTCCGGGTCAGTTCCTAATGCGAAAGTTACAGTGATGGTCAGGTTACCGTCACTGTTCGCTTGAGACTGCATGTACAGCATATTCTCAACGCCGTTGATTTTTTCCTCAAGCGGCGCTGCAACTGTCTCGGCAATGACTTTTGGGTTCGCTCCAGGATACTGCGCGCTGATTGTGACCGATGGTGGAACGACCTCTGGATACTCAGAAATCGGTAATTTGAATATTGCTATCAACCCTGCAAGCAGGATCACCACAGATAGTACGCCCGCAAAGATCGGACGATCAATGAAGAACTTTGATATGTTCATTAAAGACTCTTTAAGTGAGGCGGCTACTTGCTCTCAGCGCTGCTTGAAGATAAAAAACAGCAGTATGCTTAAGAGTGCACTCTGTTTTATAAGCGATGTTTGGCCCAACAAATCGAACGTGCCCGAGAGGCATTGATTGTTTATTGGGGTATTTTTAGTGCTGTCGTGGGTCAGTGACTGTTGTTAGCCTGAACGTCGCTTTGGGGAACTATTTTTCCTAGAACCTGCTCCCCAGGACGGACTCGTTGAATACCACCGATCACTACCCGTTCGCCTTCTTCGAGCCCGGACGTAATAATACGATCATTGCCTTGTAGATTTCCCAGCGCTACCGGGCGGTAAACAATATGGTCATCTTTTCCTACGACAAAAACGTATCGCTTATCTTGATCAGTACCAATCGCTGCGTCGTCAATAAGAAGGGCGGCGTACGGTTCGCTGCCGCTAACTTTTACACGCGCATATAGCCCCGGCACCATGGTGCCATCAGCATTGTCAAACTTTGCGCGCATGCGGATAGTGCCTGAGGTAGTATCGAGCTCGTTGTCTACAGATTGGATAACTCCTCGGCGCGAAAACCCTGTCTCATCCGCTAGCCCTAGATAAACCGGAACATTCCCGTTATGGCCGAGCCTGCGGATGTACTTAAGATAAGTCTGCTCGTCGGCGTTAAACTCTGCATAAATGGGGTTGATAGATACAAGCGTCGTTAGAGGCGCAGCGCCTGCCCCGGCGGTTACAATATTTCCAAGTGTTATTTCTGCTCGCGATACACGACCAGAAATTGGAGCTGTAATCTGGGTATGGCCAAGATCAATTTTAGCTGCATCCAGTGCCGCTTCAGCAGTTTTAAGGTTGGCACTAGCCTCCAATGCCGCGTTGTTTTTTTCGTCGTAGTCACGTTTTGCGATCGCATTTTCGGTGAGTAGACGCTGCGCTCTCTCCCAGTCGCTTTTCGTGTACGCAGCTCGTGCCTGAGCTGCCGCAACCTGTCCTTTGGCTCGTTCGACTTGTGCTTGGTAAGGACGTGGATCGATGACGAACAGGGTGTCCCCTTTTTTAACCATTTGTCCATCGTGTATGTTGACGACTGTAATGGTTCCAGACACCAGCGGCTTAACCTCAACTTTTTCCACAGCTGCTAATCGGCCAGAATAGATTTGCCAGTCGGTGACGGTTTCTCTTTTGACGACCGCGACATCTACCTCATGGATTGGGGGGGGGCCATCCTGCGCTATAGCTTTCGCTGAATTATCGACCACACCGTAGGCAATGACTCCCGAAATAAAAAGTAAGCCTGTCGTATAAAGTGCCAGCCTAGTATAGGGTTTGGAATTAGCGTTCATAATTACTCCGAAGTTAATTCTGCTCTAGCTTGATTGTTGTGCGAATGCCAACGGCCCAGTGGCCAATCGTATGAGATATGTAGTGGCGTATTTCTTGGGGGACAGGCCTTTTTGGTTCTACAGCGATACCGGGGGACTTTAATAGTGCGCCGCATGCCTCCAGAATAGTCACATCATCGACCTGTTTTCGTTGTCTGAATAATTTCTGCTATTGGCGATTTTTGTTCTGCGTTCCGCAAGCATCCATCTTAAGGTAATGAAGGCGGAGGCAGCGATTAGCGGAAAAACAATATTATTCATGTTTTTCCAACCAAGTAGTTGCAATATGGGGCCGGCGGCCAAAGTGGCAAATGCAGTGAAAGTGTATTGAATGAACTCTGCCGCTCCCTGCACCTTAGCCCTTTCGGAGGGAAGGTATGAGGCAGTCAATAAGGTCGTGCCGCCAACAAACATAAAATTCCACCCGACGCCTAAAAATAGAAGAGCGATATAGAATGCTGCCAAGCTATCCGAAAAATGTGCGATCAATCCGCACGCTGAAATTAGCGCCATTCCCAGGAATAAAATTGGTGGCAATCCGAATAAGGAAATAAGGCGCCCGGCAAATAGTGATGGTGCGTACATACCCACCAAATGCCATTGAATAATGCTCGCGCCATCACTTATCGAGTGATGGCTAGCGACAGCGGCCAATGGTGTTGCGGTCATGATAAACATCATCACCACGCCGCCGATAACGTTATTGAAGAGTGCTGCTAGTGAAATAGGCTGTCTAAATATTGTGAGTAATTTACGTGGCGGCTTTTCGCAGTCATGCAGTTCCACTGATTCTGGAGGAGCATCGTGGTAGCCCAACCAAAGTAATGCTGCAGAGGCCAGGCCCAGCAGGCATACCATCAAGTATGAGCCCGCGAATAGTGCTGGGAACAAATCCGTGCTCCAACTCGCCAACAAAGGCCCGAGAAAAGCGGCGATTACTCCGCCCGCAAGCACCAACGAGATCGCGCGTGCTTTGCGGTTGTCAGGTTCCGAATCTGTTGCCGCTAAACGGTAATACTGGGCGAACGCTTGAAAAATACCTACAGCGGCTGTCCCGATGCAAAACATCCAGAAAGAGCTTAGGAAGACTGCCCATACGGAAATCAATCCGCCTATCGCCCCCGTGAGGGCACCTAGTACAAATCCACGCCGTCTACCTATCTTCTGCATCAGGGAAGAGGCGAAATATGTCGCAATCGCGCCTGCTACGGTAATCAGTGCAAAGGGCAGAGTCGCAAGCGATTTATCGGGTGCGAGCTGATATCCCGTCAAACCGGTCAATGTGAGATCGATAGCGATGGCTGCCGTGAACAAACCCTGGGCTATTGCCAGCACCGCAACATTCGAGCGGCTTGACAACTTTTCTAGCGCTGAAATGTCTTCCGATAATTTTGATGTGCTCATTGTGCCCGCCTCCAGTCAAGACGGTTTGAGCTATCTGCCCTTACAACCATGATGACTCTCCTGTTGAGAAACGGGAGCATTTTCTACGTCACTTATGGCGGGAGAAAGGACTTAGTTCCCTCCTTTTTAGTCATCGGCTTGTATTGGGCGTAGGTGTCACAAACATAAAAGGTGATAGCGAAGCGGGACTGCGAAGCGAGTAGCAATAATGACGTTTTTTGAGGGTTTTTTGCGCTTTTCGCCATAGTTTTTTTGGAGGATCATTTGGGGCGTGCGGTACGAAAATCGGCCAATAGGACGCTGGCAGGAAACAGTAATTCCGAGCAGGATCTATGATTTTTTAAGAAGGTAATCCCATGCGTGACATCGCTTTCCTGATCTTTCCCGAGTTTCAGATCCTGGATCTCAGCGGTCCGCTGGCCGCCTTTGAGATCGCTAAAGACATTGGGGTACCAGATCCCTATTGCTGTTCGGTGGTTTCGTTGTCGGGCGGTACTGTGATGAGTTCGTCTGGTCTAGAAGTAAGGAGTCAGAAGATCAGATCAACCCCGTACGATACGTTGGTGGTGGTCGGCGGTAAGGCTTTTTCCAAGCCCTATGACCTACCTATGGTGTCGGACCATCTCGCTAATGCGGCCGCGAAAGGTACTAGGCGACTTGCGAGTGTTTGCACCGGGGCTTTTCTATTGGCTTCGGCGGGTCTGTTAGACGGTCGCAGAGCTACTACACACTGGAGGCAGACCGCACGACTGCAACGCAATTTTCCGAAGGTGCGGGTACAGCCCAATCATATATTTACGAAGGATGGTGGCATCTGGACGTCTGCTGGCATCTCTGCGGGAATCGATCTGGCGCTGGCCATGATTGAGGAGGATCTAGGAAGTGCTGTTTCCCATGAGGTCGCCCGCGCCATGGTCGTGTATCACCGTCGGCCAGGAGGGCAATCACAATTTTCGGCCATGGCCGATATGGAGCCGACGACGGATCGCATGAGGGAGGTGCTTTCCTACATGCGAGAGCATCTGAACGAACAGCTATCAACTGAGCATTTGGCATCAATTGCTTGCCTCAGCTTGCGTCAATTCGGTCGAGCTTTTCTGCTGGAAACGGGGGAAACACCGGCTAAAGCTGTAGAGCGTTTGCGTGTCGAGGTCGCGAGACTGCGTGTAGAACGTGGGGCGGAACCAATCGAACTGATAGCACACTCGGTCGGCTTCAAGGATCCGGAGCGGATGCGCAGAGCCTTCATCAGAGTTATCGGACACCCTCCTCAAAGCATCAGACGGCTGGCCGCGCATCAGGGTGTTACCGCTTATGAGCCTGAGGTTGAGGCTGAAGTGTCTTAACTGACCCCGCAGAGTTCATTGCCTTCGGACAATCCTCGTTGCAACGGCGTATTTCGGCGCTATATCGAAAGTTTAATCCCCCTAAAGCCGGCTCATGAATAGATTCTAATTTCGGAAGGGGAAACAAGATCGACTGAATCGTATGGCGTAAATCGAGGGGACTAAGTCGTTTTGCAAAGCGCTAGTGACGCTTAAGCTTAAGTCGTAGGGTCTTAGTCACCCCGGATGGCCGCGGTGAATTTCTAATCTACTAATGGGACAGTCATGAAAGAACTTTCAGGCAAGCGTGCATTCATCACTGGCGCTGCACGCGGTATTGGCGCAGCTATCGCCATCGAGTTGGCAGAAAAAGGAGCTGATATTGCTTTCAGCTATGTTCGCTCTGGGAATGCGGCCGAGGAACTTGCCAGAGAAATTGAGGGATTGGGTGTTAAAGCCTTCCCTATCCAGGCCGACAGTGCGGATCCCCAGGCAACTATGCGTTCTGTATATGAGGCGGCTAGGCTTTTAGGTGGGTTGGACATACTAGTAAACAATGCGGGCGTCGCTTTTATTTGCCCGCTTGAGGCAATGCCGCTGGATCAGATAGACCAGATCATCGCCGTAAACATTAGGGCAGTGATCTTGGCGTCTCAAGCAGCCATTCCCTATCTTGAAGAGGGCGGAAGAATCATCAATATCGGCTCCTGTCTGGCGGAGCGCGTGGCCTTTGAATCGGTCACGGTCTATTCCATGTCCAAGTCTTCCCTACTCTCCTTTACACGAGGACTTGCTCGTGAACTGGGGCCGCGAGGCATCACCGTTAATACTGTGCATCCTGGACCTACGGACACTGATATGAACCCTGCCGATGGTGATGGTGCCGATGCGATGAGGGCTCATTCAGCATTAGGCCGATACGGTACTGGGAAGGATGTCGCAATGGCGGTCGCGTTCATCGCAAGCCCAAGCGCTAAACACATCACCGGAACCAGTTTGAGCGTGGATGGGGGCGTAAACGCGTAGTCCTGATTGATCTAACTTGAGACTCTGTGGCGAGTTACCTAGGCACCTTGATAGTAAAACTGAACGCCATTCCGGGGCCACAGATCTTGATAATTCGGGTTGACTCCCAGTACCCATTCTGGTTGGGTGAGTGCTGGGGATTCACATATTTTTTGCGCGAATGCTTAGTTAGATGACGCACATTTTGCAGTCTTGAAATGCCGTTAACAGTATTAGATGAAAATCCTCAAATTGACCGCGGTAATGATCTGCTCGCTCACTAACTGACGCGTTGATTTTAACGGCAAGCGTGTCGTCTTCTTATGATGTAGCAATTTAAAGAAGATGTATTAGCACAACTTTTTGGTTTTTTCGTTTGAAGAGGCTTTAATCAATGAGCATTTTGTTGACTCGCCGCAAGGCGATTTCAGGTATGGTACTTCTAGGTATGGGCCTGCTGGCAGGTTGCGACACCCGGGGTGAATTGTCGTACAAATACGGTAAAGACTTAAGCGATAAGATTCTTGGACGAACATTCAAGTTAAAAGACACTGACGGCGAGGTGAGAACGCTTTCGAGCTACCGGAACGTGATGCCCATGATTTTTTTTGGATTCACTCAATGCCCGGCAGTCTGTCCAACAGCCTTGGCTCGTGCAGTAAAAATCAAAAAAATGATGGATAAGGATGGTTACCGCCTTCAGGTTATCTTTATTACTCTCGATCCCGAACGGGATTCACCAGCCGTACTTGACGCCTATGTCAAAACCTTTGATCCGTCATTTGTCGCACTTTACGGAACACTAGAAGAAACGGCGGCTACAGCCAAAGAGTTTGGTGTGTTTTATGAAAAAGTACCGAGTGGATCAACATATACACTTACTCATTCGTCGACGAGCTATGTGTATGACTACGAAGGAAAGCTACGCCTTGGATTTTCTCAAGCACTTTCGGCGCAGCAATGTGCAGAAGATCTGACTACCCTTATGGAGATTTGCTAATGAAATCAGCTCCCTATCGAACCAACAAAACACCGCGCATTAGACAGATCGCAATTGGGCTTTCTTTATTCGGACTGTCTTTGCAGGCATCAGCTCAGACGCAGGTAGAGGACGCATGGGTTCGCGCGACAGTGCCAGGGCAACAAGCGACGGGTGCGTTCATGACGATCACTGCAAGCAGCGACAGCAAGCTGCTCAGTGCACAGTCATCGATAGCGAAAACCGTGCAAGTTCATCAATCGACCATCGCGAACGACGTGATGCGCATGCAACCAGTAGAGTTCGTAGCCTTGCCTGCTGGCAAAGCAGTCACCCTAGATCCGCACAACTATCACATTATGCTGATTGACCTAGTGAAACAGGTAAAAGATGGTGACAAGGTGCTTCTGGATCTTACGATAGAGAACGACGAGGGCGAGAAGGAATCGATCAAGGTTGAAGCCACCGCGCGAGCTTTAAATTTGGCTGATGATGCCAAATGAAATGATCGCTTCAACGAAGAGACTCTAGTAGAAGAAAAGCATTTGGAGTGGCAGGTTGAGCAACCTTTGGTCATACGAGTTGACGTGGATCAGTCTGGCGGTGACCCGATATCTCTACAAGGTCAAAAATAAGACATCCTCATTTCTTAGGGAGCGTGATGAATAGCATAAAGGACTTTCTATACAGTGAGGCTGGAGCTCGCGCCCGGCATAAAATGCGCAAGCGACGGTCAGTCTTCATCGACATCCTCGACATCGAACCGCAATCCAAGAAAATGCCGGGTGATGAACGGGACAGGTTTCAAACACATGTTGCGCAGCAGCTGGCGCTAGCACAACGCACAGCGTTCAAAGGAGATGTCGCTCTAAAAATTGATCTCATAACCACAAGCAAAAACGCCCCGCAAGCGCACACCATTACCAAAAATTTATTGGATCTCTTAAGTGAGCGTCGCCCCGATATTCCGTGGCCGCGCAAGCATCTGCTGTACAAAGATGATCGTCAAATCCAGGCGTTATCCGTCACCTGCCGGCATGGAGAAAGTGATCCTCGCATCTCCATTGAGGCCAGACCTTTCAAATCGATGCTCGATGATCTTGAGCTCGCTGCTGAAATCATCCGCAAGGAGGAGATGAGCAATGATGCCTGGCAACGTGAGATGTATGAAGAAGACTGGGTAAAGACTTTTTCTGATTTCAGAGTCAACGAAACAGAAAAGCGCAGGATATATGGGGACTCTTTCTACGATAACTACGTCAAACTGCTGCGCTGGAGCACGCAGCGAGAGTTACTGGGTCGTAGTGGAGTTAATATTCCTGTACTAGGGTGGATGTTCGGCCGTCCCAATGATATTTCCTTCGGTTTTGGGGCGGGGGAATGGGCAAATTTGTTAGGTCGATCAAAACTACGTCTCCAAATTGGCGAGCTACCTATTGGCAAAGGAAGCTCAGAGACATTCAAAAAAGCAATATCTGCCGAGATTTCCTCCTTCAAAAAGCGTTGGGATTGGATTATCGATCCGCTCGTCCTCGCGGTCGGCCTCGAGGTGGTTGTTCGACCAAGTCCTGCTACGCCTCCTGCTGTGCTTCACGATCTCGACAATATCGTTCGAGACTACCTCATACCGAATATCGTTCCATCTTTCGGGACGGTGACAGATCAACGTTGGACTATTGATTTTGACGAACTGCGACGAACAAGTCCTGACATCGCAGATGCCTGGGGACCTAATCCAACACCACCGATAAGTACCAAACGGGGTGTAACCCACTACGAAGTCTGGCGCTTGCCCCCTATTGCGAACGAGCCGGGATTTGTAAGCGTGGCAATCGTCGCAGACGTCGACGCTCCAGGTGGCCTTATGGACAATATTGACGCAACCATACGTAGAGATGGGCGGAAACGACGAGGCCATCATGTTTGGTAATTCATGCTTCAAGTTATGTGAATCCTTAGTGCATGGAACAAGATAGAGATTTTCGTTTTTAGGATTTTATATGGGGTCGTTATGACTGTAGTTAATAAGACCACCGATTTGAATGAGCTAATCAACGATTTTGATGTGCTGATTGAAAATTTTAGATCCTTGATTGCTAAGGCAAAATCAGGGGCGGCCGTCGAAAAAACCAAGCTCTGGAAATACAAGAAAGCTCTGCAGAACCTTGACGAGCTTGGCGACTCAGAACTAGCGTCACTCCTCGGTTTAGTCAGTAAGTACTGTGCGATGAATCAAGTGTTTAGCGAACACAGCAGAATTACTATCCCAGACGATAAGCTGCTTGAACTGCTTGATGGACGACATGTAATACATGATGAAACTGAGAATTATAACGGTACATTTTTCGAGCTATCCATGGCGGTAAGGTTTGCGCAGCGTCTAGGAGCTGCAGCCGTAATTGATATGACAACTGATTGTGATGTCATATTGAATGGCAAATTTGCGGTAGAGTGTAAATATTTACATAGCGTAAAGAAATTTAGGAGCAATATTTCTGATGGCATGACGCAGTTAGATGATCGAATAGATAAAGGTTTTGCTAATGTCGGTGTGGTAGCTCTCGATCTATCTAATTTGATCGATCATGAAAAAATTCAAACGTTCGGCCAATCAGTTTTTGATAGTTTTGCCGCTTCGTACGAGAAAATGGTTAAAAGTCGTGGATATGTTGCACGCGATCTCAGTAGTGACGGCGTCGTGAAGTCGGTCTTACAGGATCGAAATTTTGCAAAAATCATGGGTAGCTTTATTTCCCATCAAGCCGAATCGACATTTCACGTAAATTTTACGAAGCAGGAATTAGAGAAGCTTGACGATAGGAAAATTGCGATAATTTATCAAACTAACATTTATCTTTGTTTTCACTATGAGGGGAACGTCGTTCCAACACCTTTCAGGACTTTGAATTATTACATCCATCACGGATTGCCTGATGCTACCTATTCATCGGTGCAAAGGTTTTTTCATACATTGGCTGTCGGCGTCTGATCTGACTAGGCTAGACTACATTTAGTCATTCGTTGTATGGCATCCACCAGGAGCAATATATTGCCAGTCCCAAAGGAATATCACGGTCGCGAACAGGCGTACGTCAAACATACGATTTTGAAGACATACCTACAGCGTTTGTTCATGATCATCGGGCGCAAGGAAGCCGTTATCAATTACGTCGATTGCTTCGCTGGGCCTTGGTCCGAGGAATCTGATGACCTCAAAGACACGTCTATCGGAATATCTCTTTGCCAGATGAGGGAGTGTGCCGATGCATTACAGGCCCAGTTTGGTGTCAGCGTAAAATTTCGTGCGCTGTACATCGAGAAAGACAAGAAAGCCTTCGGCAAACTCGAGTCATTTCTGAATGGCCGACCGCAGGATGCCGTGCAGGCCTCTTGCATACAAGGTGACTACACCACCAAAATTGACGACATTGTTCGGTGGGCATCGGGCAATTTCACGTTTTTCTTTATCGACCCCAAGGGCTGGAAAACCGTGATCAGCGCGCCGGTTCTTGCCCCGCTGTTGGCAATGAATAAGGTCGAGTTCCTCATTAACCTCATGTACGATTTTTTCAATCGAGCATTGTCAATGAAGTCGCACCGGATTGATGTGGAAGCGCTTTTAGGGAAAAAGATTGATTTGACGGGTTTTGAAACTTCCTCTGAACGACAGGCGATGGTGATCGCCCAGTACCGTGAAGTGGTTGGTGAGATATATGGTGGTAAAACAGCCTATGTATCGGTTGAGCGGCCAGGCATGGAGCGCATACTTTACTTTTTGGTGTATCTGACTCGGCACCCGCTCGGGATTATTGTATTCAAACAGGCAGCCGAGCAAATGGAAATGGTTCAGCGTGTCAGCCATTTTGAGACGCGTCTGCGTGCACAGATTAACAAGTCACCAATGAGCGACCTTTTTGCATTGGAGCAAGATGAAGTAGTCGTTGATAAACCAGTTGACAATAAATTGGCCGCTAAAAAGTTCTTGCTAACCAGGCTCTCAGTGAATCCATTGTTGGTTGACTACGATTGCTGGTCCGAATTTTTGGAAGGGACAGATTTATACCCAACCGATCTTCAGCTTGCTTTTAAAGAGTTGATTAAGGAAGGACGTATAAAAAACCTTGATGCGGATGTCAGCCGTAGGCGAAAAAACCCTGTCCAACCAAATTGGCCACGGAAAAGTGAGCGTTGGGCACTTAATGACTGATTTACGGAGTCATCGGATATTTTATAGGCGTACTCATTGCGAGGGAATGCTGGCAAATCAGTCATAAAATCCTGAGTAAATCTTGCATTTATAGAAATCGGGCTACGTTATGACTACGATTTCCACTGATTACATACCCAGTATGGATAATATAGTAACCAGTGGATGCGAGACGATATCAATTTGACATGGCTTGCAGCATCTTACTAAGATCGCGCACGAAAGGAGTGATAGTGCAATGAGTACTCAAACAAGCATTGAGTGGACCGAGATGACTTGGAACCCCGTGGTGGGGTGTACCAAAGTCTCACCGGGCTGCAAGCACTGCTACGCGGAAAACATGGCTCACCGCCTGCAAGCTATGGGCACCCCCGGCTACGAAAATGGCTTTCGGTTGAGCCTGCGTCCAGAAAAACTCCAGGAACCTCTCCAGCGCAAGAAACCGACCATCTATTTCGTCAACTCAATGTCTGATCTGTTCCATGAGCAGGTGCCTGACTCCTACATCGATCAGGTATTCGACGTGATTCAGCGGGCTTCTCAGCACACGTTTCAGATTCTCACGAAGCGCGCCGAGCGACTTGCCGATTATTTCAGTACCCGAGCTACACCGGCCAACGCCTGGTTAGGCGTGTCTGTGGAAGATAAGGCTTATGGCGTGCCTCGCATTGATTGCCTTCGCAAGGTTGATGCAACCATCCGTTTTCTCTCAGCCGAGCCCCTTCTCGAAGACTTGGGCGACATCGATCTCACTGACATTCACTGGGTCATTGTCGGTGGTGAGTCAGGAGCGAAAGCGCGACCGATGCAGCAGGAATGGGTCGACAACATCCATCGGCAGTGTGATGAGTCCGGCTCTGCATTTTTCTTCAAGCAGTGGGGAGGCTGGGGGGCTGATGGAGTAAAACGCTCCAAAAAGGCCAATGGTCGCCTTTTGAACGGTCAGACCTGGGATGAAATTCCCTTGCTAAACCTAGCCTGAGCTAGAAAGGATTTCGAGTGGCCAAGGACGAAAAATACAAGTGGGATTTATCGGCTGGAATCTATCCGTACATAGATCCTCACAGCAAAATAAAACACCAGATTATTCATGACTACATTCGTTCCTACATTACTGTAGTCATGAGTAATCAACTGATACCACGAATCGGCATCAATATTGTTGATGGCTTTTGTGGTGGTGGTGTTTACAAGGACGATTATGGCCGTCGAGATCACTACGGATCACCGATAATCGCATTGGAAGCTGTTCAGGAAACTGTCGCGGAAATCAATGTTCAACGAAATATGCCGCGTGAAGTGCTGACACAAAATTTCTTTATCGATATAAAAAAGGAAAATATTGAGTATTTAAAAGCGATGCTTGCTACGAAAGGGTTTGGGCATCGCCTGGAGAAAGATATATTCACTTTGCGGTCAAGGTTCACCGATGCGTTGCCGAGTGTTATAAAGAAGATTCAGGACTTTAAATTTTCTGAGCGCTCACTGTTCTTACTGGATCAGTACGCGTACAAAGATGTGCCATTTTCAAGCATCAGAACAATCTTTCAGCGACTGGCCAATGCGGAGGTCTTGTTAACATTCAATGTGGACAGCCTGATTGACTATCTGTCCGAGCGTGACGAAAACAAAAAGGCGCTGCAAAACATTGATCTGGAAAAGTATATCCCCTGGGAAAAGTTGCGCTCGTTCAAGGCCACAATGCGGCACGAGTGGCAGCACCTGATTCAACGTTTTCTCGCTGAAGGAATTCTGAAGGAGAGCGGCGCTGAATTCATGACGGTATTTTTCATAACCCCTGGGGGGCATAACCCGCGATCGTACTGGTTTATTCACTTGGCAAAAAGCTACCGTGCCAATGCCGTGATGAAACAAATACATTGGAAATACGGCAATAATTTCTCACATTCCATGACGCCTGCGCTTTTTGTCGGTTATGACGCCAATAAAGATATTCAAGTTACGGATCAGCACGCATTCGGATTTGGTGAGGAGCATAATTTCTGCGGAGTCACGGGCAAGCGAATTGAAGCCGAACTGTCTGAGCTATTGCCACGAAAAATCTACGACCAGCCACATGTTTCTTTCGGACAGATGATGATTGATATGGCCAATAACACGATGGCTGATGAAAGCATTGTGAGGCAGTCGTTGCACGGTCCGCTCGTTAGCGGAGCCATCGACGTTTACGATAAAGACAGCCGAACTAAGCGTCGTAAAGGCAGTAGCATCAAATCGTCGGACATCATCATACCGTCGCCTCAACGGACTATGTTTTTTACATCCTGATCGTGTTATCCAAGGTAGCCAGAGTCGCTGACCCAAATTAGACGATAAATTTTTCAAGAGTACCTAAATCGGTGAAAACGCTTAGCTCTTTGATACACTCGTCGGGCAGAAGGACGCTGAATTATCTGAGCACTTCGCGTGTACCGAAAGTTATTCGTCGGCATCTGCTCCGGGAGATTGGTTGGTGATAAGGATCGTAGAAGTAGAACAAGTGCTGCGGGACCGAGCTTCCCCCCTTAGGCTGATGAGCTTGCAGGCGCTAAACCCAGCCCGCGAACCCTATAGGGCCATCCTTCTCCAACCTACCGGCGTGATTGAAGCCAACGAACAGCGTATTGGCCATGCGGACAGGGAGCTTGGGCATGCCCTTTGTAGCGGCTTTCTCGATTCCGCCGTTCAACAGCATGCGGATCTGGTAGTCGCCCCCGAATACTGTGTCCCCTGGACCGTCGTAGAGGAAATAGTTGCCGGGCGTTATCGACCGCCACAAGGCTCTATATGGGTGCTCGGATGCGAGAGTATTTCCCCGAACGCTTTGCAGGATTTGGAAAATCGTTTTCAGGCTGCAGACCATTGCGTATTTCTTCACGAGCGGCTCGATCCAAGACAGGAGGCGCAACGCCGTTATGTCGATACACTGCTCTACGTCTTCTGGGCTCATGACCAAAATGGTCAATCCGTGCTGGTGCTTTTGGCACAATTCAAGACTGTCGCTTGTCGAGACTCTCTGGATGTAGAGCAAACCTCGTTGTGCTTAGGGCAGGCGGTGTATGTCTTCAATCGTGCAGTCGGAAATATGTGCCTTGCCTCCATCATATGTTCCGATGCCTTCGATTTCACGGAGCACGTTAATCACCTCCATACCAACTGTCTTCTGATCCATATCCAGCTCAATCCCAAGCCAGCACATGCGGATTATGCAAGCTATCGCACCAGACTTTGTTCTGTTGGATCGAACAGTCACGTGGAGCTTTTGTGCTTGAACTGGGCTCAAAACGTCAAGGAAGTCAAAGGTGGAGGGGGGGTTTCTGAATGGAACAACGTTGCAGGATCAGCTTGGTATGCTCCTCCGGCAAAGTTCAGCGCTGATGATGGTCTGATTGATGCGCTGCATCGTGGTGGTTTGTACTACTGCCTGCTGGATCAACGTTGGCATGCCTTCTTTCTGAACTACGAAGGACAGGTCATTCTTCTGCAAAAGCAGAAGCTCCTGTTTCCGGGTGAGCAAGCACTGGTTACAAAGAACTTTATCCAAGTTGAAGAGCGCTGGACCTGGAGCGCGGACACCAGCAGTTGGGTGCCGGGAGCCGGCGCAAATGACGGTTTTGCCGATGCGCTGGTGGGATACCGGTCGATCAGTGCCGATTTACTTCGAGCATCTACGGCCAGCCCACTTGCAGTGGAGCGTGCAATTGAGATTCTCATGGGGCCTCGAGGCAAACCAACCACGTGGTACACCACTAAGGAATTGGATGCTCTGCGCCTCGATAGGGATGAAGAATCTATTCGCCGCGTGACAGTCCATCAGGATAAGGACGTGAACCGGCCTGGAGTGTCGTATCGCACTCAGAGATTGCAGCGCGCACACGATGCAATTGGGCTTGCCCAGTCTGCCGTTCCCTGGCCGGCGGCGGTTCGTGACTTGGCCCAAGGTTTCAAATTCTCATGGCGCCGACAAGCTCCGCATCACAACATTGAACCCACTGCCGGTGGCCTCGGTTCCGCGGCACTTGTCTACCTCTCTGACCAAGCGAACGATGCTGCCATCGAAAGCGCACACCAGATGCTTCGCTCAGCCCTCACCGCGCAAGCGGCTGATAAGGCCATAAAAGCAGACTTGAGCGCCGAAGAAATTAGCAATGCCATCGTACGTGCCCAAGACAGGATATGTGTCGTGTTCCGCAGGGATAATCAATACGGCGCTAGAGGCCCTGAGGGGATGAATCTCATCGATACACCCGCCAGCGCATCTCCGGTGGATTTTTCAGAGGATAGATAATGATCAATGCGCAACGTGTCGAGGCAATGCTCAAGAACCGATACCCTGATCTTGAGCATGTCGGAAATGGAGTATTTCGAGGTGTTGACCGTTTCGGTGAGCGTGACTATGCAGTTCGCTACTTCGATCTGAATGATCAGCTTGCGCAAGCTGCAGTCTCTCTCAAGAGTTACCAGGAAGAAGTTCTCTCCGGGATGTACTTCTCGAGTGATGTCGCGACGGATCTGCGCTGGAACCATTATCTGTACTTCGTCACCAGCGAAGAAGAGGCCCAAGGTGGTGAGTTCGGTCGGCTGAAAGCAACAATCGAAGCAGATCGGGAATATGCTCGAAAGCGAGTCATTCAAGAAGATGAGATCGCTCCCCTGCTTGCAGATGCCGGTACACCGCAAGCTGTCAGAACCATGCCCGTCGACCTCGCGACAACATGGTCGGAGGAGCTCTCCCAGCATAAGTTGAACTTCATTCTCGACAGTGACATCAGTGTGCCAGAAGCGGTGCGCAGAATTGTTGCTGGGACAACCGACACGCTAGGGCAAACCATTGCTCCAGTTTCCCTGCTTTCTAGCGAACAGGCCGCAGTCGATAGTTTTATCCATGGCCTGGCCATAACAGGATTTCGCTCTCACCCTGAGCAAAAGGTTCATGAACTTGGCCGGGTCAACCTGATAGTCGGCAGTAACGGAGTTGGAAAAACTTCACTTCTCGAAGCAATTGAGTTCGCTTACTGCG